>ERZ772892.2543-NODE-2543-length-15210-cov-4.319894_pt1 | contig 15210 bp, 18 predicted proteins | sample MGYA00512126_ERZ772892 | MGnify/ENA primary metagenome ERZ772892 (study PRJEB29015, sample SAMEA2737697) | human gut metagenome | biome: human gut; feature: human-associated habitat; material: faeces | place: China | collected 2012 ... | reverse complement strand
TAGCGGCTTCTTCCGGGAACGCCTGCGGGTAACAGCCCGTCAGAACTGTCACCGCTCCTTTCCATCTCAACAGCAGATTTGCTTATAAATCTTGAAATTGTAAGCGACATTATCAAAACTGAAACTACAAAGTATATACCAAAAATTATAAGGTATGTCTGCAAAGTCATACTTATTAAGAAATTTGGATAGCTTACTGCTATCGGCTGTAATATAAGCATGTGAAAAATTAATAAAGCTATGCCAAAAGTAACTATAAGCGTAAGCATAAGCTCCACCAAATAAATAAGGAATATCTTTCTCTTGCTTGCACCACATATATTCATAATAGCAAAAGGTTTCTTTCTATATGTAAGAACATAAGAATATACTCTACTTATATTCAGGATAATCATAATAATAACTGCAGCTGTAATGCCATAAGCAAGCTGTATATTTTGAACTTCATCAAGAACTCGTGGTTCTGGAGATTCAAAATTTTCTGTTTGAAAAAGTTCTTTTATTTTTTCGGATATTTCAGCAGCCTCTTTAGGTGTACAAGGCTCTACTGTATATACCCAGATATAAGAAATTATAAAATCATTTGGTATGGTATTATAAGGTATATTAATATATGCTACATTTTCATCAATTATTGAAATTGTATACTCTTTATTTCCTAATTTAACTTTATCACCAATAACTGGCTCTTTACCAAATTCCGATTCACAATCACTTTTACTTATTCTTAATATATTTTCATTTGATTTTTGAAAATTCTTTATTTCTTCAGAAACATCTGAATTATCGGTACTTCCCCCCGATGAAAACTTTTGCGCAGCTAATGAATCATTAACTTGTCCAAATATAGTAAAACCACTATAATTATCTCCTAAAATTTCTATAAACTCTGCCATTTTAGATTTAAAATTCTTAAAATAGCATACATCTGAAAAATATCCGTCTGGATATTTCATATTATTAGCCTTGGCTTCTTCTTCAGTATAAATTTTACCATTACTATCAGTATAAGTTGTTCCAGCATCACTGCTCCAACCCTCAATATATCCATCTAAACCATTTCCTGCATTCGTTACATCAACATTAAATACATTAAGTCCTTCTTGTATAATTTTACTTTCACGATTAGCATTATCAACAAAACCGCATACAAGAAAAACAACTATAACACAAACTATTTGTGATATTACTAAAAATGCAAATAAAAACGGCTTATGCTGTATAAACTTCTTGATATTTTTAAATGTTACTGATAAAAGCCTCATAAATAAACACCCCTTATCAAAATTTTTTCAAACTATTTTTATAAACAAATCATACCATATAAAATAAAAAAATTCAACAAAGTGGTAAACTTTGTTGATTTCTGGTAAACCTTGTAGAAAGTTTCTAAAAAAGAAAAATTCTTGACTAAGTGTATTTAACACCTAATCAAGAATTTTTATCAAAGTAATTCTGTGAATGAATATATATATTTGTCAGCTACGGATTTCAGTATTTCAACATCATCCGCTGAACCCTCGTCATATACAGCAATGGTTCTCATTCCCGCAAGCTTTGCACCGTTTATGCCATCAATTATATCTTCAAAAACTATACATTCTTCTGGCTTAACACCAAGTTTTTTTGCGGTAAGCAAATATATATCGGGGTGACGCTTATCTAAGCCAACTTCTGAAGTATAGCATATCATATCAAAGCAATCATAAACGCCATTATTTTTTAAAACAGGTTCTGCAAGAATTGGCTTTGATGAAGTAGCTATACCAATTTTAAAACTAAGTGTTTTTAATCTTTTTAAAAGTTCCTCGGCATTATCCTTTAGCCTTACATTATGTGCATATTCATTTAATGCCATATTAAGCCATATCGACATAATTTCTTGTGGGGTTTCCTTAAAACCAAATCTTGCGATTGTATATTCTGCGGCAGTTTCAAAGTGCATAGTTTTAATTGCCTGTTCGTAATCAGGTGGAACTTTCAAACCTCTCTCTGCAAGAAAATCAATATCAATCTTATGCCATACATACATAGAATCTATCAATGTGCCATCAAGGTCAAAGATTATAGCTTTAATTTCGTTCATACTACCTCCGCTTGTTTTGTAAGTTTATCTCTTAATGTAGGTGGCTTTTTAAGTTTATTAAGAATATTTATAATACCATCAGCCCATATAATTATGAATATTGGTGTGAAATTAAATATATATCTTGAGCGTGTTTCCCATATTAAGAAGAATAGATATACACCAAAGGTTATGATATGCATAAGTGTTATATAATCAAAGCGTGGCTTTTTCACACAAGAAAATAGTGAAACACATATCATAATTAACATACAAAGCTGCATTCCAGAGCTAATAGATTTAAATATCGGGAACCAATTCCCATCCATCAAGAAAAATTCATGCAAAAAATTTCTGCCATTATACGGATTATATATATGATGACTTATCCAATATGTACCATCACTCCATGTAAAATTAGCTTTAATTATAAAGTGATTTATCAAACCAAAAACACCATAGTTAGAAATTCTGTTACCTATTTCCTGTATATTAGCAGCTTTCTTTTCATCATAATTGCCTGCTCTATATGTAAAAGTACTGTCTGCTTGGTCAAAATTTCCGTCATCTTTTAATCCCATCATCACCCAATGCGTAAGCGGATATTGTTCTCTATAAAGCGTTTCCTCGTCTGTAATTTGTAATGACGATACCAGTCCGTTAAAAGCTATTGCAATCACCAAAAATCCCGCTATAATTGTCCCAGAGCCAAGTAAGATTTTCTTTATTCCTCCCTTATAAATCATATAAACTATAACCGCAATAAGAGCTATTATAACACTTCCCTTTAATTCAAAGCCAATTGCGCAGGAAATTCCGGAAAAGAAAAATAATATAATTTTGTTTAATATTTTTTTAGAGTCATAGCCACAGATAAACAAATAAATTGAAAGTATAACAAATGGCATACTTATCGAATCAGTATAAAAATATGTACAATAAGTGTAATATGGCAAAAATAAAATACAGAGTAGCATAGTAATAAGTGCGTGGAAATTACCAAAAGCTTTCTTTGCAATTAAATAACAAAATACTACTGATGCTGATATGAACAAAGTGTTCAAAATAACGGGTGCTTCAATCGGAATTGTCCCTGAAATCAGATATATTATTCTGTAATAAAATGAAAATAAAACCGTAATTCCATTATTATTAGTATATCTCGCAAGATAATCTCTATTATAAGGAAGATTATCATAAATATGCTCCATATTTCCGTTTATAGCGTAACTCTTAGAAACTTCATTTATAACATGCCAATCTGTGATAGGTTTTGAAATCATATTTAAAGCGAGTAAAAATTGAACAATAAGCATTATAGCCAGCATTATCAAAAAGGCTATACTTAAGTTTTTATCACTTATATTTGAATATTTTTTATGAATCTTAGGAAATATTGCATATGAAATAGCTAAAAACACTGCTGCTAAAATTACCCCAAAGAAATTTGTTCCAAAAATAGCACATATTGCGATAAATGTAACAATCGCAAAAATTCCAAAGAAAACATCATGAAAAATCTTATCAAATATTCTTGAAATCATACATTCCCTCTCCTATTATATCTTCAACTCATAAAAAGATAAAAATAAAAGGGAAAGACTTTAAACTAAGCCTTTCCCTACCTTGGTGGACACTAACGGACTTGAACCGCTGACCCTTCGCACGTCAAGCGAAAGCTCTACCAGCTGAGCTAAGTGTCCATTTCTCGAGTGCTTGATTATTATACCTCAGCCATCTAAAAAAATCAAGTGTTTTCTGCAAAAAAATATTTTTTTCACACATTGCATAATTTTTTAAAATTTTATAATTATCATTTGCCAAATATATCATTTAATGGTAAAATAATATTTGAGGTGAATAATAATGGTAAATGAAATCGTTAAAAATATAGATTTTCTAAAACAAAAATCCATACCTGCCACAAAACTTGATATAAATATAGTTAAAGACCTTCAGGATACTCTTTTAGCCAATAAAAGTTCATGCGTTGGAATGGCGGCAAATATGATAGGCTATAATAAAAGAATAATAATTGTAGACACTGGACTTATGACTATAACTATGCTAAACCCTAAAATAACAAAAAAATCTGAGCCCTACGAAACCGAAGAAGCTTGTCTTTCATTAATTGGTATCCGCAAAACAAAAAGATATAATAAAATTGAAGTTGAATACGAAGATGTTTCTTTCAAAAAACACATTGGAAAATTCAATGGATTCACTGCACAAATTATCCAGCACGAAATTGACCATTGTGATGGAATTATAATTTAAAATTAAATTAAAAAACACTTGCAATTATTTAAGGTTTGATGTATAATAATTGATAGTTTGCGGGTGTGGCGGAATTGGCAGACGCGCTAGATTTAGGTTCTAGTGGTAACCCCGTGCAGGTTCAAGTCCTGTCACCCGCACCAGTATGAGTGTTCATAACGGATTTATGTTATGGACACTCATTTTTTATTCAATTTCATCCGGTTTGTACGTGGTGAGCAGGTTGATGTGCCTGCTCACCTTTTCTCTTATGCTGATTTTGCTGTTGGGATATACTCCACGTCTACGCCTTTTCGGGTGTTGGCTTTGTAGTTTTCGTCATCTGATGACGGTAGTTCTAAGTAACCGACAAAACGATAATAGATGACGATACGTTGAGTGTAGTTCTTTTTGCCGCCTTCTTTTTCGTACACATCAATGTGGTCAATAAGTTCCCGGAGCATCGGTGCGGTTAAGGATTCCATCTCCATAAACTTTCTGACAGATTTAAGAAAGTCATCTTTGTTTTGCTCCATTTCACTGATTTTGGCAAGGCACTCCTTGTACTCAAAAATCTTTGTTTTCAGTTCAAGACGTTCAACCTCGTATTTATGGGATAGCTCCATATACATCTCATCGCTCAACTTGCCCGATACATTGTCCTCATAGGTTTTGGCGAAAAGCGAAGTGAGCATTTCATTTCGGGCGATTGCCCGATTTAGCTCTGTTTCCAAGGTTTTCTGCTCCGCCAACATATCGGCATTGGTTTTTTCGGCGAGGAGCTTTGCAAATTCTTCCTCGTGGGATTCCAAATACTTTGCTAATCTCTTTAATTCAAGCATAACGATCTGCTCGATAGCGTCGGCACGGATATAATGGCGGGTTTCGCAATTCCCACGGGTATCCTTCTTATAGTTGGAACAGCTGAAATAATGGATTTCCTTGTTGGTAGTATTCGTGTGATACCATAACTTGCTGCCGCAATCGGCACAGTAAAGAAAATCGCAAAACATATTCTTCTCGCCGTTTTGAGGTTTTGGCGCGCGGCGTTTGGTTTTGGCTATGGGCGTCTGTACCTTTTCGAAATCACCCCGTGCAATAATCGGCTCGTGAACATTCTTAAATATTGCCCAATTCTCAGGATCGTTCGGAAGTCTTGTTTTGTTCTTAAAAGACTTTGAGCAGGTCTTGAAGTTGATTACATCACCGCAGTATTCCTGCTGAGACAAAATCTTTTGAATTGTCGTCTTGCACCACTTGTACGGATTAGGCTGCGTTTTCTTGCCGCCTCTCGGCAGCCCTTTGCGTTGCCAATACGCCATAGGAACAAGTATTTGTTTCTCCTGCAATATTCGCGCGATCGTTTCGTTGCCCTTGCCCTCAAGACACATTTTGAAAACGCTTTTTACCACCTCTGCCGCCTCCGGATCAATAACCCACTTCTTTTTGTTTTCAGCGGATTTCATATATCCGTAAGGCGGTTGAGATAAAGGCTCACCCATACTGCCCCTCAGTCTGTGTGATGAACGAATTTTCTTAGATATATCCCGTGCATACATTTCGTTTAAGATGTTTTTGAAAGGGGCAATTTCGCTTTCACCCTCTTCACTGTCGATTCCGTCATTAACGGCGATAAACCGAATGTCATGATCAGGAAAATATACATCGGTGTAATTTCCTACCGAAACATAATCCCGCCCGAGCCGGGACAGGTCTTTTACCATTACTGCATAGATATATCCCATTTCAATGTCAGAGAGCATCTACTGAAATCCAGGTCGGTTGAAGTTGGTTCCCGTATATCCGTCGTCCACATAGAATTTTGTATCGGTCAATCCTTTTTCCTTTGCCTTTTGCGAAAGCAGTGTTTTTTGATTGACTATCGAATTGCTTTCACCGTCCATTCCGTCATCACGGGACAAACGGCAGTAAAGCGCCGTTATCCCGATTTTGTTATTCTTTTTCGGCTGCACTATTATCCTCCTTCCCGGCAGCCGTACAATCATATTCGGTGCTTATTATATTACTTGAACCGACGGACGGCAAATCTGCGAAATCGCTTGTGAGATAATTTCCGATACGGTTATTCAGCAAAGTATTCTCTTTGGGTTCTTTGTAGTTAGGTTTTTGAAATTTCGACTCAACCACATATCTTACGCTGTTAATAACATATTCCTGTGGTGCGGCGCCGAAGCCTACAATAAACTTATTCATAAGCCCTCCTTATCTCGCGTTGCGATTATTCTGACGGTCATATTCTTTTTTGACAAGCTTAAGCAGGTATTCCAACATTTCAGCCGGTGTCATAGATGACGGCACATATTTGCGAATATCGTCCATCGGGATTTTCAGCTTTTCAATTTGATTGGGTTTAACCTCAGCCATAATTTCAGCTACGGTATCGTAGTCAAGTTTGCCTTCTTCAAAAGCGGCGCGCATACGGCGAGCTTGTGCGTGGGATGGAAAGTTTTCGGTTTCATCGATACGGTCAATGACATCCCTTTGGGCTTCTTTATTAAGAAAAGACAATTCGTAAGCCAGGAGCATTTTCATTTTGCCGTTATCTACATATTCTTGAAGTTCGGGCATTAGATAGGTCAATCGAATTAGGCGCTGCACAGTTCTTCCGCTGTCGGCATCCGAAACATTATCTCGCGACTTGTGGCCAGTCTGTCCACAAGTGTGTCCCTGATGAGAAAGTGCGTCCGCTTTCATTCTGTAAGACCGCGCCTTTTCCATAAGGGACAGATTTTCACGCTGACAGTTTGAATCTACCATTAAAATCGTGGCTTGGTCACGGTCGATAAAATGGACAACCGCCGAGACCTCTTTTATTTCAAGAAGCTCGGCGGCGTGCACTCTGCGGTGTCTGGATATGATTTCGTATTCGTCCTGTTTCTCCTCAAGTGGGCGGACGATAATGCGGTTTAGAAATCCGTATTCTTTTATGCTTTCAACAAGCTCCGTCATTGACTCATCATCAAGCACCTTGTAGGGATGGCTCTTAAACGGGTGAAGCTTTTCAAGCTTAATGTTCATAAGCTTCGGTTTAGGTTCTTTTACTACCTTTTCGGCAGACGTTTTCATATCTTTCATGAGTTCCTTTCTCCTAATTTTAATTTCTTTTTGTCTGCCGTTTCTGTTGTAGGAAATTGTGTATATAAAAATATGATTGAAACGGCAGCGTAGTTTGTTTGTCTCATAATTACTGCCTTTCAATGTTGTTACTTGTGGTTTTCACCGTAGTGTGCGTCTGCGAATAGTCCTTTGAAAGTGATTTCGCAATCGCGGTCATTCAGTTCTTTTGAAAACCTGTGATATTTGTGCTTAGTTTTTTCGGACAAATTGTTGTTACCGAGCCAAACGTGATCGACATTGGTTTGAAGTCTTAAAAGCAGCCTTGTGATTTTATGAAAGATTTCAGGCGGCTTTTCGTTAACAATCATATCGTTTACAAGCCAATACAAAACAGTTTTCTCGGGCACTCGGCACAGCGTACTGAGCCTCAAAAATTTGTCTTTTTCGGATTTTGTCATCCGAACGTGAACATAGTGCTTTCCGTTTCTCAAGTGTTCACCTCCTTTGACTTTTCAATTTCAATGTCAAGCTTTTCAGTCAGCTCGTCAGATAATTCTTTTGCTGTTTTGACCGCGTCTTCGCAAAGATTATTAAACCGCGGCTCATCCAATGTTCCGATTTGATTCAGAACAATTAAGTGGTGGTTTATTTCATCGCTGATACATTTAAGTCGGTTATAATAGCTCTCATAATCAATGCTCGGCGTGCGCACAAGCTTGCAGTTTGCAATGATATGACGGATATATTCTGAACAATTCATACCGAGCTTTCCTGCTTTGCGGTCTATTTGCTTTAACTCCTTATCTGTCAACCAAAACTTAATTTTCTCTGTTCTTTTTTCAATAATTACCATCCTTTCTTTTTGGGGCTTTAGGGGCGCGGAAAGCGACCCCTAACAAGTGTGTTTGCGGTGTGTGCACCCAAACACGTTGCTTGCTAATGCAATGCCATTTGCAAGCGAATAGAATTTGGTACACCCAAATTCAGTGCTTGCTATACCGATGCCATCAGCTAATGCCGTTTTAATACAATCAATTTTCATAATCTCCTTTCAAAAATCAGGCATAACAAAAGACCGCCTTTTCAGCCGGTCATCATTATGCCTATGTAGCAGTTGTAGCGGTAATAAATTTGTTTCATAGATATAACATTAAGAGGGAAAAATATTTCCGAGAGTAATAATTCATTCTTTCCCTCTATATACAGTACAAGGTTAAAATCAAAAAATGTTCCTGTGATTTGAAAAAATTTTAATAGTTTTCAAAATTTATTTTCAGGCATAAAAAAACGGCGGTGCTCTTTTCAAGAACATCGCCGTTGGAAATTACATATTCAATTTTCAAATCCTAAGAATTCTTTGAAACCCTTATTCATTATTTTCATCCGCTTGCTGACCGCGCTGTGGGTTTTATAACCGAGCCGATCGGCAATTTCTTTTTGAGTAAGTCCTTTTTCCGAAAGATAATATATCTCTTTATCAGTGCTGCTTAAGGTTTTTGCAAACTCATCACGCAGGAAAATATACCGCTGTTCTTCAGCAGGATTATTTGCAAAAAAGTTTTTAACCCCCTCAATGTTTGTAGATTCATCCTCTGACAACTCGCTGAAAAAGAGCGGCGCGCCGAGCTTGGTTTTGCAATGGGTCCACTTGTTGTAGAAGTTAATTTTATCTTGGTTTAACTGCTCTGTAAAATCTTCGTGCTGCGGAATCTTTTTGGAAATGCCGAAAATTGCAGGAACCTGTTGGCCTTGCATAACCGTTTCAATCAGAGTTTCGTCAATTACTCCGGCAACTTTTTCAACAATCGTATGTATTTCTTCATCGGTAAGATCGTCAACCTCTTTGCCTACCGATTTTGCATAGCAATCAAGGCCGAGCATAACCGGTTCCCCGTACATTTTGAAAAACCGATCAATATATTCGCTCAGCTTATTCGGGTCTGCGTAGATTTCAGAAATCTATTCGGAAAAATAATCCGCGTTGGCGTTCTCCAAAAAGTTTACCGGATGATCTTTGGAGTAGTTTTTCATCTTCCGTTTGACGCCGAGTTTTCGGAGATTGCCGAGCCAGTATTCACCGAAGATTTTCTTTGTGCGGACAAAGATTTTAGCCTGTTCGCCTTCGAATTTATACTTGCGATCCAGCTCCATGTTTGCCGTGAAGTCATTATTTTGAAAGAATGCGACTAATTCATCTTTTTGTTCGGGTGTAAGTTCAACTTTATTTGTCATCGATGTCCCTCAAATTAAATTCTTAATAACTTTCTCTGCTACACCTTGAATGGAAAGTTCCGCAGGATAGATGTCCTTGTACTTCTTATTCTCAGGATGCAGATAAGGTCTTTTCATTGTCAAATTCTAATCGTTTCAGCGTGTTTCGGTTGTCGCTATCGAGTGCCACGATGATTTTTCCATAATCAGCAGTATTTGTCTTTCGAACAATCACAAAATCTCCATCGTCAATTCCGGCATCTGTCATGGATTCACCGTCAGCCAGTAAAACAAAATATTCGCCTTTGCCGAGCAAACTCGTAGGAAACTCAATGAAGCAATCATTCAATTCTTTTTCGGTTTGTGGCTCACCGCAGGGAATCGCCCCCGAAATCGGCAAACGAACGGTATTTTGTGACGTCAACTGTTCGATAAACTCTGTGATGATATTACTTCCTTTGTATTTGATAACGCCTTTCTCGTCCATATCCACAAGATATCGTTGCACCATAGGTCGGGAAATTCCTGTGCCTGCTTCAATCTCACGAATGGACGGTGTTCTCAAGTTTTCTTCAAAGAATGTATCCACATATTCAAGTATGGCTTTTGCTTTTTTGGGGTTTTTGGTACGCATAAGTATCCCTCTTTCTAAAAGAGACTATCGTCTCAAATAAATAATATCATAAATAATACGCTTTGCCAATCATTTTCCGATGCTTTTCGACAATCAACCTCAAGCAGCACGTAGAAACTTGGTCTTAGACCTGTCAAAGCGCTAATATTGCAGGAATATAGATTCGGGCATAAAGACATTGCAAAAATGCTCTCAAAAACAATATATAAGACCGTCTACTCAAAATGAGCAGGCGGTCTTCCCTTTACTCAGAGACGAGGTAATCGTCGGAGCCGTCGATGTACTTTTCATAATCAATACGAATTGACGTATTCTTACTATGATGATAACACATACGACCAGCCCACCCAAGAAAACAGATAGTTCCATCAGATTTTAATACCATAATATCATCCACTTGTCGATCAGTCGGCTTTACATTATCTCCATATGTTACGCCTTCCCGTTCAGCATCACTCATAAAGCGGTACTGAATTGCCTTGTTACGAAGAAGAATATAAACTTTCTTTTCGTTGTTGATGAGTTCTTTGATTGTTCGCATAATATCGCTCCTTAATAAATTATCACCTAAAGAGAGCGAAAAAAAGCAACCCTATCGTTACGACAGGATTGCAACATTAATCATATAACCCCATCGTTCAAGCTTTGACACCTTGCCTTTCGGTAGGTTGTCGGCGGTCATAGGGCTTGTCCCTCGCGCACTCTTTATAGGTTATGTATATTATAGCATATGCAAATGGCAGTGTCAATTAAAACCTACGTAATTTTGGTTTATGTCCGAAGCGCTGTATTGGCCGAGCTGTTTAATCATCATTATCGCTGTATTTGATTTCAGACATATATCCTGCTGTTATTATACCGGCAGGCAGCGCGATAATTGCAATGCCCAAAACGGACGATAGCATTGTGACCAATCTTCCGATAACGGTTACCGGATATATATCCCCGTATCCGACCGTCGTAAGAGATACAGTCGCCCAATAGATGGCATCAAAAAAAAGTATTGAACGAATCCGGCTCCACATTGTAAATAACCAACGCAGAAATCAAGATATAAGCAACTGCCAAAGAACCGACAGCGCTCAAAACCTTTCTCTGACTTTTAAACACATTAGCAATAATCTCAAAACTCTTTGAATATCTTAAAAACTTAAAGGTTCGTAATACTTTAAGTGTGCGCAGCAGTCTAAAGAGCTTTAGTAATTTAAACCCATTATTTAATACTGTTAAAGACGGTAGAATAGACAATAAATCGATAATTGCCATAGGTGTAATGGGATAGAGAAAAAACGATCCAATAGATTTTTCCAACTTCAAATCTGCCGTGATAAAGCTCAAAATATAGTCAATGATAAAAATCGAAACGCTGATATTATCAATCCACACAAACAAAGCATTCGATGTTTAGAAAGCAAGAGGGACAATGCTCACAATTATCGTCCCCATCATGATGAAATCATAAATTCTGCTTAATTTATTACCGCCATCGGACGATTCTATAATTTTAAAAATAAACTTCCTCATATGGAAACTCCTAAACAACCATAAATAACTATGATAAAAAGTAATAGAATCTACTATGGCTCTTGCTAACACTCAACTCTGATAGACGGATTAGAATACATAATTACCGTATTCAAGCCTGATGTTGAAGATAGTTCAAGCTCACCATACAAACAAATAGGTATTTGTCTATTGTCCTTGAATCGCCTGTCAGGTCCGCCGGACTTATTCACATATTTCCAAGTTTGCCCCACAACCTGAGAATCTTTTGGGACGCCCTCACTCTCAATAAATCGAGTTGTATGCGATGAGCTGATAATATCACTGTAATTCAGTGCACCAATTTTACTTTTCTGCATTATAAACAATTTGTCAGGCAAGAAAATCAAGGTTTCTTTTTTTGCTTTGAAAGATGCAATTTCCAAGTTGGCTTTGAATGGGAAAGGAGGCTTCGTCGCTGCTTTGCAAGCGGTTCTATTTACTGTATTACTCGCCCCCGCGGCGTACTTTCTGTCAATTACCTTACTCGTCTGCATAATTCTCCATACTTTTGCGCACTTGGTAATCTCAATCATGGGCTTTATTCTGCCGTCAACAACAGCTTGCTGATCCGGTTCAATGCTGTAATCCAAATCAATTGTGCCTTTTGTTCGCACAAAAATTTTCAGGATTAAAAAAGCCAATGTAAACAAGAAAAATACCAGAAATCCAAAGCCTAAAATGGCTGTGACCCATAGACCGATATCAGCAAACTTATTAAGTTTTAGTGCTTTGCTTGCGGAAGCAAGCATATCTTCCAATCCCTCAGAAACCATTGCAGTCGCAACATTGTTGACAATATTCTGTGTATCATAATGATTGTTGTCAATAGATTGAACGGGTTGCTGTTGGGCTGGATTACTACCACGTCCCGAATTACCTCTGTTATTTTTTTCGGTCTCGTGAACATATGAAATTCCCGTACCGGGAATAGATGCTGTTCTGCGTGTAGTCCCTTTAGCTGTCTTGGTTATACGATAGCCTTTTACACCCTAACTATAGCCAACACCCGATTTGCTCAGGTTAATTCTAAATCCTCCGCCCAAATTGATGCTTTTTCTATATCAAAAACCCATACCTTTCTCTCCTTTTACTCAAGATTGCTGACGGTTGAAAAACCGCTATTTTCGTTAAAGTCCATATTGTGCTTGAATTGAACAAGTGTATCTGACGGATCAATATAACCGAACTTTATTTTTGAAAGGCTCTGCCTATCAAAATCAACTGACACAATAGTTTTACCGTCTAATACGGCGTGAACAATAGTATTCTTTATTGGAAGTAGGGCAAACATATCTCTTGCTATACGAATACAAACGCTACAGACATAATCCTGAAGGAGAAGATTGTACTCTATACAGCTTATTTTTCGCTTGGCTTCAGACAAAGCGTTAATGTTTATATTGAACTCAACTTCAATCTTCTTAGGATCATCAGTACCAAACTCGTAATTGCTCCCATATACGAGCAAATCATCAAGTGGGTTAACTTCATAAATCAACTGCAGGTATGAGTCAATATTACCGGCAAGAATTTTTGGAGCCATATTATGATAATAAGCCCACATTTGTTGATTATAGGTTTCATCAGGAGCAATAGGTGATACTAATACTTCAGTCCAATCAATCGAATCGTCGCTCGTTTTATGTATAGATTTAAGAGAATTCGTATCGAGTTGCTCAACTACTTCGGGTTCGATAGGAGTACTTAATTCATAGTTGCTCGGCACAGGAGCACCATAATTACTTTGAACCGGCGCAGAATAATCACTTCTTGAACTTTCACGGGGTTCATAGGTTATTGGTTCGGAATAGTATGTTGAAGTTTCTTGACGGGTTTCGGAAGTTCTCCTGCTGTTTTGTGCCTTTGCATTTTTAGTATCAACATAGTATAAACCTGTGCCAGGAATACCAACACTTGTTGTCACTCTACCACTTGTATGGTATGTTTTCCTAAATCCGGGTACACCCGTGCTTACAGACATCCCCGTTTTGCCAAAGTTGAGTTTCACGCCGGGTATAATTGAAATGCTTTTTCTAAAACGAAGTCCCACTTAAACACCTCCTAAAACAACACTTGCATCGTCAACAGAGCCGTTGTTTCTTGCCGCTTTGATCAATTCAACGCAGGCGTTTTCACTAAGTCCGTGTTCTTCAATGATTTCTTTCATTTGATCAACGCTTAAATAGTCGTGTATTCCATCGGAAGTAATCATTATTGGTGCAGTCAAAGGTTTAATATGACTTACCTTAACTTTGAACAAGTCAGAAGATCCTCCGCCAAAACAAGCAGTGATCTCGTTCTTTCGTTCAAAGGTTTTCGCATCCTCCGATGATAATTGACCGGTGGCAATAAGGTAATTCAAAGTTGTATCATCAGTCGTGAGTTGCTTGAGATACTTTCTGCTTTGTAATAGGTAAACACGAGTGTTACCTATACTGAATAACTGTGTATTGCTATCATCTATACACACACCTGACAATGTCGTTGCCATGCCTTTTTGTCCTGCAGTGGTTTCAGAAATTGCAAACAACTCATTATATATAAGCTCACGTAATACGATTTCGTTTGCTCTGATTCGTATGTTATTCATTTGGCGAACCCATTCCATTTGATTCTCTGCCTTGAGCTGTTCTGTTATACCCTCACGCTCTGCCATCTGCTTAACCAGCCGGGAACACATTTCTTCTGCCTGTTTGTCAATATCAGCAAGGTAACTATTCAATTTGCCACTTGTCAGCAGATTTAGGTATAACACCTTGCGATGTTGCTTAATATATCGCAAGTGCCGATGTCCCCAAATGCCGATTGGCTGTTGTTCTTCTTTGGGAAGTTTCAAGCAAGGAATGTAATAATCGCCTTGAAGTTCGTACCAAAGACCGTTCTTTTCGTCATAAATAACTTTTTCCATAGTCAAATTCTCACTTTCTTACGCTTCATTTTAAATGCTTTTATCAAAAGTTCATCTATATCCTCAACGGGCTTACCGTTGTCGAGAAATAATGACCTTGCTTCATTTAAGCACTTGATAAGCAACCGCCGCTCAAATTCCGATAATAAATCGTTTTTGTTCTTTCATAGTAAAATCCTCCTTTGCAAGTACATTTTACCGCAAAAGAGGACTTTTTGAAAATGTACGTTTGAAACTGAATATGATTGTACGCTTCCGGTATGTTAATTAAATCCCTTAAGAACACCCGCACCACCCTGAAAAGTCCGATTAAATCGGGCTTTTTCTTGTTTTTGAGCAAAAATTAAGTTGGCAGACGCATAACATAAGATGACGATTTTGTAGTTTGTATTGTACAAATCATCGCACTTCAGTTTAGCTATAATCGCTAAATTAAAACTTACTAATGTTATGCGTCTGCCATTTTATATTTTGCAATAAACCTTAATTACCGGTACTTTTATAATACCTCAT
>ERZ772892.2542-NODE-2542-length-15221-cov-18.832652_pt1 | contig 15221 bp, 17 predicted proteins | sample MGYA00512126_ERZ772892 | MGnify/ENA primary metagenome ERZ772892 (study PRJEB29015, sample SAMEA2737697) | human gut metagenome | biome: human gut; feature: human-associated habitat; material: faeces | place: China | collected 2012 ... | reverse complement strand
CAGCTCACGACCTCCTCGCTGTAGCCCGGGGAGACGATGAACTTTGCGCCGCAGGCGACGGCCTTCTTGCACTGCTCGAGTGTGATGACCGTGCCCGCGCCCACGAGCATGTCGGGGCACTCCTTCGCAACGGCCGCGATGGAGTCGGCTGCCGCCGCAGTGCGGAACGTGATCTCCATCACGTCCACGCCGCCCGCAAGCAGCGCCTTAGCAGTCGGCACCGCATCCGCCGCGTCGTCGAGCACGACGACGGGCACCACTGCCGCGTTATAGAGTCTTTCTAATGCTGTCACACCAGCATTCTCCTTCCTCCATTCGGAGCAATGATCTGTCCGGTAATATAGCGAGCCGCATCGGACACCAAAAAAAGCACCGTATCAGCAATATCCTCCGTTGTCGCAATACGTTTCATTGGAGTCACATCAATCTCTCGCTGAATCATTTCCTGACTAAGTGTTGCCCGTAGCAGCGGTGTATCTGTCGTCGGGACAGGAATGACATTAACGTTTACATTATATGGTGCCATTTCCTTTGCAAGCGATGTTGTAAATCCAATCGCGCCAGCTTTGGCCGTAGCGTAGTGCGCGCAGTAATCGCCACCTGCAAGGGCAAATCCAGAGCTAATATTAACGATCTTCCCTGACAGCTGTTCTTTCATATATGGAAATGCTGCTCTACACATATAGAACATGCTATAAAGATTCAGGCGAATAATCCGATCCCAATCATCATCTGACAATGTCTCAAAGCCACGAGGCTGCTCGCCTCCACCTACGCTGTTAACTACAATATCCACACTGCCAAACTTCTGCTTTGTCTTATCCACAAGTCGTTTTATGCTCTCCGATGAAAGCGCATCAAAAGAACAGAATTCTGCGCACCCACCATCCTCGCGGATTTCCTCTACAGTCTGCAATCCAAGCTCATCATTGATATCACAGATTATGACTTTTGCACCGTAAGATGCAAGTCCTTTTGCGATTCCTTTTCCAATTCCCTGTGCAGAGCCAGATACAATTGCCGCTTTCCCCGCAATTTTCAAATAATCTTTCATCATTTTTACCCATGCATCCATGCCCCGCCGTTAGGGCAAATAACCTGTCCCGTCAAATACTCAGCTGCCTCCGAAACCAAATATGTAATTGCGGCTGCCTGATCCTTCGGCTCACCCACACGATGCCATGAAATACTGTTCTTCTTTTGCTCCCAATAGCTCCTGCGAGACATTCTCGTATCCGTCAAGCCCGTGCCAAGCGCGTTGACATTGATCTGAAATGGCATCAACTCTGTTGCCATCTCCTTTGTCATTCCGATCAGGCCCGCCTTCGCTGAGGCATAGTGAACGTCCGTATTATCACCGATAATACCGGAGCCCGAACTGACGTTACAGATTTTTCCGTGCTTTTTCTCTTTCATATAAGGGAGAACCGCCATGGAGAACATATAGGCGCTGGTCAGATTCAAATGAATCAGCCGGTCCCACTCCTTTAGATCTACCTGATCCAATGTCTTTCCCCCGCCAAAGCCTGCCGCGTTATTTACCAGAATATCTATGGAACCAAGCTGTGCGGCGACCTCCTCGACGGCTCGCTCTATCTGCTCCTGACTACCGACATCGCAGGCGACCGCGATTGCGGTCCCTCCGCAATTCGTAATATTCTGTGCTACTCGTTCGGCGCGGGCAATTTCAATGTCGCAAACAGCGACCTTCGCACCAAGGTTTGCGAGCATAGTTGCTGTCGCCTCTCCGATGCCGTTACCGGCGCCGGTCACGATGGCCACTTGCCCCTCCAGCCCAAAATAATCAAGCGTAGCTTTCCAAGTCTTTTCTGTCATAATATTCTCCCTACTTTCCGCGTCTACCGCCAAGGTATGCTTCCACAATCGAGCTATCGCTCGCCAACTCCTGCCCGCTGCCGCTCTTTACAATCCTTCCTTGCTCCATCACATAAGCGCGGTTTGCGATTGTCAGTATTTTTTTTGCATTCTGCTCGACGACTATAACCGAAATTCCGGACCTGTTGACACGCTGAATCATATCGATTACATCATTAACAATCAGCGGCGCAAGTCCCAGGGACGGCTCATCAAAAAGAATTGTTTTCGGATTCGACATCAGTGCACGCGCAATCGCCAGCATTTGCTGCTCCCCGCCGGAAAGCGTTCCGGCCAACTGCCGCTTGCGCTCTCCCAAACGGTTAAACATGGCATATGCCTTTTCCATGTTCTCCGTATTATCCTTGACGGTATACGCACCCATTTTCAGGTTTTCTTCAACTGTTAAGTTTGGGAAAATCCATCTTCCCTCTGGAACCAGAACAATATTGCGCTTAACCACATTGTGCGGCTCCGCCGGCAGTCTTTCCCCATCGCAGAGGATCTCACCGATATTTGGCTTGAGCAGACCTGCAATGCACTTCATCAGGGTGGATTTTCCCGCGCCGTTCGCCCCGATGATTGCGGTAATTTCCCCGGAGTTCGCTGCTAAATTGATCCCGCGCAGCGCCGTAATCTTTCCGTAAGAGTAGTGCAGATTTTTGATCTCAATCATGTTTCATTCTCCCCCCAGATAGGCTGCTATTACATCCGGATTGCTTTGAATGCTCTCTGGCGCTCCGGTTGCAATCTGCGTGCCAAAATTGATAACAGTAATTTTGTCGCACACATCCATAATAACATCCATGTGGTGATCGATGATAATAATCGTTACATCGTGCTTATCGCGCAGCTCCTTGATAATTTCTGTCAGCTGGCGGGACTCTTCCTCGTTCATGCCTGCAGCCGGTTCGTCGAGCAGCAGCAACTTGGGAAAGGTAACCATTGCGCGGGCAATCTCAAGACGGCGTTGCATTCCATATGGTAAATTTCGGGCCAGCACATTCGCCTGTTCCCATAGGCCTACTTCCCTGAGGTATTCTTTGCACTCGTTATCAAGCCTTGCCTCTTCGCTTCGACAGCGAGAGGTTCTTAGAATGCCGTCTAAAAAGCCATAGTGGACGTTTTTCTGACATGAGGTCTTTACATTCTCATAGCAGGTCAAATCCGAAAACAAACGGATATTCTGGAATGTACGCGCCACGCCTGCCTGAGCGATTTTATGCACGGGCATTCCGTCAAGCTGGGTACTCTCCAGAAAGATATGTCCCTCTGATGGGTGATACACGCCGGTAATCATATTAAAAAGCGTAGTCTTTCCCGCTCCGTTCGGCCCGATAATTCCAAATATCTCGTTTTTGTTTATATCAATCGATACATTATTTGTTGCGATAACTCCACCAAAGTTTTTATGAAGTCCTTTAATGGAAAAAAACGGGAGGTTATTCATGCTCTCCATCCCCCTTCCGGACCACTCCATTCATTCGATGTAACCGCTGCCGCATTTGCATTCCGAACTGTCGAATGGCCTTCGGTGTTAATTCCTTGCCACCAACAAGGCCCGTAGGACGGAAAATAATTGTAATAACTACCAGCAGTCCATAAAGAACCATTCTCCATTCCTGCGCCGAACCAAACCGGAGGAACTCGGGCAGCGGAATCAATACCGCGCCCGCGATCAGCGTTCCCGTGATGCTGCCGCGTCCGCCAAGGATTGCTGTCATAATCAGTTCGTTTGACTTGGCCATGTTGAACATCGTCGGGACAAGATAATGCATGTAATGTGCGAGCAACGCGCCGCTCAGCCCACACAGCGCACAACTAATCGCCATTGCCAGCAGTTTATGACGGAAAACGTCAATACCGCATGCGGCAGCGGCCAGTGGTTCCTCGCGAATTGCAATGCAATTTCTTCCAAGCTTAGAACGCTTGAAATTAGCAAGGAACACAACAACTGTTACCAATACGACCGCAACCATCCAAGCCTGGCTACCGGAAGGGATTCCCTGCAGCCCGCGCGCTCCGCCTGTGATACCGGTTAAATTCTGAATAATAATGCGAATTGCCTCTCCGATGCCCAGCGTAACAATTACAAAATAATCGCCGCTCATCCGCAACGTTAGGATGCCTATCAGTACGCCGATCAGCGCAGCGACCAATACTCCCGCCACGATACCGACAAAATTGGGTACGCCAAAATAAATCGTGATAATTGCGGAGGTATAGGCTCCAAGAGACATAAATCCGGCATGACCCATGGTAAACAGCCCTGTAAAGCCATAGAGGACGCTGACGCCAAGTATCGCTATCAAATAAATACAGGTCAACGTAAATACACCAATCCAATAATCCATGCTTTCCCTCCTAATTACGCCTTATCCTCAGAGGACCGCCCCATAATTCCCACCGGGCGAACAATTAAAATGATAACCAGCATCATATATGCGAACAAATCACGCAATGACGAAGAAATATAGCCCGCTATCATCGTCTCACCGATACCCAGAATCATTGCGCCGACCACAGCGCCCGGTATGCTCCCAAGCCCACCGACCACAGCGCTGACAAACGCCTTATTTGTCATGCTTGCTCCAAGCATGGGGTATGCCGTGTACTTGGCACCAAGGAGCGCCCCTGCAAGTCCTGCTAAAGAGCCGGCTACAAGAAATACTGTCAGGATGAGACGCTGAATATTGACTCCCATAATTGCCGTTGTATTCAAATCATAAGATGCCCCTCTGATTGCAAGGCCAAATCTGGTTTTTTGAATCAGAATTTCCACAGCAACCAACGCTACAACGCTTAGCAAAAATATGATCAAATCCACCTCTCCGACGGACGCTCCGAAAATAGAGATCATATCACCGGAGAAATTGACGGGATACGCGCGAAAACGGCTCGTAAATCCGATAATCATCAGGTTTTCGCCGATCGTAACTGTGCCAAGTCCCGCTATTGTCAAATAAATCCTTCGAACATTTTTCTTCAAAAGTGGGCTATAGGCAGTCTTTTGAATCAGCATCGCGGCTGCTCCCGCAACCGCAACCGCTGCAAGGATGCCCACCGTCAAGTTTTGAAGCGCTGTGCTTGTAACGAAGAATGCAACAAATGCGCCTAATGTAACAGTCAAGCTGTGTGCAAAATTAGTAAAGTTCAGAAGGCTGTAGATTAAGGAATAACCGACAGCCATCAACGCGTATATGCTACCTACCGAAAGTCCATTAAAAAGCTGTTGTAAAAACATGGTCATCCTCCACAGCTGGGAGACAGCAAAGCTGTCTCCCAGCATCTCCCCACGTAAGGTCAATTACTCTGTAATTTCAAAATCCGTAACACGCACAAAAGCGGCATCTTTAATCGTAAAAATCGTAGCTGAACGCAAGGGATTGTGATTCTGCGGCATCACGGTAATCTTACTTGTCAGGCATTGCAGTTCCTTTGTGTTCTCCAGTGCATCTCTGATCTTCTCCGAATTTGCTTCACCCGCAGTCTCAATCGCATTTTTCATCATAAGAAATGCATCGGTCGCGAAGAAGGCGTTTGTGCCAATTTCGCTTGGATAATAATCAAATTTCTCATGAAATTTTTCGCTGAATGCTTTTAAGGCATCGGAGGTAATATCTGTGCCGCTGACAAAATACCCGCCTTCCATAGCGTCCGCCGCAAGGGCAATTAAGTCGTCCACCTGCCATGCGTCAGGCCCGATCAGCTGCTGCGTAATGCCCATGTTTCTTGCCTGATTTGCAACCAGGCCAACCTCTTTGTAGTTTGCGGGAATAAACAGCGCGTCAAAATCCGTATTCGCAATCTTTGTCAGCTGGGCGCGGAAATCCACATCCCCGCTGTTGTACGCTTCGGTAATGACGACATTGCCTCCGCATTTCACAAAGGAATCCGTAAAGTTCTGCGTAACGCCCAGGGAATAATCACTGCCGATCTCATAGATAATCGCAACAGAACGAAGCCCCATCTCCTTGTAGGCATACTGCGCCATGACATCGCCCATTTGGGGATCGGAGAGGCAAACGCGGAAGGTATAGGGGTGTACTGTGCCGTCATCATCCTGCGTCAGCTTGCTGTTTGTTGCCGTTGTTGCAATCTGAGGGATATTAAACTGCGTGCAGACCTCTGAAAGCGCAATCGCGCACGCCGATGTATTACAACCAAACAGCGCGATACATCCATCTTGCTGGATTGCTTTCTTCGCCGCATTTGTGGTTTCAACTGCATCGCCGCGATTGTCATAGGTCTTCAGTTCAACCTCTTTTCCCAACAAGCCGCCAGCAGCATTAGTGTCTTCGACCGCCATCGTTAGAGCTTGCATTTCTGCTGTTCCCCAGATTGTATTCTCGCCTGTCAATGGTCCAATCCACCCCAAAACAATTTTGTCATTATTCTTGCCACAACCGATCAGGAGGGTGCTTACAGAAAGTGCGAGTACCAGAATAAATGTCATAATACGGTTTACTCGATGCTTTTTCATAGTTTTTCTCTCCTTTTTAATCAGTTAAATTAGTTGGCACTGTCAATCAGGGACAAGTAGAGCTCCGCAAACTCGTTGGCATCATTTACCGCTTGCGCAACACGATTGCGATTACGCATTGCTTCAGTCAGATTCAAATGATACTCCAGAGAATCAGGGGCCATCGCAGCGAGATCTACCGCTGCTGCAAGCATGGGAATAGCGCGTGCCGCCGGCGTATATGCGTAGGAATTCTGTTCAAAGCGATCGGTGTAGGTATAGAGAACCCATGTCAGGCAGCGGCTCAGCTTAAGCAATAAGGTATTGAGCAGCTTCACTCGATTATCTGTCATTGAGCAATCCGCCAGTTCGGCCCGGAAATCATTGATTCGGGCAATTTTTTGCTCCAGGGCGGAAAATCCTTCATAAATGCTTTTCATCTCAATGTAGGGGTCTGCTTTTGCCATAATATCCCGAAGGCTCTTTTTGGCATCTGCGCAGGTTCGCGTGAAGTCACAAGGCAGCACAGGGACATTTACATAATCGCAGATAATCGCGGCGGCAACATCCAGATCCTTTTTCAGGTTCTTTCTGTCAACTTTGTCCATACCGTCCTTTATGGTATGGTTCCACCAGCCCAAATTCGCTCCGTGCGTTTTCTCGATGTACTCGTCCGACATTCCCATGCGTCCAACGATAGAGGTGATGCCGATGCCAAAGAAGGACTGATCACCAAATTTATTCAGAGGCAGAACATTTGTGTCCTCGCCCAGCACTTCTTTGATTTTTGTCTTGGTGAAGTCCATCACCTCGCGCGATGCCGTGCATTCGTACTGCACCGCGTGAAGCATGCCGGTAGAGTCAATATTGATGCCACCGATACAGTTTTTCTGCAGATCGTCCCAGTGCTTGTCGACCCACCAGGTCGAACCGGCGCTCTCCGCAATCTCATGTCCATTCCAACAAACGAAATAGATGCTGCGCTTGATTTTACCCTTAAGTTTGGCCAACTGCTCCGCAAGGGTGATAATTGTACCGTCTCCGGTCGCGTTACAAGTCACGCCAGGCTCCCACGCATCGATATGGCCATTGACAAGCAGATATTTTTCCGGCTCTTCACTGCCGCGCAGAAACCCGACAGGGAAAGGAAGCACATCCCAGCTGCGCGTCGCCTGAGAACTGATATTGACCTTGACGTGTTCGTTTTTCTCGCACAGCGTTCTAAGATAGATTCCTCCACTGTGGGTCAGGCTGACGCCTATAATCTGGGGAATATCCTTCCATGTTTCAGGCGTTGGATTGCCCCAGACAGACTTCAGACCGCGTCCGCAGATATAGTCCTGCTCCGTCTTTCCGTCCTCGCCCCAGTTCGCGCACACCATCGCCGCGGCGCCATGCTCATAGGCGATCCTTGCCTTCTCTGGCGTAGCCGGGCTATAGGAGACCTCCACCAGGACCGCCTTGCCGCGCACATCCTTCCCCTCATAATCGCGGTAGTCGCCGGCGCCGAGATACAGAAGCTCCAGCTCAACTCCCTCCAGCGGCGTAGAGGAAATATGGCAGCACGGCCTGCTCTCCAGGGTCACTGTTTCCGGCTCAAGCACCTTTACAAAAGAGCCGACGGGGTTAGAATTATATGCTGTATATTCAGCAATTTCCGCCTCGAGTCCAAAAGAGCGGAACTTCTCAACAATCCATTCCGACGCTCTGCGATCGTCTCCCATACCGGAAATACGGCGAGGGAAATGCTCCGTCATGTAATTTGAATAATCCCAGTTCCTGTTCTCGTCCAGCTTTGGCTGAATTTTGGAAAACAACTCATTCATTATAAATTAGCTCCCTCTTTTATTTTTCGGTGGCAATCGCTTCGATCTCGATCACCATATCTCCTAAAAAATTACCGACTTGCATAGTGCTTCTTGCCGGCGGATTATTTGGGAAGAATTTTTTGTAGGCTTCATTGAATTTTGCAAAGTCCTCAATGTCCTTGACAAACACCATCGTTTTAATGATGTGGGCAAGATCCGACCCTGCCTCCTCCAGGATAGCTTGCATATTCTTCATAATCTGCTCGGTCTGCCCGATAATATCCCCCGGCGCAACCATTTTTTGCGTTTCGGGATCGTTCGCTGTAACACCGGCTGTATAAATAAGATTGCCTATTTTATACGCCTGGGAATACCAGCCGCCCGGCGCGGGTGCTCTTTCTGTGCTAATTCGAATTGCCTCCATAAGTCCTTCCTCTCTTATAAAAATATTTTTTATTATAAAGAATATTTTTTTGGCTCAATCGAAAAAATATTCTTTTATGTCTCCATCAACAGGCGTTGGTATATTTCGCTCATCTGCTCTACGGTTTTAAGCTCCACCCACTCGTCCTTCTGATGATAGCCTTCGCCATGCGGGCCAAGGCAAATGACGGGAATTCCCGCATCAATAACCCATCGGTTATTATCGGAAACGCCGGAACAATATGCGCTTTTCATCTTCCGCCCCGTCACTTCTTCAAAAATGTTCTTTACCCGTTCAAAGGGCTTCAAGTCCGGCGCAAGATCAAACGCATCATAGTAGGGCTGCTGCAGCTCGAATTCAAAGCGCGCCCGTAAACCGAGCCGTTCTACCAATTCCCGCATATCCCGCAATACTGTTTCCCGGGTCTCGGACGGTACTGTATGCTTGTTGATCAATATCTCGCAATACTCCGGCACCACTACGCCGTATTCCTTGAATCCACCTTCCATCTTCAGCGTCACATATTGTTGGCAGCCAAGCTTCGGGTGCTGACCAAGTGGCAGCCGATCAAGCGCCGCAAGAAACTTCGCGCCTTCCTCCACCGCGTTGATGCCCTTCTCCGGCTGGCTGCCGTGAGCGGCTATCCCGTAGACGCGAACTTTAATCAGCATCTTACCAACCGCGCCAATTACGGCATCCCATTCCGGCTCGGCGGCAATTCCGTAATCGGCCCTGATTCCCGAACGAATTAAAGCATCCACTCCTTTGGAATACGCTTCCTCATCACAGACAAAAGCAATAATTGCCTCTCCACGCATTTGCTCTCGTTGCGCTGCTGCGTTGCGAATCGCGACTAAAATAGCAGCAATTCCTCCTTTCATATCCGCCGCACCGCGTCCGTAAATCCTTCCATCGCGTTCAGTTGCTTTAAAAGGGTCTGTTCTCCATCCTTCTCCTGGTGCCACAGTATCCATATGCCCCGTGAGAAGGACAACCGGTCCAACCTTTTCTCCTTTGAGATGCGCAACTACATTTAACCGGTTTCCTTCAACAGGCTGAAGTTCAACGGAATCTACCCCGCACTGTCTTAGATAATCCGCTATATAAATGGCGATATCATGTTCATTTCCTGTCACAGACGGAATGGCAATTAATTTCTTCAGTATCTCTTTCAACTCACCTAATTTTGACATTTTCTTCTCCTATCCGTTCCCATTACCCACGCCGCGCAACTCATCCAGATAATTATAAAGAGTAAACTTTGAAATCCCCAAAAACTTGCAAATTCGTGTTCCAGACTTGGTAATTAATAGCGCCCCCTTTTCATCCAAAAAACGCAATGCACGCATTTTATCTTCCTTACTCATATCATCTGGAGCCTTCCCAATCAAACGAACGCTTTCCTGAAGCAAATATTCTAAAAGTTCAGATACATCATTAACAAATTTTTCTTCCTGCCCTTGTTCAATCATTGACAAATAGCCCAATGTCTTCTGCGCGGTCAAAATATCCGAGATATCAAAGTTAATGCACAGAGCGCCAATTTTTTCACCCTCATCGTTTGTCAAATACAGAGACGAAGAGCGCAGAGTCTTTCCATCCTTAGTCCTGGTCACATAATTATACTGGCTTGTTCCATCGGAACTACCTCGCATCACCTCAAGTCCAAGATTGCTTCCTGGATCCCCAACCTTTCGCCCAGATACATGCCCATTCTCTATGGCCACGATTGATTTGTCATATCCCTCCGACCAGTCATGCAGCACAATCTCACATTTATCACCAAACTGCCGTGCAATCAGCTTCATGATTGATTTCAGCAAATCGTTCTCTGAATTAATCGATTTCACATGCCCACTCCTTAACAATGTGGTGTAACGTACTTGCAACACTAAACTTTATAGTGGTATTGTACATTGATTGCTTTCGTTTTTCAAGAAATTCTTAAAAAAATTTTTAATAATTATCTGAAAAATTTTTTGTATATATTGCTAATAGTTTCTCGGGTAAACTCTTGCAAAGAAAAAACACGACCCAATTGATTGCGCAGCGGCGGGGCTGCGGGATGTTCCTTGCACTAAACACATGCCTATCAACGGTGCCAACAAGATGCATGCTGTTGTTGGTATACTCTCCCGCAACCACACTTGGACGTCACGGTCCTTCTTGATTGCGAGGCTGCCTCCTTGCTCTGATTTATGTCTCCTCATCCTTATCTCTGCATATTGGGCAAGGTGAATTATCTGTACAGATGATTCACCTTGCCTACTTTAATAGTTAATTCTTGGCAGTACTGTATCCCTTTACAGCATTTCCTACTTTTCTTGACATTTCTTTTCGCTCACTTTATACTGATAATAGGCTAAAGCCTAATCTCGCAACTTTCCGGTGAGGTTCACACCGTAAGTGTGACCTCAGGCATTCATGGACCCCGTAGGGCATTATGACCACCCCTGTACGCAGGATGCTCCATGAAGGTCGACAGTTTTTGGCGCTGTACCGGCAGCGCGGGTGTGTACCCTTCCGTTGAAAGCGGAAAGGACTCAAAATGAACGACTATGTCGTTATTATCTATAACGGTGAGCAAGTATCAGTGCCAAAGGAGGTCGCGGACTTCCTTGAGCAGGATCGAAAACGGCAGCAGGCGCAGGACAAACAGGACACAAGGCACCTGAGTAAAAGTGAGTTTGAAACGGTGCCGTCCGGTTCGGATTGCGTCAGGCGTCCCGTGGAGGATGCGGCGCTCAGGAACCTCCGGCTTGAAAATCTGCGGGGAGCCATTACAGAACTGGACGTGCAAGGTCAAAACCTGCTCTCCCTCCGTTACAGCGGTGAGCTGACAATGGAGGAGATCGGTCAGATCTACGGCATCTCCAAAATGGCGGTATCAAAGCGACTGAAAAAGCTGCACGAAAAGCTGGGAAGCTCTGTCTCATGACAGGGCTTCCCAGCTTTTTTTGAAAAATTTCTGTTCTCTGGTTTACAAACACGCTCTGAGTGTCCTTATCAGTGAGAGACAAATTTTCCGACTGGGTTGGCCGCAGTCACGATCGTCTCACCTGATCACAAGGAGCGTGTATGACCATGAATCCATTCGAACAAAATGAACATCTGCTACATTTCCTGACATCCCAAGTCGAGCGAGAGGTCATTGACTACATCCGGCAGGAAATACAGCATGACGCACCAGAGAGTGTCCCGACCGCAGATGAACTGCTCACCTTCTTTCAATTTCCGGATGAGCCGACTGAACTGGACGCCTACCAACAGATGCTGGCGACCGATAAGCTGCTGGAGTACGCGGAGATCAGTCTGCGTACCCTCTGCGACCTGATCCGCTATCAGCAGCTCAAGGAATTGGGCGTTGTCCATTCCGCAAAGGAGTTCATTCAGCTCTTCCACCCCGACGAACAGGAGGACATATCATGAATCAATTTCCCAGTAAAAACTATTTTACGCTGCCGAACGAAATTTTTTCGCTCGGTCTGAGCGCAGGTGAGATCGCGGTCTACGCTTACCTCCGTTGCCTTGAAAACCGCAGCACCTACCAGTGCTGGCCGAGCTATGCCACGATCGGCAAGGCCGTTGGACGCGCAAAGAATACAGTCATGCGGTACGTCGATGCACTCGCGGAGAAAGGTCTCATCTCTACCGAGCCGACCTCCGTTCTGACGAGATCAGGCATCAAGAAGAGCGGCAATCTGCGCTATACTCTCAGACCAATTCGTGAAGCCGTGGAGCTTTTCCATAATCGTCAGATGGCAGCAGTCGAGCGCGCAGCAGAGCGGCAGCGAGTTCAGCGCAAGCTGTCCGCAATGGATATGCCACCCGGCGCATGAGGAAAGGAAACGAATGATGAAACATTCCACCTACACAAGCTATGACGAGCTGCCGCTGATGCTCTCCGTCGCGGAGGTCGCTGCGGTGCTTGGGATCTCCCGTGCCGGTGCCTATGAACTGGTGCATGGCAACGGATTCCCCGCGCTCAAAATCGGCAGTCGGATCGTCGTTCCAAGGGATAAGTTTCTCGCATGGATCGACGCGAACAGCGGTTCAAAAACCGCACCGCTGTAACTAAAGAACAGGCGCTCAATTTTCTGTGCGCCAACGATGCGGCTGAGCAAAACCGCGAAGCCCATCGGTGCGGCAAGAGAAACAGCAATGGGATCACGCAGCCCAGCGGGGCCGCGACGCCTCGGGACAGCGACGCGCATGAGCGCGTCGCTGTCCCGCAGGCTCTCTGCGTTCTTCGGGAGCACCCCTCGACCAAGGCTCAAAAGCGGCAAAGTATGCCGTTCTGACACTCGGCTGCGCAGGGTTCCCGAACCGCGCAAAACGCTCCGAGGGTAGTGATAGCGCCCCCATCCGAAACGCCCCTGTTTCGCCCTATGAGCCGCTGTGTGCGCGGTTAGGGGCTGGGGTGGCGTGTGTACCCGCCGCAACCCATTGAAACGAACGTTGCGGCGTTTGTGTCGGAGGTGTTGCCTGATGTGCTGAAAGCCTTGGAATGACTGCGTTTCTTGCGTTTTTTACAGCTTTTCCGAAGACGAAAAAGAAAGCAGGATAAAGGGCTGGCGTCGGAACCGACGTTCTGCCTGGTCACTTCTGCCCGCAGTGCGGGCAGTTTACGGGGGTTTCAGCGCAGGCGATTGTGACGCCTTTTGAGAGAACTTTTGGAGCGGCTGGCGTCTTTGTTCCCGCAAGCGCAGGTGTTTCAACGAAAATGAGCGTGCCTTACGGCAGATTGGAGAGAATTATGAGCAAAAACGAAAACAGGCTGAACTTCCGTATGACGGATGAAACAACCGCCAAAATAGAGCGGTGGTATCAGGAAGACAACTGCCGCAGCAAGAATGAATTCATCGAAAAGGCGGTGAACTGCTACGCGGATATGCTCGCCGCAGGCGAAAGCACCACGCTGCCCCGTGCGGTGCAGTCCGCCATCGACGCGCGGCTGAAGCTCTTCGAGGACCGCATCGCGTCGCTGCTCTACAAGCAGGCGGTGGAGATGGATATGGCAATGTCCATCCTCCTGCAAAGCCTCAACGTGAGCGAGGAAGTGCTGCGGCAGGAGCGGGCCAAGAGCATTGCCGCCGTTAAGCGCACCAACGGCCAACTGCGCATGGAACAGAAGCTCCGTGAGTTGGAGTGCGAAGCATGGCAAGGCTGATTGTCAAAAGTCCGTACATCAAGTGCGGCGGTGGGAAAAGCGCCGACGGATATCTCAAGTACATCGCGACGCGGGAGCGGGTGGAGATCATCCCGGATGACCGTCCGCCCACCCAAAAGCAGACGCAGCTCATCGCAAAATTGGTGAAGGATTTTCCTGACGCAAAAGAGCTGATGGAGTACGAGGACCACATCTCGCACCCGACAAAAGCAACGGCGTCCGCACTCATCACGCTGACGTTGGAATCGAATTGGGACAGGCTCTCCTCGATGGAGGGCTACGCCAAGTACATCGCCCTGCGTCCGAGGGCGGAACGGTTGGGGGAACACGGCCTGTTCGGTGATGACGATGCCGTTGACCTCGCCGCTGTCGCGGATGAACTGGATCACTACACCGGCAACGTGTGGACGCACATCATCTCCCTCCACCGGGAGGACGCGGAGCGGTTGGGGTATAACCATGCGGACGCATGGCGCACATTACTGCGTACCCACCGCAATGACATCGCCGCGGCGATGAAGATCCCGCCGGAAGACTTTCGCTGGTACGCGGCGTTCCATGACGAGGGAAACCATCCCCATGTCCACATGATGGCGTGGTCGGTGAAACCCAACCAGGCGTACCTGTCCAAAGATGGGATACGGCAGATCAAGTCCACGCTGACCAATCAGATCTTCCGTCAGGAACTGCTCCATGTCTACGAGCAAAAAGGCAAATCCCGCGATGAACTGGTGTCAGAAGCACGGAAAGCCGTGCTGGAATTGGCGAAGGCCATGCGGGAGATGACCTGCATCCACCCAGAGGCGGAGCAGATGATCTGGGATCTGTCGCGACAGCTCGGTCAGGTCAGCGGCAAGAAAACCTACGGCTATCTGCCAAAGCCCATGAAAAAGCTGGTGGACGAGATCGTCGACCAAATGGCGCGTCTGCCTACCGTGGATACGTGCTACCAAACATGGTGGGAACTGCAATGTCAGGTGGAGGATTACTATTCCGAGGGAGAGAAACGGCTGCGTCCGCCGCTGTCTCAGCAAAAAGAATTTCGTCAAATCAAGAACGCCGTCATCAAAGAGGCGGAGCATCTTCGCATGAACAGGTTTTCCTTCGAGGACGAGGAAATGCAGGATGACGGCGAGCAGATCAGCGCCTATGACATGAGCTACGAGTGTCAGGATCTGCAAAGCGCGGCGAACGATGACCGTTTCCCTCTGAAGGAGCGTGACGAGGCAGCGGAGCAGTTGGAGCAGCTTGCGGAGGACGGTGACACCTACGCCCAGTACATCATCGGCACGGCGTACCGTGACGGTGGACTGCTGATACCGGACACGGTCAAAGCGCAAAAGTTCTTGGAGTGCGCGGCAAAACAGGAAATCGATGCGGCGCAGTACACCCTCGGCAAGCTGTACCTCTCCGATGATGTTGACGTTCACGATCCCGCCAAGGGCATCTACTGGCTGAAACGCTCGGCGGACAACGGCAACG
>ERZ772892.2532-NODE-2532-length-15273-cov-8.640032_pt1 | contig 15273 bp, 13 predicted proteins | sample MGYA00512126_ERZ772892 | MGnify/ENA primary metagenome ERZ772892 (study PRJEB29015, sample SAMEA2737697) | human gut metagenome | biome: human gut; feature: human-associated habitat; material: faeces | place: China | collected 2012 ... | reverse complement strand
GCACCGAGTGCGGCTGTGACCGCATCCTGCTGCAGAACGCCCTGAACACCCTGCTGCAGCCCGGCCAGAAGGCCGCCCCTGCAGAGCAGGCCCCGGCGGCGGAGGCCACCCGCGTGGTGAGTTCCGCCCCGCAGGAAGAGCCGACCCGCATCGTGGCCGGCGCGCCGGTGCAGGCAGAACCCACCCGGGTCGTCCAGACGGCCCGCCCGGCAGAGCCTGTCGGCGCTCCGACCAGCTTTGCACCACCGGTGGAGCACACGCCTGTTCCGGAAGCAGAGCCCACCCGTGTGCTGGATGCCGCCACCCGCGCGGCGTTCCCCGGCAGCGGTGCAGCGGCTGTGGATGACGAGGGCACCCGTGTGATGCCTGCTGCTGCCCGCCGTGCCGCCCCGGCCCGCCAGCCGGAACCCGAGGTGGAGCAGTACGATGAGGAGGACGATGCGGAAGAGAGCCGTGACGGCATTGCCGAGACCCTCGTCCGCTGGGTCCCGCCCATCACCGCCATCGTCTGCGCAGGCATTGCGCTGTGGGGCTTCGTCTATTATCAGTTTATGATGTAAATGAATGACGGAGGAGGCTGCGCTTCCTCCGTTTTTTGGTTGTACGAAGGAGAAACGTTATGCCCGACGAAGCACTGCAAACCGCTTTTGAGATCAAAACTACCTGCGATGAGATCAGCCGCAAGCTGCTGCGCTGGCACTGGGAGAACAAACCCGGGGAGCACAGCTTGGGAGCCCTGCTGGATCACATCCGCACCCGCCAGCAGGAGAGCCCCGAATATTATGACCGTCTGCCCGATCTGGCGGGCCGAAACAGCTGGCAGCAGCTGGATACCACCCTGTGTATGCGGGTGCTGCTGGACCCTGAAAAGGATGCTGCGCACCAGCTGGATCTGCTGGGCAATACGGAGCACCCTGCTGCTGCCCGCCGGGCCTGCAACGCGGTGCGCACCGCCCGCAATGAAGCGGCCCATGCTTCTGACCGCACGGCGGCTGCGCAGGCGGCGATCCTCTTCAACGAGGCAGTGGAAGCACTGGAAGAAGGCTATGCGGGCGCACCCCTGCGCACCAGTGAGCTGGGCCAGTATTACAGGCTGGCTGAGGATTATCTGAGCCGCTGCGGGGCCAAAAAGCCCATTGCGTCGGCGGCCCCGGAAGAGAAAGCCCCTCGCGCGGCAAAGTCCGGCCAGAGCACTGCGGGCAGGAAAAAAGAGGGGACTTCCGGCAGCGCTTCCCGCCGCAGCACAAAGCAGAACACGAGCGGCCGCAGCTCCGGCAGCGGAACCCGGAACCGGAAGCAGGGCAGCGGCCGGAACAGCCGTGCCCGGGCCAGACAGCAGCAGAAACAGGCCAACCGCACCGTTTTGCTGGTGCTGCTGGCGATCCTGGCCGTGGGCCTGCTGATCCGCGGATTTACCATGAACTGGCAGTGAAAGAATGAGGATACCATGAAGCAAAAATTGATTTTTCTGGATATTGACGGTACTTTGCTGCCGCCCGGTGAGATGACCGTTCCGGCCAGTGCCACAGAGGCCATCCGGCAGGCCCGGGCCAACGGCCACAAGGTGTTTCTGTGCACCGGGCGCAACCTGCGCATGACGAAACCGCTGCTTGCCTACGGCTTCGATGGCTTTGTCTGCTCTGCAGGCGGCTATGTGGGCTGTGATGGGAAAATTCTCGTGGATCTTCCCATGGAGCCCGCACAGGTCGAGGGCCTGCGGGAGGTGCTGGGGCGTGCCGGTGCCGAGTGCACGCTGGAAGCCCGGGATGATACTTACGGCGGCATCAGGATGATCGAGCGGTTCGCTCATTTGTTTCCCCGCAAACCGGGGCAGCTGAACAGCGAGGCCGAGCGCTGGCGCAAAACGATGGAGTATGGCTTGACCATCCGGCCCATTGAGGAATACCACGGAGAGCCGGTTTACAAGGTGGTGTTCATCGCCCCCAACGAGGCTTGCCTTGTTGAGGCAAAGCAGCGGTATGAGGATCAGTTCATCTTCTGCGAGTCCCGGCTGGGGGATAACCCATCAGCCATCGTCAACGGGGAGCTCATCAACCGCAAGTTCAACAAGGGCACCGGCATCAAGGCCATCTGCGATGAGCTGGGGTGTTCGCTGGCCGACACCATCGGCTTTGGCGACAGCGACAACGACCTGCAGATGACCGATGTGGTAGGCATCAGCGTCTGCATGGCCAATGGCTCTGACAACCTGAAAAAGCTCTGCGACCGCATCTGCCCGGCTGTGACGGAGGACGGCGTGGCAAGGGAGTTCAAGACTCTGGGCCTGATCTGAGAGCAGCCTTCCACAAAAGAAGAGATGATAACAAAAAATTCCCGCTCCATCGAGCGGGAATTTTTGTTAGAGAGGGTTATTTCTGATGGACTGCCTTGTGATATACCGCGTAGGCGATCACGGCAGAGAGGGCCTCTGTGATCCAGAAGGCGTGCCAGACACCGGTAGGGCCCATGCGGTCGCACAGCACCCACGCAATGGGCATGATGAAGATGATGTAGCGGCAGAGGGAGATGACCAGCGAGGGCACGCCCTTGCCCAGACCCTCCAGCGCGCCGGAGGAGGTGGTAGACACTGCCGAGACGATGAATCCCAGGCAGATGACCCGCAGGGCGGTCTGGCCGATGGCGATGGTCTCGGGGTTAGAGGTGAACAGACCCATCAGCGGGCCTGCAATGGTCAGGCAGAGCAGGGTGCCAATGGCCATGATCCCGGCGCTCAGGCCCAGTGTCAGGTTGTAGAGCCTGGACACACGGCCATGCTCCCGGGCACCGTAGTTGTAGCCCACCAGCGGGCGCATCCCCTGCACGATGCCGTTGGCCGGCAGGTAAAGGAAGGTCTGGAGTTTGTAGTAGATACCCAGCACCGTCACATAGCTCTGGGAGTAGACCGCCAGCAGGCCGTTCAGGAAGGTGACCAGCAGGCTGGGCAGGGCCAGATTCAGGATGGCCGGTACACCGATGGCATAGAGCTTGCCGTCAAGGGCGGCATCGAACCGCAGGCAGCGGCGGGAGAAGCGGACGGCGACTTCGGTGGTGCAGTAGACATAGAGGTAGACCACAAGGGAAACGGCCTGCCCGATGCCGGTGGCAAGGGCCGCACCGGCAATGCCCAGGGCGGGCACCGGCCCAAGGCCAAAGATGAGGACCGGGTCGAGGGCGATGTTGGTCACGCAGCCGGTGATCAGCGCCACCATGGTAACGTTCATCCGGCCCACGGACTGGAAGATCTTCTCAAAGGCGAGGTCTGCCATGTTGACCAGCGAGAACAGGAACACGATGGTGGAGTAGGTCACGCCCATGTCCACCAGAGCGGGATCGGTAGTGAAGCGGCGCAGGAAGCCGGGCATGATGGCAATGCAGAGGACCATGCCCAGCACGCCGTGCAGCAGGGAAAACATCATGCCGTGGGTGGCGGCCCGGTTGGCGTTCTCGTGGTCGCCTGCGCCGAGGTAGAGCGCGATCTGGGCATTGATGCCGATGCCGAAGCCGATGGCCACTGCATTGACAAAGTTCTGGATGGGAAACACCAGCGAAAGCGCTGTCATGGCCTGCTCGCTGATCTGGGCCACAAAGAGGCTGTCTACGATGTTGTACAGGCTGTTCACCAGCATCGAGATGACGTTGGGCAGGGCCATGGAGAGCAGCAGCGGGAACACTGGTCTGGTTTTCATAAAAGTATCGTTCATTTTCATTGCTCCTGAGGGTCAGATTTGGATTTGAAGGCAAAGCAAAAGCCACACAATGGCTTTTGTACCATTGTGTGGCGAAAAGTTGCAGAATGCTGTAAAAATCCACACGATATTTTATTGGTTCAAAGATACCACATCACAGGGATACTTGTCAAGGACTTTTTAAAATAAAAGTATGACTTTTTGCAGTGGGCCCTTGCCCTTGACATGGGGCGCGGCGGCGGTAAAATAAGAACAGAACGCACAAAAGGAGGATCTGCCATGAAATGGATGATCGCGTCAGACCTGCACGGGTCGGCTTACTACTGCCGCAAAATGCTGGAGGCCTTTGAGCGGGAGGGAGCCGACCGGCTGTTCCTGTTGGGCGACCTGCTCTACCACGGCCCCCGCAACGACCTGCCCCGGGAGTACGCCCCCAAGGAGGTCATCCCCCTGCTGAACGGGAAAAAGGAGAAGCTGCTCTGCGTGCGGGGCAACTGTGATGCTGAGGTGGACCAGATGGTGCTGGAATTCCCGGTGCTGGCCGATTATGCGGTGCTTCCGGTGGGGCGGCGGCTCATTTATGCGACCCACGGGCATATCTATCATGTGAAAAATCTGCCGCCGCTGGCCCCGGGAGATGTGCTGCTGCATGGGCACACCCATGTTCCGGCCTGGACAGAGTTCGGGCAGGGAAATCTTTACCTGAACCCGGGTTCTGTGAGCATCCCCAAAGAGGACAGCCCCCACAGCTACATGACTCTGGAAGGAAACACGATGCAATGGAAAGAGCTGGAAAGCAGCACTGTTTTCCATGAACTGACCCTTTGATAAAGTCCCCCGGCCGGTTTTGCGGGCAGCTTGAAATTTGCCCACCGGTATGGTATGATAAAACAGAAAACAGATCGGCAAAGTTCCGCAGAGCAGTGCTGTGCGGGGCAGGAGCCTTTTTGTTTCCACAATGAGTTAGCCAAAACTAACAAAATGACGAAAACAGCGGGCTGGACTTGTGCAGTTTGACAGGGGTGCCCGCAGATACAGCATGGAGGGGACAACAATGGTAGAAACGATCCTGAGGGTCGATGGTATGATGTGCGGTATGTGCGAGAGCCACATCAATGATGTGGTGCGCAAGACCGCCCGGGTGAACAAGGTGACTTCTTCCCACACCAAGGGCGAGACGGTCATCATCTCGGAGCAGCCGGTGGACGTGGAGGCGCTGAAGGCTGCCATTGCCGAAACGGGCTACACCGTGACCGGCGTGCAGACCCGGCCCTATGAAAAAAAGGGCTTCTTCTCGTTCCTGAAAAAGTAACAGCCCGATGTTTCCGGCTGGGCTGATCATGCAAAACAGGAGGTATCTCGTTATGAGGATCTTGGTGTACGGCGCAGGCGTTCAGGGCTGTCAGCTGGCCCACAGTCTGGCACAGAACAAGAAAAATGTGGTCACCCTGCTGGCCCGGGGCGAGTGGAAGGAGGTCATTGACCAGAAGGGCCTGACCATCCGCCACATGCTCCAGCGGAAAACAACGGTGGATCGGATGCAGACGACAGATGTGCTGGCCCCCGAGGATGTGTATGACCTTGTGTTTGTCACGGTGCAGGCCGGGCAGCTGGCCGATGTGCTGCCCATCCTCAAAGCAAACCGGAGCCAGTACTTCATCTTTGTGGGCAATGATCCCTATGCGCAGGAGATGCTGCAGGCCATGCAGCGCCCGGTGGATAAGATCGCCTTTGGCTTCCAGAACAATGCGGGCCGCCGGGAGCATGACCGGCTGGTCAGTGTGCACATGGGGATGGGAATGACTGTCGGCGGCGCAACCGCACCCCTGTCCGGCGCGTTCCGCCTGCGGCTGCAGGCTGCCTTTGAGGGAACTCATTACAAGCTGACCTATTACAGTGATATGGACGAGTGGCTCAAGAGCCACATCGCCTTTATCCTGCCCTGCGCCTATGCCTGCTATGCGGTGGATGGGGAACTTTCCCGCACCACAGTGGAACAGCGCAGGATGATCGTGGATGCAGCCTGGGAGTGCTGTGAGATGCTGAAAGCGGCAGGTGTACCCGTGAACGATGCGGAGAACACCGACCGCTACCGCGAGGGCACCAAACAGCGGAAAAAGACCGAGCGGATGGTCTACTGGATGGCGCAGACGGTCGTTGGGAAGTGGTGCATTTCGGATCACGCCATGCGCGCGGTGAGCGAGATGCAGTATCTGGATGAAGCGTTTGCCGCCCTGCGCGCCACCACATTGGTGGAGATGACTGCCTGGGATGAACTGCGCAGATCCCTGCCCAGAAAGAAGTAAGAGCCGGAAAATGTCCGGAGCATGAGAAAAAGCCTGTCGGTTTTTGCGCTGACAGGCTTTTTCTATTGGTTCAGCGCCCAGAAGGCGGCAAGCTGCTGCTCCAGCTCTGTGGTGCTGCGCAGGTATTGGAGCTGGTGCCAGTGGCGGGGGAACAGGCGGGTGTATTCGGCGCGGGCAAAGCGGTCATCCAGCAGAAGCACCACGCCCCTGTCTTCCTGCGTGCGGATGACCCGGCCCGCCGCCTGCAGCACCTTGTTCATGCCCGGGAAACGGTAAGCGTAGTCGAAACCGGTGCCGCCCGCCTCGTCATAGTAGCGGCGCAGGATCTCCTGCCGGGGGTTCACCTGAGGCAGGCCCACCCCCACGATGGCACACCCGATGAGCCGGTCGCCCACCAGATCCACGCCCTCGCCGAAGATGCCGCCCATGACCCCGAAGCCCAGCAGTGTTTTTGCGGGGCTCGGGCCGAACTGTTCCAGAAAGGCCGCCCGGGCCGCGTCGTCCAGACCACTCTCCTGGGCCAGCGTCCCGATGTCCGGGTAACGGGCGGTGAAGTCCTCATATATCTGCCGCAGATAGGCATAGCTGGGGAAAAAGGCCAGATAGTTGCCCACCTTGGCCCGGGCCAGTGCGGCCAGCGCATCTGAGACGGCCTGCACGCTGGCCTCCCGGTCCCGGTAGCGGGTGGAGATGCCGGGCAGGCAGTAGAGCCCCAGATGTTCGGGCGGAAACGGGCTTTCCAGTGCCACAGCCCGGGCATTGGGACAGCCCAGCACGGAGCGGTAGTAGCCCGGCGGGGTGAGCGTTGCGCTGAACAGTGCCGCAGCCCGCCCGGCGGCAAGGCTGGCATCCACAAAGGGGGCAGGGTCAAGGCAGAGCAGCTCCCATTCCAGCTCGCTGCCCCGGGCTGTCAGCTGGGTGACAAAATGCGCGTCGTACCGCTCTGCTGCCCGGGTGATATCCTGCACCGCAAAGTAGAGCTCCAGCAGCTGGGCGTGGGCATCGGCCTCCGGGTTGGCCTCCAGCCAGTCCTGCAGGGGGGCCTGCAGGCTAAACAGCAGTCGGAGCAGCTCCTTCGGCAGCTCTTGCAAAAAGACCGTGCCATCCCGCGCCAGCAAAGGCTCCGGCAGCGGGAAGGCGGCTTCTGCCGGTTCGGTGTCCAGAAGGCTGGTCTGCCGGGTGAGATCCTCCGTCGGCGGTTCGGTGGGCGCTGGACCCTGGCGGGGAGCCAGCTTCGTTACCGCCCGGCGCGCTTCCAGAAAGCCTTTGTCTGCCTTTGTCAACGCGGTTTTCAGTGCGCTTTTTTCTTTGCCGATGGCCCGTCTGGCATCGGTCAGGCTGCTCTTGCAGAACCGCGCCGAGTACATGGCTCTGGCCCGGTCCGGCAGGTTATGAGCCTCGTCGATGAGGAAAAGGTAGTCGCCCGCCGCATCGAAAAAGCGCCGCAGGTGCACGGTGGGGTCGAACAGATAGTTGTAGTCTCCGATGACCACATCGCACCACTCGCTCAGGTCCAGCCCCAGTTCAAAGGGGCAGACCCTGTGCCGCCGGGCAGTCTCAGTCAGGGCGGTACGGTCAAAAAGGCCGGCGCTGTCCAGCAGGTCGGCCAGCGCATCCTTCAGCCGCTCGTAGTAGCCGTTGGCGTAGGGACAGGCTTCCGGCAGGCAGGCGGGACGGCCCTCAGCATCCTTGCACAGGCAGGCCTTCTCCTTGGCCGAAAGGGTCACGCTGCGCAGGGAAAGCGCCGGGTCTGCCGCCCGCAGACGGGCCAGTGCATCCTCAGCAGCGGCCTGTGTCGTGTTGCGGGCGGTCAGGTAGAAGATCTTTTCCCCCTTGCCCTCGCCCATGGCTTTCAGGGCAGGGAAGAGGGCGCTCATCGTTTTGCCGATGCCGGTGGGTGCCTGGCAGAACAGCCGGGTACCGCCCTTCTGCTCTGCCTTGCCCGCAGCACAGGCGCGATAGATCTCCCCGGCAAGGGCGCGTTGCCCGGGACGGTAAGCTGGAAACGGAAATTGCAGGGCCCCAAGGCTCCGGTCCCGGGCTTCCACCCAGTCCAGCTGCCGCCGTGCCCAGGGAAGATACTGCCGCAGTAAGTCGTTGAGAAACGCATCCAGCTCAGCGGCAGAGAAGTGCCGGGTATAGCGGATGATCTCATCGGTGTCGATCTGGTAATAGGTCAGCCGGACATCCAGTGTTTCCAGCTCCCGCTGCTCGGCGCAGATGGCCCCGTAGACCATGCCCTGCGCCCAGTGGCAGGGGTTCATGTCCTCCGTGATGGCATCGGTGGGCGCGGCGGTGGTCTTGATCTCGTCGATGACCACCGTGCCGTCCTCATCGGTAAAAATGCCGTCGGCACGGCCCTCGATGGTGAACCCGATTCCCTCCATCGTCCGCTCTGCCGTGAGGAACACCTCGGCGGCGTAGCCTTCACCCGCCGCCTTCTGGAGCCTGCGGTGGATGCGTGCGCCCTCGTTGGCCCGGTCAAAGCCGGTAAAGCGGCTGTCGATACTGCCGGTGCGGAGCAGGAACTCCACCAGCTCCCGGACAGAGAGACGGATGGTTGGCATGGGGTTCACTTCCTTTCTCTTGAAATTCTGCGCTTCGGTCAGGTTGTACAGAGCAGGGCCTACCCGAGACCCAGGATCTTTTGACAATTTGCTGCAACAGCATTCACCTGGTCAAAATCCACGGCGGCCCGGTAATAAGTCTCCAGCTCATCATGGCAGTTCTTGGCCTGAGCCATCAGGGCGACAGCCTGATCGATGAGCTCGGAGGCAGCACGGTCATTAAATCGCAGGCGGGCGCGGAAGCCGGACAGGTTCTCCCGGTCCACAAAGCGGGTACAGCGCACGGCCTGCACGCCGGGCAGCTGGATGGGATGCCAGAGGTTGTCGGTCAAAAAAGCCAGCCGCAGGGCCGGGATGAAGATGTGGTCGATCTGATCTTCAGGGTGCATGGCGCAGGGGCAGGTGATGATGTGGTAGCCCCGGGCCAGCGCTTCGGCCCGGATGAGTTCCAGCAGCAGGCGGGAGACCGCCCCATAATCATCCCGGAATACCACATACCGGTCGGCCAGCGCTTCCACCGTGCCCCGGTAGAATACCATCCCCTTGGGGGTGATGGCTGAAAGCAGCCGCAGCTCCTCGCTGGCGGTGCCCTCGGTGCGGGGAAGCAGCCGGGTGCAGAGACGCTTGACGTAGCGGCGCACCTTTTCAAAGTTGGCGCTGCAGGCCTCGGCCCGGCGGCTGTCCAGCATCAGGCTGCCCGCCGATGCGATATACCGGGCTGCCCGGCCCCGCAGGGCGGCATTCCGGGCAAACAGGGCCTTGACCTCGTCCCGGTGGGGAGCCAGCTTTCCGGCATCGATGGTGTGGTACAGGCTCACCACCAGCTCATCAGCCCCGGGCGCGTCCGGCTCCACCACATGGGGCGCGGTGGCATCGATGATGGCGCGTTTCTGGTCGAGGAAGATGACTCCGTCCAGACTGTCCGGGTCGCTGGCACAGTGGATCTTTTCGATGCGCTGGCCCTGCTGCTCGGCGGCCTGGGCCAGATGCTTCATCAGGGTGGATTTGCCGCATCCCGGCCCGCTTTTGATGAGAAGCATCTGCATTCCGGGCTCCCGGCGCAGCGGCTCAAAATAACCCTTGAAGCCCGCCGGTGTGGTGGCCCCCAGAAAGAAATCGGGGGAACGGCTTTGGATGGTTTTCATATCAGAACACCTCACTTTTGCTTTAGGGTATGCAAAAATGAAGGGAGATGATACTTGGAAACGGCCTTGCCCTCTCAGTCTCGCTCCGCTCGCCAGCTCCCCCAAAGTGGGAGCCCTTGGCAGTTTTTGTGAGCTTCATCTTTCTGCCAAGGCCTCTCCCTTCGGGAGAGGTGGCATTGCGACAGCAATGACGGAGAGGGTGAGCTTGTTAATATGTGTGCCCGCACACCTCGTGGATCTTCTCCCGCAGGGCCACAAAATCCGCAAAGGCGGCGGGTTTGTTCTGCGCCTGCCGGAGCAGGGCAGCGGGGTGGAAGGTGCCCATGAACCATACGCCGTTCTTTTGCACAAAGGTGCCGTGCTCCTTGGTCACGGAGAAATCGGTGCGGATCATCCGCTGGGAGGCGATGCGGCCCAGGCAGACCACGATCTTTGGCTGCAGCAGCTTGAACTGTTCCCGGAGCCATGGCATACAGGCCTCGCTCTCGGTGGGCAGCGGGTCACGGTTCTGGGGCGGGCGGCACTTGACGATGTTGGCAATGTAGCAGTTTTTGCTCCGGTCCAGATCGATGGCAAACAGGTATTTGTCCAGCAGCTGGCCGCTGCGGCCCACAAAGGGCAGGCCCTGCTCGTCCTCGCTCTGGCCCGGGCCTTCGCCCACGAACAGCACCTCAGCAGTCTGGACACCCTGCCCGAACACCACATGGGTGCGGTCAGTGCACAGCTCACATCTGCGGCAGGCAAGGCACTCGGCCTTTAATGTATCCCAATCCATAGCAGTTTGATCTCCTTGCAGCTGAATGATAATTTCTTCACAAATAAAAAATGGTTTTCTCCTAAAATAATAGCACAAAAAGCCAATTTTGTCTTGAACTTTTTGGCGGGTGTGCTAGAATAAAAGAGAAAGGCATCCTTGTGTCCAACAGGCACCCGGATGTGAATTTTGGATAGTTAATTCGGAGGTAATCAACAATGGCTGATATGTTCGCACCGCTGGTAGCACAGCTGAAGGCAAACCCCAAGACGATCGTTTTTACCGAGGGCAATGACCCCCGCATCCTGGAGGCAGCCAGCAAGCTGCTGGCCGAGGGCGTTCTGAAGGTTGTCATGGTGGGCAACGAGGCTGAGTGCAAGGCCGCTGCTGCCGCAGGCAATTTTGATATTTCCGCTGCTGAGATCATTGACCCTGAGAACTACGCAGGTTTCGACGAGATGGTGAACACCATGGTCGAGCTGCGCAAGGGCAAGCAGACCGCTGAAGAGTGTACCGCAATGCTGAAGAAGTCCAACTACTTCGGCACCATGCTGGTCAAGATGGGCAAGGCTGACTGCCTGCTGGGCGGCGCTACTTACTCCACCGCTGATACCATCCGCCCCGCTCTGCAGCTGGTCAAGACCAAGAAGGGCGCACACCTGGTGAGCTCCTGCTTCATTCTGGACCGTGACTTTGGCGAAGAGGGCCTGAAGCGCATTGCCATGGGCGACTGCGCTGTCAACATTGATTACACCGATACCGTTGATAAGGCTACCGGCGAGGTCAAGCTCGCTGCATCCGCAAAGCTGGCTGAGGTGGCCGTTGAGACTGCCAAGACCGCAAAGCTGTTCGGCATCGATCCGAAGGTCGCAGTTCTGAGCTTCTCCACCAAGGGTTCCGGCAAGGGCGGCACCGTTGCTCTGAGCCATGACGCTACCATCAAGGCTCAGGAGATGGACCCCGAGCTGGCTGTGGACGGCGAGCTGCAGTTTGACGCTGCCGTTGCTCCCGAAGTTGCACAGGTCAAGTGCAAGGGCAGCAAGGTCGCTGGCCAGGCCAACACCTTCATTTTCCCCTGCATCGAGGCCGGCAACATCGGCTATAAGATCGCTCAGCGTCTGGGCGGCTACGCTGCCTACGGCCCCATTCTGCAGGGCCTGAACGCACCCATCAACGACCTGTCCCGTGGCTGCAACGCTGACGAGGTCTACAAGATGAGCCTGATCACTGCCTGCCAGTCTTAATTTGTGAATTAAGCGCTTTTGCCCCCTCCGGTTTTGCACCGGAGGGGGCTTTTGCCGTATAAGGGAACGTGCAGCTTCGTATTTCCTAAGCGATGTCGGTAAGGTTTAATACTTGCATTCTCCCCCGAAACATGCTATAATAATCAAGCACAAAATGTGCCATGCCGGACAGCGCCTGCTGCGTGGTTCGGCATACGGATGCGGGCCCTGTACGATGGGGCCGCTGTGAACCAGGTCAGGTGGGGAACCAAGCAGCCTTAAGCGGTGTGTCCCGTGCGTTTCAGTCAGCCTGCATCCGTATGCCGAGTTACGCAAGGCGGGGGTCAAACCCCGTCAGCGCTGCCCGGCTTTTTTGTTGAAAGGGGAGAAGCAGATGTATCGAGCCCTGTACCGCAAGTGGCGGCCCCAGCGGTTTGAGGACGTGGTGGCCCAGCGCGGCATCGTGACCGCACTGCGCAACCAGATCGCCACAGGCCGTGTGGGCCACGCTTATCTGTTTACCGGCGTGCGCGGCACCGGCAAGACCAGCTGTGCCAAGATCTTTGCCAAGGCAGTCAACTGCCTGCATCCCCAGAACGGTGACCCCTGCGGTGAGTGTGAGATCTGCAGAGGCATCGACAACGGCAGCATTCTGGACGTGGTGGAGATGGACGCGGCCTCCAACAACGGCGTGGACGATATCCGTGATCTGCGTGATGAAACAGCTTACACCCCCAGCGCCTGTCATTATAAGGTATATATCATCGACGAGGTGCACATGCTCTCCACGGCAGCGTTCAATGCCCTGCTGAAAACGCTGGAGGAGCCGCCCGCCCACGTCATCTTTATTCTGGCGACCACGGAGATCCAGAAGGTCCCCGCCACCATCCTTTCCCGGTGCCAGCGGTACGATTTTACCCGCATCGGCCCCGAGGATATCGCCCAGCGTGTGGAGTACATCGCCGGGCAGGAGGGACTGGAGTTGTCCGGCGAGGGGGCAGAGCTTATCTCCCGCCTTGCCGATGGTGCCATGCGTGACGCACTGTCCATTCTGGATACCTGTGCCGGTGTCACGGCAAAGATCGATGCGGACGTTGTCCGCCGGATGGCAGGTGTGACCGACCGGAGCTATCTGTTCCACATTTCAGATGCGCTGGAAGCGCAGGATGCCGCAGCGGCACTGGCACAGCTGGCCCAACTGCGTCAGCAGTCGGTGGATGTGAAGCGGCTGACCGAGGAGCTCATTGCCCATTACCGTGCGCTGATGCTGGCGGCCCTGCCCGGCGGGCAGTCGCTGCTCTCGGGCGTGTCCCCCGAAGAGGAAAAGCTCTATCTGGAAAAAGGCCCCCGGATGGGGCAGCGGGAGGCGATCCGGGCCATCCGGGCTCTGGGCAACGCTCTGGAGCACATGACCCGTGGCAGTGACCAGCGGATAGAGCTGGAACTGGCCCTGTTCAGCCTTTCGGAGCCGCCCCAGCAGGTGGCGGTACAGGCTGTGCCCGCCGCCCGGCCTGCGGTCCCTGCACAGGAGGCCCCCAGACCGTTTGCGTCGGCACCGGTCAAGCCTTTTGTATGTGCACCGGCGGCATCGGCTCCCGTGCAGGAAACTTCTGTGGAACCGGCGCCGATGCAGCAGTCTGAGCCGGAACTGGAACCTCAGCCCGTGGGACCGCCCAAGGCAGAAGCAGCAGCTTCTGCGGAAGAAGAGCTGCCGCCCCTGCCGGAGGAACCGCCGGTGACTTCGGAGGCCCCGCCCCCCTGGGACGAGCCGGCCCCGGCTGCGCCGCCGCAGAGAGAAGCACCTCCGGCTCCCGCGCAGGAAGTGCCTGCGGCCCAGCCTCAGCCGGAGCCCAAGCCGGAATATACGGCTGACCCGGCGCTGAACAAGCCCCGCAAGGTGGCGGCAGAGGGAATCAATCCCTTCCCGCAATGGGCAGAGGTCATCAAGCTCCTGCAGGAACAGGATCCCATGCTCTACACCTACCTGAAAAAATCCAAGGGTTACTTTGATGGTACCCGGGTGCTTATCGATGGCGGAAAGACCTTCCGGGATTTTATCCGCGCCAACAAGGAAAGCCAGAAGCTCATCAAAAAGCTGATCGCGCAGGTGTCCGGTGTGGCGGTGCCCATCGGCCCCTATGAATCCAAGACGGTCAATCGCGCTTCGGCCAACGCCGAGGAATCCCTCCGCAAGCTGGAACAGCTGGGGCTGGAGGTGTCGATTGAGGATAGTGAACGCAAAAAACGATAAATAAAAGGAGAACCAACCATGAAAGCAAGAATGCCCGCAGGCTTCGGCCGCCCCGATATGAACTCCCTGATGCGTCAGGCCCAGAAGATGCAGGAAGATATGAAGGCCAAGCAGGCAGAGCTGGAAGCTGCTGAGTACACCGGCAGTGCATCCGGTGAGATGGTCACTGTGAAGATGAACGGCAAGCACGAGGTGCTGAGCATCACCATTAAGCCTGAGGCCGTGGACCCCGATGATATCGAGATGCTGGAAGACCTGGTGGCTGCTGCCGTCAATGCAACTGTCAAGCAGGTGGATGAGACTGCCGAGGCCGAAATGGGCAAACTGACCGGCGGCCTGAACATTCCCGGTCTTTGATCAAAGTGGAGGAGCACCATGGGTTATAATGCAGCCCCGCTGGAAAAGCTGATCGAAGAATTCAGCAAGTTCCCGGGCATTGGGCGGAAGGGTGCGACCCGGATGGCCTATCAGGTACTGAGCATGTCGGATCAGGATGCCGCCGCACTGGCGGGTGCGATCCAGAACGCCCACACCAAGCTCCACCGCTGCCGTGTCTGCCAGAATTATACCGAAGCCGAGCTCTGCCCCATCTGTGCCAGTGCCAAGCGGGACCGCTCTGTCATCTGTGTGGTGGAAACGCCCCGTGATGTGCAGGCGTTTGAGCGCACCCGGGAGTACCATGGCATGTACCATGTACTCCACGGTCTCATCAGCCCCATGGATGGCATCGGTGCTGAACAGCTGACGGTCAAGGAACTGCTGGCCCGTCTGGGGGACGGTGAAGTGAAGGAAGTGATCATGGCTATGAACCCCACCGTTGAAGGTGAGGCAACGGCCATGTATCTGGCAAAGCTCATCAAGCCCTTGGGCATCAAGACCACCCGTCTGGCCTATGGCCTGCCCGTGGGTGCCAGCCTGGAGTATACCGATGAGACGACCCTGTATCGGGCGCTGTCTGGCCGGGGAGAACTGTGATCATTTGTATTTCAAAGCCCTGCGTTTGCGCGCGGGGCTTTGTGCTGTTTATGGGATAAAGAAGAAACACCCGGCCGGGGAAATGAAACAAATTCAAGAAATATAGAAAAAACTCAAAAAAGATGCAAAAAAGTGTTGACAGAAGGCTGGGGATATGGTATTATACTTGAGCGCCAAGGGCCGCCGGAAAGAGTGACTTCTGAAAGCGGCAGAAGCAAAGCGAAAGAACCAATGAGAGAACGCTGAAAAGCGGAACTTATGTTCGAAAGAATCGAAAAGCTTCTGAAAAAAGTGCTTGACAAAAAATCACATCTGTGGTAAAATAATCAAGTCGTCAGCCGCTAAGGCTGAGGCGCACAGGACCTT
>ERZ772892.2529-NODE-2529-length-15310-cov-29.735103_pt1 | contig 15310 bp, 16 predicted proteins | sample MGYA00512126_ERZ772892 | MGnify/ENA primary metagenome ERZ772892 (study PRJEB29015, sample SAMEA2737697) | human gut metagenome | biome: human gut; feature: human-associated habitat; material: faeces | place: China | collected 2012 ... | reverse complement strand
CTGCCGCTGCACCTTTTCCCATACTGTCTCCCGCTCTGCTTCCGGATAGTGCAGGGCGATTTTCGCCAGGATTTCTTTCTTGCAAGGCTTTGAATACAGCACATGGCTTTTGCGGTCGAATAGAAGCTCGTTGTCCTTCATCTGATTGCCTCCCTCCTTGTTCTTCCTTGCGTGCATGAGACCATCTCAGATTTAACCCGCTTTTCGGCAGACAAACCATGCCATGCTTTTCAGGTTTCCCATGTCCACATCCGTATACATTCCATCCAGCCGTGCTTTCAGACTGGAAACCGTCTCATAGGGCGGTGTGAAAAAACCTGCCTTTTCATAAACATGCCGGACAAACCAATCCGTCCGCTTGTGCTCGCCCATCACATAAAAGCAGCCGCAGAATGTCCCGCCGGGTCTCAAAACCCGGAAAACCTCCCGATAGGCGGCTTCCTTGTCCGGAAAAGCATGAAAGCCGTTCAGCGACAAAACGATGTCGAAGGTGTCGTCTGCATAGGAGAGCGCTCCCACATCTCCCTGCCGGAAGGTTACATTTTTCAGGTGCAGACGGTCAGCCTTTTCCCGTGCCTGCCTCATCATATCTGTCGAGTAGTCGAGGCAGGTAATATCCGCATCCGGCAGCATCTGGTAAACTCATTTCTCCAAAATCTCCACGATTTTCGCAAAGTCCTCCTTTGCCTCCTTGAAGATCGGCAGCATACAGTAGCAATGCACCATCTTCGGGCGGGCGGACACCGTATAGGGGACATTTGCCCGTTTGCAGGAGTCCTCGAAGTCCGGCAGTGCGCCGTAGAGCACCTCATCGTCAGAATAGAAGAAGTGAATATCGCCTACGCCGGTAAAATCTCCCCGGGATCCGGAGAGCATATAGTCCGGCACATTCTTACAGCCATGCCGCATAAACTTTTCCACCGTCACCATAAAGGCATAGTCGATGGAAACGTCCCGTTTATTGAGCGCCTGCATCCGTACCTTTTCCGCATCGTTCCACGGCACCTCGCCGGGGGATACGGCGACAATGTGCCTCGGCTGCGGCAGCGGCTCGGGCTGCGCGTTGTTGTGCGCCGCAATCCCCAAAGCCAGCGCACCGCCGGAGGAAAAGCCGCAAGTACTGACATTTCCGCCGCCGTACAGTGTAATCATTTTTCGATAACATTCGTACACCATCGCGTATGTTTCAGTAATACAGTGTTCCATGCAGAGCGGGTAAAACGGAAACCACACATCACAGCCGGTCTCGCGGCAGAGCTTGCGCATCACAGGCAGGTCGCCCTTATCGGGGCCGATCACCATGCCTCCGCCAAAGAAATAGAGAATCGCGCGCTCGGATGGCTTCGGATGCTCTCGCACAATCAGGCAGGGAAAGCCGTTTACCGCAATCGTTTCATAATATGCCTTGCGGTCGGTGGGCGTAAAAACGCCACGATGCCGGTTCTGCTTTTCAATTTCCTTTCGCAGTGCATCCTCCGGCAAGGCGAACGCCTTTTTCGCGCCGGAGAGCTTGTATACGCTGCGTAAGATAGATGCAAAGATACTCATGATTTAGCCCCCTCATTTCCGCGCCGTGACGCAGAGCCAGCTTTTCTTTTTGTGTATCTGCACCTCGTGAAAGCCCGCCTGCTCCAGATACGCCTTTAACTCAACGTCCTTATAGATGGTCATGCCGCCGATGATCTCCGTCCACTTCTTGTCCTTGTCCGTATCGCCGTTGCTTTCGTTGCAGATGAGTAATGTCCCGCCGGGCTTCAGCACCCGGTAAACCTCCCGGAAGCATTGGGGCAGATCAGGCCAGAAATAGACGGTCTCAAAGGCCGTGACCGCATCGAACCAGTTGTCAGCAAACATCATATCCGCCACGCTGCCTTGCAGAACGGCGCAGCGTCCCTCCGCGATGGCGGCCTCGTTGACCTTTTTTGACTTCTCCACGCTGACGGGCGAATAGTCGATGCCCTTGACAATACCCTGCGGACATTTTTTCAGAAGTCTCTTCATGTTCGCCCCGCCGCCGCAGCCGCAGTCCAGCACCTTGGCGTCCAGAGTAAGCTCCGAAAAGCGAAGTCCCCACCGTGCCACAGGACTGTGCCCCAGGTTCATCATGGCGACCATGATTTTCCCGCCAAGCCCCACAGGCTTTCTGGTGTTCTCAAAAAATGACATCTTATCACACCTCCGATTTCACACATTCCGCATAGGTCAACGGGAATGAGGCTTTCAGCACAGCGTTTTTCCGCACCGTCCAGCCGTTCTGCCGCAGGAAGCGCAGATACTCCTCGCTCGTCCACCTGCTGTGGAGAGGAAAGCCCACACGTTTCATAAAAAATGCCCTGACCTTGCCGGAAAACGAGTTTCCCGCATGGGTGAAGGTCGGCGCAATCAACACGCCGTCATCCTTCAGAACCCGCTTGATTTCTTGCAGGGCTTTTTCCGGCTGCGGCACGATATGCAGCGCGTTGGACACGATCACCACATCGAAGGACTCCTCCGCGTAGGGCAGGCAGAACATATCCTGCACGGAAAAGTGCAGCTTCGCCGAGCGGTTATCCCGTCTGGCTTCGACAATCATATCCGTAGAGGCGTCCGTCGCCTCGATGTGCGCCGCCGCGTTCACGATGTTTTTTGCGATCAGCCCCGTGCCGGTCGCCAGCTCCAGCACCGTTTTGTCTTTCACCACCGGCCGGATCAGTTCATACATCTCCTCATACGCCGCCCCATCCTTTCGCATAAAGCGGTCGTACCGACCGGCATTTCTGTCCCAGAAATTCTTTCGTTCTTTCATAGCCGTTGCCCTTATCTCTTTTTTGTTTCTTTGCCGCCTTGTGTCTCTCAGCAAGACTTCACAGCGCCGCTGAATCTCCCCCTGCGGCCTCAATCAGCTCCGGGCCGCCGGTTTTTTCGATGCGCCCCTCCTTGAGCCATGCGGCCCGGTCGCACAGGGCGCCCGCACACCGGCGGTCGTGGGTGACGGTGACGATGGTGCTGCCCGTGCGCGTATGCAGCTGGTTCAGCGTCTGGAGCAGCGTCCGAAGCCCCTCGCCGTCCTGCCCCACGGTAGGCTCGTCCAACAGCAGCAGCTCCGGCTGAGACGCTGCCACGGCGGCAATGGATACCCGGCGCTTCTGTCCCTCGGAAAGGGAGTGGGGATGTCTCTCTGATAGATGTGCAATGCCGAACAGTTCCATAACCTCCCGCGCAAAGCCCTCGCTTTTGGCGGCAAAAGCCACCTCCCGGGCAACCGTCGGCATAAAGAGCTGGCAGTTTGGGTTCTGATGCACCACGCCTACCCGCCGAAACCATGCCCGGCTGCCGCGCCGCTGCCCCAAGGAAGGGTCGATGAGCTGCCGTATCTCTCCCGCCGTGGGACGCGCCAGCCGGGCCATCAGCCGCAGCAGGGAGGTCTTTCCGCATCCGTTGTCGCCAAGGAGCAAAAGCCGCTCGCCGCGGAATATGGTCAGATCGACGCCCTGTAAAATGCTGCGTCCGCCCGCGCGCCAGCCCACGCCGCAAAGCGTCATGACCGGCTCCTCCCGCCTTGCATTTGCAGGGATAAGTTCTGCCGCCTCCGGCTGCGCGGCGCAGAGCACCTCCCGGCCGGTATGCCTCTCAAGGCTTCCGTTTCTAAGCCGCCATACCTCATGGGCAAACGGCAGGACCTGCTCCAGCCGGTGCTCCACGATCAGCACCGCGTAGCCGGACTCGGCCAGCGTCCGCAGCGACGACATGAGAAACGCCGCGCCCTTGCGATCCAGGTTTGCCAGCGGCTCGTCTAAAAGGAGAATCCTTTGCCCGGTGGCCAAGGCGGAGGCTGTGATCAGCCGCTGCTTCTGCCCGCCGGAGAGGGTGCGGGTGCCCCATTGGGGGCACAGCGCCATCCGGTCGCAGGCGTTTTCGATGCAGCCGCTGATCTTCTCCGGCGAAAAGGCGAAGTTTTCACAGCCGAACGCCAGTTCGTCCTCCACCCGCTGGTGGATGATCTGCGCGTCGGCGTTTTGCAGCACCACGCCCGCCCTGCGGCAAATATCGCTTATCCTCTGGCCGGATACGTCCTCGCCGCCGATGCGTATCTCACCGGAAAGCGTCCCCTTGATCACGTTGGGGATGACGCCCGACAGGATGGACAACACCGTGCTTTTCCCCTGACCCGAATCGCCGTACAGCAGGGCTAGTTTTCCGTATTCCAGCGAAAAGGAGGCGTTTTTCAGCACCGGCTCCGGCATATCCTCATAGCGAAAGGACACATTTTTGAACTCGATGGCCCTCACAGCAGCACCGCCCCCATGGCGCACAGAGCGCTCAGCGCCGCGAACGCCCCGTCCTTGGCCTGCAAATACACAGGCCGGTACACGGTGTACGGCGCGGCTTCGGTGGTAAAGCCCCGGGTCTCCACGCTCAGGGCCAGCGTATCCGACAGGTTGACCAGCCGCACCATCAGCGGGATCAGAAAGGCCCGGTAGAGGATGGCGGGGTTCAAAAGCCCTCCCGCACCCCGCGTGCGCATGGCCTCCCGGGTCTGCCGCACCTCCGCCCGCAGCAGCGGAAAAAACGTGAAGGTGATGAGCATGGCAAGCGTCAGCACACGGGGCAGGTGCATACAGGAAAAGGCCCGGACAAGGCAGACGGGCGCAAGTCCCAGCCCCGGTATGGCCGCGACGCACAGCGCCAGCATTCGCGCGGCGGCGGCAGAGGTCTGGGCGGCGTCCCGGGAGATGGCGTAGGTCAGGGCGCAGAAAATGCCGCACAGAAGCGCCACGGCAGGCAGCACTGCAAGGCAGGGGCGGAGATACCCGAACAACGCCAGCAGCAGCCATATCCCGCCGAGAAAGAAAAACACGCTCGGGCTTTTGGCCATGGCAAGGCCAAAGGCAAAGGTGAACACCGACACGGCAATGCCTGCCATGGGGAAAAGCGGGTGCTTTACATACAGTTTTTCGCTCATTTCTTCAGCACTCCCGATTTTTTCAGCTCCCTTGCGATCTTGATGCCGATCAGCGCTCCCAGCGCGGACACGGCGACGACGGCCAGCGTCATTCCCACGGCGGCAAGCGGCGCCCTGTCCGCCACCGCCGCAAGCGGGCTGTCCGCGCCCTTTATGAGTCGGTTATAGAGATAGTTAAAGGGCAGCGACAGGGGCGTGTGCAGCATGGCGGCGCAAAATACGGCGCTATCCTTTTCATATCCTCCGAACAGCAGCAGCACGATAAGCTCGATCAAAACGCCGTTCAAAACGCTGGAGAGGAACATGGGCGGCGACATCATCAGCTGGATCAGCCCCATCATCAGCGCCATGAGCAGCAGCGAGCCGGGCTTTCGCACCTTATACAGGCCGATGGCGAAGAACACGCCGATCTGAAGCGCCGTGACCAGCTGGGAAATGCCGAAGATCAGCAGCTGCAGGCTGATCACCAGCGGCATCACCGCGCAGGTGGCCAGCGCCACCGCCGACATGATGGCGAGGAATACCACGTCCTTGATCTGAAATTTCTGAAAGTATCCGCGATTCATATTGCTTGCTCCTCCATTTGTCCGTTTTCCATTTTGTATACCCTGTCCGCCACCGCCATGGTGGACGCGCGGTGGGATACCAGAATGATGGTTCTGCCCCGCCTGTGCTTCAAAAGCGCCCGCAGGATCACGCCCTCGTTGATGCCGTCCACGTTGCTCGTCGGCTCGTCCAGCAGAATAAGCGGGCAGCCGGAGAGAAACGCCCGTGCCAGCCCGATGCGCTGCCGCTCGCCCATGGACAGCCGCCCGCCCAGCAGTCCGGCTGGGGTATTAAGCCCCTCGGGCAGCGCCTGCACCAGCTCCTCCGCGGAGGCCATCCGCAGCGCCGCCATCAGCTCCTCGTCCGTGGCGTCGGGCTTTGCGACGCGCAGGTTCTCGGCAATGGTAGCGTCAAAAAGATAGGTGCTTTGGCTGACCATGGTGACGTTTCGGTACAGGCTCTCGGTATTGATTTCGTCAATGTCCGTGCCGTTATAGCGTATCTGGCCGCCGGAGTGCTCCCAGAACCGCAGCAGCAGCTTCAGCAGCGTGGACTTTCCGCAGCCGCTTTCCCCCACGATGCCGACGATCTCGTTTTTGCGGGCGGTCATGGAAACGCCCCTGAGCACCGTCTCCCCGCCGTAGGCGAAGGAGAGATCATGTACCTCCAAGCCCTCGTAGGAGAGTTCCGTGCCGTTCTCCACGGCCTCCACCTCCGGCTGCTCCTCCAGCAGACGGAGGATTCGCTCCCCGCTTGCAAAGGTCTGGTTGAGGTTTGCGGGCAGGGCGGACACGGCGATGACCGGGCCGAAGCTGCCGAACACGGCGGTCACGCCCAGCACCATGCGCCCCACGCTGAGGCTGCCGCTGTGAACGAGGAAGATCCCCACGGCCAGCACTGCCAGCACCGCCAGCGACACGGTGGCCTCCGTAGCGGCGGCGGAAAGGGCCGTTTCCCGCTTGAGAGCCTTCGTCCTGCCCAGCATGGCGTCGGAGCGGCGGTCAACTTCGGCGGCCCGGGCCTCTCCGGCGTTATAGAGGACCAGCTCCCGTATGCCCTTGATGCTGTCGAGAAAATACGCGCCGAAGTCTCCAAGCTCCCGCCTGTACCGCATGCCGGTCTCCGCCATACGGCGGGAGAAAAACCGGGGCAGCAGAACGCCGATGCACAGATAGGCCGCCGCCGCAATCAATGACAGATACCAGCTTGCAGCAAGGCCGGTGACCACCATCACCGCCGCCGATACAAGCACGGCGATGCAGACGGGGGAAACGGTGTGGGCATAAAATACCTCCAGCGTTTCGATGTCCGCTGTGATCATGGTGAGAAGGCTGCCCTTCTGCCGGCTTTCCAGCTTGGCGGGACAAAGCGCCCGGAGCTTGGTAAAGATTTTGTCCCGAAGCACCGCCAGCAGCCGGAAGGCGATGTAGTGGTTGCCATACTGCTCCAGATACCGCAGTCCCCCACGCAGAACGCCGCAGCCCACGCAGAGGCCCGCGATGGCGCCGTAGGACAGGGGGATGCTCTCACCCAGCGCCTTTGCGATGCCCACCGCGCCGAAAAAAGGCACGCCCATGGCGCACAGGAAGCCAAGGCTCCCGTTCAATACCGCCAGCAGCATAACGGCGGAAAGCCTGCCGCCCAAGAGCTTCATCAGCTCCGCCGCGATTTGCACGCCGCTTCTGCGGGAAAGCTCTTTCTTCATGCCTGCGCCTCCTTTATCAGCTCCAGATAGCCCTGCTCAAGCTCCCGCTGCGCGCAGAACAGCGCGGCGTAGCGTCCGCCTCGGGCCATCAATGAGGCGTGGTCGCCCCGCTCGCAGATGCGGCCGCCCTCCATGTACAAAATGCTGTCCGCCGCCACCACGTTTGCAAGGCGGTGGGTAATAACCGTCACGCCGGCAAAGGTGCTGAGGGAGCGGATGACCTCCATGATGATGCCCTCGCTCTCGGCGTCGATGTTGCCGGTGGCCTCATCAAAAATATAGATCCGCTTGGGGGCGGTGAGGTTGACGGCCAGCGCCAAGCGCTGCTTCTGCCCGCCGGAGATGTCCGCCGCGTCCTCGTTCAGCACAAAATCAAGGCCGCCCCGCTCCCGCACAAGGCCGTCCAGCCGCACAAGGGCAAGCGCCCGCCACATCTCCTCCGCCGCCGCGTGCGGGTTTGCCAGAAGGAAGTTTGCGCGTATGGTGTCGCGAAAGAGAAAGGTTTCGCAGCTCACATGGGCGAGGGACGCGTAATACGCTTGCCTGTCAAGGCTTTCGACAGGTCTGCCGTCCAAAAGCACCCGGCCGGAGCCGGGGCGCAGCGCCCCGGTCAGCAGCTTGGCGACGGTGGTCTTGCCGCAGCCGCTTTCCCCCACGATGGCGGTCATGCCCCGCTCAGGGAATACGGCGGATACGCCGTGCAGCGTCTCCCGCCCCTGCTCGTAGGAAAAATGCACGTCCTCCAGCTCCAGCCGCCCGCCGCAGGGCTGTACCTTGCCCCATGCAGGCTCCGGCTCCTCCAACAGCGTCAGCATCATTCGCCCCGCGCTGACCCCGTTCATGGCCACATGGAAGGCACTTCCGAAGGCCCTAAGCGGCAGGAAGAACTCCGCCGCCACCAGCACCAGAAACAGCGCGGCGGCAATGCCTCCGCCGTTCTGCGTTCCCGATACTGCCAGCGCCGCACCGATGCCTGCGCCGCCAAAGGCCACAAGGTCCATGCTGGTCACGCTGGCAAGCTGCATGACAAGGACTTTCATGGTGATTTTCCGAAATTCCTCGGCGTTCTCGTTCATATACGCCTGCCGCCTTGCGTCCGCGCGGAAGAGCTTCAGTTCCTTCAGCCCCTGCACGCTGTCTAAAAACACGTCGCCCATGGCGGTGTATTTGCCCCAGTATTTGGCGAATATGCGCTTTGCAAAGCGGGACACCGCCACGATGGACACCGGGATCAGCGGCACGCAGGCCAGCAGCACCGCCGCCACGCGCCAGTTGAGGAAAACGCAGATGCCGAACAGCAGCAGCGGCGAGAGCATGGCGTAGAAAAACTGCGGCAGGTAGGAGGAATAGTACAGATCCAGCTGCTCGATGCCCTCTGTGGCCAGCTGGGTCAGCCCCGCCAGCTTCACGGTTTTCGTCTCCCGCACGCCGAGGCGCAGGAGCTTTGCGTACAGCTGTGCCCGCAGGCTTTTCTTCACGCTGCGCCCCAGCCTGTCCCGCACCGCCGCGGCGCGAATCGTGGCAAGAAAGCGCACCGCCGCGCATACTGCCCCCAAAACGAAAGGAAGCGGGTAGAAGGACGCCTTGGCACCGACAAAGAGCAACTGAAGCCCATAGCACAGGCAGGCCGTAAAGCCGATGCTGCCGAGAGAGCCTATGAGCATCCACAAAACGGCGCGGTAGATGTATCGTTTGTCCTCGCCCAACAGGCGCAAAAGCTGTTTATCCGGCATGGGCGTTTCTCCTTTTCCTAAGCATGGTTTCCGCCATATGGCGCAGCACCAGTATGGGGTTGCTCAGCAGCATCCGCGGCCCCGCATAGCGCATCACGGCGCGCATCTGTTGGCGCATTTCCGGCTTATAGCAATGGATGGGGCAGTTTGAGCAGAAGGGCTTGTTGTCCCCGTGCGGGCATCTGTCCCGCCGCTGTCTGGCGTATTCCAGCAGGGCGGCACACGCCGGGCAAAGCGCTCCACCCCTTCTCCCATGCACACCACGACAATACCGGCGCACCATGAGGGTAACAGTTTCGATCTCCTTTTCCTTGTTCAAGCTCCGAATTCCTTTCTGTTTTATATGCAGTTAGTCTGCTCTAACCGCTTGACGGAAGAAAAGGCAGGCCACCTGTATGCAGTCTGCCTTTTGTCTGATGCGAAGGCCCGCAGCCGCGCTCGGCTTACAGCACCAAGGAGGGCGCGGTGTAGACCCGTGCCTTCAGCTCGCTGTTGAGCATATATAGCCCCTTGCTGTCTCCGCCAAACAGCTCCATCTTGGTGATGAGGTCGGCGGCGTTCTTTTCCTCCTCGCCCTGCTCCTTGATGAACCAGTCCAGCATCTGCATGGCGCGGAAGTCCCTGGCCTCGTATGCGGCGGCGTAGATGGCATCGATGCTGGCGGTGACCAGCTTCTCGTGCTCCAGTGCCTTTTTCAGCGGGGTCATGTGGTCGCCTCGTTCCCACTCCGGCTTTGCGATAGCCTCAAAGGTGACGCCCTCGCCGTTATTCTGCAAATACTGATAAAACAGCATGGCGTGATCCCGCTCCTCCTGCGCCTGCACCCGGTACCAGTTCTCAAAGCCGTCTAAGCCCACGGAGGCGTAGTAATTTGCAAAATCCAGATATAAATAGGCGGAGTAGAACTCCTTATTGATCTGCTCGTTGAGCAGCTTAGATACGTTTGCGTTCATCAGGCTCCTCCTTCAGTGTTGTTTTCTTCCTGTTCCCTGCAATCGGGACAGATATACCGGATTTTAAGATCATACGAGAGGATATCCCATCCCAGCGCCCGTTCGATCCGGCTCTGCATATCCGGCAGGTGGATATCCTCGATTTTCCCGCACCGGCTGCATATCAGATGATCATGCCGTTCCGTTCGGTCGTACCGGTCAGGCGAGCCCGGCTCGGTGATGCGGTGCAGCAGGCCCTCCTCCGCCAAGGCGTTCAGATGCTTGTATACGGTTCCCAAGGCGATGTTGGGATGATCTTTCTTCATCGCCATGAACAACTGCTCCGCCGTGGGATGCCGCTGAAGCTCCGTTACGGCGGCCAATATCTCCTCTGCGTATTTAGACATTGCAGCCCCTCCTTATAAGAATAAGAATTATTCTTCGCGTTTAGTATAAATCAAGGGTTCTTGCCCTGTCAAGAGGGAAAGAGGGGCTTAACAGAGATTTTGCGGATCATTTTTCGGCAAAGGCCCTTCACAACTCCCGGACGAAGGAACCTGCGGCGCTTTCTCATAAACTACACGGTACAATGCAAACATCAGCGATGTGATCGCCCAGGATACGGGGTAGCAGAGCAGCACCATCATGAGCGTCGGGCGCAGCGGCGCTATGAGCAATACCCATATCACGCGGGTGACGCAGCAGCCTGCCAGCGTCATGAGCATGGGACGGAAGGTGTCGCCCGTGCCCCTGACGGCTCCGGGCAGCACGCCGCCCGGGACGTATAGAATATAGAGCGGGGCAAGCACCGCCATGATACGGGCGCTGATGGCGATAACGCCTGCGTCCTGTACGAATATATGCGCCAGCGGCACATTCCACAGATACAGCCCGACGCTCAGCAGGCCTATGACCCCGATCGACATCAGGAGCGCTGTTTTTACTCCACTGCGCCCCCGGTCGTACCGCCGCGCGCCGTAATTCTGCGCAACAAACGTGGCCGCCGCGTCGCAGAAGGCGTCCGCAATGAGCCAGACGAGAAAATCCAGCTTGCCGCATACGGCCCAGGCCGCGATGCTGTCCGTGCCGAAGGGATTGATCCTTGACTGCACCAGCATATTGGCCAGAGGATACAGCGTGGACTGCACCGCGATGGGCAGGCCTTTTTTCAAAATCGGGGCAAGGCTCTGTCCGCGGATGCGCAGCCTGTTCAGGCTGATTTTGCAGGGGAGATTTGTGCGAGTGAGGGCGGACAGCATGAGCGCAGTGCTCAAAAGCTGAGAAAAAACCGTGGTCAGCGCCACGCCCGCAACGCCCCACCTGAATACCGCCACGAACAGAAAATCAAGCGCCACATTCACGCCGTTGGCTATGAGCAGAAATACGAACGGCGTTTTAGAATCCCCGACCGCTCTGAATATCCCGGCGCCGATATTGTAAACCATAGAGGCGGCCATGCCGGAAAAATATATCTGCGTATAGCGCAGCGTCATGGGGCAGATATCCTCCGGCACATTCAGCAGCCGTATGCAGGCGGGCGCAAGCAGCACGCCCAGCAGCGTCAGCAGCAGTCCCGCAAAGAAACTGAACAGCACCGCCGTATGGGCCGTTTCAGCCAATGCTTCGCTTTTCTTCGCCCCATAATGCTGCGATATGAGGATTGTCGCCGCCGAAGCCAGGCCTGTAAAAAACACCGTGGGTAGCCGGATGAGGTTATATACCGCGTCGATGGCGGCAAGCGCCTGCTTTCCGGCAAACCGGCCGACGATTGCAGCGTCAGCCGTGGTATAGAGCTGCTGAAACAGGCTTCCGGCAATGATGGGCAGCACGAACAGCACAAGCATTTTACGGACGGGGCCTTCTGTCAGGTCATAGCTTCTTTGCTTCAGCAGCATTGTATCCTCTCCTTCGTCCCGCAGGTATTTCTGTTGACAATTCTACCACGTTTGGTACAATAGATAAAACGAATTATCCGAATCGTTTCTATTCCATATAAGAATCGGAGGGCACCCATGAACACGGAACAGCTTGAAACCTTTCTTGCTCTGGCGGAAACGAAGAATTTCTCCCGCTGTGCGCAGCGGCTTATTATCTCCCAATCCGCCGTGAGCAAGCGCATATTTGAGCTTGAAAAGGAATTGGGACAAACGCTGTTTCACCGCAGCGGCGGCGTGGCGCTGACCGGCGAGGGCAGGGCGTTCCGCCCCTATGCCGAGCAGATGCTGAACCTTCGGGAGCAGGCGGCGGAAAGGCTCAAACGGAGTTCCCAATATGCATCGCATCTTTTGATCGGCTGTACCTACGCCTATTACGACATGCGCCTTGGCGCACAGATAGACGGCTTTGCAGGGAAAAATCCCGGCTGCTCCGTCAAGGTAAGGCTCGCCCATTCCGGACAGCTGATCGGCTTGCTGTTGAAGTCCGCACTGGATGTTGCCTTTACCCATTCGCCCATCGAATATCCGGAGTACACCTGCGAATCTCTGGGCGAGGAGGAGGTCATCCTCGTTACGGGAAGCAGCAACGCCGCCTATCCGCATGGGGTAAGCGGCGCGGAATTGCAAACGCTCGATATGGTGGACTCCAATTTTCTTTACGCACCCACGCGGCTGCGCCTGTTCCCGCCCCCGCATCAGGCGCAGCTGAGCGTGGATATCGCCTCCTGCGCCATACCGCTGATCAGAAGCTCCGGCAGGTTTGCGCTGCTCCCGAGGGGAATGGTCGAGGCCGAGCTGCGCTCCGGCACGCTTCGGGAGGTTATTATAACCGATGAAAGACTTCCGCCCGTGCGGAATTTTGCCGTTTACAGAACCTCATCCGGAGAGAGGGAGCTGATCGAGCGGTTCCTGTCGGTAACGGAGCGGTTGTAGCTGTCCGCGAACGGATATCATAATATGCACAATTCTCGGGATAACCGATCGGCTCTGAACATTTTTTCAAAAGAGCAAAGCGCACAAAAATTGGTTTTTTCTTCTTAAATGGCTTTTTAGTTCCGTAAAATTTGATTTGCGGAGGGATATTTTTGAGAACATACAAGGATGAAGAGGAAGGCATGTTACAATACGAAGTGCAACACCGCCCCAAAAAGAAAGACAACGTGAACACAGGGGTGTAAAATGCAGCTACCGACAAACACAACACGGAGGTAAACACGTTGTACTACACGTTCAACTGAGAGTCAGTAATGCGTAAAAAAACAAAGTGACCAAAGCCAACCGTTCCTAGTCGACAGTAGGGGTTGATTCTATGGATTCTTGTTTTTTTACTTCCGTCTAGTCCTGTCGGCTCGCATCTGTATGATACTGTCCGGTAGCCGGAGGTATTGTAATAAACCTCACCCCCGCTCGCCTTGGCAAATTCCTTGGCGGGCGGGGGTGTTATCGGGAGCTTAAGTTAGATTGTTCGGCTTACCAGTAACGGGGGTATCTGCCGTAGCTTTGCTGATGCTCGGCGTACTTCCACCAGGGAACCTGATTATAGAAGTCCGTCAGTTTCCCCCACATTTGGTCGGCAGCCGTGCCGGACTGGACGTACACGGTGACGGTGTACGTCTTTGTAGTGCCGTCGGCAAGGGTTACGGTGTAAGTTACAGGCTTTGAGAAGTTCTGCATCACGCCCGAACCCGGGGTCATATCGGTAATGTTGTTGCCGGATATAACGGGCACAAGCTTGGATACATCCGTACCGTAGGGCATTACGACGGATATTGTGCCGTTGGTCTGATTTATGCTGCCGGATACGCCGTTTATGCTGAAACCGGTTATACCGTCAACGGTAGTGGACTTGGTTTCCCATTTGCAGGTGAGCGACACGTCGCCCGCGGGCATGGTGAAGGTAAAGTTATCTATCTTCTTGGTTTCACCTCCTGCTACGGCAAGCGTATAGGTAAGAGAGCCTGCAACCAACTGCATCCCCGCGTCCGGAGTTGCGGTAACGGTTATGGTATCGCCTGCACCGGCAGTAGTCTTGCTGGCAGTCAACGTGCCGCCCTTGGGCGCGGATATGGTTATCTTGAATTCGCCCGGCTGCTCCGTGCCGCCGCCGAATGCAGGTATATCCACCTTCAGCGCCGCGCTTTCAACGCCGCCTGCGTTTTTGACGATTATGTATATCTCCCTTGCGCCTGCGGTCAGGTTATTGAGCGTTATTACGTTTTCACCGGCAACGGCGTTCTTGCCGTTCTTGGTGGTGTCCACGGTGGGGGTTGTCGCGCCCTTGTTCACCACGGCGTAATAATACGTATGCTCTTTCTTGTTATGCTCCGCTGCATACGGGTTCCTTCCTCATCCCCGCAGCGCGATATTTCGTGCGGATGGTTTGCAGCCTTCCATGCATACGGCAGTAAATTTATATATGAAAAACACACCGCTCCCATGCAGGGGTCCGCGGGCGCTTCTCTGTGCCAGTTCGCGTGGCGAAGCCCATTCCGTGCAGGTCTTCTGACTCAGGCCTCATGCGCAGGCTGCGCCTTCCCAAAATCGCTTCAGTGGCATATGCAGCCGACTCGTCCTTTACAGCGGCGCGTCCGTGCGGGGATCTCACCCGTCTTCCCTCTTAGCCGCCCACCTTCGGGCGGAACATGGAACCTGTTTATTCTTTTCTTTGACATTATCACCCCATCCCTCGTTTGTCAATCTTTACCATGCGTTTTGGGTGTTGGTAATTTTTACCAATAGAAAGGTTGACGGGCTTGAACTGCACCTCGTTTTTATGTTCGTTCTATTGCGCAAATTATGGGGCGTACGGTCTAGGAATGAGAGGGTGAAACGGAAATGAAGATACTTGTAATGAAGAGTGTAATGATTGCGTGAATTCGGGGCGGGAGGTCCGGAAGAACAGCGAGATGCAGAATTTGTGTTAGCATTAAATGCAGTATATGCAGTTGTTGTTATTCACCGCAATGTGCCAAAACTTGAATTGTTGAATATTATCTCATATAATATTTTTAAGGTATGTCTTGTCATCAAGGCGGCTGTATTATTATATCTAAAACGGTTTTTATTTTACCATTTAATGCATTGGAGGCTGATTGTATGTTCTACTCAGATAAACCCATTGGTTCCAATAACGAAGATATGCTCAACCGAAAAGGTTTTGCTAAGATTTTAGCGCGTACTCTCGTACACCTGGAAAGCAGAGATACTTTCACGGTTGGGCTATTTGGAAAATGGGGCAGCGGAAAAACTTCTCTTGTTAATATGACTTTAACAGAGATAGAAAGTATCCAAGCCGAACGTAAAACTGAAGATCAAATCATCGTTGTACATTTTGAACCATGGAATTTCACGGACACTAATCAGCTGCTAACGCAGTTTTTTATACGCTTGGCAAACGAGTTTCAAAACAAGAAAGATAGAACCCTAACCAAAATAGGCAAAGCATTAGAAAAGTATTCTGATTGCAAAAATCAAAGCTACAAATACGAGCAGAGCAACAGCGATGATTTTCAGCA
>ERZ772892.2527-NODE-2527-length-15317-cov-30.071812_pt1 | contig 15317 bp, 13 predicted proteins | sample MGYA00512126_ERZ772892 | MGnify/ENA primary metagenome ERZ772892 (study PRJEB29015, sample SAMEA2737697) | human gut metagenome | biome: human gut; feature: human-associated habitat; material: faeces | place: China | collected 2012 ... | reverse complement strand
AAGATAAAACAAGACACATTTCTATCGAAATTCATTTTAATCTCAAACCCATCCCAGAGGTGGAACAGGTCACTGCCTGACCTGTCCCGCCGGGACGGTTCTCTTAAAAATACCATATAGATTTTTTGTACGCCGCCGCCCGCCATCGAGCAGAGTTTTACACCTAATTGGGGATAAAACAGCTCATGGCAGGCGGCGGCGTGGCGCTGATCGGCATTACCCTCGTGCCGCTTCTGTCCGGTCTGTTCGGCTAATCGGCAGCTCGTTTGCTTCCCGTAAATCCACGGAGGGTGCCGCTTTCGGGCGGCATCCTCCCGAAAGGAGGGCAACCCTATGGATTTCTTATGGGATAAGATCACGGAATGGCTGAAAGAAATGCTCATCGGCGGTATCGTGAGCAATCTGTCCGGGATGTTCGATGCGACCAATCAAAAGGTTGCCGAGATCTCCGGTCAGGTGGGCTTATCGCCGCAGGCATGGAACGGCAGCATTTTCAGCATGATACAAAACCTGTCGGAAACCGTGATCGTCCCCATCGCAGGCGCAATTCTCGCCTTTGTGATGACGCTGGAGCTGATCCAGCTCATTACCGACAAAAATAACCTCAACGACATGGACACATGGATATTCTTCAAGTGGGCGTTCAAGTCCGCTGCCGCTGTCCTGATCGTAACAAACACATGGACGATTGTGATGGGCGTGTTTGATGCCGCCCAAAGCGTCGTTGCCAGCGCCTCCGGGCTGATTATCGGCGACACCAGCATCAACATTTCAAGTGTCATGGTGGGCATTGAGGATCGGCTGATGGAAATGGAGCTGGGGCCGCTGTTCGGCCTGTGGTTCCAGTCACTGTTCGTTGGCATTACCATGTGGGCGCTGACCATCTGCATTTTCATTATCACATTCGGAAGAATGATTGAAATATATCTCGTCACCTCTGTTGCTCCCATTCCGATGGCGACCATGATGGGCAAGGAATGGGGCGGCATGGGGCAGAACTACATCCGCTCCCTGCTGGCACTGGGCTTCCAAGCGTTTTTGATTATCGTCTGCGTTGCCATTTACGCGGTTTTGGTGCAGAACATCGCGCTTGTGGATGACATCATCTATGCCATCTGGACTTGCATGGGCTACACGGTGCTGCTGTGCTTCTGCCTGTTCAAAACCAGCAGCCTTGCCAAGTCTGTGTTCAATGCACATTAACGGGGGTGATACTATGCTGACGCTCACGCCCGTTACCCTTGCAACAGCGAACGCTTTTGTTAATGCGCATCACCGGCACCACAAGGCAACTGCTGGGCATAAGTTTTCCATCGGCTGTGCCAAGGATGGAGAGCTTGTTGGCGTTGCAATCGTAGGCCGTCCTGTGAGCCGGTATCTGGATGATGGCTGGACATTGGAAGTCAATCGTCTTTGTACCACCGGCGAGAGAAACGCTTGCAGTATTCTCTATGCCGCATCTGCGCGGGCGGCAAAGGCAATGGGATACCGCAAGATCATCACCTATACGCTGGATAGCGAGAGTGGCAGCAGCCTCCGCGCCGCTGGCTGGAGCTGTGCAGGCATGGCAGGCGGCAAATACTGGACAGGCAGCCGCAAGCCCGCCTCCGCTTTGTACCCGGCGCAGATGAAACTTCGATATGAAAAGCTCTTGTAAAGGGGGATTTCTATGGCCTATGTCAACGTCCCAAAGGACTTAACCAAAGTTAAGACCAAGGTATTATTCAACCTCACGAAACGGCAGCTTATCTGCTTCGGAAGCGGCGCACTCATCGGCGTACCGCTTTTCTTCTTGCTCAAGGGCAGCATCGGCACCAGCCCCGCCGCCATGGTGATGATGGTGGTGATGATCCCGGCTATGCTGTTCGCCATGTATGAAAAGAACGGTCAGCCGTTGGAGGTCGTCATCCGCAACATCTACCGCGTGTGTTTCCAGAGGCCGAAGCAGCGCCCGTATAAGACCAACAATTTTTATGCCGTTTTGGAGCGGCAAAACCAGTTAGACCGGGAGGTGTATCAAATTGTCCGAAAAGAAAAAGCTGACCCGCGCCGAACGAAAACAGATCGAAGCCGCCATCGCAAGAGCGAACCGAACGGATAAAAAAGAAAAATCGGCGCAGGACAGCATCCCGTATCAGCGTATGTGGCCGGACGGCATCTGCCGTGTGACCGACACGCGCTACACCAAAACGATCCAGTATCAGGACATCAACTACCAGCTTTCACAGAATGAGGACAAGACCGCCATCTTTGAGGCGTGGTGCGATTTCCTGAACTACTTTGACAGCTCCGTGCAATTCCAGCTTTCCTTTGTGAACCTCTCGGCTTCGCAGGAAACCTTTGCACGGAGCATTTCCATTCCGCCCTGCGGGGACGAGTTTGACGGCATCCGCGCCGAGTACGCCGGTATGCTGCAAAATCAGCTTGCCCGCGGCAACAACGGCCTCATTAAGACCAAGTATCTCACGTTCGGCGTTGAGGCCGACAACCTCCGCGCTGCCAAGCCCCGTTTGGAGCGCATCGAAACCGACCTTCTGAACAACTTCAAGCGGCTGGGCGTTGTGGCTGCGCCGCTGAACGGCTTTGAGCGCCTGCACGTCATGCACGACATTCTGCGGATGGACGAGCAGGAGCCGTTCCGCTTTTCGTGGGACTGGCTGGCTCCCTCCGGGCTGTCCACCAAGGACTTTATCGCGCCCAGCTCCTTTGAGTTCAAGACCGGCAGGATGTTCCGCATGGGCAAAAAGCTGGGTGCGATCAGCTTCGTGCAGATTCTGGCACCGGAGCTGAATGACCGGATGCTGGCGGACTTTCTGGATATGGAGAGCAGCGTCCTCGTCAACCTCCATGTGCAGTCTGTGGATCAGGTCAACGCCATCAAGACCGTCAAGCGCAAGATCACCGATCTCGACAAGTCCAAAATCGAGGAACAGAAGAAGGCCGTCCGCGCCGGGTACGATATGGACATTATCCCATCCGACCTTGCCACCTACGGCGCAGAAGCCAAAAAGCTGTTGCAGGATTTGCAGTCCCGCAACGAGCGAATGTTCCTGCTGACCTTCCTCATTCTCAATACGGCGGACACACCCCGGCAGCTTGACAACAACATCTTCCAGACCTCCAGCATTGCGCAGAAGTATAACTGTGCGCTGACCCGGCTGGACTTTCAGCAGGAGGAAGGACTGATGAGCAGTCTCCCTCTGGGGCTGAATCAGATCGAGATTCAGCGGGGCTTGACCACCTCCAGCGTAGCGATCTTCGTCCCCTTTACCACGCAGGAGCTGTTCCAGAGCGGTTCGGAGGCGCTGTACTACGGCATCAACGCCCTGTCCAACAACCTTATCATGGTAGACCGGAAGCTGCTGAAAAATCCCAACGGTCTGATTTTAGGCACTCCCGGCAGCGGCAAGTCGTTTTCGGCAAAACGTGAGATCACCAATGCGTTTCTCATCTGCCCCAAGGATGACATCATCATCTGTGACCCGGAGGGCGAATATACACCGCTGGTGGAGCGTTTGCACGGTCAGGTCATTAAGCTGTCGCCCACCGGCAAGGGCTACGACGGTTCGCCCTGCTACATCAATCCGATGGACTTGAATCTGGATTACAGCGACGATGATAACCCGCTGAGCCTGAAATCCGACTTCATTCTGTCGCTGTGTGAGCTGATCGTCGGCGGCAAGGACGGGCTTGCCCCTGTGGAAAAGACCATCATCGACCGCTGTGTGCGCATCGTCTACCGGGATTACCTCAACGACCCGAAGCCGGAGAATATGCCGTTGCTGGAGGACTTGTATGACGCCCTCCGTGCGCAGGATGAAAAGGAAGCGCAGTACATCGCCACTGCTTTGGAAATCTACGTCACCGGCTCCCTAAATGTGTTCAACCATCACACGAACGTGGATGTGAACAGCCGCATCGTCTGCTACGACATCAAGGAGCTGGGCAAGCAGCTCAAAAAAATCGGGATGCTGGTGGTGCAGGATCAGGTCTGGAACCGTGTGACCATCAACCGCGCCGCCCATAAAACGACCCGCTACTATCTTGACGAGTTCCATCTTCTTTTGAAGGAGGAACAGACGGCTTCGTACAGTGTCGAAATCTGGAAACGCTATCGCAAATGGGGCGGCATCCCCACCGGGATCACGCAAAATGTCAAAGACCTGTTATCCAGCCGCGAGGTTGAGAACATTTTTGAGAACAGCGATTTCATCTATATGCTCAATCAGGCCGCTGGCGACCGGCAGATTCTCGCAAAGCAGCTCAACATTTCGCCGCATCAGCTCTCTTATGTGACCCACTCCGGCGAGGGCGAGGGGCTGCTGTTTTACGGCAACACGATCCTGCCCTTCGTTGACCACTTCCCGAAGGACACCGAGCTGTACCGCGTCATGACCACCAAACCGCAAGAGGTGGCGTCGGCATGAAAAGAGAACCGCGTTTACAGTTTTCCGACGCCGATCTTGCCGAGCCGAAGCTGGAAAAGCCCATCAAGCGGGTGAAAAAAGCGGAGGCCAAGGCGGATAAGGCGCAGGCGAAAATCCCCAAGAAAACCGTGGTCAAAAAGGAACGCGGCTTTGATCCTGCCACCGGCAAGGTCAAAACGCAGCTCCGTTTTGAGGAAGTGGATAAGAAAAAGCCGCCCTCAAAGCTGACCCATGCCGTGCAGGATGCCCCCGCCAACTTTGTTCTCTCTCAGGTTCACCGGGAGGTGCGGCAGAGCGAGGATGACAATGTAGGCGTAGAGGCCGCGCACAAGGTAGAGCAAACCGTGGAAAGCGGCGGGCGGCTGGTGCAGTCTGCCCACCGCGCCCATCAGCTCAAGCCTTATCGTGCTGCCATCCGTGCAGAGAAAAAGCTGGAACGAGCCAATCTTGACGCGCTCCAGAAGAAAACAGAGATCGACAGCCCCACCAGCAATCCCGTTTCCAAATGGCAGCAGAAGCAGGCAATTAAGAAGCAGTATGCCGCTGCCAAGCACAATCAGGCGGCGCAGACTACGGCAAGGGCGACAGAGAATACCGCCAAGGCCGCGAAAAAAGCCGCTGAAAAGGCTGAGAAAGCGGGCAAATATGTGTGGGAGCACCGGCGCGGCTTTGCCATTGCCGCCGCGATTCTGCTGATGCTGGCGTTTCTGCTCAACGGCCTGTCCTCCTGCTCGGTGATAATGGATGGCGTCGGCTCCGGAATCGCGGCCAGTACCTATCCATCGCAGGACGCCGATATGCTGGGCGCGGAAGCGCAGTATTGCGAAATGGAAGCAGAGCTTCAGCGCTACCTCGACACCTACGAAAGCACCCATGACTACGATGAGTACCACTTTGATCTGGACACCATCGAGCATGACCCCTATGTACTCATTTCCATAATTACGGCGCTGCATCAAGGGGAATGGACGCTGGATGAGGTGCAGGGTACGCTCCAGATGCTCTTTGACCGCCAGTACATTTTGACCGAGGATGTGATGGTGGAAACCCGCTACCGCACAGAAACCGACACATGGACGGACGCGGACGGCAATACCCATACGGACACCTATCAGGTGCCGTATGACTACTACATCTGCACGGTCACGCTGGAAAACTTCAATCTCTCTCATGTTCCCGTCTACATTATGAGCGAAGAACAGCTCGGAATGTACGCCACCTACATGGCCACCCTCGGCAACCGTCCCGACCTGTTCCCCGGTTCGGGCTACATCGGCAAGTATGTGGAGGGCAGCTATACCGACTACGACATTCCCCCGGAGGCGCTGGACGATGAGGTATTCGCCGCCATCATCAAGGAAGCGGAAAAGTATCTCGGCTACCCCTACGTTTGGGGCGGCAGCAGTCCCTCCACCTCGTTTGACTGTTCGGGCTTCGTCAGTTGGGTCATCAATCATTCCGGTTGGGATGTGGGCAGGCTGGGAGCGCAGGGACTTTGCAACATCTGTACGCCCGTATCCTCTGCTAACGTCAAACCGGGCGATCTGGTGTTTTTCACCGGAACGTATGATACCCCCGGTGTCAGCCATGTGGGTATCTACGTCGGCAACAATATGATGATCCACTGTGGCGACCCGATCTCTTATGCGAACTTAAATTCAAGCTATTGGCAGTCCCATTTCTACCGTTATGGGCGCTTGCCGTAAAGGAGAGTGAACGATATGAACCCGAAAATTATGAAGCTCCGTGGAGAGCTGGAGAAGAACAAAGGCAAAATCTCTGATCTGCAAGGCCGCAACCGCGAGCTGGAAAAGCAGATTCGTGAGCTGGAGGACACCGACATCATCGGCATGGTGCGTGAGAACGGCATGACGATGGAGCAGTTTGCCGAGCTGTTCCGCCGTATGCAGGCCGCGCCTGCACCGGCCACTTCGGAAAAGGAGGCGTTGAACCATGACTAAGAACACACCACGCATTTTTATCAGCCTGCTGCTGATGCTCCTGTGTATCGGGATTCTCCCCGTTTCCGCCTTTGCCAGCGGCGGCGACTATCCCGATGATACGCTGCCTGCCGCCGAAAGCAGCGCCGCAGACACGCAGGAAACAAAACAGATCGGCACGGTCACGACCAACGGCGGCAACCTGAATGTCCGCACCGGCGCGGGACTGGACAACACCGCGTTTACGCAGCTCCCCAACGGCACGGTGGTCGATGTGATTGGCAGGGATGGCGATTGGGTAAAAATCCTGCTGCCCGCCCGTGTGGGCTATGTGTACGGCAGCTATCTGACCGTCACCGACGCCGCCGACAGTACCGTGAGCATCGGCGGCATTACGCTTCCGTTTGATGAAAAAGAGCTGACCGACCTCTGGCAGCTCCTTCTCGGCAGCATGACGGGCGGCAGCGACGCGCTGACACCGGACGGCAATCTGACGCTGATCGACGATATTGGCTCCAGCACCAAGGCAGGAAAACAGTTCATTACGCTGGAGAGTAAGAACGGCAATGTGTTTTACATGATTATTGACCGTGACGATGAGGGCGAAGAAACCGTCCATTTCTTGAATCAGGTGGATGAGGCTGACCTGATGGCGCTGACCGGCGAGGAAGAAACGCCTTCCGTCTGCTCCTGCACCACCAAATGCGTGGCCGGTACGGTCAATACATCCTGCCCCGTCTGTGCGGTCAACATGACCGAGTGCGTGGGCAAGGAGGCAAAGCCCGAAGTCCCCACCGAGCCGACAGAACCCGCCGCCGAAGAACCGGAGAAAAAGAGCGGCGTGGGCGGCATCCTTGTCGTTCTGCTGATCGTCTCGCTGGGCGGCGGTGCCGCGTTCTACATTTTCAAGCAGAAAAAGGCCAAGCCGCAGACCAAAGGCAGCGCCGATCTGGACGATTATGACTACGGCGAGGACGAATATGAGTTTGAGCCGTATGAGGACGAACCGGAACAGGATACTACGGAGGATACGGACGCATGAGATATTTCACCAATAATCCGCTGGAACGCCTGATGATGCAGAAGCCGAAAGCAGCGCGGGAGGACAGCCCTCCCGACGCTGCCAAGGAACACTTCTGCTACGGCTGCAAGCGCTTCGGACAGAGCTGCGTTCGCCCCTGCTACCGTGACGTAAAGAGAATGGAGGCTGCACCATGCGCCTTGTGATTGCCGAAAAACCCTCCGTGGCGCAGAGCATCGCCGCCGTGCTGGGCGCAAAGTCACGGCATGACGGGTATCTGGAGGGCGGCGGGTACATCGTGTCATGGTGTTTCGGGCATCTGGCAGAGCTGGCCGACGCCGCCGTTTACAATGCCGATGATGCCAAATGGACGCTGGCGGCGCTGCCCATCATACCTACCTCGTTCCGCTTCATCGTCCGCTCTGAAAAGCAGAAGCAGTTTGATATTCTGCGGGAGCTGATGCGCCGGGAGGATGTGGCAGAGGTGGTCAACGCCTGCGACGCTGGGCGCGAGGGTGAGCTGATCTTCCGCACGGTCTACTGCCTTGCGGGATGCTCCAAGCCGATTCTGCGGCTTTGGATTTCCTCAATGGAGGATGATGCCATCCGCAGCGGCTTCCAGCAGCTTAGGTCTGGGCGCGACTATGATGGCCTGCATCAATCTGCCCTGTGCCGTGCCAAGGCCGATTGGCTGGTGGGCATCAACGCCACGCGGTATTTTTCCCTGACGTATGGACGCACATTGAACATCGGGCGCGTCATGTCGCCCACGCTGGCGCTGCTGGTACAGCGTGAGGCGGAGATCTCCGCATTTGTGGCAGAGCCGTTCTACACCGTCCAGCTTGATTGCGGCTTTCCCGCCGCGACAGACCGAATGAAAGACAGAAAGGATGCCGATGCCATCGCCAACGCCTGCAAGGGCAAGACAGTAACCGTCAAAAGCGTGGAGCGCAAGGAAAAGTCTGAGAAAGCGCCCGCGCTCTACGATTTGACCTCCCTCCAGCGCGACGCCAACCGCGTTCTCGGCTACACCTCTCAGCAGACCCTCGACTATCTCCAAGCGCTCTATGAAAAGAAGCTCTGTACCTACCCGCGCACCGACAGCCGCTTCCTGACCGACGATATGGAGGGCAGCGTCCCCGGCCTTGTCGCTGCCGCTGCCGCTGTCTGCGGCATGGAGAAGCCGCCGACCATCTGCACCAAGCAGGTATGCAGCAGTAAAAAAGTCACCGATCACCACGCCATTGTTCCCACCATCAGCGCGGAAAAGGTAGATATGGCCTCTCTGCCGCTGGGCGAACGCGAGGTGCTGAAGCTGGCGGCAAGGGGCTTGCTTCGTGCGGTGGATGAACCACATCGCTACGCAGAAACGGTCATTACGGTGGAATGTGCCAGTCAGAGCTTCACCGCCAAGGGAAAAACCGTTCTTGCTCCTGGCTGGAAGCGCTATGAGCAGGAGCAGACGGAGGCAGCGCCCGCGCTGCCGGTGGTAACGGATAATCAGACGCTTTCCGTATCTGCCGCGTCGGTCAAGACCGGAAAAACCACGCCGCCCAAGCATTTCACCGAGGATACGCTGCTGGCCGCGATGGAGAACGCGGGCAAGGAGGATATGCCAGATGATGCCGAGCGCAAGGGCATTGGCACCCCGGCGACCCGTTCCGGTATCATTGAAAAGCTGGTGTCCTCCGGTTTTGTGGAGCGCAGGAAGTCCAAGAAGATCACAAATCTGCTGCCCACCTCCACCGGCACGGCGCTTATCACCGTTCTGCCCGAACAGCTCCAGTCTCCGCAGCTCACCGCTGAATGGGAACACCGCCTGAAAGAGATCGAGCGCGGCGAAATCGCCCCGGACAGCTTCATGGATGGGATCGCCGCCATGCTACATGAGCTGGTGCAGACCTACAAGCCCATCCCCGGTGCGGAAGTCCTGTTCCCCTCCGGGCGTGAGGTGGTCGGCAAGTGTCCCCGCTGCGGGGCCGAGGTAACGGAATCGCAGAAGGGCTTTTTCTGTGAGAATCGTTCTTGCGCATTTGTCCTCTGGAAAAACAGCCGATTCTTCGCCGCCAAGAAAAAGGCGCTGACGAAATCTCTTGCCGCTGCGCTTTTGAAAAATGGCCGCGCCCCGCTGAAAGGCTGCTACTCGGAAAAAACCGGGAAAACCTATGATGCCGTCGTTCTTCTGGAGGATGATGGGCAACGCACGGGCTATAAGATGGTGTTCGACAATGGCTGATGCGCCGCGTATGGATCACAAGCAGCTCCGCCGCGCCAAGAAGCTCATTCGGAAGCTCTGCTGTAATTACGATCACGGCAACTGCCTCGCGCTGGATGATGGAGAGCCTTGCGTCTGCGTACAGGGTATTTCCTACTCGCTGCTGTGCAACTGGTTCCGAAACGCGGTACTTCCCGCCGACCATGAGCTGCTGGCCGACGTGATGCGGGAAAGGCCGGGAAAGCGCTGCGCCGTCTGCGGTAAGCCGGTCTATTCTTCCTCCAATCGCACCAAATATTGCCCCGCCTGCGCCAAGCAGGAACGCCGAAAGCAGGACGCCAAACGGAAGCGCGAACAATACTGGAACCTCCGCAAATAGAGACTGGGAAAGCCCCGTGCCGCAAGGCTTTTTCCATGCCGGATTGCAAGTGGCTGCGTCATTCTATCCGCAAGCGCAAAAACGGCCTCTATCTGCGGAGAATTGCCCCTGTGCAGGATGTGTTTTCTTCTGCGCAGGGGCGCTATTTTTTCTGAAAGGAGATCATCATGGCTGAAAAACAAACCAACAAAGACCGGATGCGGGAGATCGTTGACAGCATCGAAAATGGCATCAAGGAGCTGTTCGAGAGCGATAAGTACCGGAAGTACCTTGCCACCATGAGCCGCTTTCACCGCTACTCGGTCAATAACACCATGCTCATCTATATGCAGCGCCCCGACGCAACCCATGTGGCGGGCTTCAACAAGTGGCGCGATCAGTTCGGCAGGAACGTCCTGAAAGGCGAAAAAGGCATTCGCATCATCGCTCCTACTCCCTATAAGAAAAAGGTCGAGGAAATCAAGACCGACCCCGAAACCAATGCGCCGGTGCTGGACGCAGACGGCAAGGCCATCATTGAGGAAAAGGAAATCCGTATCCCTATGTTCAAGGTGGTATCCGTCTTTGACGTGTCGCAGACTGCGGGAAAGCCCTTGCCCCAGCTTGCCGCCGATCTGAGCGGCAATGTGCAGCAGTATGAGGTTTTCATGGAGGCGCTGCGCCGTGCTTCTCCCGTTCCGATGGAGATAAAGCCCGTTGCGCGGGATACGGACGGCTTTTTCAGCATTAAGGCGCAGAGCATCACCATCCGCGCCGGTATGAGTGAGGTGCAGACGGTATGCGCCGCCGTCCATGAGATTGCCCACGCCAAGCTCCACGACTACGAACACATGACGGAGCTTGCGGACGATGGTGAGACGATCCTTGTCCCCGGTGAAAAGAGCCGCAACACCGAGGAGGTCGAGGCCGAAAGCATCTCCTATGCGGTCTGCCAGTATTACGGTATTGAAACGGGAGAAAACAGCTTCGGCTATATCGCCACATGGTCAAAGGGCAAGGAGCTGAAAGAACTTCGCGCCAGTCTGGAAACCATCAACAAGACTGCCTCCGAGCTGATTACGGATATTGACCGGCACTTTGCGGAGATTTGCAAGGAGCGCGGCATCAATCGTGAAGAAGTGAGCGCCACACAAACAGACGAAGCGCTTTATCTTGTGGATGGCTCGGTATATCTCCATGTGCAGCATACAGACGGCGGTTGGGACTATTCGCTCTACGACAAGGAAAGCAAAAAGCTGCTGGATGGCGGTGTTATTGACAGCAGCGCCATTGAAGATTCGCCGGTTGCATCTGTTGCCGGGGCTGTCCGAACGGAGGTATTTGCCATTCAGGGCATGACACCAACCAAGGTGACCTTTGCAGATATGGAAATTCTGGAGGATTTACAGGAGGCGCAGATTACGCCGCCCTTGGACAGCGAACAGATCACCGGCGCAGTCGCTGTTCCCACCGATGCGGCAGATAATATGCTCCTGGAGCTGGAACAGGCCGTCCCGATGCCTGACCCCACGCTGACGGTGGACGATATGCGCAGCTATGGGTATCTGGATAGCGATATGCTCCCACTTTCCAAGGATCGGGCGGTGGAGCTGCTGGAGCATGACATCACGGTTTATATGCTCTATCCCAACAACGCCGAGGAAATGGTCTTTGAAGCCGAGGACATCATCAAGCACGACGGAATGTTCGGCGTCACAAGACCGGATTGGGATGCGGTCAAAGGCCATATCCCGCCCCGCGATGTGGAGCAGCGTTTTTTGAACAGTCCCACCGATGCTATGGCGATCTACCAACTGCGCCGGGATGCGCCGGTGGAGCTTCGTTTTGCCAATCTCGGCAGTCTGGCCGCGCCGCCTGACCCTGCCAACTATGAAGCTGTCTATACCCGTGAGGTGTACCCGGACGATGATACCGGCAGAATCCTTGAAAACTTCTACTACATTTTCAACGACGAGCGCCCCGGCGATTTTGTGGGACACAGCCTCTCCGTCAGCGACATCGTTGCGCTGAAACAGGACGGCAAGGTATCCTATCACTACTGTGACAGCATGGGATTTCAGGAGCTGCCCGCCTTTCAGAAACCGGAGAATTACCTGAAAGCCGCCGAAATGTCGATGGAGGACGATTACGGCATGATCGACGGCATTATCAACAACGGCCCCAAACAGCCCACCGTCGCCGACCTTGAAGCACAGGTCAAGGCCGGTATGTCCATCTCCTTGATGGATTTGGCAGAGGCGGCACACCGGGAAAAGAAGAAATCTGTGCTGGAGCAGCTCAAAAGCCAACCGGCCCAAGAACGTCCACACAAAACAGCGCCCAAAAAGAGCGCAGAAAAGGAGCTTTGATATGAACATCACCTTTGAAGAACAGCAGCTTATGAGCCTCTACAACACCGGCACCCGCACGGGCTTGATCGCGGCGCTGGAGGAAATGCGCGGCTACCTCGCTGCGGATGAAACGGAGCTGCGGGAGCTGACGGACAGCGCCATCGCAAAGCTGCGCAGGATGAGCAACGAGGAATATGACGCGCTTGACCTGTTCCCCGATTTTGAAAAGGAGGATATGGATGCCGAGTAAAGTACAGCTCTATGCGCAGATGGCAGACCGCACGGCGGAGCAGATCACGGGAAGCTACCAGAAGTGGACGGCATTTCTGACCACCGCCGCAAGGCTGTATAAGTACCCCTACAATGAACAGCTCATGATTTTCGCCCAGCGCCCGGAAGCCACGGCCTGCGCGGAATACGACCTTTGGAATAAGCAGATGCGCCGCTATGTGCGGCGAGGCAGCAAGGGCATCGCCCTTGTGGATACCAGCAGCGACCAACCCAAACTCCGATATGTATTCGATGTTTCCGACACCAGCGGCGGCGAGAACTCTCGCCGCCCTTATCTTTGGGAATACCGGCAGGAGCATCGTGAGGTGGTATCTGCGGCGCTGGAACAGCGCTTTGACGTTTCCGGTGAAAACGGACTTGCCGATCAGATGGAGCGTGTGGCAGCGCAGCTTGTAGATGAATACTGGCACGACAACTGGCGCGATATTGTCGGCATCGTTGACGGTTCCTTTCTGGAGGACTATGATGAGTTCAACATCGGAGCCGCATTTCGGAACGCCGCCGTTGTCAGCACCACCTACGCGCTGCTGTCCCGCTGCGGGATGCAGCCGGAAGATTACTTCGAGCATGAGGATTTTCTGAACATCTTTGATTTCAACACCCCGCAGACCGTCGCCGCCCTTGGAACGGCTATCAGCCAGTCCAGCGAGCTGGTGCTGCGGCAGATCGAAGTCACCATCAAGAATTACGAGCGCGAGAAACTCGCAGAAAGGAGCGAAAGCCATGAGCGAACTGACCTACACCCGCAGCGGGGACTATCTGATTCCCGACCTGAGCCTGACCGAGCAGCCGCAAGCCCCGCTGGGCAAGTACGGCAGTATGCGGAAGAATTACCTGAAGGAGCATCGTCCGGTGCTGTGGAACAGCCTGCTGCTGTCCGAGAAGCTGTACCCCCATCTGCGGGAGATCGACGAGGCGGCGAACAACCGGCTGGAACAGATGATGCCGGAGCTGATGAAGTCGGCGGGCGTGACGGAATCGCTGAAAGCCAGCGACCCGATGAAGTGGGTAGGGCTGATGAACACGCTGAAAGCGCAGGCCGAGGAAACGATCCTCACGGAACTGGTGTTCAGCTAAATATGTTCGATGCCCCTGCTGGGGCACAGATGTCCTTCTTCCCCTCAGAGGCAGAACAAATTCAATCCATCGCAGAAGCGGAGAGTGTAACACCCTCCGCTTTTTCTATGTTCATTTCTCAGGATGATATTGACCACATCCTGCGCGCGGGCGGTAATGCGGATGCAGCGCGGATGAAAATTGCTGCGGAATTTTCCAAGCAAAAACCTTTAGAGGATCGCGCGGCATTTCTGAAAGCTCTTTACTACGGCGGCAACGGCCTGATTACGGATAACGGCAGGCTTTCCGCATGGTACGGGGACGATGGTATCCATATTGCAACCGGAGATACCTCTCGCTATCTTCGTTCTGCCCAAGTGATAGGCTGGGCAGATGCGGCGGAGCGTATTGAGGAACTTCTGGACGGCGGCGCATTTGCCACCAATCTTGAGGTCACGGAAGCCCCGCGCTATGAGCGGCTGGGTATTGCTGTGGATGTCTGGAACCTTTATCACGATTTCTCGGATGAAGCAAAGTCGCTGGGGTATCTGTCCTGCTTGGGTAATATCCATAGCACCAGCTTTCCAGAGGAAACGGAGCGTCTGACGGATGATCTGCTGAATCCGGAGTTCCGGGAGCAGTTTCTGACAGAGTACAAAATATTCCTCGATGCCTACCGAGAGAACCGGGAGCTTTTACGATTCCATTTCCACCGCCCGCAGGCGCTTCTTACACGCATGGAAGATCTGTCCCTTCCACGAAAGGAATTCCACTCCGATATGGAGGCTGTTCCAGCAACCGGCAGGTTTATCACCGAAGATGAAATTGCGGCTTCTCTTGCAAACGGGAGCAGCTTTGAGGGTGGAAAGACCCGCATCTATGCGTTTTTCCAGACTTCGCACACTCCCAAGGAGAATGCCGATTTTCTGAAAAAGGAGTACGGCATCGGCGGGCATACCCATGCCGTATCCAGAGAAAGCGGCAGCTATGAAGATCACGGCAGCAAAGGCATCACGCTGAAAAAAGCGGGCTGTGCAGATGTTCAGATGAATTGGAACAAGGTCGCTTCGCGTATCTCTGAGCTGATTCGGATGAACCGCTATTTTACACCAGACGAACAGGCGCTTTATGATAAGGCGCAGGCACAGGATGTGGTGCGAAACACCGCCTACGACAGCTATAACGCCATCAAGGAAGCCCACCCGGACAACATCGTGCTGTTTCAGGTGGGCGATTTCTTTGAGATGTATGGCGGGGACGCAAAACAGGCGGTGGAGCTACTGGATATGAACCTGACCACCCGCAATATCCCCGGCGCTGGCCGTGTGGAAATGTGCGGCGTTCCGGCGCACAATTTAGAGATGTATGTAGAGAAATTGCGCGATAAGTATGATGTGACGATTGCCGAAGCGCCAGACTTTAGAGGTGAGCGCCACATTTACACGCTGCGCTCTATTGACCATGAAGCAGAAGCCTCCATCGACGTACAGGAAACGGAGTTTGGCGCTGACGGTTCAAACGTGTTCCATGATCCTGCCGCCGATGTGACGCAGCCCACGGTACGGGAGCTGTTTGACGGGTACAAGCTGACCGTTGGCAACGAGCTTTCCAAAGATACGGCTTTTGTCAATGCCTGCCGCAATTCAGACCGCCAGAAC
>ERZ772892.2522-NODE-2522-length-15328-cov-12.680678_pt1 | contig 15328 bp, 14 predicted proteins | sample MGYA00512126_ERZ772892 | MGnify/ENA primary metagenome ERZ772892 (study PRJEB29015, sample SAMEA2737697) | human gut metagenome | biome: human gut; feature: human-associated habitat; material: faeces | place: China | collected 2012 ... | reverse complement strand
GCTGCCGGAGCGGTGCTTAAGCCGCAAGGCGGGAATTGTGCGGTGTTGCCTAAGGCTGTCCACCTCGCGGGCAATGTAGCGCTGCGCCTGTACCAGATGCTGCTGAATAGTAGCGGGCCTGCTAAAGACCGCACTGTTGAGATAGGCTACGGCATTTTGCCTTCCTACGAAGGAAACGGCTATATGACCGAGGCGGTTCAAGGCATGATCCGGTGGGCATTTGCGCAGCAAGATGTGGATTTTGTGGAGGCGGAAACCGACCCAGACAACCGCGCATCCCAGCGCATATTGGAAAAATGCGGCTTTGTGCCAAACGGGAAAACAGGGGAGGAAGGCCCCCGTTTTGTGGTGGAACGACCCCGAACAACCTGAGCGTTAATTCAGAAAAGGTATTGGCGGGGTGGGCTGCAATAAGGCAAATAAACCTGCCCGCAGGAAAAAAGAGCAATATGTCTGCACCGTTCTGTAGCTTTACAAAAGGAAGGGAAAAAGAGTATAATCTGAACAATCGGCATAGGAAATATACGGTAAGGCAAGACAGAAACGCACAATATCAGTTGATGCAAGGCGATTGCCATATTTGGCGGGTAAGCTGCATCGGATCACGAAACGGGGATTTACCATGATACGCATAGCAATCGTAGAGGATGATACAGGGTATCGCAGTCAACTCGGAAAGTACATTGATCAGTATCAAAGCGATTTTTCGGAAACGGTCAGTGTATCTGAATTTTCAGACGGATTGGAAATTGTCGAAAAATATAAATCCGAGTATGACATAATCCTGATGGATATCCAAATGAAGCATATGGACGGTATGCAGGCGGCCATGCGCATACGGGATATGGATAAAAATGTCATCATTATATTTATTACAAATTCTGCGCAATTTGCTGTGCAGGGATATAAGGTCGAGGCATTAGACTATGTATTGAAGCCCATTCAATACTTTGCCTTCTCCCAGGTGCTGCATAATGCGGTTAAAAAAGTACATGGAAAATCCAAGTTCTATATACATCTGATACAGGAGAGCAAGATGATCCGGCTGGATGCAGACCAGATACTGTATATTGAAAGCCGCGGGCATACAATTATCTACCATACCGAGATCGGTGAGTATGCAGAGAGAGGATCACTGAAAAGCGCCGAGGAAAAGCTCGCGCAGAGGCATTACTACAAGTGCAACAACTGCTATTTGGTAAATCTGGCGCATGTGGAGCGTGTGAATCAGCTGGTCGTAACTGTAAAAGGGCAGGCTCTGCAAATTAGCCGTGCACGGAAGAAAAGCTTTATGGAAGCCCTTGCTGCATATATGGGAGGCGAATAACAGGCGTGATACAGGATATTCCGAAATTGTATACTGCGCTGGCGGAGTGGTTGGCATGTGTGCTGTTTGTAAGGCTGCTGCCCCAGCGTTATAATGCAGCAAAAACGGCCGGGATCCTGGCGGCAGCGCTGCCCTTATTCGGCTTGGTGCAGTGGTTGATCGGCATTGTTCCGCTAAGCCTTTGGATTCCCGGCATGGTCGTGGCTTTGGTTTTGATGTACGCTACAATCTGGTTGTGCTGCCGCTTGAACTTTTGTGATACGGGTTTTTGGTGGGCGCTGGCGTTCACGCTGGCAGAGTTTGTTGCGTCGCTGGAGTGGCAGCTCTATTCATTCGGCGCATCAAAGATGCCGGGCAGTTGGTGGATACAGGGACTGTTCTTGCTGGCTTTTTATGGCGGCGGCTTTGGCGTTTTTCTGCGACTTGAGCAGAAAAGGCTGAGAGATAAAGCGCCACTGCATATGACAAGGCGTGAAAGCATATCGGCGGCCGTTATAGCGATCTGCACATTTTTAATCAGCAATATCAGCTATGTGACGACCAATACGCCGTTCAGCGGGCGTATGACCACGGAAATATTCTGGATACGAACGCTGGTGGATTTCGCGGGCGTGGCTGTGCTGCTTTCCATGCAGGATAGGTGGCAGGACATGCAGACCCAACACGAATTAACGGCAATCCAGACACTTTTAAAGCGGCAGTATGAGCAATACCGCATCAGTCGTGATAACAGTGAAGCAATCAACCGCAAATACCACGACTTAAAGCATCAGATACAGGTCATTCGGATGGAGTCAGATGCGGCCAGAAGAGAGGAATACCTTTCGCAACTGGAAAAAGGAATGCAGAGCCTGGGTGTGAATCAGCATACCGGAAATGATGTGCTGGATACGATCCTGTCAGATAAGCAGCTGTATTGCAGTCAGCATCAGATCACGCTGACGATCGTTGCGGACGGTGCAAGGTTGGATTTTATTGAAACGATGGACATCTGCAGCATATTCGGCAATGCGCTTGACAATGCAATAGAGGGTGTGGAAAAGCTGGCTGACCCGCAGCAGCGCCTTATCCGGGTGGCTGTCTATACGCAGAATGTGTTTTTGATCATCCGGGTGGAAAACTACTGTACAGCGCAACTTTCTGTTGTGGACGGAGAGTATCGCACAACGAAGCATGATAAGGATATGCATGGCTACGGGATAAAAAGCATCCGATATACAGCAGAGAAGTATGGCGGATCGGTTTCTGCAGATTGTTCAGATAACTGGTTCCATCTGAGCGTTCTCCTTCCATTGCCGGAAAAAGCCTGATCCTATACAGAACGGCTGTGCGGTTACATGGTATAAAAATTTCTGCCGCGCGGTAGAGACGAAGCATGATATGTGCTTGTCTTAGGGCAATACCGCATAATTCTAAGTGCCGATACGGCGAGCGAGGTGCTTAAGCCGCAAGGCGGGAATTGTGCAGTATTGCCTTAGAAATACAGCCGGCCAGCGCGCAGACAAAAACAGTTTTAAGCATGTGGGAGCGGTGCAGAGTTGATCTGCACCGCTTTTTTGTGGAATGCACAAAAGGAAACATATATGTCCGAAAAAAGTGTTCAAGAATGCAAGTTGTGCCACTGTGGAGACGGGTTATGCCAAAATCCCCCGAAAAAAGAAGGAGTTGTGCTACACTTAAAACGTAACAGCAGAAAGAAAGGAGGTGAAAACTGTGAACAGACAAGCAGTGAACCCATATTTGCCATCGTGGGAATATATTCCGGATGGGGAACCGCATGTGTTCAATGGTAGAGTGTATGTCTATGGCTCACATGACCGCTTCAACGCACCGATCTTCTGTGTGAATGACTATGTTTGCTGGTCGGCGCCGGTGGAAGATCTTTCCGAATGGCGGTACGAGGGAGTTATCTACCGCAAAAAACAGGACCCCAAAAATCCATTGGGATACCATCTGCTTTTTGCACCGGATGTCTGCCAGGGCCCGGACGGCCGGTACTACCTCTACTATGCGTTTGACTTTTTAGGCATTATGAGCGTGGCGGTCTGCGATACACCTGCGGGAGAATATAAATTTTTGGGTCATATTCACTATGCGGACGGCACACTCTGGGGACGAAGAAGGGGAGATCAGCTTCCGTTTGATCCCGGCGTTTTGGCAGATGATGACGGGCGCGTGTGGCTGTATTCCGGCTTTTATAATGCAGTGCCTGCTATTCTGACAGGTGGACACAAGCTTAGATGTGACGGCGGTACAGTTCTGGAACTTGAAAAAGATATGGTGACGATAAAAACGGAGCCGCGCGTGATTTTCCCTAAAAAAGGGCCGGGAGCCTTTCAAGGACATGAGTTTTTTGAGGCAAGCTCGATACGCAAGGAAGGAAAAACCTATATCTTCGTATACTCCTCTCGTCATAACCATGAGCTATGCTACGCTACCAGCCAAAGCCCTGACAGAGATTTCTCTTACGGCGGCACTCTGGTTAGTCAGGGTGATATCTTCCTGGACAGCAACCTGTCCGAAAAGCACGCAGCTAACTATTTGGGCAATACACATGGCGGGCTGCTCAAGCTAGAGGACAAATGGTATGTTTTCTATCATAGGCAAACCAACCGTCATTCGTATTCCCGGCAGGCTTGTGCCGAGAAGCTTCGGCGTAACGAAAACGGAGCGTTTCTGCAGGCAGAGGTCACAAGCTGCGGCCTAAACGATGGACCCTTAAGGGGAAAAGGCCGTTATGAGGCGCGTATTGCCTGCAACCTCTGGGGGAAGGATGGTACCGGACGCTATGACGGACTTTTCCCGAAATGGCGGCTGCGCAATCACCCCTATTTCACGCAGGACGGGCCGGACAGAGAGGACAGCGGCAATCAGTACATTGCCAATATGCGCGATGGTGCAGTGGCAGGATTCAAGTACTTTGCCTTTAAAGATGCTGCTGAGATAAAGGTACATTGTACCGGCTCTGCAAACGGACGCCTTCAGGTGTCAACCGCACCGGATTTTTCCACGCTGTGTGCCGATATTTTCATAAAAAACGGCAGTCAGGTGGGGGAAAAGGCATCCCTTACGATTCCTGACGGAACCTATCCGCTGTATTTCCGTTTTACGGGTAGTGGAAAAATGAATTTCCACTGGTTTGAATTGCAATAAATACGCTTTAAACCGCATACCCATTTACTTTTGAAGGAGAAAAGAAATGAAAAATAAGAAGAGGCTTGTGCCGTGGCTGATTGCTGCAGTTATCATTGCGGCATTGGCAGTAATAGGGAAAAAGCTGTACGATTTGATGTTTGGCGGCTCCCTGGCAGTTACGACCGAGGATTTGAAGAACGGCATTATTGCTTGTAGCCCGGCTATTATCTTTATTGTTGTTGTACTGATCGCGGCGCTCATCGTAGTGGTCGCAGCCGGAAAGCTGAAGCAGCCGAAGCGCGCGCTGGTGCGTGCACAGGCTCCGATTGCAATTTTGCTGGCTATCACGCTTTCCGTCAACTGGGTTATTCTCGGCGTAGAATACTCGGTGGTGAACAGTGTTTTTGCTGAGAATGTCAAGGTCTCGGACGAAACAATGGCATCCGGCCGTGCGATTGCAGACCAGATTGCATCCGAGGGCATCGTTCTGCTGAAGAATGATGACAAGGCGCTGCCGTTGAGCGCCGGTACAAAGCTCAACTTGTTTGGCTGGTCGAGCGTTCGCCCGTTGTATGGCGGCACCGGCTCCGGTGACAGTGATACAAGCAATGCGGTTTCCCTGATTGACGGCCTCAAGCATGCAGGCTTTGAAGTTAATGAGGAGCTTGTGAAATTCTATGAGAATTTCCGTACAGAGCGTCCTGTCGGTACGATCCGTCTGCGTGAGATCGGCAGCAAGCGCGGCGATTTCACCGTTCCGGAGCCTACCATTGCAGAGTACGAGAACGCTAACATTTTTGAGGATGCGGTCGCTTACTCGGATACAGCGGTGGTTGTTGTCAGCCGTACCGGCGGCGAGGGCTTTGATATCCCGCAAAGCATCACCGGCCCGGATGAATACAATGCACAGTACGGCGGGCTCGCACAGTTCTATGATTTTACAACGCAGGCAGAAGACCTCGATGCCAGCAAGAGTTACCTGGAATTAAGTAACCGCGAGATTGCAATGGTAGACCGCGTTTGTAAAGAGTTCAAGAATGTTATCGTTGTGGTCAACTCCTCCAATGCTATGGAGCTTGGCTGGCTGGATCAGTATGACAGCATTAAGGCAGCCGTTCTGTGCGGTGCGCCCGGCGAGCTTGGCTTTGATTCCCTCGGAAAGATCCTGAGCGGTGAAGTGAATCCGTCCGGACATCTGGCGGATACCTATGTCTACGATCTGCTCGCAACACCCACGGCCAACAACTTCGGCGGCTTTGCGTATGATAACTATGCAGAGGTTACGGGGAGCCAGGACAACCGTGCCATGTTTGTCAACTACTGCGAGGGCATCTATGTTGGCTACAAATTCTATGAAACGGCTGCTGCAGAGGGCCTTATTGATTATGATAAGGTGGTTCAGTATCCGTTCGGCTATGGCTTGAGCTACACTACCTTTGATTCGTCAATTGCAGCTGTCGAGGATGATGGCGAGAAAATCACGCTGGATGTAGCAGTTAAAAATACCGGCGATACAGCAGGAAAATATGTTGCAGAAATTTTCTATGAGCCGCCGTATTATAACGGTGGCATCGAAAAGGCAGCAGCAAATCTTGTGCAGTACGCCAAGACGGAAATCCTGCAGCCCGGCGAAGCACAGACCCTGAAGATCACCTTCCGTTATGAGGATATGGCCTCCTATGATTCGAACGGCATCAAGAGTGCGAATGGTGCGTATGTACTCGAGGCAGGCGACTATAAGATCAATCTCTGCTCGGATTCTCATACGATCCTGGATACCTATGTTGCCAAGGTGGACAAGGACATCATCTATGACGATGCACATGATGGCGCTCGCTCCACAGATCAGGTGGCTGCTACAAACCAGCTCACCTTTGCGCAGGGAGATGTGACCTATCTCAGCCGTGCTGATGGCTTTGCCAACTATGCAGAGGCTACCGCTGCGCCTGCAAACCATAGCCTGAGTGCACAGGCACTGGCAGACTATGCAAGTGCAGCAACCTTTGATGCGGCAAAATACGATGACCCCAATGCTGTGATGCCGACCACCGGGGCGAATAACGGGTTGAAACTTGCTGATCTGACCGGCGTTGCTTACGATGACCCCAAGTGGGAGCAGCTTCTCGATGAACTCACGGTCAATGACTTGTTCAGCCTTACGGCAGACGGTGGTTACCATACCGTTGGTGTTGAATCCATCGGCCTGTCCGCAACGGAGGACTGTGATGGTCCGACCGGCGTACACAGCAACTACAATCCTGCCGCAGGTCCGAGCTATCCCGGTTCTGTGATGCTGGCTTGCACCTGGAACCAGCCGCTGGCCAAGGCGCGCGGAGAACAGATTGCAAAAGAATGTGCTGAAATCAACTGCGCAGGCTGGTATGCACCTGCAATGAATATCCACCGCAGCGCATTCGGCGGGCGTAACTTTGAATACTATTCCGAGTGCGGCGTTCTCTCCGGGCTGACCGCAGCTGCAGAGGTGTCCGGCGCAACCGAAAATGGTCTGATTTGCTATGTGAAGCATTTTGCCTTCAACGATCAGGACAACTATCGTCAGAATAACATCTGCACATGGCTGAATGAACAGTCTGCCCGCGAAATTTACCTCAAGGCGTTTGAACAGCCGATCAAGGCAGGCGGCATGGGCGTTATGACCTCTATGAATGCGGTCGGTCCTGTCTGGGCCGGTGGCTGTAAGGCTCTTTTGACGAACATTCTGCGTGATGAATGGGGCTTCCATGGCGCTGTCATTACAGACGCAGTCGTCAGCCCATGGTATATGGACGGTAATCTGGCAATTCGTACCGGCGGCACGAAGATGCTGGCGTTTAACATTACGAATGAGTTCTACCGTGATTTGAACTCTGTCGGTACGGTAACGGCTATGCGCAATGCGGCACACGGCACGCTGTATGCATTGGCAAACTCCTTCGCTGTGACGCGTGCGGTAGCTGTGCCGAAGTGGGTAAAGACGACCTACGCAGTGGATGCAGTTGTTGCAATCATCCTTGTCGCTTGGGAAATCTGCGCAATCCGCAAATACCGCAAGGCAAAAAAAGAGGACGAGGATACTGAGCAATAAGATGTCTTATGAAAGATAAAAGGAATACAGCAAAAACAGCCAATCAGGATATAATGCAGTGGATCCGTGAGGGAGGCTTGTTTGTAATTGTATGCAACCTCATTACGGTGTTTAAGTACATATTGCTGCAGTTCCTGCCTGCTGCTTTTGCAAATATGCCCAAGGTGGATTTTGGCTGGCCGGGAATCGAAGTGACCATGCTGGGAGCAACCTTTAAATGGAACATTTTGGGCTATGACGCAGAACATGGTGGTTTGCCTTATTTTTGCGCTTATATGATAGCTATGATACTGGGTGAGGTAATCAATTTCCCAATACAAAGAAATGTCGTTTTCCGCAGCAAGGGGAATCTTACCTGGCAGATCGTTTGGTATGCGGTTGCATTTTGCGTAATAACCTGTATTGTAAATTCTATAAACTGCATTTGGGTCGCTACTGCTGCGAGATATGTGCCAGATTTTATTTACAATATTGGTACAACGGTATTGAACGGCGGTGTTTCCATGGTAATCTTCTTTTTCGTCAACAAGGTTATTTTCCCAACCAGCGATTAAGACGACGTCTCTTATCTTCTACAGGAATCACCTGAGCGCAGTGATGATGCGTTTGCCCGCTCAGAAAGCGTAAAACACGCCCGGACAGTTTGCACTTGTGCAGCTGTCCGGGCGTGTTGTTGTTTTTTGCAAGACCGCCAAAAGCAAGCGGCTGAAACTGTGCAATACTGCTTGTGTGAGGAAGGCACTCGGCGTGCTGCTGTGCCAGTCACAGGCTGATCATCTAGCTGCATCTTCTGAACATGACAAGCGAGACGGCCAAGCGGAAAATCTCCTCCTGTGTAAGCAGTGTATATCTGGAAGCAGTGGAAGAAGCCCAGAACGAAGGTGGCCAATCTTTGCCTCGTTGACGATCTTTGACATGATAATGTCCTCCTTGAAAATGGCTGGCTCTGTCCTGCACAGACGCACACTTTTTACCATTATAGCACTATCCGCCCAAATATCCCAGATAAAAAGACGGAGAATCGGAGAAAATGCAGGGAGGCTGCTTGCGTCAAAATTGATAAAGCAAAAGTTGACTTTTGTGCTGATTTCGAATACGATATAAGCACAAAAGTATGGTGGTACCAGTGGTGAATATAAGTAGTTCGGCACAGGTGCAGGAGATTCTGACCCGCGCAGCTTGCGGAGCATTCGCCAATGGTGGGGAGGCGGCAGAATGAATTCTTTTTCGGTAGAGCAAAAAAGGGTAGATGTATTCGAAAGTGCCGCGCCAAACAAGCCGGTGATTTATCTGAATACCTATGGGCGCGAGGGAGCGCAGATCGTTCAGTATTTGACAGACATCGGCTGTCAGGATTTTTCGCTGGTTGCAGTCAGTAAGCTGGAATGGAATCATGATATGGTGCCATGGGATATTCCGCCCATATTCAAAAATGGTGCATCATATACCAGCGGAGCCGATGAGTACCTGCGCCTTCTGATAAACCAAATTATACCGAAAGCAGAAAGTCTGTTGCAGGGAACCCCCGCCTGGCGGGGAATAGCGGGATATTCACTGGCCGGACTGTTTGCACTGTATTCTATTTATCAGACGGACGCCTTTTCGCGAGTTGCGAGTGTCTCCGGCTCGCTGTGGTTTCCGGGAATTAAAGAGTATGTCGTTTCCCGTACACCCGTGAAAAAACCTGCCGATATCTTCTTTTCGCTGGGCGACCGGGAGTGCCGCACCCAGAATTCGCTTCTAAGATGTGTTCAGCAGAATACCGAATCCATCGAAAGATATTACCACGAGCAGGGAATAGATACGACTTTCCAATTAAATCCCGGCAATCACTTTAAAGATGTGGTACAGCGAACAGCGGCAGGACTTCAGTGGCTATTGAGCAGAGAATATGACCCATGAAAGATGCAGCATAATGGGATATAAAGTTTTGTGGGCGCGGCATACTACATGACATATGTATCGCAAGAAACATCGTAGAAAATTTGCGAAGTTTTGTGCACTGATTAGTTAGCCCAAACAGCTATTCCGTAATCTAAGGCAATACCGCATAATTCTAAGTGCCGATACGGCTGTGTTTAGAATTGTGCGGTGATGTTTTTATCCAGCTAACGCCCACGCGCCCATAAGAACCGTCACAAACAGGATGTTAGAAACTGTGAACAACGCAAAATACCGGCCTTTTTGTAACGGCAACTCCCTTGCAATTTCGCGATACGAGATCAGGCTGGCCATTGAGGCAATCAGCGTGCCAAGGCCGCCAAGATTTGTGCCGATGATCAGGGAGCGGATATTCTCTGTAAATCCCGAAAGCAGGATCGCCGCAGGCACATTGCTGGTTACCTGTGAGGCAAGCACAGAAACCCATACCTCGTGGCCGGTAAGAATATGCTGCAGCCATCCGGAAAAGGCGGCAAGACGCCCCAGATTGCCAATAAAGATAAAGAGCGTAACAAAGGTAAGGATCAGCGAATAGTCCACACGGCATAATGTGTTCCGGTCTGCCAAAAGCACACAGGCCAGAACCGCAGCAAACGCGATACCATAGGGCAGAACACGCAGTACCACCAACAGACAGAGCACGAATAAAATACTGTACAGCGATAATAGTGCCTTGTTCGGGCTTGCAGCAGCCGCAGAATGAGCCATGGAGATCTTTGCGCCACGGCGGCACAGCCCCACCGCCCATAGCGCAAGAAGTGCCAGCGACAGGATGGAGTAGGGGAGCATCAGCAAAACAAAAGAACCCATATCCATTCCGCTTTTTCCATACAGGTACAGGTTTTGCGGATTACCAAGAGGTGTTAGCATACTGCCGAGGTTTGCGGCTATCGTCTGCATGCAGACGATGGGAAGCAGCAGCTTATCCCGAACGGCAGCATCCAAGCTGTTTACAACAACAAATGTGAACGGAACAAAGGTAAGCAGCGATACATCATTAGTGATCACCATGCTTGAGAAAAAGCACAGCCCCACCAGAACAGCGGTCAGCTGAAGCGTTGTGCGGGTATGGGACAGCAGCGCGCGCCCAAGCCGATCGAAAACGCCCTGCCCCCGCAGCCCGGCCATGACGGTCATGAGTGAGAACAGGATCGCAAGCGTGCGAAAATCAATATAACCAAGATATTCTGCATCCGGAAGAACGAAGCAGGATGAAACCAAAGCCAGACAGGCAGCAATGCTTAGAACAGGCTCTTTTTGAAAAACGCGTTTTATCGCCATGGCAGGAAGCTCTTTTCCGTAAATTTCAATTTCAAATGCTGTGCCGCATACGACAGCAAACCAATGCTTGAAATTAGTCACATTATTATACAATAAAAGCCAATCCGGCACAAGAGCAGTCAACACTTTAAATATTCAAGTAGGGAGGATTTCGATCGTCAGACGGTACAGATGACATGCCGCCTGACTTTAGCTGATATTGATACTGCTACCGAGAGTCCTGATGGCGGTAGTCCCGAAACCATTGAGTTTTTCCTTGGTTTGCGCCGTGCAGGACTTCCCGTAAGACTTATTGACTCTGACAGTCTTGTGGCGCGCCTGCAGGAAACTGATATGATTGGAATTGTATCCGAGTGGGAGCATCCTTGGTACAGAGCAACTATCGAGGGTGTGTATGTACAGGATGTTGTTCGCTTATAGCAATTTTCAAAAATAAGGCGAAACTGTCTGAAAAGCACATCGTATCGCGTTCGGAAGAGCATCCAGGGTCCGTGCCTTGAATTTACGAAGGAAAGACTTCACCTTCGACCAGAGCTTTTCAATAGGATACGCTTATTTAACAACGACCGCCTTTCCTGTGCTTTAGGTAAAGCATAAGGAAAGGCGATTGTTGTTTATCTATAATAAAAACAGGGCCCGATGCCATTACGCATCAGGCCCTGCTCTATTTCAAATTTCTAATTACTCATTCTTAATTTTTTCTCGCCGTGCTTTCACTCGCCACCAAAGCTCCTACTTCCTACCTCCGATAGTATTCCGCTTCCGCCCGTGCGATCTCCAAAATCCGGCTTTCGGCATAGGCAAAAAATTCCTTGAACGCAAGGCAGGAGTAGTTTTCCAGCTTGCCATCGTTCTCCACCCAGTCGCGCTTGCAGCCGCCGTGGCACAGGCTGTACCAGCGACAGTCGGCGCAGGCATCGGGTTTGCGCTCGCCCTGCTGCAAAAACAGGCGGGCTTTTTCGCTGTTGGCCAGCTCCGGGATGCTCTGCTCTCCAATGCGGCCCATCTTCCATTCGTCCAGGCAGTAAAAGTCACAGGGGTACACCGTGCCGTCGCCCTCCACCACAAAATAAGCGCCGCAGCTGCCAGAGGTGGCACAGGTGCCTGCAGGCATGCCCATCGCCATGTGGATGTAATCGTCAAACAGACGCACACTGGTGTAGTCGCCGTTGACCCAGTCACGGTAGTAAACGTCAAACAGGCCGCACAGGAACTTACCGTATGCTTCCGGCGTCAGTGCCCAGGGCTGCGCACCACGCTCGCCCTCAAGGGGATCCAGGCAGGCAATGAACTGCAAATGCCGGACGCCAAGTTTTTTCAGCGAAGCATAGACTTTTTGCGGGCTGCGGGCCACCGCGCGGTTGACCACGCACAGCAGGTTTACTTCTACGTCATGCTTTTGCAAAACATGCAATGCCGCGGTTACACGGTTCCAGGTGCCCTTCCCCTTGGCGTCCAGGCGGGTATTATCGTGCAGCTCCTTGGTTCCATCCAGTGAGATGCCCACCAGAACCTGGTTGGCAGCCAGAAACTCAGCCCATTCATCATTCAGCACAAGGCCGTTGGTTTGCAGCGCATAATTGATGTGCACCCTGGCCGGGCGCAGCTCGGCGGCTTTGGCCATAAAAAAGCGGAAAAAGTCCAGTCCGGCCAACGTTGGCTCACCGCCCTGGAACGAAAAACTGACCTGTGCGCCGGGTTCCGCGGCGGCAAAGGCAGAGCAAATCAATGTTTCGGCTTCGGGGCGGGTCATGCCTGCGGCGCTCTGGCCGCAGCGCACGGCGGCTTCATCAGCATAAAAGCAGTAGCGGCAGCGCATGTTGCACTGGCTGGATGCAGGCTTGATCAAAAAGTTCAGGTTTTGCATTGTGTACCCCCGGTGGATTTTTACAGATAAACTATACCACAAAATACTGTTTTTCCTCAAGGCTGCAGAGCATGCTTGTCGATTTTTCGACACTAATGCTCTTATTTATGGTAGTTTGGCGTTCTTCCAAAACGGTATGATGAACTTATCAAAATCAACGTACCGGAGGAGGAAAAGACGCATGAGTTCAATCTTGTTTTTCTGTGTCAGTTTTTTTGCGTCCATTGCGGGGGCGATCTGCGGCATTGGCGGCGGTGTTATCATCAAGCCGGTGCTGGATATGCTGGGCCTTGCCAGCGTGGCAACCATCAGTTTTCTTTCGGGGTGCACCGTGCTTTCCATGAGCTGCTACACCGTGGGCAAAAACATTGCCGCTGGCGATAACCGGGTGGATTTCCGCACCGGCACCCCGCTGGCCATTGGTGCCGCAGTGGGCGGCGTTGTGGGCAAACAGCTGTTCAGCACCATTGCGGGCATGTTCCCCAACCCCAACACGGTTGGCGTGGTACAGTCGATCTGCCTGGCCATTATCACCATTGGCACTTTTGTGTACACCTTGTTCAAGGCGCGCATCCAGGGCAAGCATATTACCAACCCGGCATTCTGCGTTATCATTGGCCTGGTGCTGGGGCTGATGTCCAGCTTTTTGGGCATTGGCGGCGGCCCCATCAATCTGGTTGTGCTGTTCTACTTTTTCAGCATGGAAACCAAGACCGCAGCGCAGAACAGTCTGTACATCATTCTGTTCAGCCAGATCACCAGCCTGCTGACCACCCTTATCACCCACAGCGTGCCGGAGTTCACCCTGCCCGCCCTGGTTTTGATGATTGCCGGCGGCATCGGCGGCGGCATTGCCGGCCGCACGCTGAACAAGCGGATGAGCAGCTGTGCCGTGGACAAGCTGTTCCTGGTATTGATGGGCATTATTATTTTGATCAGCATTTACAATGCAGTGCATTATATGGGCGTTTGAGGTTCGTTGGAAGACAGGAAGGAGGAGTTATCTCAATTAGAAATTAGGAATGAGTAATTAGGAATTTGAGATACGGCAGGGCCCGGTGCGTGGTTGTACTGGGCCCTGTGTTCGTTATTTTCAATATCGGGTTCTTTGCTTTTTATGTCAGGCAGACAGTAAAACAGCTGTCATGGCCGGGGGGGGGGTACGGTTCTGCTGCCGCCGTGCAGGGGCGCAATTTTTTGCGTCATAAACAAGGCTCTGCCTGTTGCTGACTTTTATGCTGATGTCTATGACATCACTAACCGTTTCGGCGGCCCAATCTGTTAAAAACACAAAAAGCATATGCCGTTCAGCATATGCTTTTTGCTGTTCTTATACTATAGCCTTTTTTCGCACCTCTTCGTTCTCATAGGCAACCCCATCTGGCAGGGTATCCAGGCAGTTTCCACCCCGCAAAAAATTCTGTGGCATGGACATTTTCCTGCGCGTGGATCGGCGCAGGGCGGCCCGCTTCCCCTACAATGGCAATTTCACGGTTTATGGTGCATTTCCAGCCGTTTTTTCCCGGCAAAGGAAGGGTTATCAGCCGTGCAGTCCTCAATGTACAGGCAGGGGGTATTGGTGCGGTACAGGGAATCATTCTGGCTTGCCGCAAAGCGCAGCACCTCAATCGCCACAACGTTTGCCCCCGGCACAAGGTAGGGCGCAGCGTTGGCAGTATCAACAAACCATTCTTTCTGATCCAGGGGCTTCTGTGGCCCCTCCTGAACAAACTTCCCGTTTATATACAGCTTATAGCGGGAATCCGCGGTGATCTTGATCGCTTTTTTGGCGGGCAATGCGTCGTCCACCATCATTTCCTTGCGGAAATATACAATGCGGGCATCGCTGTCATTTTCCGGTATCCAATTTGGCAGCCAGATCCAGTTTGTCCGCAAACGGTTCATATCCATGGCGGTTCTCCTTTTTGGGTTACAGCGCTGCCGTCAGGCTCTGTTTATAGCAATTTTCAAAATTAAAGCGCATATCCGCAGAAGCGGAACCAGCCGGAACAATCAGAGATAGTCACAGAGTGAAAAGCATTCTGAATCGCATTTGGAAGAGCATCCAGCGTCCTCGCCTTGAATTTACGAAGGAAAGCCTTCACCTTCGACCAAAGTTTTTCAATAGGATTCAGATCAGGACTATACGGTGGAAGATAGATGTATCGAATCTCCGAGCTGTCCAGCAAATTTTTTACTGCCTTTGCATGGTGCGACTTCATATTATCCATTATGAGAACAGAATTTCCGTTCAGATGAGGCAGCAAATCAGTTTCCAGATACCGCTTAAACCTCTCCACAGTCGTTCCGCCTGAGAAAGTCGTATAGCGTAGTGTCCCATCCAACTGAATCGATGACAGAATGGTCGTGTTCTTGGGCTTGGAAAGTGGTGCGGAATCAACAGATCTGCTTCCTCCAAGCGAATAGGCATACCGCCTTGTCATATCCGTATTGCATCTGCTTTCATCCAGAAACATAAGGTCACTTGCCTTGAATCGTGAACCCCGATCTGACCGCAGAAGAGATCAACACCTATCTTGGCACACTGGACTTTGAGACCCTGAAATCCATGATGGACTGATGAGCCGCAGCCAACCCCATTTTTGCTGAAAACATAAAGTCGGATTTTCGATAATCACAACCGACTTTCTGGCGGCGGGAACGCCCCGGTGGCCGGCCGCGGCAAGACAAA
>ERZ772892.2504-NODE-2504-length-15411-cov-6.365720_pt1 | contig 15411 bp, 14 predicted proteins | sample MGYA00512126_ERZ772892 | MGnify/ENA primary metagenome ERZ772892 (study PRJEB29015, sample SAMEA2737697) | human gut metagenome | biome: human gut; feature: human-associated habitat; material: faeces | place: China | collected 2012 ... | reverse complement strand
CAGTGTCGAGCTCCCCAGCGAGGCCTTTACCGCCGTGCTCAAGCTGGACAGCGACGACGATTGATCTTAAAATTAAATTGCAAAGCGCAAGAAGCCCCGCGGTAGTAGCAATACCGCGGGGCTTCTTGTTGCGTTCATGAGAACCATGCACACATCCTTCATTCGTACTTTTTACTATACGCACCCTTACCAAAATGTCAAGAGCCACATGCCATTTACGCCAAACGTCCGCAATTGAAAAGGTCCAAAATTTTCAGTGATAGACCACCATGCCCAGCACTGCGGAGACTAGGATCATCGCAATGGGGGAGGGGGCTTTGCCTTTCCACTTCTGCCAGCCAAAATGGAGCAACAGCAGGGCCGCCAGAATGCCGATGCCCTGCCAGGCAGGGGCGGGGGTGTCCGCCAGCGTGGAGACGCCCAGCAGGCTGCTCAGGCCCATGGTGACGGCCGTGGCCAGAATGAGGGCCACCACACAGGGCCGGATGCCGGAGAGGAACGCGTTGACCCCCGCGTACTGCAACAGATTATGGATGAGCGCCGCAATGAGCAGAATGATGAAAAACGAGGGCAGCACCACCCCCAGCGTGGCGCAGATCGCCCCCGCCATACCGGCCTGCGAGGCCCCGATGAACGTTGCCATATTGATGGCCAGCGGCCCCGGGGTGGACTCCGACACAGCAATAAAACTCAAAAACTGCGTCTCCTCCAGCCAGCCGTGGAGAAGCACTTTCTCCCGGATGAGAGAGATCATGCCGTAGCCGCCGCCAAAGGAGACGGCACCGATTTCCAGAAACGTCCAGAACAACTGCCAGAGCATCCCGCTCACCTCCCGCCTTTCTGATTTCTGCCCATCCACCAGACGGCCACGCCCACCATGCCGCTGAGGAGGATGAACGCGATGGAGGAGAACTTGACCGCCAGCAGAGAGAACGCGATCATGCAGGCCATGACCACCAGCAGGATGCCCACATTGAGGGGCGTGCGCTCCAGCGCCTTGAGCATCCGGACGCCCGCCAAGAAGATGAGGTAGATGACACAGACCTGAATGCCCTGAAAAGCGTGCGCCACCACCGTCAGGGATGTGAACTGGTCAAAAAACAGGGAGATGGCGTAGATGATGCCAAACGACGGCAGGGAGACGGCCACCGTGGCCACGGCCGCCCCCGGCACCCCGGCCAGCTTATAACCCAGATAGGTGGCACTGTTGATGGCCACCGGCCCCGGGGTGGACTCGGCAATGGCGGCCATATCCAGAAACTCGTCCCGGCCCAGCCAGTGCTTTTTGGTGATGAACTCATTTTCCAGCAGGGCGATCATGGCATAGCCGCCCCCAAAGGTGAACAGACCAATCTTAAAAAACGTGCCAAAGAGCGTCCAAAGGCTTCGCTCTTCTTCCTGCAGCGTGCGGTGCGGCATGGGCTCTCCCCTCCTTTTCCGTGTGATATTGTAGCACAGTCTCTTTTCTTTGCCAAGGCCTCTCCCTTTGAAAGACTCCCCCGGCCGGGGGAGGTGGCACGAAAGTGCCAGAAGGGGGCAAGGTGGCATTGCGAAGCAATGACGGAGAGGGCAAGGATGCTGACAAAAAGCAAAAAACACAGCGATACGATCTCTGTTTGTCAGAGACATCGTATCGCTGTGTTTTTATGTTTTATTTTACCGGGCTTACCCTCTCAGGCGCTGACGCGCCAGCTCTCCCAAAGGGAGAGCCTTTGGCATAACCTTAAACGAATGCAGAATACATCCAGCCATCCAGCACACCGGCCACGAGCAAAATAGCCGCGGCGGCGCAGAACAGCACCCCGAAGAGGCCGAAGCGGCCAAAGCGGGCAGTCCAGCCGTCCTTTTCACGGACGGAGGCCGCTTTTTCAGGCAGGAGGAGGGCTCCGGCGCTCACCAGCAGGGCCAGTGCCCCCACGATGAACAGCCCCCGCCGGGCCAGCTCCAGCCCGGCCAGCGCGGAAAAGCCATGGCTCACCGCGCCCACGGCAAGCAGCAGGATGAAAACGCCTGCCGCCACAGCCAGCCCAAGAAGAAAAGCTTTCCCGGCGTCTTTCAGGAGCAGGGCAAAGCGGTTCCCAGCTTTTTTGTCTTGCATGGAGCCGCCCCGCTTATTCGCCCGTCACCCGGAAGCAGGCCACCTCGTGGCCGGTGCCCACCTCTTTCAGGGTGGGGGTCGCTTCTTTGCAGCGGGCGGTGGCGTAGGGGCAGCGGCTGGCAAAGCGGCAGCCGGGAGCCGGGTCGATGGGGCTGGTGACCTCGCCCTCCAGATGGATGCGCTTGGTCTCCCGCTCGGCCTCAATGATGGGGTCCGGGATGGGGATGGCCGAGAGCAGCGCCTGGGTATAGGGGTGGAGCGGGTGGCTGTACAGCTCCTCCGAGCGGGTGATCTCCACGATCTGGCCCAGATACATGACGGCCACACGGTCCGAGATGTGCTTGACCATGGAGAGATCGTGGGCCACGAACAGGTAGGTCAGGCCCATCTCCTTTTGCAGGCGGATCAGCATGTTGATAACCTGTGCCTGAATGGAAACGTCCAGCGCCGAGATGGGCTCGTCCATCACGAGGAACTTGGGCTCCATGGCCAGGGCACGGGCAATGCCGATGCGCTGGCGCTGGCCGCCGGAGAACTCGTGGATGAAGCGGTTGGCGTGCTCCTTGTTCAGGCCCACTTTTTCCAGCAGGCCGTAAATTTTCTCGGCGCGCTCGGCCTTGTTTTGATACAGGTGGTGGACATCCATGCCCTCGGCGATGATATCGCTGACGGTCATGCGGGGGTCCAGGGAAGCGTACGGGTCCTGGAAGACCATCTGAGCCTCCCGCTTATAGGCAAACAGCTCACTGCCTTTCAGGGCGTGAACGTCCTTGCCCCGGTAGAGCACCTGTCCATCGGTCTTGTTGTACATGCCCAGGCAGGTGCGGCCGCAGGTGGTCTTGCCGCAGCCGGACTCGCCCACCAGGCCCAGCGTCTCGCCCTCACGGATGCTAAACGAAACGTCGTCCACCGCGTGCAGGGTGCGGCCATGGCCGAGATCGAAGTATTTTTTCAGGTGGCTGACTTCCAGCACAACATTATCCTTCATAGTGGGCCTCCTGTGTAAAGGGTGCGTCGGCGGCAGGCGTTTCCAGCTGATACAGCCAGCAGCTTGCCTCGTGGCCGTCGCCAAAATTCAGCACCGGGGGCTGCTGCTCGCAGCAGATCTCCATGCAATACTTGCACCGGGTGCAGAACGGGCAGCCCTTGGGCGGCGCGATCAGGTCAGGCGGGGTGCCCTCGATGCTGGCCAGCTGCTGCTTGTTCTGCAGGTCCAGGCGGGGCACTGCTTCCAGCAGGGCGTTGGTGTAGGGGTGGCGCGGGTGGTGGAACACCTCAATGCTGGTGCCCCGCTCCACGATCTGGCCGGCGTACATGACCACGATGCGGTCCGCGATATTGGCCACAACGCCCAGGTCGTGGGTGATGAGGATGACCGAGGCGTTCTTTTCTTTCTGCAGCGCCTTGATGAGGTCGATGATCTGGGCCTGAATGGTCACATCCAGGGCCGTGGTGGGCTCATCGGCGATGAGCAGCTTGGGGTCGCAGGCAAACGCAATGGCGATCATAACGCGCTGGCGCATTCCGCCCGAGAACTCGTGCGGGTACTGGTCCACCCGGCTCTCCGGCTGGGGGATCCCCACCATCCGCAGCAGCTCCACGGCACGGGCCTTGGCCTCTTTTTTGCTCAGCTTGGTGTGGTGGCGCAGGTTCTCAATGATCTGGTTGCCCACGGTCATGGTGGGGTTCAGGGCCGCCAGCGCGTCCTGGAACACCATGGCCACCTCACCGCCGCGGTAGGCGCAGAGGCGCTTTTCGTTGAACTGGAGCACATCCTCGCCGTCAAAGATAATTTCACTGCCCTCTTTGATCTCAGCGGGCGGCGTTTTGATCAACCGCATGATGCTCTTGGCCGTAACAGACTTGCCGCAGCCGGACTCACCAACAACGGCCACCGTCTCGCCCTTGTTCACCGTAAAGCTGACGCCGCGCACGCTCTGTACCTCACCGGCATAGGTGTGGTAGGAGACCCGCAGGTTTTTGACTTCCAACAGTTTTTCACTCATGTCGCAGCCTCCTTATTCAATGGTGCGGGGGTCCAGCGCGTCGCGCAGACCATCGCCCAGCAGGTTGAACGCCAGCACCGCAATGCAGAGCACTGCCGCCGGGAAGAACAGCTGCCAGGGGTAGAAATCCATCTTGGCCTTGCCCTGGCTGATGAGGACGCCCAGGCTGATGACATCGCTGGACAGGCCCATGCCGAGGAAGCTCAGGCTGGCCTCGGTAAAGATATAGCTGGGGATGCTGGAACAGAGGTTCAGGATCAGGATGCTGACGGTGTTAGGCAGCAGGTGCTTGATGATGATGCGGACCGGGGAGGCACCGATCATCTGGGCCGCCTGCACATACTCGGATTCCCGCAGCTGCATGAGCTGACCGCGCATCTGGCGGGCCGTGCCGCACCAGGAGGTGATGCACATGGCAAACAGCAGGCCGCCCACGTTCTGGCCCACCACCATCATGATGAGCAGGGTGATGAGCAGGGAGGGGAACGAGGTGATGACCTCAATAACACGCATCATCACGCTGTCCACGGTGCCGCCAAAGTAAGCCATGACACCGCCATAGGCGCAGCCCACCACGATCTGGATGGTGGAGCAGACCAGTGCCACGATGAGGGACAGCCGGGCGCCGATCCAGACACGGCAGAAGATATCACGGCCCATGGTGTCGGTGCCAAACCAGTTGGCACTGTTCGGAGCCGTATTCTTGATGGACGCGTTGATCTTGATGTACTCCTGGCCGTTGATGGTGGGGCCCAGCAGCACGAAGAAGAGGACCACGGCCAGCATCACCATGGCGACGACAGCCAGCGGGTTCTTCTTGAGTCGGCGCCACGCGCCCTGCCAGTAGGTGATGGTGGGACGGTCGATTTTTTCCGCGTCAAAGCGGCTGTGGTCCACCCGGGCTGCCTGCTCCGGGGTGAGGAATTTTGCAGTTTCACTCATAATGCCGCGCCTCCTTACCGCTTGCCGCCGCGGATCCGGATGCGGGGATCGACGACGGTGTACAGAATATCGGTCACAAAGACCACGATGATGTAGAGCGCTGCCAGAATGACTGTCTCGCCCATGACGATGGTGACATCCTGTGCCGCCACGGCATTGACGTAGTACAGGCCCAGGCCCGGGATGGAGAAGACGCTCTCAATGAAAAACGAGCCGGTGATGCACATGGCCACGCTCATGGGGAGGTTGGTCACGATGGGGATGAACGAGTTGCGCAGGACGTGGTGCAGGATGACCTCCCGGTGGGTGAGGCCCTTGGACTCGGCAGTCAGGATGTAATCCTGATTCATGACATCCAGCATACTGGCCTTGAGCAGGCGGGCATAGGACGCGATGTAGCCAAAGCAGCCCGCCAGCGTGGGCAGCACGGTGTAGTTCCAGCCGCTGGTCCACAGGTGGTCACTGGGCCAGCCGATGACCGGGAACCACCCCAGCTTGCCCGCAAACACCTGTTGCAGCAATAGCGCAAACACCAGGTTTGGCACGGAGATGAGCAAAATGGACAGGGCCACGACGAGATAATCCCAGAACGAGCCCTTTTTCACGGCTGCCAGCACGCCCAGTGCCAGACCGAGGGAAACGCCCAGCAGCATCTGCTGGATGCCCAGCCGGGCCGAGATGGGGGCTTTTTCCTTGATGATGGACTGGACGGTCTGGCCCTCATAAATGATAGACTCGCCAAAATCGCCGTGGACAAGGCCTTTCATGGTGATGACGTAGCGCTCCATCACGGGCTTGTCCAGGCAGCCACGCTGTCAGGCAGCTTTTCCACGCGGGCCGAGAGGGCATCGCCGGGGGTGGCTGCCAGCAGGAAGAACGTTGCTGTTGCGATGATGAACAGGGTGAACAGCATGATCACAAACCGTTTCACCGTATATTGTAGCATTTTCATAGCAGCTAAATCCTCTTTTTATCCGGGCATCGGGATGACCCCGGAATACAAAAATAAGCGAGGAGAACGCTGTGGCTCTCCCCGCTCTCTCCAAAAGCGAGAGTTTTATCGGGATCAGTGTGCCAGGATCTTGACACGAGAGAACTCGAAATCAGAACCAAACATGGGCATGCTCAGGCCGGAGACGTAGCCCTGGACATAGATCTGGCTGTTATCATAGTACAGAGGCACCAGACCGCCCTCGTCCAGCAGCAGCTTCTCAGCCTTGCCGAACAGCTCCATGCGCTCGGCATCGTCCTGGCTGGCGCCGGCCTTCTCGATCATCTCGTCGTACTCGGGGTTGGAGTAGCCGCCCATGAACTTGGCGTAGCCGTTGCCGGTGACCCACAGCTCAAAGAACGTCATGGGGTCGTTGTAGTCGCCGTTCCAGCCCTGCAGGTAGAAATCGTACTGCTGGGCATTGCGGGCAGCCACGAACGTGCTGGAATCGGGGTAGGTGTCGATCTGGACCTTGACGCCCAGGTTCCCCTCCAGCTGCTGCTTGAACCACTCCAGCTGACTGGTCTTCTCGGTGGTGGCACCGTAGGAGATGACGGTCAGGGTCACGTCAGAGACAGTGCCTGCCACGCCGGCCTCGGCCATGCCCTCTTCAAACAGGGCCTTGATGGTATCGGAAGAAGTATCCTCGTCTGCATAGGGTTCCGGATTGGCCGCGCGGAACTCCTGCTCACCCACGGTGATGCCGTAGGGGATGACGCCGTAAGCGGTGGTAACCAGGCCCTCTTTGAACATGGCGTTGAACTCCTCGCGGTCAAAGGCCAGTGCAATGGCCTTGCGGCACTTGGGGTTCAGCATCACGCCGGAGGGGCCGCCGGTCGCGCCGTCCTCGGTGTGCTGGTTCAGCACCAGATAGTTCACACTGGGCTCGTCCTTGCCGAAGTACTGGAACGTACCGTCAGCAACCTTGTTCTGCCAGCGGTCCACATACTCAAAATCGGTCAGCTTCAGCACATCGATCTGCTGGCTCTCCATCAGCTGAGCCTGGGTAGAAGTCTCATCGACGACACGGAGATTGATCTGGGTCAGGGTGACCTCGTCGGCGTTCCAATACTTCTCGTTCTTCTTCAGGGTCATGTTGTTTTCCAGCACACGGTCACTGATGTAGAACGGGCCATTATAAACGTGCAGGGTATAATCGTTGGTCCAGTTGCCGCCCGCGGCCTCAGCTGCATCGATCAGGTCCTTGCGGACGGGGTAGAAGCAGACCATGCCAACCTTTTTAATAAAGGCGGGGTCCGGGGTGGTCAGGGTAACCTTGAAAGTCAGGTCATCCACCAGCTCCACAGCCACATCTTCCAGCTTGCCGCCGTTCTCGCAGTAATCCTCCGCGCCCACGATGCCGTAAGCCAGGAACGCGTAGCTGAAAGCCAGGTCGGGGTTGACCAGACGCAGCCAGCTGTCCACATAGTTCTGGGCGGTCACGGGCTGGTCATCGCTCCAGACCATGCCCTCACGCAGGTGGAACGTATAGGTCAGGCCGTCGTCGGAGACATCGTAGCTCTCGCAGCCCGCGTTCTCGACCACATCCACACCGTTCTCATCGGTAAAGGTGCGGAACAGGCCCTCCTGCACAGCGGTCAGCACTTCAAACTCGTTGGAGTTGCGGACATCGTTGACATCAATGAGGGCCAGGTCGGTGTAGGTCAGGTTCAGCACCTGCTCCGCGGCCAGCTCGGTGGTAGCAGGAGCGGCAGTGGACGCTGCAGAGGACGCGGTGCTGCTGGAGGAACCGCCACAGGCGGTCAGGACACCGGCTGCCGCCACTGCGGCAGAGCCTGCGCCGACGGCTTTCAGGAAGCTGCGGCGGCTGATGGAATATTTAGATGCCATGGTGAAATCTCCTTTTATCATCCGCCCGGTTGAAAGGGTGCCGGGCTGTTTTGCCACAAAACCTATCAAGCTGGTATGTTATTATACTTTTAGATTCAGGCGAGTTTAATGATACCACCTTGTGAATGCCCTGTCAACCAAAGTGCGGTCTGGTTGCGTATTTTTCATGTTTTTTATTCCCATCTTCTTTACAATTCACGGAAACCGCGTTATTCTTTAATCGCGTTATTCTTTAATATATTACAGTGCATCCGCAGCACTGCTTTCAGGAGGGGCCCATGGATATCCGCCAGCTGCACTATTTTCTGGTCCTGTGCGAAGAGATGAATTATACCCGCGCCGCCCAGCGGCTGTTTTTGTCGCGCCAGGCACTGCGGCAGTGCATCACCGCGCTGGAAGCCGAGCTGTGCGGCCCGCTGTTCGTCAGCGCCCACCACAAGCTCTCCCTCACCGACCGGGGCGTGAGCCTGCAGCGCCATGCCGCGCCGGTGGTGGAGCAGTTCCAGCAGATGCAGGCCGCCCTCCACGCGGAGATCCAGTCTGCCCAGCCCGTCCGCATCGGCATCAGCGTGTCCCTCGTGCCGGACTACCTGCCCGGGCTGGAAACGCAGCTGGACAAATTCCGCCAGCAGTACCCCCACATTGCAATGCGGTTCCGCCTTTTGGCCAACGATGCCGTAGCCGATGGCGTGGAGCAGGGAGAGCTGGACGCCGGCCTCGTGATGGACCTGGGCTGCGCCGCCAAGGTGCTGGCCCGCACCACCCTCCGGGCCGACCCCGCCTGCCTGCTGGTGCCCCGGGGGCACCCGTTCTGGGAGAAAGAGAGCGTTCCCCTCGCCGAGCTGCGGGGCCAGCGGGTGCTGCTGCCCAGCCTGCGGCAGGATCTGTTTGCCCCCCTGTGGGACAGCTGCGCCCGGGCAGGCTTTGCGCCGGACGCGGAGGTGGGCCCCAGCTTCTATCAGGCCTACTATTTGGTACAGGAGCAGCTCTGCACCTGCTTGACCCGGTACGAGCCGGGGGCCCGGCGGGAGCTGGACCGGGTGCGGGACGTCCTGCTGGAAGACCTGCCCCCACTCTGTGTCTCGCTGGTGCAGCGCCGGGACCACAGTTCCGCCTACATCGACCTGCTCCGCAGCTATTTGATGGAGGTGCTGGGCGGGGCCGCCAGCCTGCCGCCCCGCCGCGGACGCCCGGCCAAGCCGTTCTACAACTTCCCGGTGCTTTCCAGCACCGCCCCGGCCGCTGCCGCGCCCGTGCACCCGGCACCCGGCACCCCCCTGCCTTTTGCGGGCGGACACAACTTCCGGGAGCTGGGCGGCTATGAGGCCGACGAGGGCAAGCACGTCAAATGGGGGCAGATCTACCGCGGCATCACCACGGCCTGCCTGACCAGCGCGGCGGACCGCAAGCTGCTGGACAGCCTGGGCCTCCGCCTCATCCTTGACCTGCGCAGCGGCACCGAAGCCGCCGCGGCCCCGGACTATGTGCCGGACGGTGCCCGGCTGGTGCAGATCTGCGGCCTCTGCCTCGAAGACGGCAAAGAAGTGGATTTCTCCCCAGAAGACCGCTTCACCCTGCTGAAAGGGATGCCCGACGAGGGCAACCGGATGGCCCGGGCCATGTACGAGCGGATGCTCCACGGCAACAAAGCGTTCAAGGAGCTGTTCCGGGCGCTGGAAGCCGGTGAAACGCCCGTCCTCTTCCACTGTTCCGGCGGTAAGGACCGCACAGGCGTGGCCGCCATGCTCATCCTGCTGGCCCTCGGCGCTTCCGATGAGACCATCTGCGCCGATTTCGTCCAGTCCAACACCTGCCGCAAGGAAGAGATCGAGGCCCTGTGGGCCGAGCACGCCGAGAAGATCGCCGCCCGGCCGGAGCAGAAATACTTCTACCTGGGCATCTCGGGCGTCCATCCGGACGACGGGCCGTTCGTCTTACAGACCATCCGGGAGCAGTACGGCACCACCGACGCCTACCTGGAAGCCGAGTACGGCCTGACCCCCGCCCGCCTCATGCGGCTGCGCCGGATGTATCTGGAGTAAAATATTTTTCAAAATAATTCGCCTTCAAACAAGCTTCTCCCTTGACAATGTCCGGAATCTCTCGTAATATAGATAGTAGTATGGAATCCTTGACGCTGCGTGCCGGGGCATTCCGCAACCAATATTTCAATGGGGCTTCATCTGCCCGTTTTTATAAGATAAACTTGTAAATCAAAAAGCTGCATCATTCCGCCCGCAGGGGGAGTTTTCTCCTCTGCGTATCGTTTTGTTGTCACTTTTCCGTTGAAAGCTGGATTTTTTCAAAAACCCACGCCCTGTTTCGCAGCGTCTCATTAAATTTGATTTTTTGAGGAGAGTGAACACGATGCCCACAATCGCAGTGATTGTGGTCGTAGTCGTGATCGCCGTTGTGGCAGGGGCCGCGGGTTATTTTATTGGTTATAACAACCGTAAAAAAACCGCTGAGGCTCAGATCGGCAGTGCCGAGGCCGAGGCTACCCGCCTGGTGAACGAAGCGATCAAGACCGCAGACCAGAAACGAAAAGAAGCCATCCTGGAAGCAAAAGACGAGGCATTCAAGCTGAAAGCCGAAGTGGACGCCCAGAAAGCCGAAGCCGACAAGGAGATCAAGCAGCGCCGCGCCGAGATCAGCCGCCAGGAAAACCGCGTGGACCAGAAAGAGACCGCCCTCGACCGCAAGACCGAAGCGCTGGAGCGCAAGGAAGAGGAACTGAAAAAGAAGCACGAGGAAGCCGACGCCCATCTGGCCGAGGTAGACGCCCTGCGCGCCAAGGAGATGGAGCGGCTGGAAACGCTGGCCGGCCTGAGCCAGGAAGACGCCCGCGAGGTGCTGCTGCACAAGGTGGATGAGGAGCTCACCCACGAAAAGGCTGTCCGTGTGGCCGCCTATGAGACCGACCTGAAAGAGAACTGCGAGAACATCGCCCGCAATCTGGTGGGCCAGGCCATCAGCCGCTGCGCTGCCGACCACTGCAGTGAGACCACGGTCAGCGTCGTTCCGCTGCCCAGCGACGAGATGAAAGGCCGCATCATCGGCCGCGAGGGCCGCAACATCCGCGCGCTGGAAACCGCCACGGGCGTGGACCTCATCATCGACGATACCCCGGAGGCCATCACCCTGTCCTCCTTTGACCAGACCCGCCGCGAGGTGGCCCGCATGACGCTGGAGCGCCTGATCGGTGACGGCCGCATTCACCCCGCCCGCATTGAGGAGACGGTGGAGAAGTGCCGCCACGACCTTGAGCTGCAGATGAAGCGGGAGGGCGAGCGCGCCGTGATGGAGCTTGGCATCCACGGCCTGCACCCCGACCTCATCAAGCTCATCGGCCGCCTGAAGTACCGCACCAGCTTTGGCCAGAACGCTCTGACCCACAGCATGGAGGTGGCCTGGCTGGCCGGTCTGCTGGCAGGCGAGATGGGCGTGAACGTCACGCTGGCCCGCCGTGCCGGTCTGCTGCATGATATCGGCAAGGCCCTTGACCACGAGATCGAGGGCAGCCATGTCCAGATCGGTGTGGATATCTGCCGCAAGTACAAGGAAAACACCCAGGTCATCCATGCCATTGAGGCCCACCACGGCGATGTGGAGCCCAAGACCCCGCTGGCCTTTATCATTCAGGCCTGCGATGCCATCAGCGCCGCACGTCCCGGTGCCCGCCGCGAGAACGTGGAGAGCTATGTCAAGCGTCTGGAAAATCTGGAGGAGATCTCTTCCAGCTTTGAGGGCGTGGAGCAGGCCTTTGCCGTTCAGGCCGGCCGCGAAGTCCGCATCATGGTCAAGCCTGATGTCATCAGCGATGATCAGGTCATCCTGCTGGCCCGCCAGATCGCCAAGAAGATCGAGGATACCCTCGATTATCCCGGCCAGATCAAGGTCAACGTCATCCGCGAGAGCCGCGCCATCGAGTACGCGAAGTAAGATCAGAACCAAGAGGAGCCCGTTGTGTTCGTACAGCGGGCTCCTTTTTTGTCTGTGAGTCTCTCGGGCACGTCGTGTCAGATCTCCGGGCAGTGGTGCAGGTTTATGAGACCGCCTATCCTGCTTTTCCTGCTGGGAGAGGTGTCATTGCGAAGCAATGACAAAGAGAACAACGATAGGCTGAACTGATTTCAACTCTTAATAAAATGAAGTGAACGAAGTTGAATGTACTCTATAGAAATACAATCTGTGACTTTAATGCAAGAACTGTCTTCGCACAAAATACAGCACAGGAGAAAAACTATACAAAAATTAGTTTCCATTTTCGGCGGGATGTTGGACAAAGGGGAGAAATGGGCCTTTTCGGAGAACAAATTCGGCAAAAAGTCTTTTCTTTGCCGACGGATGGATGTATAATGCGGCCATGGCACAAGGGTGTGCAGAAGCTCCAGAGGGGGAGCAGAGCCCCTTGTGCATTTTCAGAAAATGATGCTTTATCAGTGTAGAGCATTAAAGAGAGGGGAAAACATATATGAAATTCGATCGTCGTATTTCGCGCCGCAGCTTCCTGGCAGCTGCCGGTGTCACCTCTGCCGCACTGGCTCTGACAGCCTGCGGCGGCTCTTCCAGCTCCACGGCTGCATCTTCTGCAGCCAGCGGCGCTTCCTCTGCTGCGGCTGGCACCGCACAGGGCGGCACCCTGAACATCATGCTGGAGACCGAGGTCCAGTCTCTGGACCCCCAGGTGGCAACGGACGGTACTTCCTTTGAGGTCATCGCGGATTACACCGATGGCCTGATGCAGATGGATGCTGACGGTGCAGCAGTTCCCGCCATGGCGGAGACTTATGACATCAGCGAGGACGGCAAGACCTACACCTTCCACCTGCGCGATGCAAAGTGGTCCAACGGTGAGGCCGTGACCGCCGCTGACTTTGTGTTTGGCTGGCAGCGTGCCGTAGACCCCGCTACCGCTTCCGAGTATTCCTACATGCTGTCCGACATTGGTCAGGTGGTCAACGCCGCTGAGATCATTGCCGGTGAAAAGCCTGTTACCGACCTGGGCGTGACCGCAGTGGATGACAAGACCCTGGAGGTGCAGCTGAACGTTCCTGTCAGCTACTTCCTGAGCCTGATGTACTTCCCCACCTTCTACCCGGTGAACGAGGCCTTCTACAACACCTGCGCTGACACCTTTGGCACCAGCCCCGAAACGGTGCTGTCCAATGGCGCGTTCGTGCTGACCGATTATCAGCCCGCCGCCACCGCCTTTGCGATGGAAAAGAACCCCGATTACTATGATGCGGATAAGATCGCTCTGGACGGTCTGGCCTATCAGGTCATCAAGGATAGCCAGCAGGCTTTGATGAGCTATCAGACCGGCACGCTGGATATCACCCTGCTGAACGGTGAGCAGGTCGATCAGGTCAAGGATGATCCCGAGTTTACCAGCGTGGGTGCCGGTTACCTGTGGTACATCAGCCCCAACATCGACGCTGTGCCTGATCTGGCAAACCTGAACCTGCGCAAGGCCATGACCTTTGCGCTGGATCGTGATGCCATTACCGGCGATGTGCTGAAGGATGGCTCCACCCCCGCATACACCGCTGTTCCCGCACAGTTTGCAACCGGCCCCGACGGCAGCGATTTCAGCGCCGACCAGACCAAGTTTGCAGATGACTGCGCTTATGACCCCGAGAAGGCTAAGGAGTTCTTTGAGACCGCCAAGGCTGAGCTGGGTAAGGATACCTTCACCTTTGATATGGTGGTGGATGCCGACGATGCACCCCAGAAGGTGGCTCAGGTCGTCAAGGAGCAGCTGGAGACCACGCTGGAGGGCCTGACCATCAACCTGACCGTGGAGCCCAAGAAGCAGCGCGTGCAGGATATGCAGGACGGCACCTTTGAGCTGGGCCTGACCCGCTGGGGCCCCGACTACGCTGACCCCATGACCTATCTGGGCATGTGGGTGACCGGCAACTCCAACAACTACGGTCTGTGGAGCGATGCCGACTACGATGCCATCATTGACGAGTGCACCACTGGTGATTTGTGCACCGACCCCGAGGGCCGCTGGGCTGCCCTGTACGAGGCGGAGCAGATCGTTCTGGAGCAGGCCGTCATCTTCCCGCTGTACGGCCAGTGCAACGCCGAGATGATCTCCTCTGCCGTCAAGGGTGTCGAGCATCACCCCTGCGCTCTGAACCGTGTGTACAAGAACACCACCAAGAGCGAGTAAACAACTGAATCGCTGAACAAGGCCGCACAGTGGCCCGCAAAGAGCCACTGTGCGCCTTTTTGGCATTGTGCCTGTCCGCGGCAGACGAACGACTGACCGCGAGATCCCGGAAGGAAAAAGGGGGTCCACCCGACGTGAAAAAATATACGCTCAAGCGAATCCTGACCTCGCTGTTCACGCTGCTGGCAATTCTGCTGGTGCTGTTCATCCTGATGCAGCTGATGCCCGGTTCGCCCTTCAATGATGAAAAGCTGACGCCCGATATGCGGGCTGCCCTGTACGCAAAGTACGGCCTGGATCAGCCCATCTACATCCAGTTCTTCCGCTATGTGGGCAATATGCTCCGCGGAGATCTTGGCGTGAGCTATAACATCTCCAAGAATACACCCATCTCCCAGCTCATCCAGAGCCGCCTGCCCATCTCCATTCAGGTGGGCGGCATGGCCGTGACGCTGGGTGCCGCTGTGGGCCTGGTGCTGGGCATCATTGCCGCACTCAAGCGGGATACCATTTTTGATACCATCGCCACCATCATCTCGGTCATCGGCGTGTCGGTGCCTTCCTATGTGTTCGCACTGGCCCTGAGCTATGCCTTTGGCTTCAAGCTCCGCTGGTTCCCAATGCTGTTCTCCGCCAAGGATGTCTTTGGCTCCAGCGTCCTGCCCAGCATCTCGCTTTCCATGTTCACCATGGCCTCCATTGCCCGCTTTACCCGCAGTGAGATGATCGAAGTCCTTGATTCCGATTACATGCTGCTGGCCGAGAGCAAGGGCATCTCCGGCCCGGCGCTGATCTTCCGCCATGCCCTGCGCAATGCCCTCATCCCCATCATCACGGTGCTGGCACCCCTGATCGTGGATCTGATGACCGGCTCGCTGGTGGTGGAAAAGATCTTCGCCATTCCCGGCGTGGGCAGCCTGCTGGTCACGGCCATCCAGTCCAACGATTACAACGTGGTCATTGGCCTGAGCTTTATTTACAGCGCCATGTACATTGGCATCATGCTGGTCGTTGACCTGCTCTACGGCATCATCGATCCGCGCATTCGTCTGGCAAAGGGGGATGACTGATATGGCAGAAAAAGCGATCCGCCTGGGCGGCGAATCCACAGCGGATGCCATTGTCAGCGCGGTGGATTCCCTGTATCCCGAGCACACCTTTGAGGACAAGGAGTTTGCCCTCAAGCACAACGACGATGAGATCGCCGTGGATACCAACTTTGCGGCCCAGAGCTTCTGGAAGGATGCTATCCTCCGCTTCTTCGGCAAGAGGAGCGCCGTGCTGGGCCTGATCCTGATCGTCGTCATCGTGCTGCTGGCCGTTTTTGGCCCGGGCATGAACA
>ERZ772892.2494-NODE-2494-length-15475-cov-22.180220_pt1 | contig 15475 bp, 9 predicted proteins | sample MGYA00512126_ERZ772892 | MGnify/ENA primary metagenome ERZ772892 (study PRJEB29015, sample SAMEA2737697) | human gut metagenome | biome: human gut; feature: human-associated habitat; material: faeces | place: China | collected 2012 ... | reverse complement strand
TCTTCGCAGAGATTGGCGAACCTTATACACAACGCATCGGTCGAAAGCAGGAACAAAAGCACATATCCCTACCAGGTGATGACTATGCTATGCACATCTACGGAGAGCGCATTTCTTCCGCTGCTCAGAATCGCAACACTAAAGACAGATGTAACTATTCCGAAGGAAACCGGAGGCGGTAAGGACAACGGAGGCGGAGAAGAACAGAGCGAGGACGGAGAAAAGACGATAATACTTGACGGAGGAGTGGTTTTCAAGGGCGGCAAAGAGCTTTGCAGAGTTGACGATGATGGGGCAATGGCTATATTCTTTATGAATGATATGCCTTCGGAATACTCATTTACCGTGCCTTTGGGACAAAACGCAAAGCCGAGTGTTATGCTTATTGGGGTTACAAGGAGTATAAAAGCTACAGAATATAACGGTAAGGTGAAATTTGATGTATCATTCAGCGCATCGGGAAAGATAGGGTCGAAGGGCGGAATGAAGGAAGATGAGAAAAAAGCCGCCGAAAAGGTAGCAGAGCCTGCTGAAAGGGAGCTGAAGCGGAAAATAGAAAGCTCGGTGATACCGGTTGCAGAAAAAGGCTGTGATGTGTTCGGGCTTGAAAATACGCTAAGAAGGTGCTGTAACAGATTTTACAGAGAGAATAAGGACAGGGTAGGGGAAATAATAGCGGAAAGTGAAATTGAGGTCAATGTGAATATTGATATTTTTTCGCAGGGAATAGGCGGTGCGTGACGGGTGACAGAAAAACTCCCTCACTGTTTGTGAGGGAGCCGGACTGTATATCACTTACTTCAGGAGAAATCTTGTTGGTCAAATCAGAAGATTGCTACAACTGCACCGTTGTACTTTTCATTGATGAAGTTCTTTACATCGTCTGACTTGAGAGCCTTTATAAGAGCCTGAATCTTGGGGAGGTTTTCGTTACCGCTCTTTACAGCTACAATGTTTGCGTAGGTCTGAGCCGCATCGCCTGAAGCGTCTTCAACTGCGAGAGCCTTGCTTATGTCAAGACCTGCGGCAAGAGCATAGTTGCCGTTGATAACTGCTAAAGAACCTGCATCGCTGTTTGCAAACTGAGCGGCAACCGTATCAGCCTGTACCGTTGTTATCTTGTAGCCGTGGTCATCCTTTATGTCAAGCGTTGTAACGCCGTCCTTGGCATTTGCGCCCTCGGGAAGCTCGATAAGACCTTCCTGCTGTAAGAGAAGAAGCGCTCTTGTTTCGTTGCTGTCATCGGCAGGGATTATGATTGTTGCGCCTTCCTTGACATCTGTCAGATTTTCAACGCCGTTGCCGTAAAGACCGAACGGCTCATAGTGAATGAGTGCGGCGGGAACTATGTCTGTTCCGTTCTTCTCGTTGTAGTTGTTGAGGTAGGGTGTGTGCTGGTGGTAGTTTGCGTCAAGCTCTCCGCTTGCAACTGCGTTGTTGGGCAGTACATAATCATCGTAAATGGTAATCTGAAGATCGTAGCCTTCCTTAGCAAGCTTGTCCTTTACAAATTCGAGTATCTCGCCGTGCGGTGTAGCTGTTGCACCGATTTTGATAACGTTGTCTGTGTCTGCCGAACTTTCTGCCGAGCTTGCAGCAGATGATGCTGCGTCTGATGATGAAGCGTCATTTGAAGAAGCTGTCGAGCTTGTGCCGTTTGAGCTGCACGCTGTGAGCGTTACACCTGCAAGAGCCGCTGTAAGTATTAATGATAAAATCTTTTTCATGTCAATTCTCCGTTTCTGCGGTTTTACCGCCTGTCAATGTTGTATTTTGTTTATCTTTCTTTGTTCTGCACCGTTAGTTTACGGGTTTTATCTCTTTATATACAACATCGGCACATTCGTCCGAAACGGAAATTCTGTCGCAACAGCTTTATGAAAAGCAGTGACATATTATATCTCTCCTTACTTGTTTATACGTTTGTCTGCCTTGCGTGCTATCAGCATACCAAGCTCCTGAATAAGCTGTACTATGATAACCGTGAGCAGAACGCATATCCACACAATATCGTTATTGAAACGCTGATAACCGAATGAGATAGCTATCATACCAAGTCCGCCGCCGCCGATCGTTCCTGCCATTGCCGAGTAGCCGAGAATGGTTACAAGTGAAATGACTGCGCCGACCATGAGTGCGGGCTTTGCTTCGGGGATAAGCACCTTGTATATTATCTTGAGTGTTGAGCTGCCCATTGCCTGAGCCGCTTCAATAACGCCTTTGTCAACCTCTTTGAAAGAGGATTCTGTCATTCTTGCCACATAAGGTATAGCCGCTATAACGAGCATTACTATCATTGCCTTATTGCCAAGACTTGTTCCGACAATAACCTTTGCCGCCGGTAAGCAGGCAACCATCAGGATGATGAATGGGATACTGCGGAAAATATTAACTAAAATACCGATTATTTTGTTGAGCCACGGGATAGGGTGGATTCCGTCCTTATCCGTCACTGTAAGCAGTACACCTATCGGAAGTCCGAAAACGTAAGCTACGAATGACGAGATGAACGTTAAGTATATCGTTTCCCATATACCCTGTAAAAGTACGCCTTTATCCCACAGCTGTATAAGATCGCCTGACATTTTTCTTCCCCCTTACACCTGTGAATAGGTAACGTTGTTGGCGCTCAGATATGCTGTTATTTTTTCTGCCGATGTATCGTCATCGGGCAGCTGTACCAGAATCTGACCGTATGCCTTGCCGTCAATGTCCTTTGTATCTGCGTGAAGAATATTGACGGGAGTGTTGCATTTTAATATCATATTAGATAACAGTGACTTTGAAGAATTTTCACCGTTGTAGATAATCCTTATCTTCTTTCCGTGTTCGCTTGTTACCGGAAGCTCGCCCTGCGGCATTATGAGCTTTTTTGCTATATCAGACTTCGGATTTGCGAATACCGTTCTTACATCGCCTATCTCTGCGACCGTGCTGTTATCAAGCACTGCGACCCTGTCGCATATACTGTCTATTACCTTCATCTCGTGAGTTATTACAATTATGGTAACTCCGAGTGTGCGGTTGATTTTTTTAAGAAGCTCAAGCACCGACCTTGTTGTGTCGGGGTCAAGTGCGCTTGTTGCCTCGTCGCACAGAAGATAGTGCGTTTTTGCGGCGAGCGCTCTTGCTATCGCTACTCTCTGCTTCTGTCCTCCCGAAAGCTGTGACGGATACGCCTTTGCTTTATCGGAAAGTCCTACAAGCTCGAGCAGGCTTTCGGCTCTTTTTACGGCGTCTGCCTTTTTCATACCTGCGATTTCAAGCGGATAGCAGATGTTCTTTATTACGTTTCGCTGTGCGAGAAGATTAAAGCCCTGAAACACCATTCCGATGTTTTGTCTTGTTTTAAGAAGCTCTTTTGTTTTGAGGCTTCCAAGCTCTTTGCCGTCTATTATTACCTGTCCCGAGGTTGGGCGCTCAAGGTAATTTATACAGCGGACGAGTGTGCTTTTGCCGGCTCCCGAAAGTCCGATGATGCCGAATATCTCTCCGTCGTTTATTGTTATGTTGATGTCTTTTATCGCAGTAACGCTGCCTTTCGAGGTGCGGTACGTCTTTTCAAGGTTTTTAAGCTCTATCATATATCCTCCTATAAAATAACGGACGTTTATTTTATGTCCGTGCGTTTGAATATCCGACAGGCTCAGACTTTCTTTCGGGACAGACGTATTATATTGTTTGCACACATTCGCATTTTATTGTTTGCGGTTGTCGGTTTCATCCGGTCAGCCCATTTCGTTTTCGTTGTTATGAGTATAACATACTAAACCTATGTTGTCAATAGGTTTAGTGGATTTAGCTTGTCGAAAATAATTACACAATCCTTATCGCTTTTGTAGGTTTTGTATAAACGAGGCCGAAATAAATATTACGGTAATTATTGACTTTTAAGAAGCGGTGTGTTATAATTGAGTAAACTCAAGACTAAACTGTTGATTATAATACTGAGGCTGATAAGGAGGATACAAATTGAAGGGATTACAGCCAAAGGGCATAGCAAGACGGAATAAGATGCTGCTTGCGGCTATTCAGTTATTTTTAGAGCAGGGGTACGAAAAGACGACCACTGCACAGATAGCAAGAGCGGCAGGAATGTCACCGACTTCGTTCTTTGCGGCATTTGAAAATAAGGAAGCGTTGCTTCTGACGCTAACGCAGATCATGTTTGAAAATCAGTTTGCAAAGGCGAGGGCATTCGCAAAGGATATGGAGCCGCTCATGGTGTACTGCCTTGAAACGTCATTGCAGATATATATAACCGAGCTGTCCGAGCCGCTGAGGGAGATATATGTAATGGCATATACCCTGCCAAGCACTACGGAATATATTTTAAAAAGTACAGCCGTACAGATAAAGGCTATATTCTCGCTGTTTATGCCGGATGCGGAGGATAAGGATTTCTACGAGATGGATATAGCGTCGGGAAGTATCATGCGTGGCTTTATGGCGAGGAAGTGCGATATGTACTTCACGGTGCAGAAGAAGATAGAGCGTTTTCTTGAGTGCTGTCTTAAGCTGTATGATGTGCCTAAGGAAAAACGTGTGAGCCTTATAGAAGCTGTACTTGCGTTTGATTTGCACTCGGTAGCAAAAAGGCTTATAGATGAGATAATCGCAAAAGCGGAAACAGGGCTTGAAAAAGCAATCGAAAGTACGATAAACGAAAACGGATAATTACGGAGGTGGGTTATGTTAAAAAAGATGAAAACAAGGAAAAGGCTGGCGGCGTTAATAACGCTCATCACGCTGTTTGCGTTTTCAAGCGTGATGACGGTTATAACGGCGGCACAGGAAGCGTCGCTTGTATCCGCAACGCTTACTACGGACAAGGAGAGTTATGAAGAGGGGGAAAACGTTAATATTGCTCTTACGGTGAAGAACGGCAATATTTACGGGATTGATAAGGTAAAGTCTGAAATCGGATTGCCGGACGGACTTACACTGAAGAAGGGCGAGCTTACCGACGGTGGATATACACTTGCGGCAGGACAGAGCAGGTCAAATGAGATAACGGCTTATATAGAGAAAGTCTCAAAGCCCGGCGATACTACCGACCCTGTAAATCCCGGCAATCCCGAAACGGACGGTTCTCTGTGTCCGCTGTGGCTGACGCTGAGCATTTTATCGGGCGGTACGCTTGCGGTCCTCGGTATTAAAAAGAAGTGCGGCAAGAAGATATTGTCACTGTTCTTATGCACGGTAATCTCGCTGACAGCACTTCCGACAGATGTATTTGCAGACGAGGTCGTATTGCCGAATGCAAGCGGAAGTGTTACGGCAAGTAAGGACATAACCGTAAACGGTGCTAAAAAGACGATAACAGCAGAGGTTACATATAACGAGAATAAGCCCGCAGAAGAAGATGAGGTCACAGTGACCTTTGATGCGGGTGACGGTACGCCCGTAGCTCCGATAACCGTTAAAAAGGGTGAAACGATAAGCAGACTTCCCGAATCATTCGGTGCGGGCAAGGCGTTTATGGGCTGGTTTACCGATACGGCATTCACGACCGAATTTTTCACCAATACTCCGGTAAACGAGGATATGACCGTATATGCCTCGTTTGTGGAATCTGCCGATGATTTCAAATCAGGCGTGAGAACCACCTACTATGTGGAGGACTGTGCGGAATATCAGCCGATAACGCTTATATGTGACGAAGAAATAACGGCAAATAATGTATGGGAGTATATCACCTTATTTGCGTATACGGGTGATACTCCGGAAAATTTCGTTGTAACATCAAACGAGAAGGATGAATATACACTCGTTCCCGAAACCGCATACACAGCCGGCTGTATGTACCGTATGACAGCAGGCGAGGGAGTTACATTCAAGGGTCTTGACGATACGGTAAACGAGTATACATTCAAGATATACAAAGAGCAGACTAATATAATCGAGGTCAGGGACAATATCAAGTATCTCGACAAAGCCAAGCTGTTCGCTACGGATAAAACCGATGAGTATATGGTTCAGGCGGATTATTTTGAAGAAAATTCTCTTGCTGTGGGCGATGTGCTTTGCATTGACAACGGCACGAAGAATTTTACCGAAGACTGCCTGTTTGTAAAAATTACAGATACAATAAAGGACAGAAACATTTACTACATTCAGACAGCCGATTGCGAAGCGGAAGATGTTTATGACAATGTTGATGTTTATTTTGTCGAGCCTGCAAAAAACAAGTTCCTTGAGGAGCAGATCGACACCGAGGCGATAGCGGAAGAAGTAAAGAACAGCGAGGGCGTACAGCAGCTGAACCTTGTGCTTGCGGCACTGCTTGCCGAGGATGAAACCGTAAATGAGATAATGGAGGGCGAGCCGCTTGTTACCGATACAGTAACCGCCACTGCTTATGCCGCTTCGGACGATGACAGATTAAAGGATTTCTCGGACTATTCACGTCCTAAAGAGGATACGCTCAAGAGCATCGCCGCAAGTCTTGCTATCGGTCTTTCCGTATCCGTAAAGGTCGGTGAAGCAGAAAATGATAACTTTACTACCGTTAATCCGGATTACTGGTCGGTCATTACATTCGAGTTGAATTATAAGACTACCATTAAGAAAAAACTCAAGGTAGATGCAACATTTACAGTAAGCGAATATCTTAATGTTTCATTCCAGGGCTATAATTCATTCGAATTCAAGTGGTTTGAACTGCCTGAGCTTGAATTCAACTATGCGGCTAATATCTATACGCAGACGGATATTGAACTTAAAGTTCTTGTCTGCTCGGTAGGCGCAAACAGCTACAGGAATATCACGAGCGAAGTCGCAAAGATGCTTGGCAGTGATGAGAAGAACGATACCGCAGGTCTTGTAAAGGATGTCAAGGATATGCTTAACAAGAAGGGCGGAGAGATAGAAATATGCCGTATACCGTTCTTCACGGCATTTAAACCGCTGTCGCTGTTCCAGCTTAACTTTGAACTTAGCCTTGTTGTAAAGATGAATTTCGCAGGCGGTATAGGAAGTAAGTTCTCGATACTTGACGCAACGCAGGTAGGTACGCACGGCAACTCAAAGGATAAAGAGTTCAGTATGTACAAAAACAAGCTGGTCGAGGGCGACAGGTACAGCTTTGATCTTACGGTATTCGGATATGTCGGTGTCAAGATGGGCGTATCCGGACAGCTTACCGTATCGTTCACAGGTTTAAGGCGACTGGGTGAGGTCGGCGTTGAGGTCCAGGTAGGCGCATATCTCGATATATACGGTCTGGCAAAATATCACGTCGTCAAACCGGATCACCGATACAGCACGGTATACCGGACGCTGACGGGCGGATTCTATCTTGAAGCGGGAATTTATCTCGAAGTAAATCTTGTCGCAGAATCAAAGGTATTCAAATTGCGGCTTGAAGCACCGCTGATACCAGAAATCAAGTGGCCGTTGTTCTCAATGGGCGACAAAAACCTTGTTATATGCCTTAACGATGTGACAACTCCGATATTATTCAGCTCAAACGGCACTTACTGGGGAGAAGTCAATATTGATAATCTTCCGGCAGTGTCCGCACAGACGCTTGATATCACGACAGGCGTGATAAATTACAATGCATCTGTACCGTGGAGCAAGCTGTCGATGAATGTTTCGGGCGAAGGCTTCAGAATGCTCTATGACAGGAGAGGAACATTTATCCGTTACGAGCAGCCATTCAGTATGTCCGGCTTCTACAAGAACAGTACAGCCGAAGGTGTCGGTCAGATACACTATACAGGCACGTCACTTCAGTTCACAAAGACCGCCGACCCCGAAATGAGCCTTACAAAGTCGGTAAAGGTCATCTGGTACGATGAGTCGAGAGTTAAGGAAGAGGACGTAGGCAAGATATTCACTGTCAATTTCTACAGAGAGGTTGACGGAGTTAAAACTCTTGTTGAAACAAGAAAAGTACCTGCGGGCAGTCTTGCAGGCTCTTACAACACAAATAACGCTCCGGATAGCTGGAAGTACATTGACTGCGAGTGGAAGGACCAAGACCCGTACTTCATAACCGTTGACCACGACAACTACGAAATAGTATACACTGCAACAAGAGCGCAGACTCTTATGGAGATGGAATACTACGATGCCGTAAACAAAGAGTGGGTAGTAGAACTGTGGGCAGTGAATGCCGGCGATGTTCTTAAAGTACCCGATAACTCCAGTGACGAGTATATGAAGCTGACCTCATGGCACGCAACCTACGGAGTACCGTTCGGTTTTGAAAAGATGTATAAGTATGCCGGTGATAAGCTCAGAGCGATAGACCCCGGATGCCGCAAGGATTACTATACAAGCGGTCAGCCTACAGACAAACCGCTTTACAAGGTTACAGGCAACACCCAGAGAGCGGCTTCCGAAAACTTCTATTTCAATCATCACAACGACTATCAGAAGGTTGCGCTCCATTTCAGTGCAAATTATGACAGAGCGCTGATGAACGTAACGTACAATTACTATAATTATGCCGGCGATAAGAAGTCAACAACCGTAAAGACACCTTACGGCACAAGACCGGAATTCTTTATTTCAAGCTGGCCTTACGGTAAGACATTCATGGGCTACACTCCCGACGGCGGTAAAACTTTATACGATAAGGATACCGTATTCAATGAGCAATTGCCTTATGTATATGAGGATACCGTATACGATGCGGTTTACGAAGCCGGAATATTCGATGTTGAGATTCAGTATTACGATGATGCGACCCGTGAATTCAAGACATATAAGACGCTGAAAATAGAGGGCGGCTCAAAGGTACCTCAGTCGGTATTTGACGAGGCTTGGAGCAAGAGCAACTGGCAGGAAGGCACAACGATTCAGTTCATCGACTGGAGCGATGTATACCTGAGTGAAGAATACGGCGATGCTTACCTCAACGAGTTTATACCCGACAAGACGCTCATTTACAAGAGTATTATACTCCGTCCGAGATTCAAACGTAATGTTACAATTAAGCTGGACGCAGGTGACGGCAGACTGATATTTGAAGAAAGCAAAGAGTTCAAGAGCTACAGCCAGGATAACTACGAGGTAGAAATTTCACGTTGGGCAACCAAGGATGCCGACAAGTACAACGATTATCAGCCTACAGGCTGGAAGGACAGCACTACAGGCGAGATATATGCCTTAGGTCAGACGGTTAAGCTCGATTATTCGACAACGCTGACAGCAATCTATCAAGCTACGCCCAAGACCTATACGGTAAATGTATCCACACCGTACGGTGCGCTTCTGAACGGAGAAAAGACCGATAAATTCAGCGGCGGATATGATGATTATCTCGCATTCGTTGAAAAGTACAATAATTATACTCCTGCAGATGTCGAGGGCGAGGGATATACTCTCGTGTTCAAGGGTTCATCAAGCAAAGCGTCCGAGGACGGTCTGACGCTTGATATAGTCTTTGGCAACTGGCAGAAGAATGTTCACAAGCACACATTAATACTTTACGCAAACGGCGGTAAGCTGACAGGAAGCGATGAACGCACAGCGGATTACGGTACTCAGATCAAGCTGTCAGATATGGCGACTGCGTCAAAGACGGACGACCTGAGAGATTATATCTTCGGCGGCTGGAAGGACGAGGACGGAAATATCTACGGCGCTGACGATATAATAACGCTGACAAAGGATACGACATTGACAGCAGTATGGAAAAACGGTGCATACAAGGAATACACGATAACCTTTGTCCTCGATAGTAAGACGATAAAAAGAGTGACCTATCACTATGGCGATGCACTTCCCGTATTTGACGCACCTGAAGAAGCTGACGGATATATCTTCGGCGGCTGGTCGTGGTTCGGCACTGAGGGTGCATTATCCGGACAGCCCGACACGATGCCTGCATCATCGCTTACTGCAATAGGTACGACCACAAAGTGCTATATATCTTACGAATTTGACGGTACGGTATACGGCACAAAGGAGGTCGGCAAGATAGGCGATACGATAACCCTTATCGCAAAGCCCGAAAAGGATTATTACGATGTGACCGAATGGTCTGCAGACGGTATCACTGTAACAGACGGCAAGTTTGTAATGCCTGCTCACGATGTTATATTCAAGGCGACCTCATCGCCCAAGTTCTATAATGTCAATATGACGGTTGACGGAAGCGCAAGCTCCGACAGCCCGATGAAAGCACAGTATATGAGTACGGTAACGCTTCCCGAACCTCCCAAAAAGAGCGGCTATACTTACTACTGGCAGTCCGATGATGTTGCTATTTATGAGGAAAGCGGCGAATACAAGTTTACGATGCCTCATAATGATGTAAGCGTTGAGTGCGTTTACACAACGGCAACCTACAACGTCTACTATATGATAGATGGCGAGGCTACGCCGTATATGACTATCACCGATGTCCCTGCAGGCAAGGAAATGTTCGCTTATATCGACCCGCCACGCAAGGAAGGCTATCTGTTCAACGAAACGTGGATATGCACGGACGTTTCTCTTGTTAATAAGGAAGGCAGATACACAATGCCAGACAGAGATGTTTACTTCTGTGGAAGATTCGCCAAGAACGATGACACTATGGTTATGCTCGGCGTAGAGGTGTATGTTGACGGCAATCCGGAAACGCATTATATGCTTTACACGAACAGAGGCGAAACCGTAACGCTCCCCGATATATTCATGGACGGATATACAAAGTCATACGAAAGCGACAAGCTGACAGTCACAAACGGAAATGTCACAATTCCGACAGGCGACGATGTCTTTGAGGTATCGCTCAGGATAAATTTCACCAAAAGCTGATAAGCTACGGATAAAAGCCAAATAAGAACATACAGCCCCGACCGCAAGGTCGGGGCTGTAACTGCATAATCGTATAAAAAATCCTCACGTTTTACCGTGAGGATTTTTATGCTTATGTGATTACTTAACTATCGTAATATCTGAGCCGAACCACTTTGTTGAGATTTCGCCGAGCTTACCGTCAGCCTTCATCTCGCTGAGTGTCTTCTGAACTGCGTCACGCAGTGCCTGATCGTTCTTTCTGAATGCGATAGCGTACTGTTCTTCTTCAAGACCCTCTGCCAGCTTCTTGTAGTCCTTGCCGGAGTTCTTGATTTCATAGTCTGCAACTACTTCATCAAGGAATACAGCGTCAACAACACCAAGCTCAAGCTGCTGTAATGCTTCTACATTTGTAGCGATGGGGCTGATCGTTATATCGTCCTTGATTGCGCTGTTTTCAAGTATTGTCTGTGCCGAAGAACCGTTCTGAACAGAAATCTTCTTGCCCTTGAGGTCGTCCATCTTTGCAACTGTAGAATCGCCCTTTACAACGAATACCATAGCGTTCTTCATATAAGGCTCTGAAAGATTCATCTTTTCCTGACGTTCTTCGTTTATGCTAAGACCGTTCCATACGCAGTCGCACTTGCCGACATTAAGGTCGGTTGTGAGCGTATCCCAGTTGATAGGCTGTTTTACAAGCTTTACACCGAGTCTGTTGCAAACTTCCTTTGCTACGTCAATATCGAAGCCTACGATCTCGCCGTTCTCGTCTGTGTAGCCCATAGGCTTGAATGTTGCGTCAAGACCTAATATGAACTGACCTGCGTCCTTTACCTTCTGCAGTGAGTTGTCACCCTCTGCCTTGCTTTCTGTGACAGATGTGCTGTCGCCTGCTGTTGCACTGCTGTCTGCGGCTGAAGAATTACCGTTTGAGCTGCAGCCTGCAAGACCGAGCGTAAGAGCGGCTGCCATAGCTACGGCAATTGCCTTAAGATTTAATTTTTTCATTTTTATTTCCTTTCTGAGCGTTTTACACGCCTTAAAAATTACTTTAATATAGTAACACACAAATATGAAAAAGTAAATAGGCAAAATGAATAAAACGGCGGAAATTTGCAGGATTTCAGCAAATTTCCGCCGTTTTTTTGTTTTTAAAGCCGATATTATCAATAAAGATATTCATATTGCGAAATGTCGGGGCATTTTGAGGGCTGAAGCTCGTCTTCCTTGAAGCTGTATCTGATATTCTGATTATACATATACCACAGGCAGACTCTCATACCGCTCATTTCAAGGTGAGTGCCGTCCTCAAAGGCATACTTTTCCATCAGCTTGTTATCACTGCCTTTAAGAAGGACAGTAGGATCGACAAAATGATAGTGACTATAGTAGCAGTTCTCGATCGCATATCGCAGTGCGGAATTATACTCGTCTATCTTTTCGTTCTTGCAGAACTTACTGCGGACGGGAGTTACAGCCATAATAATGAACTCGCTGTTCGGGCTTGCCTGCTTGCACTGGTAGAGAAGCTGCATATAGTTTTCTACAAACTGTTCTTTCGTGGTAAGGTTTACATCGTTAAGCCCCATTGAGAAAAGAACGTATTTAGGCTGCTTGTTGTAAAGGTGAACAAGCACATCTGTGCTTAAATTGCCCGATGTTATAAGGAACTGGTGTATGTTCCATGCCGCAATGCTGGGTCGTGCGAGGTTGTTTTCCTGCTTGAAGTATCCTGCACTTGCAAAGCCGGAGCAAACGCTGTCACCGACAAGTGCGAACTGGTCGAAATATTTGTACATAGCGTCTGTGATGGTGTAATCAGGTTCAGGCTCAGGTACGGGCAGAGGTTCTTCTTCTTTTGTCTGAGAAGTTGTCTTATCTGTATCGGCAGACGTGCTTTCGGTCTGTGAATATGTATTATCGTAGCTTATACCGCCGTCTGATATGTTGACGGCGTAAGCGTTATTGCAGGCTGTGCATATAACAGCCGCCGCAAGCGGCAGACACAGCAATATGAAACGTTTCTTAGGTGAAACGGAACCGTATTTATTATAAAGCATTATATTTCCTTATTCTGTAGGGCGGTACAAATTACCGCAAAAGTATATAGTAAACCGATGAGGTTATGTTTCTTATTTAATTATAATGCTGATTTTACACTTTTGCAAGAATAAATTTACAAAATGTCGAAATGGGTCAAAATTTCATTGAATTGCACAACGATAAGGCAGATTTCACAGAGTTTTTATGTAAAGTGTATTTTTTGTGGATCCCGGTACAATATGTTGTGCTTTTTACACGAAGTTACATTGAGAAATACAAGGAATTAAGCAAGGGCGGCGGTGATTGTTTTACCCGCTGTAAAGCACAGCTATATTTATGACGCTGAAAGAAAAAGTATGATTATCAGCGGAAATGGCAGGTAATAGCATACGGTAATTATACCATATCGGGTATAATCAGTGGGGATGAATTATAAGTTATACCCTTTAGGGTGTAAAAACTAAAGCAAACGCTTGACATTATACCCTAAAGGGTGTAAAATGTATTCAGATTATAACTGCGGAGATGATTTTCGGTGAATAAAATAGCACAGTTTATAAAAACTAAGAGGAAAGAAGCAGGGCTTACACAGGAAGAATTTGCGATGCGTTCCGGGCTTGGTCTGCGGTTTGTCCGTGAGCTTGAGCAGGGCAAGGAAACCGTGCGTATGGATAAAGTCAACACGGCGCTTGCAATGTTTAATATGGAAGCGGTGCCGGGAAGAAAGGAAGGCGGAAATTGACGATACTCAGAACAGCTTATGTTTATGTCAGAAATATTTTTGCAGGACAGCTTTGCGAAAGTGACGAGGGATATACTTTTACTTATGACAAGGCTTATCTTGAAAGCGAAAATGCAAGTGCCGTTTCACTTACTTTGCCTCTTAGCAAAGAAGCATACAATTCGAAAACCTTGTTTTCTTTTTTTGACGGTCTGATTCCTGAGGGGTGGCTTTTAGATGTGGTGAGCCGTAACTGGAAAATCAATAACAGGGACAGATTCGGTTTGTTATTGGTTGCCTGCAAGGATTGTATCGGTAATGTTACAATTATGGAGGAAAAATTATGAAATGTCTGTGCTGTGGAAAAGATATTGACAAAAACGGTGAAAACGGGTGGCATAAAAGCTGTATAAAGCGTTTTTTCGGTGCATCAAAATTACTTGAAATAGAAATTGATGATGAAACGCTGAAAAAACTTGCCGATGAAACGGTAAATAACGGATTGACCGTTCCGGGAGTGCAGAAAAAACTGTCATTGCATCTTATTTCGGAAAATAAGTCGCCAAAACTCACCATTGTGAATTTTCCTACAGGTTATATTCTAAAGCCTCAGGTGCCGCAGTATGAAACATTGCCTGAAGCCGAACATCTTGTAATGTCTATGGCGGATATAACGGGAATTTCAACTGTTCCGCACGCTCTTATAGGCAATAACGGTAATTATGCGTATATTACAAAAAGAGCAGACAGGATAATGAACACCGACAGAGTAGCAATGCTCGCAATGGAGGATTTCTGCCAGCTTGATTTAAGGCTTACGCAGGATAAATATAAAGGCTCGTATGAGCGCTGTGCAAAGGTGATAGAACGATACTCGTCAAGGGTGGGATTTGATATGACCGAGCTTTTTATGCGGCTTGTTTTTTCTTTTGTGACTGGAAACTCGGATATGCACCTTAAAAACTTCTCGCTGATAGAAACTGCCGAAAAAAGCGGTGAATATGTTTTATCCCCTGCGTATGATTTGCTGCCGGTAAATGTTATTCTGCCTGCCGACATTGAGCAGACTGCCCTTACGCTGAACGGGAAGAAGCGAAATATACGCAGGAAGGATTTTTATTCGTTTGCCTATAAATGCGGTATTCCTAAAAATTCTGCAGAGAATATGATAAAAAGGGTAGTATCTTTAAAAGAAAAATATGAAGCTATGTGCCGTGATTCGTTGCTGTCGGATAATCTGAAAGAATGCTTTATACGTCTGATGAACGAAAGATGCGATATACTCAGCTGAAAAATAAACCCGACAGATACGTTTATTGAATCGTACCTGTCGGGTTTATTTCGTATTTAAAGCACCTTTGATAAAAAGTCCTTAAGTCTTGGATTTTTGGGGTTTGCGAAGAATTCATCGGGAGGACCCTGTTCAACTATCTGTCCGTCCGACATAAACATTACTCTTGATGCAACCTCACGGGCAAAGCCCATTTCGTGAGTTACGACAACCATTGTCATACCGTCGTCGGCAAGCTGTTTCATAAGGTCGAGAACCTCTCCTACCATTTCGGGATCGAGCGCCGAGGTCGGCTCGTCGAAAAGCATAACATCGGGCTTCATGGCAAGCGCACGGACGATAGCGATTCTCTGCTTCTGACCGCCCGATAACTGCGGAGGATAAGCGTCTGCCTTATCAGCAAGACCGACACGCTCTAAAAGCCGCATTGCCTCTGCGTCAGCCTCTTCCTTTGTCATAAGGCCGAGCTTAACGGGAGCCAAGGTTATGTTTTTCTTTATCGTCAGATGGGGGAACAGATTGAAATGCTGGAACACCATACCCATCTTTCTTCTTATAAGGTTTACGTTAGCCTTGCGGTCGGTGATGTATTCACCTTCAACGCAGATACTTCCGCTTGTCGGCTTTTCCATAAGGTTAAGGCAACGCAGGAACGTACTTTTACCCGAACCTGACGG
>ERZ772892.2492-NODE-2492-length-15476-cov-14.099086_pt1 | contig 15476 bp, 9 predicted proteins | sample MGYA00512126_ERZ772892 | MGnify/ENA primary metagenome ERZ772892 (study PRJEB29015, sample SAMEA2737697) | human gut metagenome | biome: human gut; feature: human-associated habitat; material: faeces | place: China | collected 2012 ... | reverse complement strand
CAAAGGTCTTGAACTTGGTTTATTAATCGGTTCTGCTGTACTGACTTTAGTGGCATTTATTCTACATTTAACAATTGATTTAAACCCTATTGCTCTTGGCATTATGTGTGGCATAGCAACACTTGCTTGTGGTTATGAAACATTTATTGAGGGTATTAAGTCATTATTCAAGCTAAAGCTTGACGAAACAACCTTACTTGCAATTGCAGTAGTTGCTGCTTTCTGTTTAGGTGAATTTACTGAGGCAGCATTTGTTACATTACTGTTCCAACTAGGTGAATTTCTTGAGGACTTTGCAGTTAAGAAAAGTCAAAAGAGTATTGAGTCATTGGCAGAAATCAGACCTGATACTGCTATCCTTGTTACACCTGAGGGCGAAAAGGAAGTACCGGCCGAAAAAGTTCCTGTTGGTAGCACAATTCTAGTTAAGCCTTATGAGAGAATTCCTCTTGACGGTGTAATTTGTGAAGGTTCTTCTGCTATTGATACATCAACAATTACCGGTGAGAGTATTCCTCTTGATGGTGTTGTTGGTACTGATGTTATGAGTAGTATGCAAAACGGTGAAAGTGTAATCAAAATTACAACTACTAAAACTGCTGATAACTCTGCTGCATCTCGTATTCTTAAGATGGTACAAGACAGTCAGCAAAACAAAGGTGACTCTGAAAAGTTCATCACTAGATTTGCCAGAGTATATACACCTATTGTAGTTGTTATCGCTATTCTTGTTGCAGTTATTCCAACTATATTTGGTGGTACATTCTCAGTATGGCTATACAGAGCATTAGTTTGCTTAGTTGCCTCTTGCCCATGTGCTATTGTTATTTCAGTACCACTTGCATTCTTTGCCGGCATTGGTGGTGCAAGTAAAAGAGGTATTATGGTTAAGGGTGGCAAATACATTGAATCAGTTGCAAAGGCAGACTGCTTTGTATTTGATAAAACAGGGACACTAACTAACGGTAAAATCAAGGTTACTAAGGTAACAAGCTATGGCGAAATATCTGAAAATGATATTCTAAAATACTGTGCTACTGCTGAAGAATACAGTGCTCACCCAATTGCACAAGCTATTAAGCAAAAGGCTAAGTTAGAAAATGTTGAAACATTAAAAGCTGACGATTATCAAGAAAAAGCCGGTAATGGTGTTACTGCTATTATTGACGGCAAAAACTACACAGTAGGTCATATTGGACTATTAAGTGAAGAAGATAAAAAGAAAGTTACTGATGACACATCAGTATTCTTACTAATTGACGGCAAGTTAGTTGGTGGTATTACAGTTAATGATACAATCAGAACTGAAACACCTAAGGTACTAAAAAATCTAAAAGAACTTGGTGCAAAGGACCTTGTAATGCTAACAGGTGACAACAAAAAGAAAGCTGAAAGTGTTGCAAAGTTAACAGGTATCACAAAGCTATTTAGCAACCTGCTTCCAAACGAAAAAGTTAAGCATATGGAAGAATTAAAGAAAAGTCACAAGGCTACAGTATTTGTTGGTGACGGTATCAATGATGCACCGGTAATTGCTCTTGCCGACTGTGGTGTTGCAATGGGACTTGGCAGTGATGCAGCTATTGAAGCAAGTGATGCAGTTCTTTCTGACGGTACACTAAAGTCACTACCTACAATGGTAAAAACATCACGAAGAATTATGAATACAATAAGAGCCGTTATTACTTTTGCACTTGTTGTTAAGGCACTTGTTATTGTACTTGCTATCTTTGGTATTGCACCAATGTGGCTGGGTGTTCTAAGTGATACAGGTTTATCAATGATTTGTATTCTTTATGCAATGCGACTACTAAAGCCAAAGGATTAATAAAATAACAAGTTATAATTCTTTATTTGAATTATAATTCATATTACCCCCTAAGGAGCAGTTCATACTGCTCCTTTATTCTTTGCAACAATGAATATAAATTTATCTGTTTTTCATTATTAAATAAAAGTGAAATAAAGTAAACCACCTTGAAAATAATGTTGAAAAAACATATAATGGATAAGGTGGTGATTGAAAATGTACTACACAATATTAGATGGAAAAGTTATAAGAACCGAACATAAGGAAGAAAGTTTGATTACAGTTTCAAAACTTAAAGAAGGTGTGAATCCATTTGTTGCACATAGCGAACAGTTATCTGATGACTATATGGCATCAAGAACATACAGTAGGTTTGAAAGCTATGATGGCTTTGACCTTATATGCATTAACCACATTCACATTGAAAATTTACAAGATGAAATCAATCCCGTATATATAATTATTACTAACGGTCACCTTGACTTTTATTCAACTGACTACAACTATGTTATTTCTGTTATGGATGAAATGAAGTCCTTCCCTAACGGTTTCAATATTAATACAGTACTGTTTCACTTTATGATGAGAATTATTCGTGGTGACTTAATTCATCTTGAGGATATTGGTGCAGAACTTAGACAGTTTGAGTCTGAAATTTTCGACAATAATATTGATGAGCATATGGCAAAGAAAATGCTTATTATCAAAAAGCACCTTATGAAAATTGAAATGTACTATGAATTACTGCTTAACCTAGTAGCAGACCTTTCCGAAAACAGAAATGGTTTTTATAGCAAATCAACATTAAAAAAGTTTTCACTAATTGACAGTAAACTTGACAGACTATATTCTAAGACAAATAACCTGCTTAGTTACGCATCAGAAGTTTGGAGTACATATCAATCTCAGGTTGACCTTGAACTTAACAAAACTATGAAAATTCTAACAATCATCACTGTTATTGTTTCACCTTTGACTTTAATTGCCGGTTGGTACGGTATGAACTTGCAAATGCCTGAATTTCACTACCAATACAGTTATCCTATTGTAATTGCACTATGCATTGTTATTGTGGTGGGTAGTATAATTTTCTTTAAAAAGAAAAAGTGGTTCTGATTTAACATATAATTTAATAAGCTATATATGAAAAAGCCTCTAACTACAAAAGTTAGAGGCCTTTTCTATAAGAGGTAGGAACAAAAGAAATATAAAATTATCTTTTTTAACATTTATTCATTTTAATTTTTTGGAGGAATATAATTAGATTAGGGATAAATATAGTTCCTTAATTTCTTCAACAGAAGTTTCTCTTGGATTACCCGGACGACAAGCATCATCATAAGCACTTTGTGCTAAGAAGTCAACATCCTCAGGCTTTACAATATCCTTTAGATTTTCAGGGATACCAACATCTTGAGAAAGCTGTTTTACTGCATCAACTGCTGCCTTTCTTGCTTCATCAAGTGACATATCGTCAACACCTGTAACACCCATTGCTTTTGCAATATTTCTATACTTTTCACCTGTAGCAGGTGCGTTATATTCCATAACTGTTGGTAGAATAATAGCATTAGCTACACCATGAGGTGTATCATAAACTGCACCTAGTGGGTGAGCCATTGAGTGTACAATACCAAGACCAACATTTGAGAAACCCATACCGGCAATATACTGACCAAGAGCCATACCTTCTCTGCCCTCAGGTGTATTTTCTACTGCACCACGAAGGTTCTTGGAGATAATTTCAATTGCCTTTAGGTGGAACATATCACTAAGTTCCCAAGCACCGGCAGTAATATAACCTTCAATTGCATGAGTTAGAGCATCCATACCGGTAGCAGCAGTTAGTCCCTTAGGCATTGAACTCATCATATCAGGGTCAACAACTGCAACAACAGGAATGTCGTGTACATCAACACAAACCATCTTTCTGTTCTTCTCAGTATCTGTAATAACATAGTTAATAGTTACTTCGGCAGCAGTACCGGCAGTTGTAGGAACTGCAATAATAGGAACACACTTGTTCTTTGTTGGGGCTACACCCTCTAGAGAAACAACATCGGCAAATTCAGGGTTCTTGATAATAATACCGATAGCCTTTGCAGTATCCATTGATGAACCACCACCAATAGCGATAATACAATCAGCACCTGAAGCCTTGAAAGTTTCAACACCTGTCTTTACATTTTCAACAGTTGGGTTAGCCTTAATCTTGGAATAAATTTCATAATCAATTGAATTTGCATCCAAAACATCAGTAACTTTCTTAGTTACATTAAACTTAATAAGGTCAGGGTCAGAACAAACAAAGCACTTCTTAAAGCCTCTGCCCTTTACTTCTGTAGCAATCTCTTGAATTGCACCCTTACCGTGATAACTTGTTTCATTTAAGACAAATCTATTTGCCATATTAAACACTCCTTATAAAAAATATATCGTATCAAAATATTTATTGTCTATATTGTACACCTTTATTTTGCATTTGTCACTAGTTTTTTACAAATTTTTTCATTTCAAGCCTGAAAATTATGTGAAAAGCACTTATAAGCACCTTGTAACTAACAATGTAAAATGATAAAATAATAATAGAAACTAAGGAGGTATTTATAATGGAAACATTACAAGCTATAAAATCAAGAAGAAGTATCAGAAAGTTTAAGTCAGATATGATTCCAAAGGATATTTTGGATAAAATTATTGAAGCCGGAACATATGCACCTACCGGCAGAAATGCTCAGTCCCCTATTATTATTGCAGTTACTAACAAGGAAGTTAGAGATAAGCTATCCAAAATGAATAGCATTATTATGGGTAAGGATGAAAACTTTGACCCATTCTACAATGCACCTGTATGCTTAATTGTACTTGCTAATAAGGAAAAACCTACTTATATCTATGATGGTACTTTGGTTATGGAGAACCTTATGTTAGCTGCACATGACTTAGGTATTGGTTCATGTTGGATTCACAGAGCAAAGGAAGAATTTGAAAGTGAAGAAGGCAAAGAAATATTAAAGTCACTTGGCATCAATGGTGACTATGAGGGTATTGGTCATTGTGTATTAGGTTATGCAGATTGTGATGAGCCTACACCTACTAAGAGAAAAGATGATTATGTTTATTATATAGACTAATTTTCATTCAAGGAGAAAAGTATGCAAGTTTTGATGATTAATGGCAGTCCCAGAGTTAACGGCAACACATCTATTGCACTTAACGAAATGGAAACTGTTTTTAAGAAAAACCATATTGAAGTTAACACAGTACAAATCGGCAATATGGATATTAGAGGTTGTACTGCTTGTGGTTATTGTTACGAAAAAGGCAAGTGTATCTTTGATGACGAAGTAAACAAAATTGCACCTATGTTTGAAAAGGCAGACGGTCTTGTTATTGCAAGTCCTGTTTATTATGCATCAGCTAATGCAACACTAATTGCATTTTTAGACAGACTATTCTATAGCACTCACTTTGATAAAAGTATGAAAGTCGGTGCTAGTGTCGTATGTGCTAGACGAGGTGGTTGTTCAGCTACATTTGATGAACTGAACAAGTACTTTACAATTTCAAATATGCCTGTTGCACCAAGTCAATACTGGAACAATATTCATGGCAGAGAAAAAGGTCAAGCAGACCTTGACCATGAGGGTAAACAGACTATGAGGGTTCTTGCTCAGAATATGACATTTCTTATGAAAAGCATTGAACTTGGCAAAAAGGAATTTGGACTTCCAAAGTATGAAGAAAGAATTTATACACACTTTATCTAATAGTTTAAAATTTATAAAGTAAAAGGGTGGACAAATTGTCCACCCTATTTCTTTGCAATATTTTTACTTACCGATTGCATCCTTATATTCACTCTTTGTTAGTTCTTCACTACCATATAGAGTGAATGGATAATCAGTATCACCGTTATTTCTTACAACACCGGCATGATTGTATCTTAGTTTCTTTGCAGTATTGTCATAATAAGTATAGTAAACATTTAGTGCATTGCCGTCATCTGTGATAATCTTTTCAATCTTATAACTATGGTTATAAGGATCACCTGATGCCGGATTATCAGTATAGAACTTATTATCCTTTAGCTTGTAAGCACCATCATATTTACTACTGCTTACATCTTTACCAAATACACTCTTTACTGCTGTAACAACATCATCTTTCTTAATATAGAAACCGTTGCTGTCTTTCTTAAAGTCACCCACAAGGCTCTTTGCGTTTTCATCATTTGCTGAGTTAGTAGCTGAATTGATACACATATCAATTAAGTCACTTGCTGATGCTGATACAAAGTTAGGTGTATGGTGGCTATCAGTTGGAAGCAATAAGCTAATCATCTTTACTGTTTCAGCATTAGTTAGCTTTGCCTTATCAGAGTCAACTGTTGTTGGTACAGTTGAAGATGGTGCAGTTGTTGATGTGTTAACTGTAGTACTCTGAGTAGTTGTTTCAGGCTTAATAATTGGGTCATCGCTATAATTGTAATCATAGAACAAGTAACCTGCTACTGTTAAAGCAATAACAACAATAAATACTACAACACCGATACCGATTTTGAAACCAAGGCTTTTGTCTTTCCTTTCAAAGTCATCATCATCAATATCCATAGCATGAGATGGTACATCATAATTGCTTTCAACATCAAGATTATCACTATCAGTACTAGCACCAAGTTCATAAGTATCAAGTGGTACATCAAGAGTAAGTGTTGATTCCTTAATTTCTTCTGTAGGAATAACCTTAGTTGCCTCTACATTTTCAGATTTATTTTCTTCAGTAGAATTATCTTCCTTATCGGATAATTCTTCTACCTTTACATCTTCAATGTTTTCTTTAGTATCTGTATCTTCTTCGGTAGGTTCATCATCAACATCTACAGGTGCTAAAGAACTAATGTCCTTTACATTAATAGGTGCTACTGCTTCATCGGAATTTTCCTTTGGTTCTTCCTTAGGTCCATCCTTTGGTTCTTCTTTCTTAGAGTTAACAACCGGTACATTATCTTCTTCTGTAGCAGTGCTATTTTCTAATATAGAATTAAGAAGTGATTTATCATCAAACTCACCCTTAATGTTGTTGAAACTTTCAAATAATAGTAGTAAGTAAGAAATAGGTGCAAGACCATAAGTATTTGTGCCCTTTTTCTGTAATGCTTCTACTTGCTTTTCAACTGCCATCTTACCTGTGTTAAGTCTATCCTTAACTGTGTTTTCTGAACAGCCTGTACCATGAGAAATTTCCTTAATACTTAGCTTGTTGTAGTAGAAAATAACAATTGTCATTCTCTGTTCAACAGATAAAGCACCTAGGATTTTGTCGATATATTCCTTAGCCTTTTTCTCACCTACAAGTTTGTTAGGCAATTCCTTTAGCATTTCAGGGATAAACTCAACTTCTTCATCTTCACCGTCAGACACAGGGAAAGAATCTACAACAGTATCCTTTAGCTGGTTGATTGTACGGTAAATTGCAATCTTGTCAATCCAAGAAGAAAATCTATCGGGATGGCTAAGTCCTGATAGGTTGCTAAAGCCTAGAACATAGCTGTCTTTCATTACTTCATTAATGCTATCCTTAGGACAACCTGCAAACTTAACTGTCTTGTACATATCCTTATATGTTAGCTTATAAAGGAATGATAAAGACTCCTTATTGCCATCAATGGCACTATTAACTATATCGGTAGTAACCTTGTTGTTAGTGCCACACACTTTACAAAACATTTCACTACCGTTTATTTTCTTACCACATTTAACGCAGTTCATAAAATATCCTCCTGCTTAAAAACTTTTCTCTATTCTCTATAATATCTAAACTATTTAATAACTATATCATTAACCTTTGGCATCATACCAAGTCTTGCCTACTGCTGAGTCAGCAACAAGTGGCACAGAAAGTGACACTGCCTTTTCCATTTCTTCTTGAAGAATCATTGCAACTCTCATTGACTCATGACTTGGACACTCAACAATCAGTTCATCGTGTACTTGTAGTACAAGTCTTGCCTCAAGGTTTTCTTCCGTTAAACGCTTATCAACCTTAATCATTGCAATTTTGATAATATCTGCTGCTGTACCTTGGATTGGAGCATTTCTTGCTACTCTTTCGCCAAAAGCTCTTGTCATTCCGTTACTTGCAGAAAGTTCAGGCAAATATCTTCTTCTGCCAAATACAGTTTCAACATAACCTGTATCTTTTGCCTTTTCTACAACATCGTGCATATACTTATCAATACCACTGTAATGCTTTAGGTAGGACTCAATATAATTCTTAGCCTCTTTATTGGTTACACCAATATCCTTAGCCAAAGAATAAGCACCGATACCGTAAACAATACCGAAGTTAACTGCCTTTGCCCTACTTCTCATTTCACCGGTAACAAAGTCAAGTGGCATATTGAAAACCTGACTTGCAGTAATTGCGTGAATATCTTGATTATTCTTAAAAGCATCAATCATATTCTTGTCACCGGAAATATCGGCTAATACTCTAAGTTCAATTTGGCTATAGTCGGCATCAACAAGTACCCAACCTTCTCTTGCAGTAAAGAACTTTCTCATTTCTCTACCAAGTTCGGTTCTTACAGGAATGTTCTGTAGGTTAGGTTCTGTTGAGCTAATTCTACCGGTTCTGGTTTCTGTCTGATTAAATGATGAGTGAATTCTGCCGTCATCACCGATAACCTTTAACAATCCCTCACAATAAGTAGAATTTAGTTTACTTAATGTTCTGTACTGTAGCACCATACTGACTACAGGATGCTGATTCTTTAGACTTTCCAATACATCAGCACTTGTAGAATAACCTGACTTAGTCTTTTTCTTACAAGGCAAAGCTAAATCTTCAAATAATGCTACACCAAGTTGCTTAGGAGAATTAATATTAAATTCTCTCCCTACAGAATTATATATCTCTGACTTAAGATTTTCAATATTTTCTTTCAACATTTTGCCAAAATCTTCAATTCCTTGCTTGTCAACTGCAAAACCTAGGTTCTCCATTCTGGCTAGTACATTTGAAAGTGGAATTTCAATTTCATTAAGCAACTTCTTTTGACTACACTGTTCTATTTTCTTTTCAAGAATATTACACAAATCAATCATTGGTGCAATATTACATAGGAATTCATCTTCACCATCATAAGTTTCAACTTCATATTCACCGTTTAACTTATCAATATCATATGAACTTGAATTAGGATTCAACAAATATGATGCTAAAGTTACATCAAAAACAAGGTTCTTGATTTCAAAACCGGTTTTATCAGCATAAGCAAATAATTCTTTTGAAGAATAAACATACTTTTTGTTTTCACTTTTTAGTACAGTATCAACATCAGTAGTTTTGATGATTTCATTTTCTCCTATTATATATAGATAGTCAATATCACCTTTACTTTTGCTATTACTATAAATATACAATTCTTTGCCTAATAAATCAATGGTATTTTTTTCATTTAAAGAATATTTTTTCTTTTCTTTAGGAGTTTTCTCTGCTGACTCAGCTTCTTTTAGCTTAAACTTATCTATTAAGGAAAAAAGTTCTAGTTTTGCCATCATTCTTGATGCCTCATCCGGCTGAGTACAATTTACAAGATAATGATTAATATCAGTATCAATAGGAATATCAAGCTTGATTTCACCTAACATTCGTGACATATAGGCACTGTCTTTGTTTTCACGAAGTTTCTTCCTCATACCATCTTTAATATCAATAGTATCTAGGTTTTCATATATATAGTCAAGGTTATTAAATCTTTGGATTAAGTCACCGGCACCCTTAGGTCCAATACCGGGAACACCGGGAATACAGTCTGATGAATCACCTTGAATAGCTTTAATCTCAATAAGCTGTCTTGGTGTTACACCATAGTCCTCCATAATCTTCTTTTCATCATAAAGTATAGCATTAGCCTTGCCACCTTTAGTGGATGCAAGTCTTACTGTTACCTTATCATTAATAAGTTGAAGTGAATCTCTATCCCCTGTAGCAAGTACACATTCATCACCATTAACCTTACAAGTATGAGAAAGTGTACCCAGAATATCATCAGCCTCATAACCCTCCTTAGTTATAATAGTATAGCCAAGTAAAGTTAATAAGTCCTTTAAAGGTTGCAACTGCTGATGTAGTTCTTCAGGCATACCTTTTCTGTTAGATTTGTACCCATCATATGCTTTGTGTCTAAAGGTTGGTGCTTTTAAGTCAAAAGCAATAGCCACAGCATCAGGGATAACATCTTCCTGTATTTTAAGTAGCATTGTTAAAAAGCCATATATTGCATTAGTAAACTGACCATCTTTTGTAGTCAATAATCTTATTCCATAGAAAGCTCTGTTTAGAATTGAATTTCCGTCAACAACTAAAAGTTTCATATATACTTCCTTTCAAAAGTTCTAACTTACATTATAATATAGAAACACAAATGTTTCAAGAATGATTAAAGTTTTTGTGAAACTATATATTGTGGTATATGTTATATATTGCCACAAAGGTAAGATGTTTATTTCCTAATAAGAATATTATACTTTAACTATTGAACATTTTACTACACTGATACTATATATTGTGTGTTTACAATTTTGTAACACAATCTATTGTAAATCCCATAAAATCTAGGATTTATAAAATTACATAAAATTTATTCGTTAAATTGGTAATAATAACGGTTGACTTAACACAATATATGGCATATACTAATAAGGCACGAAAAAAACAAACATTTTATTTATTTTTAATTTACATAAGGTAATTTGATGATTTTGTTTTACAATATATGATATTTTACATGGGAGGAACGAAATGATTACTGAAATCACCAAGAGAGATGGTAGAAAAGAACCATTTGAAATTGAAAAAATAACTAATGCGATTTTTAAGGCAGCACAGGCAATTGGTGGCTCAAACTATGAAGAAGCTGAGGATTTAGCCAACAAGGTATGCGACTATATTGAAAATGTTGAGAAAATTCCTGCACCAACAGTTGAACATGTACAGGATACTGTTGAAAAGATGATGATTGAAAACGGTCATGCAAGAACAGCTAAGGAGTTCATTCTTTACAGAGCTGAAAGAACAAGACACAGAGAAATGAACACAAAGCTAATGAAGATTTATGAGGATCTAACTTTTAAATCAGCTAAAGATAATGATGTTAAGAGAGAAAATGCTAACATTGACGGTGATACTGCAATGGGCACTATGCTTAAGTATGGTAGTGAAGGTGCTAAGCAGTTCTACAAAATGTACATTCTTAACCCTAAACACGCTAAGGCTCACGAAGATGGTGACATTCATATTCATGACCTTGACTTCTTAACACTAACAACTACTTGTTGTCAGATTGACCTTGTAAAGCTATTTAAGGGTGGTTTCTCTACAGGTCACGGTTATCTAAGAGAACCTAATGATATTGCTTCTTACTCAGCACTTGCTTGTATTGCTATTCAGAGCAACCAAAACGACCAGCACGGTGGTCAGTCAGTACCTAACTTTGATTATGGTATGGCTCCGGGTGTTAAGAAAACTTATGTTAAGCTATATCGTCAGAACCTAGCAAGAGCTATTGAACTTTTGGCAGAAGTTGATGACATTGACGAAACAGTTGCTACTGCAAGTGAAATTATTGAAAAGGCAAAAGAAATCAGTGGTGACCAACCTTCTCTACAGGCAGGTGAAGAATATGCTAAGGCTGAACTTCCAATTCTTGTAGAAATGTATGGTGAACAAATGGGTGGTAAAATTCAGAGATTTGCTAAGAAGCATGCTGAAAAGGAAATTGACCGTTCAACATATCAGGCAATGGAAGCACTTATCCACAACCTAAACACAATGCATTCAAGAGCAGGTGCTCAGATTCCATTCTCATCACTAAACTATGGTACTGACACAACTCCTGAAGGCAGACTTGTTATTAAGAACATCCTTCTTGCTGAAGATGCAGGTCTTGGTAACAACGAAACTCCTATCTTCCCTATCCACATTTTCAAGGTTAAGGAAGGTGTTAACTATAATCCGGGTGACCCTAACTATGATTTATTCAAGTTAGCTATGAAGGTTTCTGCTAAGCGTCTATTTCCTAACTTTAGCTTTATTGATGCTCCATTTAACCTACCTTACTATAAGCCTGGTCATCCTGAAACAGAAATTGCATATATGGGTTGCCGTACAAGAGTTATGAGCAATGTTTACGACCCAACAAGAGAAATTACATACGGCAGAGGTAACCTATCATTTACTTCTATTAACCTACCTAGACTTGCAATTCTTGCTAACAAGAACATTGACTTCTTCTTTGAACAGCTAGACAGAATGGTTGACCTTGTTACTGACCAGCTACTTGAAAGATTTGAAATTCAGTGTCAGAAAAAGGTTCTTAACTACCCATTCCTAATGGGACAAGGTATTTGGCTAGACTCAGACAAATTAAACCCTAATGATGAAGTTAGAGAAGTTCTAAAGCATGGTACACTAACTTGTGGTTTCATTGGTCTTGCTGAATGTCTAAAGGCTCTTACAGGTAAGCACCACGGTGAAAGTGAAGAAAGCCAAAGACTTGGTCTTGAAATTGTTGGTTACATTCGTAAGAAGATGAACGAAGCTACTGAAAAGTATCACCTAAACTTCTCAGTTATTGCTACTCCTGCAGAAGGTCTATCAGGTAGATTTGTTCGTATTGATAAAGAAAAGTTCGGTATTATCCCGGGTGTTACAGACAGAGATTACTACACTAACTCTTTCCATGTACCTGTTTACTACAATATTTCAGCATTTGATAAGATTAGAATTGAAGCTCCTTATCACAACCTAACTAACGGTGGTCACATCAGTTACATTGAACTTGACGGTGACCCAACAGAAAACCTAGATGCTTTTGAAGCAGTTATCAGATATATGAAGGAACAAGGCATTGGCTACGGTTCAATTAACCACCCTGTTGACAGAGACCCTGTATGTGGTCACACAGGTATTATCGGTGATGTTTGTCCTAAGTGTGGCAGAAAAGAAGGAGAATCAGGTAAGGGCTTTGAAAGAATCAGAAGAATTACCGGTTATCTTGTAGGTACTGTTGACCGTTTCAATGATGCTAAGAGAGCTGAAGTTGAAGACAGAGTAAAGCACACACTAACAACTGATTGTGGTTGTCTTGACTGTGAGGAGGCTATTTAATGGCTGACAATATAGTCAGACTTGCCGGTGTAATTAAGGAATCTATCGTTGATGGTCCCGGAATTAGAATGACAGTTTTCACACAAGGTTGCCCTCACCACTGTGAGGGTTGCCATAATCCTGAAACTTGGGACTTTGAGGGTGGTTTTGATTGTGAAATCGAGAAGTTAATCAATACTGCTAAGAAAGACCCACTACTTCAAGGACTTACCTTTTCCGGTGGTGAACCATTTGCACAAGCTAAGCCACTTGCAAAACTAGCTAAAATGTGTCACGAAAACGGCTATAATGTTTTCTGTTACACAGGTTATACATTTGAAAAGCTGGTTTCTTCCTTTGACACTCATCCTGAATGGAAAGAACTTTTGGAGGAAGTTGACTATCTTGTTGATGGTCCGTTTATTCTTGCTGAAAGAAGTTTAATGCTACACTTTAGAGGTAGCAAAAATCAGCGACTACTTGATGTTAAAAAAAGTTTAGCTGAGAACAAAGCTATTGATGCAGAAAATGTATAATTTTTAATAAGTGATTAAGAGTCACTCCCTGTGTAAAACAAATTTAATTAAAATAACCGACCTAAGTTAGAATTAGTCTAGTTAGGTCGGTATTTTTATGCCATAAATTTGTAAAAAAGAAAGACAGTATAAACTGCCTTTCTATAATAATTATTTAATTAGAAGCTACCACTTGAACCACCGTGAGAAGTACCTGATGAACTAGTATGTGTACTAGAGCCACCACTGCTACTATCATTATCCTTTGGTTTAGCAGTTTTACTTATATTACGGTACAAGTAAAGGTCACTGCGTTCTGTAACATTAAAAGAACCACTCTTTACATAACTATTTGCTAATGGTTGCATACGAACAGACTTTAGCTTTGACTTCATAATAAGTACAACAATGAAACCAACTAAAGCACCTACACCTACACCACCAAATATAATATAGTATATTGGAATTATAGTCTTAGGCTGATTGTTTACATCATATGGTTCATCAGTTATAGCCTTATTAATATAGTCATCACACATTGTGACAAATGTATCAAATGCATCATAGTATTCACCGTCACTTAAATATGGCTTAACATCATCCATAATTTTTTCTTGACCATAGTCTGTGAAATATGGAATACCGGCACCTGTTGTACTGATAGCCCATTTTCTATTTTCCATATCCAGCAAGAAAAGAATACCATCGTGATTATCTCCCTCACCATAACCTTTATAGTCAAAGAAATCATCAGCATATTCTGTAGGTGTTTTGTCACCAATAGACTTTTCGGTAACAATAACAACATCAAATGTATATTTTTCTGATACAGTATCAATGTGTTCCTTTAGTTGAGCATACTCTATATCCGAAAGCAACTGTGCATTATCAACAAGTCTACCGTATTTATTAGCACCCTGACTTTCTGCAAATACAGGAAGTACAGACAATGATACCAGAAAAATTGCAAAAATAATTGAAACAACTCTTTTTTTCATTTTAGTACCTCCTTACAGTAAATTATATAACAAGCCAATTATAATAATAACTGCTGCTATAGAACCTGCAATAATGGCAAAATATCTCCAAAATGCACCCCAATCGACAGGTAGATCACCAACCATTTTACCGGTTTGACCATTCATTGCAAATAGGAAATTTTGACCATTCCAAGAGGTATTAAGTATCCAAACAGGATACAATGCGTATTTAGAAGTACCGTTTTGGAACTGCACACTTGAACTCTGTGTCATTAGAGAAGAATACTCACTTGCAGTTTCTCTAAACAACTGTTCGGTAGTATTTTTAATTCTCTGATTAGCTCTATTGATACTGTTTTCTTTTGTAACATCATACTTATCAGCAAGGTAACCGGCTAAATAAGCTGTTTGGAAATCTACTGCTTCATTAAAGTTAAAAGGTTCGATACTTTCCATAAGGTCATCAGGCATTTGGCTTGAACCGTCAACCGGTACATTAGTAAAGCCAACATTACCACCTCTGCCAACTAGGTAATATTTGGTTTCTGTGTAATTATAGTCACTATCGCTCCAATGTCTTACCTTTGTACCTTTGTACTGGATATGAGCCTCAGTATCAGCATCAAATAACCAAAATGGCACATACATACCACGAATTTGGTCAATGTGATTTTTGTCTTTGAAGATTTTTGGAACTAGTTTCTTGTTAACATGTTTAGAAAGTGCCTTGATAGCATCTTCCTTAGTTAGTCTAAACGGGATAACATAATCAGGCTTTAGGTCACCTGAGAATCTACCCTTTAACACAACAGGGTTGCCACAATAGGGACAACTTGTTGCACCGGTATTTTCATCGGCAACAATTTCACCACCACAAGAATTACATACATAAACTGACATACCTTCTGTTTCTTCATCAGTAAATGTTTGTTCATTGGAATTATCCCAATTCATATTGTCCTGTGTATTTTTCTTAAGGTCCTCATCATATGACTTTAGAGTTTCCATATCAAACTC
>ERZ772892.2486-NODE-2486-length-15498-cov-9.986143_pt1 | contig 15498 bp, 9 predicted proteins | sample MGYA00512126_ERZ772892 | MGnify/ENA primary metagenome ERZ772892 (study PRJEB29015, sample SAMEA2737697) | human gut metagenome | biome: human gut; feature: human-associated habitat; material: faeces | place: China | collected 2012 ... | reverse complement strand
AGCGGGACAAGTACATATCCATCGCCATTTTCAGCCTGACGTGGTACACCGTGGCATCGCTTATCATGACGGCGCTCGGCGTGCCGCCGCCCGACGTGCTGACGGAACGATGGTTTAAGGCATGGACAACAGAGCTTGTCGTTGTTGCAGGCATCAAGATTTTCAGAAAGGACGATACGGCTTTATGAATGAATTACTGAACAAAAGAATTGCGAACCTTCTCAGCGTGAAGAGCCTTGTGACGATCGCGCTGACGGCGACCTTCTGCATCCTGACGGTGCGCGGCGCGGTCACGCAGGAATTTAACACCGTGTACCTCATGGTGATCGCGTTCTACTTCGGCACACAGAACGCCGCGGGCAGCGCGAAGGGAGAGTGAGCGGTGTGAATATCCGCAAATACCCGGCGAACGCGGGGAACATCGGCGGCACGCGCCCGGCGAGCGGCATCCGCTACATCGTCATTCATTACACGGGCAACGACGGCGACACGGCGCTGAACAACGCCAAATACTACGCATCGAACGTGGTGAAGACGAGCGCGCACTACTTCGTTGACTCGAAGGAGGTCATCCAGAGCGCGGACGATCTACGCATCGCGTGGGCGGTCGGCGGGGAGAAGTACCCGAGCTGCGCGCAGACCGGCGGTGGGACGATGTACGGAAAGTGCAAGAACGCCAACAGCATCAGCATTGAGCTGTGTGACGCGAGGAAGGACGGCGCATACGCGCCGGACGCGCGCACCGTGGAGCGGGCGCTTGCGCTGACGCGCGAGCTGATGAAGAAGTACAACATTCCCGCGAGCAACGTCATCCGCCATTTCGACGTGACGGGCAAGCTCTGCCCGGCGTACTGGTCCGGCAGGGAGAACGCGGGCAAGTGGGAAAAGGAATTCCACGGAAAGCTGACGGCGCCCGATTACCGCACGCAGCTTCAGAAGCGCGCGGGGTTGACGGACGGCACGATGGATTACCTCTCGGCGTATCAGTACGGCGATGACCTCGTCCGGAAGCTCGCGACGATGAAGTAAAGCACGGGGCGGGAGGGCGTGCAGCTCTCCCGCCCGAAGAGAAAGGAGGGGAGGAAGTATGCCTTCCAACTGGCTATACATCGACACGAATTTTCCGTCGTTCACGCAGAAGGAGAGCGTGAATGACAAGGTCGAGACGATGCAGGACTACCTCTTCATGCTCGTCGAGCAGCTGCGCTACACACTGCACAACTTAGACCTTTCCAACATGAATAAGACGGCGGCGGACGAGTTCGTCAAGCAGATCACCGATCCCATCTACGGCGAGATCAAGGACGCGGAGGGGAACATCACGCAGGTCGCGCTCGTGGCCGAGGGGCTGGCGGCGCGCATCGGCGACGCCGAGGGGAACATCACGCAGCTGCAAGCGACGGCAAAGGGGTTGCAGGCGAGTATTTCGAGCCTTGACGGCAGCGTGACGAACCTGACGGCGGATGTGAACGGCATCCGCGCGACGGTGAGAGGCAAGATCGACGGCAGCGATGCGCAGACGCTTATCGACCAGAACTTGCACAAAATCACGCTGGCGGCGACGAGCGGTTCGAGCGGCACGACTTTCACGCTGAGCAAGGACGGCGCGCAGATCGCGAGCACAGGAACGGTCGATCTGCACGTCAAGGCAGTCAACATCGACGGCACGCTGACAGCGGGCGCGCTGCGCGGCGGGAGCGTGAGCCTGCTGGCCGGAGATACCCCTGTCGGCAGCATGGATCTTGCCTACACGGGCACGGGGCAGGTCGGCGTCGGTCTGACGGCGACCTATGGTGGCATGAAGATGCACGCAGCGGGAAATATCTTTCTTGAATCTGAGCTGGGGCCGTTTGCATTGATCGGAAAAGACGATGCCAGCGACTACCCTGTCGTCTCGCTCGGCGGCGGCTATCTGGTGCTGAGCGGCAACTACACGTTCGGCGCTTCGCCGCCGAGCCACGCGCCGTATGGCACGGTGTTTTTCATCGAGGAGTAAGGCATGGCGAGCTTTTATTGTACGCTGTCGCCGGTCGACGGAGACGGGACGCAGCTCAACGTGTACGCCAAGTTTACGGGCGGCGCAGATGATTATACCTTTAAGAGGCTCATCGACGTGCGCATCACAGGCGTCGGAACATTTGAGTTCAATTCCACGGCAGTCGGCGGCGGGGAGAGCACATTCGTCGGCACGATCACGGGGCTATCGCCGGGGACGACATACGAGTGGGTGTGTAACCTCTATTATTGGGGCGGCGACTGGATCGTATCGGATTACTCCGACGAGGGTACCGCCACAACGTACAGCGGCGGCGGTGGCGGCGGCGGAAGCGGCGCGAAGGCGGTCATCAATGTCGGGACGTATGTCCATCCGAACTGGAAGAAATACCGCGCGATCGTCAACATTGGGACGTATTACAACACAAATTGGCTATCGGTTCGACCGGTCAACAATTATGGGAGCTATTCGCAACCCAATTGGAGGTAAAGAGCATGAATGAAAAGATTAAGCAGGAAGCGGCGCACGCGATGCACCTGATCGGCGTTTTGAACGTCAACGGCGATGCCGTCGATGTGGTGGCAGCGGTGCGCCAGTCGCTTCGCAATATTGTGACGATCTGCGATGCGGCAGAAGAGCCGACGCAGGGCAACGCGCAGGACAAGCAGGCGGCGGAGCCGGAAAAGGCCGGTGAGGCCAAATGAAGCTGCCGGAGGTCCCGTATGCCGACGGCATCGGCAAGCGCGGGCAGCTGCAATTCTACGGCCTTGACCACAACCTGGGTGCAGGGGACGGCGGGCTGTGGGACATGCAAAACCTGACGAGTGACTATTATCCTGTACTTTCGACGCGCGCAAAGCGCAAAATTTACAAGAATCTTGTCAGTCCGGGCGGACTTTTCGCGTGGGATGCGCTGGCGTGGGTGGAGGGCACGGCCTTCTACTATGGCGGCGTGAAAAAAGGCGACGTGACGGCGGGCGAGAAGCGCTTCGCCGCCATCGGGGCCTATATCATCATCCTGCCGGACAAGAAGTACTACAACACGGTATCGGGCGAGTTCGGCAGCCTTGAGAGCACGTGGAGCGGCGCCAGCTTAACGTTCACGAACGGCAAGCTCTATGAAGAGGCCGCGGAGGCAAACACCATTCAGTGCAGCGGCGTCGCATGGAGCAACTACTTCAAGGCAGGCGACGCGGTGACGATTGCGGGCTGCACGAAGCACGCGGAGAACAACAAAACGCCGGTGATCCGCGAGATCGACGGCGACAAGATGTATTTCTATGAAAACGTCTTCAAGCTGGACGGTGAAAACGGCACGACAGAGTACACGGAGACGGGAAACTTGACGGTTCGGCGCACGGTGCCGGACTTAGAATACCTGTGTGAGAACGAAAACCGGCTGTGGGGCTGCGACGGGCGCACGATCTACGCGAGCAAGCTCGGCGATCCCTTCAACTGGAACGTGTTTGAGGGGCTTGAGACCGACAGCTACGCCGTGGACACGGGCAGCGCGGGAGACTTCACGGGGTGCGTGAGTTTCCTCGGCTATCCGGTGTTCTTCAAGGAGGACCACATCTACAAGGTGTACGGCAGCATTCCGTCCAACTTTGAGGTGATGGGCTCGGCCACGCTGGGCGTTGCCAAGGGCTGCGGCGGGAGCCTCGCCATCGCGGGCGAGCGGCTGCTGTACCTCTCCACCTCGGGCGTGATGATCTACTCCGGTGGCATCCCGCAAAGCCTGCACGACGCCTTCGGCATGACGAGGCTGCGCGGCGGGCGCGCGGGGAGCGACGGCCTCAAGTATTATCTGAGCGCGCAGGACGAGAGCGGGGAGTGGAAGCTCTACGTCTACGACACGCGCAAGGGCATGTGGCACATCGAGGACAAGACGCACGCGACGCACTTCTGCCGTTATCAGGGGAACACCTATTTTCTGACGGCGGAGGGCGAGATCGCGCTGACGGGCAACATCCTCGACGCGCCGGAGGGCTGCACGGACGAGGAAGACTTCACGTGGTTCGCCGAGACGGGCGACTTCACGGAAAAGGGCTCGAGCCAAAGTACGAGCTACGACGGCGTGAAGAAGAGCATCGCCAAGCTGTGGGTGCGCATCGAGGTCGCGGCGGGGGCCGAAGCAAAGGTGCTGATGCAGTTTGATTCCGACGGGAAGTGGGTGCAGGCCGGGCAAACGCTGAAACCGGAGCGAAAGCGCAGCTATTACCTGCCCATCGTGCCGCGGCGCGCGGACCATTACCGCATCCGCATCGAGGGCAAGGGCGAGTGCCGCGTCTATTCGATGAATCGCGAGTATTACGCGGGCAGCGAACTCAAGAGCACGCGCGGACCACAGTAAAAATTCAAGCAGAGAGGAGAAGAAAATGGCGTATACATACGATGACTTTCAAAAGGCGGCGAGCGGCAGCAATGTGAATTTTTCGCAGTACGATCTCGACCTTGCGAAAAAGCACCCTGAGTTCGGTATGAGCGTGCTCGACCTCAAGAAGCAGTACGCGGGTGCGACGACGGCGGAGCAGCGCGCGCTCATCAACGCCAAGGCGAACCAGCTGCGCAGCAGCTACGGCAATTACACTGCCGGCGCGGATGGCAGCCAGTACGTGAGCGACGGCAAGTACGCGCCGAAGATCGACGAGACGCTCGACAAGATTGGCTCGTTCAAGCCGTTTACATACGGCAGCGCGCCGAGCTACGAAAACCGCTTCCAGCAGAAGCAGCAGGAGCTTTTGGACGCGGCGCTCAAGCGAGATCCGTTCTCGTGGAGCAAGGAGACGGATCCGCAGTACAGCAGCTACAAAAAGACGTACCTGCGCGAGGGCGAGCGGGCGACGGCGGACGCACTGGCGAAAGCAAGCGCCGCGAGCGGCGGACGGCCGAGCTCGTTCGCCGTGAACGCGGCGACGCAGGCGGGCGACTACTACGCAACGAAGCTCTCCGACGTGATCCCGACGCTCTATCAGCAGGCCTATGAGCGATACCTCAAGGACTACCAGATGAAGCTCAGTGACCTTGAGGCCGTGAACAACCAGGAGCAGCTCGACTACGCAAAGTATCTCGACCGGCTGAACCAGTTCAACACCGACAGGAACTTCGACTACAACAACTACCTCGGCGAGTACGGCCGCTTGCAGGACTACCTCGGCGGTTTGCAGGGGCAGGACAACACGGAGTACAACCGCTATCTCGGCGTGCTGGACGAGATCAAGGAAAAGCAGCAGCAGGACCAGGAGCTCAGCCGGTCGCAGGTCGACGCGATGCTGCAAGTAGGCGTTTCGCCGAGCGCGGGGCTCATCGGCAAGAGCGGGTACGAGAGCGAGTACGTCAAGGCGCTCGAGAACTACTACAAGCAGCAGGCGGCGCAGGCCGCGGCGAAGACGAGCGGCAGAAGCGGCGGGACCACGAGGCGGTCCGGCGGGACGAGCGGCGGCGGAACGAACATGAGCCTGACAACCGCAAAGGCGATGGCAAAAGCGGGACAGCTGACGCAGGAGGTCGTGAACGTGCTGAAAAAGAACGGCTTCAACGACGATTATCTCGCGTCGGAGTACGGCTATACCGGAAGCGGCAGCGGGAGGATGACGTTCGGCTACGATCCGGACGAGGGTATTTTCACGTGGAACGGCTACCGGTTCAATTCGCCCGAGGCGTTTGCGGCGGCGCTGGACCGCGCGGCGCTGACGGACGAGGAGAAAACCGAAATTTCCCGAAAGCTGAAAGCCAACGGCTTCAACATCACGTTTTGATGAGGTGACGATATGGCAATTAAGATCACACAAATCAAGCCCGAGGGCGCGCAGAAAAGCGCGCCCTCGGCAAAAGACTATTCAGGGGAGAAAAAGGGAAGCAGCGGCAGCGCCGTGAGCGGCAGCAGCGGGCGCATCCAGATTACGAAGATTCCCGGTGCGGAGAAGCAGCGCAGCATCGCCGCGAGCAGGAAGACGACGCGCGAGACCGAGCACGCGGACGAGCTGGACAAGCAGACCACGCCGAGCGCCAGCCGACAGGCGAGCAAGCAGACCTTCGGGCAGCGGGTGCTCAAGGGCATTGAAAGCGGCCTTGTCTCCGAGGGCGCGAACCTTGCAAACCTCGGCGGCGTGGCGACGGACCGGCGCGGCGGCACGGAGATGAGCGGAGTTTATCGTAGGCAAGCGGAAACGCTTGACAAGCAGATTGCGGCGCTGGAAAAGACGCTGAAAGACCCGACGATGACGGCGCAGGACATCAAGGAGACGAACGAGGCCCTTGCGATCGCGCGCAGCGAGCGCGAGAAGTACGGCAAGGTCATCGAGAGCGGCGAGAAGACGGCGAGCAGCCTGTATGATACGGCTGACAAGGGCTATTCCTTTGCGCAAAAGCTGAGCGAGGAGAGCACGGCGGGGACGAAGGGCATCAAAAAAGGCGTGCTGAGCATCGTTCCGGCGGCGACGCAGATCGGCTTGCAGACGGCGGAACGCATGGTCGCGCCGGGCATGGATGTCGCGGGGCGCGCGCTGTCCGTGGCCGGTGGGAACGCGGCGGACTACCGCCGCAAAGCGGGCGAGCAGTACGACGCGGAAAAGGCGACGCTGCGCGCGACGGTATCGGCGCTCGGCGTGGCGGCGGGCGGCGCGCTCTCCAAGGGCGTGAACGCGGCGGGGCTCAAGCTGCTGCGCGCGGCAGGCAAGCAGAATTACGTCCTGCCGAACATTGCACTCGGCGGTGCATCGGCGGTCGGCTATGCGGCGGGCGAGACCGGCGCGAGCGAGCTCTCCAAGGCGATGACCGACGAAGACTACACGCCGGACTGGAAAGCTATCGGCGAGACAGCGCTGACGGCCTTTGCCTTCGGCGCGATCTCGAGCGCCATCAACGCCGCTGCCATCACGGGGCGCAACAAGAAGTACATGAACGAGCTGAACGACGCAGCCAAGGAGCGTTACGACTACGCCAAGCGCATCATTGAGGACCCGCGCGCGACGGCGGAGCAGAAGGCAGCGGGCGCACAGTCCGTCATGGATGCCGTGGACAAGATGCGCTATACGCTGGATGACCTGCAAGTGGTGGGCGCGCAGAAGGAAGTCGACGCAATGCGGGAATTCCTGCTGAGCATCTACGGCGAAATGCTCCCCTATACAGGCACGAGCGCGGGCGGCATCGGCACGGGCGCATCCGGACTTGCGCCGGTCGCGCCGGTTGGAGGGAGCATCGCACCCGTGCAGACGGGCGGTGGTATGAGCGCCATGCAGGAGAACGCGCCGACAGCGCCGATCTCTCCGCGTGCGCCGGGCGCCGCGGCGGTGATGCAGAACAGCACGCCTGCGGCCGCACCAACCGTCGGACAGCAGAACACCATGCCCGCACAGCCTGCGGTGACGCCTGAGAGCGCGCAGGGCACGGGTGGGGGTAATTTGACGCCCACACAGCCGAACGCCGCACAGGGCGCGGCAGAGGGCAAAGCGGACGCCCTGGACGCGGGCAAGCGCGTGAATCTTCTTGAGTACAGCAACGAGCAGAACGCGCAGAAGGTCGAAGATGGGCTGAAAGACGGCACGCTGGCCGTGGACGCGAAAGAGAATATCTATCGCGTGAATGAGGATCAGCACATCGACCGGCGCGACAGCGCGAGCGTGGGCGAGCGGAGCGTGAACGCCTTCCAGTTCGACCACCCCGAGCTGCACGGCTATTACGCGGACGCGGCGGCGGTCTTGCAGGAGGAGATGAGCTTCGCCCAGAAGGGCGGCGAGCTCATCCGCCGGACGAGCCGTGAGGCGGGCGACGACGAATACATCCGCACCAAGCGCGGCGTGAGCGAGCACATCGCGCGGCTGCTGGATGACGAGGGCGTGCGCTACGACGACATCGACCGCTCGCTGAGTGCGATCATCCACAACCACGGGCAGGAAAACTTCGCGGCGGCGAAGCGCGTGGAGCTGCTGCTGGACGACATGCTGACAAACGGCTATACGGATATCCACGGGCAGCACATTGCACCGAACGAAGAATACATTGCAGCAAAGAAAGCCATCCCCGGCGCGGACATGAGCGAGCGGACACACGAAGAGCTCCCGATCTACGACATGCCGGAGGGGCGGAACGGAGGAATCTATGGACGACAGGAAGAAAATGCCGGATGGTCTGAGCCTGCCGAAGGCACCAGGCAGCGTGCCGATGCCGTGGCAGCGGAAAACGATCTACACGGTGGAGACAGAGGACGGCGACCTTCTGAGCCTGGGGCCGGAGGAGCTGGCGAATTACGCAGCACGACAGCGGAAGGGCGGCGCAGAAACCGAGAGCTGACGCAGCGGCGCCGAGAGATCGCGTGGGAGCAGCCGCTCACGAGTGCGGCGGCACTGGGCGTGCAGGGCGGCACGAGCGACGAGACGCTGCACGTGCTGCCAGAGGAAGACTGGGACGACGAGCTGCGCAGCTTTTCGGACTGGGCACGCGGCAAGGGCGTGAAGCGCGTGACGATGGTGACGGGCCTTTTGCAGGTCGAGACCGAGAATGGGCCGGTTGGCGTGCGTGGCATCATCAACCGCGAGAGCGGCGAAATGGTGCTGCGCGTGGACGGTGAGAAGCGCACGGCGTCGGAGATCGGCAAGCACGAGGTCGGGCACCTCATCACGGAAGAAGAAAACGTGCGCGCCTTCATGGAGACGGTGCGCGGCGGCGCGGACTGGCGCGGCATCTACGAAGTCTATGAGCGCTGCTATGAGCCGCTGACGAACGGTTATGTCGGCATGACGGCGGAAGAGCGCGAGCTCTACGTGTGGGAAGAGATCATGGAGGATGCCTACGCAGGCATCGACAGCTACGGCCAGAGGGCGAGCCGCTACCACGAGCAGGCGGTCGACGCGATTGAACGCGCGGCGGAAGCGGCGGAACATCCGGCGAGCGAGCCGGAAGGCCTGACGCTGCGCGCGGTGGATGAGGTAAAAAGCAGAGGACCGCCTGAGAAATATTCTTACGCGGGCCGCAATGCCGAGAATGCAGACCTTGACGCGCTGCACGAGGCCGAGCGCTACGAGATGCAGGGCGTGGACGCTGAGACGATCCGGCAGAAAACGGGCTGGTTCCGCGGCGCGGACGGAAAGTGGCGTTCCGAGGTGAACGACAGTGGGATGAAGCTGCGCTTTGAATCGGGACTGTATGACTATGACACGGAACTGCGGGAGAAAAACCGCGCATGGGCCAAGCTGACCGACCGCAAGTTGACGGACGAGCAGAGGAGAGACCTTGCGGACTACCAAAGAAGCGCAGAGCGCGGAGACACCGACGAGGCGTTGTATGAGAAGCTGACCGGCGAGTTCGGAGGCGATTTTGAGAAGTGGGCGCTCACATTGGAGACAACGAAAGAGGCTACAAAATCCATCCCCAATTACACCACGCTGGGCAAGCTGGTAAATGCGCCGGAACTATTCACAGCCTATCCCGATCTTGCTGACGTCGGCGTAACGTTCCAGAATCTTGAGCGCGGGCAGAACGGCGGGTATAACCGCAGGTTCGACAGCATTGAACTGAGCCGCGACCTGAAAAACAGACCGGAGGCGCTGCTGAATTCCCTCATTCACGAGGTACAGCACGCCATTCAGAGAAGAGAGGGCTTCACACCCGGGGCAAATCTGAAATACTGGAACAGAAAACTCGAGGAGGGATATGACGGCAGGGACGCCGAAACCAGACGCGAAGGCGCGCGGTTGCGCGAGCAGTATGAGCAGATGAAGGCAAACGATCCCGAATTTATGCGCAGCATGGAAGAACTGAACGCCATGGCGCCGACGGTGCCGCGCGGGAAAGTCGACATGGACACATGGGAGCAGGTCGAGCCGGATCCGCCGGAATGGGTGCGCTTCGACGAAAGGCGCGACCAACTGGAAGAAAAATACGGCGACCGCGTGTGGGATTATTTCAGCCTGCGCGACAGCATTGATAGAAACGCGAGGGACGGCAGGCTGCCGGGAGACCTCTACCACGACACGGCGGGCGAGATCGAGGCGCGGGACGCTGCCTCGCGCCGCGGCCTGACGGCGGAGGAACGCAGGAGCCGCAAGCCGGACACCGGCGACGAGAACACGGTGTTCGCGGATGGCGGGGTGAGCTACAGCATCAACAACACGCGAGGCTTGACCATTCGCGAGCAGATGAAGAAATACCGCGCGGGAGAAATGACGACCCACGATGAATTCTATTACGGAGAATCGCCGAGCTCGCTTGACGCGGCGGGATTTGACGGCAAGCCGCTTGTCATGTCGCAGAAGGATTTTAGAAAATCGAGGTCCGAAAAACACAACGTTCCGCCAAGAGCAATGACGAGGCTTGCGGAAGCCCTGTCCGATCCGGTACTGTCGTTCGAGGTGGGCGATAAAATCGGCATTTTGACAAAGGATATCGACGGTGACGGAAAGCCGCTGCTTGTCGGAGTGCTGGAAAATACCGAGCTGGACGGCGAAAGCGTCAACAGAATAAAAAGCGCCTACGGGCTGGATGACCCGCAGGCGTGGATTAAAAATCAGATTGCAGAAGGCAAGACGCTCCGCATTTACGACAGCAAAAAAGCGGACAGCTTTTTAGGCGAGTTTGGCTACAAGGCCGAGCGCCCAAAAGACTACCGCTCGGGCGATACTATATCAGACGTACATGAAAATGTCAAGTCGCCGACGCTGGGCGACGAGATTCAGCGGCAGATCATGGGCGAAGAAAACGAGCCAAGCCAAATGCCGCCTGGCAACCGAGTATTAAAGTCCCCGGAGCTGCAAGCAAAGGTTGAGCTCGATGACAGCAGTGTATCAGACGGCGGCGGGAACGTCAAGCCGAAGACGCGATATTCCGTGGAGGACGAGACTGACAGCGCAGGCCGCGAGCTGACCGCGCAACAGCGGGAATACTTCAAGGATAGCAAGGCGAGGGACGAGCAAGGACGATTGCTGACGCTTTATCACGGAACGGGAGCGAAATTCACTGTATTTGACAGAGGGCGCATCGAACAAAACTTCCAGAACAGAGGCGGCGACCTTGGGTTCTACTTTAGCCCGTATATTGAGGACGCGCAGGGCTACGCAAGAGAAGCGACGTTTTCGACGGGTGGAGAGAAAACTATCATGGAAGTCTACCTAAACCTGAAAAATCCGCTCGTTATTGAGGATGAGGGATGGGGGAGCGCAATTAGTCAGGCTGACATTCGGCACGGCGACTTGAAACGCTGGGCGCAGGAAGGCGGGCATGACGGTATTATCGTCAAGTCTACAGATGAAGTGGACGATGACGGAACGCCAGACGCGGTGTACATCGCCTTCTCGCCGGAGCAGATCAAAAACGTTTCCAACGAAACGCCGACAGACGATCCGGATATCCGTTTCTCGGCGGAGGATGAAGACGGCGGCGAGTGGGACAAGGAGCTGGCGCGGATGCCGCAAAGCGTGCAGGAGGCCGTGCGGCGCGTGAAGGATGAGCGCAGCAAGAAGCCGAACATGCAGGAATTCCCGAATCTGGACGCCTATCTTTCCGGCAGGAGCGCGCAGCAGGCGGCGGAAAAGGCCGAGCGGCTGCGCGACAAGGGCAAGGACGAATTCAAGGGCACGGAAGCGCTCGAGAAGCTGGGTGTGAAGATCGAGAACAGCGCGGGCGATTACAGCAACGTTGAGCAGCTTATCGCGAACGACCGAGCAGCGAAGACGATCCAGCGCGAGACGCGCAAGGCCATCAAGCGTCTGGGCACGACACCGAAGGAGCAGAATTTCGCGCTGAACATCGCATCCGGACTGTACGACGAGGCAGATATCCCGGCGACGATGAACCGCGGCAAGGTGGTAGAGCTGGCTGACTATTACAGCGCCGAGCAATCTATGTCGACCGACTTCATCCGGCAGCGCCGCGCGGAGATCAACGACAGGCTGCAAGAGAAGATGAAAGACCTCTTCGACGAGCACTTTGACGGCGAATTCACCAAGGAGAAAAGCGGCAAGGGAATTTCGCCGGAGAGCGGTTTCGCCCTGTACCACCGCACGCCGCAGCGCAGCATGCGCGCGATCTTCGGCTGGAAGCGAGGGGAGAAGATCAACGAGGCGATCTTCGAGCCGGTCTACGTCAACGAGCAGGAGAGAAAGCGCTTCGTCAACCGAATGCACGACGAGGTGCGCACTTTCAAGGGCAAGGACGGCAAGGAGGAGGCGCTGACGCAGCGCGAGCGGGCGCTGGCACAGCTCTCCATCGAGGGCAAGGCCGTCGATGAGATGGTCGGCAAGAGCGAGATCAAGCAGCAGATCATCCACGCGGCGGAAAATCTGCTCGACGGTGCGGAGATGAAAGACACGGCGCAGGAGTTTGGTCTGCACGGCAAGGAGGAGCGCGAGCTGGCGCAGCGATACGCGGACTGGCTCGAGACGAAGAGGGAGCTCGACAGCGGCGAGGTCGACCGCGTGAGGGTCGAGAACGCGGCGGCGAAATACAGCGGGCTCTACAACGAGTTCTACGCTGCAATCAACGACTTCCTCGTGGCGCACGGGTACGAGCCCATCGGCTTTATCAAGGGCTACGCGCCGCACTTCCAGCCAGAGGCGGAGAGCGGTAAGCTCGAGCGGGCGCTCAAGGCCATCGGCGTTGATCTGGGCGCCGAGGTCGGCAAGCTGCCAGCGAGCATCGCGGGATTGACGAAGGAATTCAAGCCGAACAAGCGGTACAATCCCTTTTTCCAGCACCGAAACGGCAAGAGCACGGACTTTGACATCCAGAAGGGCTTTGAGAAGTACGTCGACTATCTGAGCGACGTGCTGTATCACACGGACGATATCATGCGCACACGCGCAGCATCGAAATACTTCCGCAAGAAGTATGCGCCGGACGAGATCAGCGCGCAGATTCAGCAGGCAGAAGACCTGAAATTCGCGACGGCGGAGGAGAAAGAGCTGTTCCTGAAAACAAATGGCATCATTGACAGCAGCGCAAAAATGAGCTATCAAGCCATGAACCAGGCGATGGAGAAGTACACCGACAGCCTATTCGACGACGTGACGCAGACGACGAAATACGGCGACCTTGTCACGTGGCTGGATGACTACGCGAACAAGCTGGCGGGCAAGCAGCTGTTCAACGACCGCAGCATGGAGCGCGAGGTCGGGCGCATGTCGCTGAACGTGGGGCGCAAGCTCGTGAGCACGTTTGCCCGCGCGAACGTGGCGGGGAACCTCTCGTCGGCGCTGAACCAGACGGCACAGCTGCCGATGATCGCGGGCGAGCTGGGGCCGAAGTACGTCGCCGAGGCGATCGGAGACATCGCGAGCGGAAAGGCGAAGGGCGACTTCGCCGACAGGAGCGACTTTCTGACGGAGAAACGCGGCATTCGCTACCTGACAAGCACGAAGGGCGACAAGTTCACGGCGGCGCTGTTCTGGCCGCTTGAGCGGATGGACTATCTCGTCAGCTCGATCGCGGTGCGCGGCAAGTACCGCAAGGAGCTCGCCGAGGGCAAGAGCGAGAAAGATGCCCTGCGTGCGGCGGACCGCTGGGGCCGCGACATGATGGGCTCGCGCTCGAAGGGCACGGCGCCGCTGACATTCCAGTCGAAAAACCTTATTTCGCAGATGGTAAACCTGTTCCAGGTGGAAGCGCTGAACAGCTGGGAGCACGTGACGCAGGATCTCTTTGGGCCGGGGCTGCGCGAGATGGAGGAGAAGCTGGGCAAGAAGGAAGCCTCGCGGCGGCTGGCGGGCATCATCGTCGGCACGCTGCTCGGCGCGTTCATCCTGAACCGCGTGGACGAGGAGCTGTACGGCGGCACACCGGCGCAGTTCGACGTGCTGGGCCTACTGACGGGCTTTCTGGCGTCCGGCAACGGACTGAGCACCAACGAGCAGCTGGGTGTGTGGGTCGACGACGTGTGGCAGAAGATGACCGGCGAGCGCCTGTTCGGCACAGATGAAGATGCGGGCAACGACGAATTCAACCTTGCGGCGGCGGCAGAGGACACGATCTACAACGTCAGCAACGACGTTCCGTATGTGCGCAATGTGTCCGGCCTGTTAGGCCTGGGCGACCAGACGTTGCCGATGCCGGATATCTACGGCACGGCAAAGGGAATCGGCAGCGCCGTTTCGGACGCCGCGTCCGGCGACACAGAGGGATTCGGCAGCGAGATCATGCGGCAGCTCATGGGCATTGCGGGCGACACGCTCCCCGGCGGGCGGCAGCTTGAGAAGACGGCGCAGGGCGTGGAGACGCTGGCACGCGGCGGCACGTATAAGGGAAGCGGCGACAATGAGCGGCTGCAATACGCAGTCAGTCCCGATTTTTCGACCGTGCTGCAAGCGATGCTGTTCGGCAGAAACGCGCTGGGCGAGGCGCGTGACTTCTATGCAGCGAACGACGGCGGACTGAGCGCGTCGCAGATGCGGACCTATCAGGAGCTTGTCGACATGGGCGCGGACCGCGAGGTCATCTACGACGCGATCCAGAAGTGGCGCAAGATCGACAAGGACGACAGCCTGACCGACGGCGAGCGCGAGGCAGCGCAGTTCGAGCTCGTCCGCAAGCTCAAGCTGACGAACGAGCAGAAAGAGCGGCTGCACGATGACCTGTCCCGCTCGTCGAGAAGCTATGCGGCGGCGCAGGAGGCGCAGAAGCAGGGCATCAGCGCCGAGACCTATGCCGAGTACAAGGACGCGACGGCCGATCTGACCGCCGACAAGGACGAGAACGGCAAGACCATCAACGGAAGCAAGAAGGCGAAGGTGCTGGACGCGATCGACAAGATGCAGCTGAGCAAGAAACAAAAGGACTGGCTGTATCTTGATGCGGGGTACAGCGAGAAGGACATCGGAAAAGCACCGTGGAATAGCTGAGAATAAGAGAACGCCCCGGGCCGGGAGGCTCGGGGCGTTTGCTTTATGCGTGTCAGATATAACGGTTCTCGATGTCTGCAAGCGGGCCGATATCACGCTCATCATCCTCGAGCGGAAAGTCAAAGCTCATGCGGTCCATAGCCTGGTTGACTTCGGAGAGCACTGTTTCGCGCGGATTGGGATTAGCGAGAATGGAACGAACCTCTTTCTTGACGGCGGCATAGCGGCGGCGCAGCTCGCGGATATCGGCCTCGTGGAGTTTAGAAATGCGGCTGCGGTGCAGGTTTTCAATCAGGCCGAGCAGCAGCGTCACAATGATGCCGAGGAAGTAAAAGAGGCACATCACCCAGCAGAGCGCGGTGCGCAGGCGAGGGTGAGTATCTGCGTCCTCGCACTTGAGGACAACATAGTGCAAAAGGCGGGCGATCATGTACGAGAGAACGGAGACCCCGAAAGCGAAGATATACTCAAAAAGCGTATGATGCACAAAGATCCCTCTTTCGTTTTTTATTTCGGCGGGAGTATAGGGTCACCATATAGGAATTTTTGCGGTTTGTCAAATTTGGCATAAAGAAAGCGCCTCGTAACAAGGCGCTTTCTTTATGGATAAATGAGATATCGGCCGCCGTACTGCGAGATGATCGCCGCGGCAAGCCGTGGATTCGGGTTCTTGAT
>ERZ772892.2467-NODE-2467-length-15590-cov-3.041905_pt1 | contig 15590 bp, 29 predicted proteins | sample MGYA00512126_ERZ772892 | MGnify/ENA primary metagenome ERZ772892 (study PRJEB29015, sample SAMEA2737697) | human gut metagenome | biome: human gut; feature: human-associated habitat; material: faeces | place: China | collected 2012 ... | reverse complement strand
TATTCCACTTCCCCGTTATCTCCGGTGATTCTGAACGAGCGTTCCTCATCATAGAATTCCCGAATCAGCTCGACACATAGATTCACAATATCCTTAAATGCTCGATAGGATGATTTGATGTTGTCTCTGGAAAGCTTGTTTCCTGCTTCCTGCAATGCGGATATCGCTCCCGCTGCCGTTACGCCTCCTGTTACGCTTCCCTGCGCAAAATCACGGTTGCCGATTACTTCTTTCAATTCGTTAATCTTGTTCTGCCTGTGCTGTATAATGTGTGACGGGATAGCCGTTGCCTGAAACGCTCTGACGGCAGTTTCGTCCACGGCGGTATCAGCTTCAATAAAATCTTTGTTTAAATCTCTCAAGTCATCCACACGGATGCCGCTTGACCTTTTTACAATCCATCTCGGTTTTCCTGATACAAGACAGTTTGCTTCTATCAGATAATCCAGCTTGTCGATGTATTCCTGCGTAGGCTTTGCGCATTCTATCATACCGATACCGTAAATACTGGATTCCTTTGGAATAAAAACATCCACCACAAAAGGATACAGACCGTGTTCATATAAGCCTTTTTGCGCAAACCGTTCATCTGTTTTTGTGCTGTATAACACCGTTTCTCCTACAATTTTGGTAAGGTGTACTGCTTCTTTTCCGGCTTCTGTACGGCATTTTTCGTAGCAGTCAATCAGGCAGGATTTTCCCTCTAATTCTTCTTGCTTGTAATCTCCAAAATAAGATTGAATAGTAGAGCTTGCGGCATCACTGGCAATTTCTTTATCCGGATATTGCTTTTTCAGTATATCGGTATCAACCAAAGAAAGCACAAATATGTATCTGGAATCCTGTAAATGATCAATATGCGGCTGTGCAAAGAACCGGAGTATATCAATTTTGTTGATGGTGATATCTCCCAGCCCGTTGTCCTTACTGGAATCCCATCCAACATAGTAAATTCCGGTGCCTTGTTTGATTTTTTGCCACCAGACATCGGAATAGATCTTTTCAAAATCATTTTTTTCTAAAATAAGAGGTACAATTTTTGAAAGCTTCTCCGCTTCTTCTCGGTCGTTTTCCTCTCTTTCCAAAAACACCGGCTCTGGATAATTGTCCATCGCATCGGCGTGTTTGTTCCAAACGGCATTTAAAATAAACGGTGTGGTAGGCTCATGACCTAAATCCTGCTGATTGCCTTTTATATACTGCCAATGCTTTGATTGAAACCAATTTTCATTTACTCGGACTTGTTCATCAATCTTTTTCTTCGATTCTTTATATAGTTTCAGTGCACTTAGTATTTTCTTTGTTTCTAATATGTCATCTTGCTTGATTGATGTCTTTTCTTTTTTGCCAAACAACATGGTAACCCTCCCTAAATAATAAAATCATACGGTGTTTTAACTGTTTCACGCTTATACATATTTAACGGATCATCTCTTTCCGGTAAAGGCGCTTTTGCCGGTGCTTTCGGCGGTAAAATCGGTAAATACATACACATATACCGCGTTTCATCATAAATATGATCTTCTCCGTCAGTGTCAATATCTTCCGGTCTGACTTGACTATATACAATTGTCGGAATTGTTCGGATAAAATCGTGGCAGGTATTGAACACATACAACATCGGTATTCCGTGTTCGTCAAATGCAAGCCGATTATGCAATTGCATCTTTCCGGCAATACGTTCGTGGTCTCCTTTTTCAAAATAAAGCCCGTGGCGTTCAAATATCTTGGAAATACATCCATCAGAACCACGGCTTTCATCAAAAATAGCCGGATCTGCAACACCGATGATTCGATTCCCTTTTTCGTATTCCTTTTCATATTCTTCCGCAAGCTTTGCAACGTCATCCGGTGTCATTTGCATTCCGATATTTGGTTTGTCTGTGCGTTTTGTGTCCTTGTTCTTAGGGCTTCCGTATATTTCTGCATATCGGTACAATCTGCCGTCATTATCTGCCGCCCAATACCCAATAGAAAACGGTCTGGAATATCCCCAGTCAAAGCTACGGTATCGTTTCCATTCTTTTGGAATGACAAACGGCTCAATGACATGCGTACCGATTCGGTCTTTATAGTGTTCAGGGTTGTTAACAAACTCTGTAAATACCTGTCCTTCAAATACGGACCAGTCACCATATAACAATGCTTTTCGGAGCGCTTCGGGTTTCTGCTCTAACTCAATGATGTAATTTTCTCCCAAATGCGGGTTATCGGTTGCGTATGCCGGTATGTACTGCCGTGTGATCTCGGTCGTTTTCCCTAATGTTTTTGATTCAATCGGAATATGATATATTTTAAACGGCTCTTTTCCATCAATGAATGCCGCTTTTACCCATCCATGACCAACTCCGCCCGGATTTGATGTGCAGCGAATACGTGGCTGAACGCTTTTACTTTTGGGAGCACGAACACGCGTTCTCAAATAGTCATATACTTCCTGTGGAAAGTGTGTCAGTTCATCAATATACAAACGATGCATTTCTGTGCCTTGATAGTTATATGCGTCTGTCAAATTCCTGCAATATCGAAAATGAAGCACCGAACCGTTAATCAGATAAAAGTCATGCGACGATTCTTTATATCGTCCTAATTCTTTTGGGATGCTTGCCTGTGCTTCCCGAATCAGTGTGTCTCGCAATTCCGGATAAGTACGCCGAAACAAATAACTGTCAATTCCTGGGTGTTCCAAACTGTCTATCAACGCTTCCATTACCGTTGCTTTTGACTTGCCGCCACCCGCTGCTCCGCCGTATAGCAGTTCATAAGCGTTTGATTGATGATACAACGCTTGCTTTTTTGTCGGCGTGTAGTTTATATTAATCTCCATCTTGTGACCTCGGAACGGTATGGTTTATAGAAATATTGATGTTATCATCTGCGCTATCACGTTTTTCCCTCCACTTATCAGGACGGCGGTTTTTCAGCCAGAATATTTGTGCTGTTGTGTTTCCCGCCATTGCCGATTGAAACAGCGCATTTTCAACCTCGAAATCAACGATTTCCTTACCCTTTTTTAAGGACTCACAAATGTCACCGTACTTGTTTTTCCACTCATACAATGTTTTTGATGTAATTCCCATATTATGCGCTATCTGTTCATCGGTCAGCCCATCACGCGCCCAACCCTCAAGCAGAATTAATCCTTCGTTTGTCAGCCAATATTCATATTTTCCTTTAGCCATCCCCACCACCTTCCTTTACTTTTACACATCCCGGCAGCATACAAAAATCAACGCCGCATTTGATACGATCGTTGTATTCGCATTTATCGCAATCACCGATTATGATTTCGGGTATGCGATGCTCTTTGCAGTATTCATGTTCAATCATAACGCCTTTGCTGTCGTTGTATCCATCTATAAACCAGCATTCATCACACATATCAAGCAACGCAAGGCAATGCCGCATACCATCCTCATAACTGATATAGTCATATAAGAAGCCCAGCGCATGAACCGGAGAAAGAAACGTATAATCCGGATATCGTTTTACCAATGATTTAATGACCGTTTCAATGTGCTTTTTATTCGATTCTTTCCCGCCGTAATTGTGGGACAGATAGATTATCTTTTTGATGTCGTTCATGTCATCACCTATAATTTTGCATTCATTTCCTTTCTGGAGCCGTTCAGATATATCACCGGCGTATCAGTGCTGGACGGCTTGTATTCCTGTGCCTCACCATATCCGCCATAGTCTAAATTGGCTGCCGTGTTTACGAATAGCTTTGTTACATGGGATATCGCTGAATTGCAAACATCTACACGGAAAAAGCCTTGTTTCATAATCATGGGTAAATGGGTGTGGCTGTGAATGTATATGTCTGCATCCACTATACCCGCCATGTCTGCAAGCCTGATCGCCTTTGCTCCCTCTTTTCGTCCTCCGCCTGAACCGTGATTGATATATACGGTGTATCTCTGCGGTCTGTAATGTGTATTACCAGATGTCTTTCCAAACCGTAAAAATATGATTGCGCTGGTAGGAGAATACTTATCCGATATACCAAGCTGCATTGCGATCACTTTGGAAATGTCGAATCCCTCTTTCCGGTATCCTCTGGCTTCATGATTGCCCGAATTTATACAAAGGATTTTATCTTTGATTGGAGCAAACAACTCGACTGCCTTTTCAAGCTGTCCTATTATGTTGAACTCTCTTGTTTCGATATCGCCGATGGATGACCGGCTGGCATAGTCCAATATATCACCGTTTAATACGCAATAGGCGTTTTTATGTTCCGCAACATACTGGATGCGCTTCTTGATTCTGTCAATGTCTGAATGCTCGTCCCCGATATGTTCATCTGCGAATGTATGTAATTCCAGCATGGATATATTGCTAGGCAAATCACATTTGATTGCTTTCAATCTGTCATCCCCTTTTCGGCAAATAAAAAAGCACCTACTTAATAAAGCAGATGCTTAAAGTTATATTTTTGAAACTTACTTATACTATTTCCATATTACCATTTTACTACATTTTGTGTTCCCTGTCAAGTCTTTTTGCAATATATTGTGTTTTTTCTGAAATTGTTAGATATTTCAACGCTTGAAAGTGCTTCTTACCTCTTATTGTAGATTCATTAATGTTTAATCGATACGCCGTATCTTCCCAGCTAAGAAAATCTATGTATCTGTATTTTAATAAATGCATACAAACTTTATCGTCAACAGTCATTGCAATGTCATACAGCAGATGAATTTTCAAATCAACCAACAAGTCAATTTTTCTGTCAATCTTCTGCTCTTGCAACTCAATTTTTTCACAGGAAGATTGTATCCGATCGTCTCCGTTTGTGGATTTTGGCATTAATGATAGAGTAGGAGTCACTTTCACAGCAAGAGATTTCAAACGTGCCAGCTTTTCCAATTCCTCATTAATGCTGTCGTTTAACTCTCGGCATTTATTCAAGATAGCTTTCTTTTCCGGTATTGTCATCCGCAACTCTCCTATCTTTGCAATATTTGAATTTCCAGTTTTTTATAATCCGTTTCTTTGTACAGCAAGAACCGCAAATGTCGCCATACTGTATCTTATACCCGCAATATTTACACGTCCTCATTTTTACCGTCCTTTTCCTTATCCTTTTTCAACTCACGCAGCATATACATCAAAAACATCACTGCCAACAGCCCGCCTAATACAAGCAGGAATTGTACAAACTGCAACAGCCATAATAGAAACGATGTCATTGTGAATCACTCTCCAATCTATCAAGTAAATCCATATATCCGTTGATCACTTTCAGAAGTTCTGTTTCTGAACCAAAATGCTTTTCTATATGCTCGTCAGTATTGTATAATGCTATAATTAAAAGCTGTGTAATATTTTGATTTACCAAGTCAATTTGAACATTTTTATCTGTGCTGTATTTCATTTGGTATCACTCTCCTGCAACAATTTTTCACACTTCTCATATATTTGGTTGCAATGGCATATAGAATATCCTCCGCTGCCGAACAAATCAACTTCTTTTCTTAAAAACTCACTAACTTCATCAATATCATTTGTGGATAATACAAGTACATCGCTGTCTCCGCATTGATCACAATGTAAAATATCATGATCTAAATATTTATCAGTAACATATAAACCACCTAAATGGCTTTCGTAAATGCATATCATTCTGTATCACCCCTATTATCTATGTATTTGGTGCAAAATAATGCTCTGATTCTGCCGTGTCTTACTATGGTATGTTTAAGGCTGCAGGAACAAAATGTCTTTTTAAAGTGATAACAATTTCCGCAGCATCTGTAATAATTCTTCCTATCTCTCATATCATTCGGCATTGTTATCACCTACCATTTCGTCTATTAGATTGTCAATTTCATCTGGAACATCTTCTGCAAGATAATAACCACCTGTGTTATTATTCCAGTAGTTAAAAACAGAATCATTTATTCTTGATTTCAGCCTCTTCCCAAACTCTTTGATTGCTTCGGTTTTGATTTCAGCAAATTTTTGTACAAGTCGATTGTTTGTATCAATTGCACTTGCTCCATTTTCGGCTAATGCTTTCCACTTCTCAATCTCTGCTTTTTGGCGGTTGATTAGGTCAAGGGAGATGCCAAACAAATCAGTATCACCATGAATACATAAGTACAAATGACGCTCCTTATCAAATAGTGGACAATTTAGACTGATGCAATCGCGCACTCCGTGCGCTTTTGAGCAACATTCCAAAGCCTTTATAATATCTTTATCGGTTAGTTTATTGGGCATTGTATTCACCTCATTTACAAAAATACGGTTTGAAAAAGTTTATAAATCTATTCCAAGCCCACAAAATTGCTTTCTTCCACGGGTTTTGATATGGGTTTCTCTTTGCTTCTTCTTCATTCAAATAATCCTCATAAGCATATCTAATACGACATGCTTCTTGTTTTATATGCAATTCTTTGTTTATTGGGTTTAATTTACCATTAGCATCTTTCCAGCAAAGTTCATAACCGAAAAGGAAATCATCAAGCAACTTATTAAATTTTGTTTCTTTGCGTTCTGTTTCTTCCACATATTCAGGTAAGTCATCATATTGATGTGCATACTGATATTCGAATTTTCTCTTTCTTAACGAGCCGACTATCCAACGGAAAGGTGGTAACAATCGACAAGTATCACAAATATCACCTTTGATATAGCATCCTGCTTCCCATTCGTCATATTCGTAAGATGTTTTTTCTTCCCAACAATAATGGCATTTATCACAATGATATTCGCCCTTAATGTACCAATGCCAAAATCTATATATAAGACTTTTTTCACACTTTTTCATTACCACAACTCCTTTTCAAAATTTCTAAAGCCTTTTTATGACCGACAGCAAGGCTTAAAGCCATATATTCGTTTACTATCTTTTGGACTTTCTTTTTATCTTCGGTAGAAGCTCTGCGTTTAGGTCTTTGCATTAAATGGCATTTCATTTTTCCGAAACCTCGCTTTCTGTGTAATTCTTATGTGTTTTTACTCCAAACTTAAAATCCACCCCAAAGCAAAGCCACAAACACGCAATTGAAAAGCACGTATATCCATAATAACTTTTACGGTTGATTATTCCGAATGTAGGTATAATCACATATTGGTGCATTATCTTTGCGGTTTTGATTTTAATTTTCGTGTTTCCTCACTCCACCTTTCTATGTACTCGTTATATTCGTCGCAATATTCTTTTGCTGGGCACTGCTCGCAATCCTCTATGTCAAAGTAATCGTAATCACACCTAAACCCGCAATCCTTGACAAGTGCAACCCTATCTTGTGGATTATACCAATCCATTTCTGTTTTTCCGTCTGTGTAATACTTATCCATTTGCGGTTTTCTCTGTACTTCGATACTGCAAAAATTTGCGTCCTCACAACATTCGGTATACAGTGCCGCTGACTTTGCCTTTCCTCGTGTTTCTGCGAAAACTACTGTTGCTAAAAACTCATCCCGCTCTCGAACAAGCCACGCTTTCATTTTCTGTCAACCTCGCTTTCAAGCCAATGTTCCCAGCATTTTTTACATTCACAATTCATGCAATCATAGTTATATTTTGGTGTTCTTGGCGGGCAATCAGAATCAAATTTTTCGCTAATAAACTCACCCATTTCCTCCACGCTCATATTTTTAATGCGTTCGTAGTTGGTCATCAGTTACAACCCCATTTCTGCAACATATTGTCCGTAAGTCATTCCCTCCGCTTTGGCGCATTTGGAAATCTCAGCAATACTCAATGCCGGCTTTGCCTTTTCCATTCGCTTTTCGTGTTTTTTCCCCGTTTTCCATTGCTCCGCATATTTCCGTTTTCGCTCTTTTTCAAGCGCTAAATCGCATTCCGGGCAATACCGCTTGTTTTTATATTTCGCCTCAAATTCCCGATTGCAGCATTGGCATGTATTAATTCTCATTGTTATCTCCTTCCTGCGCTTGTCCTGCCCATTGTTCTGCCATAGCAAGAGCAATTCCAGGAAATGTTTTGCTCCTAGCTTTTGCTCGACCTGCTTGTCCGCCCCTTATTCCATTGATCCCTTCACACCATCCAATTGCCTTACCTTTGCACTTGTCCCCTTGGCAATAATATTTTGGGGATGGCTTACAAAGATCGGTCTTGCGGATTAACGTAGGAAGATTTTTAAGCCACAAGCAAGTGCGCTTTTGCACATAGTTTTCTGAATCGGTTTCGGATTTTGCAAAGAAATACGGGTGTATAATCTGATCTGGTTTCCTATAATTTGTGTTCATATATCCAACAGGATTTTCAATTGCGATATGTTCGCAATCTGCATTTGAAATCGTCAAAAAGAATCTGGCGGCTTCTTCTCGTTTTGCTTCTCGCTCCCTGACTTTCCATTCTGGATTCATTCGCAACGAATAATGCCGTGCCCCAGCATTGCTTAAATATGTACACGGAGGATGTGCTATAATCATATCCCACTTTCCGTCAATAGTATGTTCAATGCCATCCATAGTTTTGAATGTGCAATTTCCGTTAAGCAATGGAATCACATCCTGCATTATATGCCATTCGGGATATCCTCCGGAACATTCTATAATATCGCAGCTATAACACTCATGTCCTAATCTCCGCATTTCTTTACAGACAGCTTGCGATTCTTCACACGCAATCAATATTTTCATTTATGTAATCCTTTCTTCGCTAAAATTCAGCCGTTTACAGCCACTTTTGATTTTGTAATGTAATTTCATGGGTGAGATATCAAAAGCGTGTTGTAAGGCCGTACAGAACGTCTGACAATCATTCAAACAATATTCCATATTCTTCATGTACTGCTTCGATCAATTCATCCAGCGTGTTGTAATTATCGTTGATGGATTTAAACTGGTCATCAACTTTTGCGTTTATCTCGCTAAGCTGATCTCCATCCCATCCATACTTATCCGCAAGGACAATGTTGTAAGCAGCCATCATGGAAACTATGGTTTTACGCAATACCGATTTAACGCCTTTGTTGTATTCCTCAACTTTGATCTTGCTAACTTCGGATTGCGTGTATATTTTAGTTTTCATTGTCACCATCCAATTCTATGTATTTATCCAAATACCACCGTGCCTTTTCAATATCTTCCCTGCCGTTTTTCCTTTGCGACCGGTAAATGTACTTGAATGCATTGCACAGGCAAAAATGCTTCACTGCTTCAACCCCCAGCGCTTCCATCATGACATCAAAGCATTCAAATTTGCCTGTTTCATAATGACTTGGATGATTTACCATATCAATCATTTCACATCCACCTTTCTCAACTCGCATTCCTGACCGATATCCGTTATAGCCTTTTTAATCATCATTTGCTTTATATCTTCCGGATAATCTTTACGAGATATTGACATTATCGTTGCCACAAGTCTTAACACATTTTCAGCCATTAGATAACACCTTTATCCTTTCTGACATCATTCGATGAAAACACCCATCATCTCCAAGCATTATTCCGATACACTGAATTGCATAATCTAATATTTCAAAACAATTATCAGACTTCATCATCTCTGTTCGTAATAATTCAGATTTTAGGATTCTGTTGTGTTGCTCTTGCAAAACAGATTGCTTTTTTTCATCTGAATCTGTTTCAGATATATACAATTGCTTGATTCGTTGTTTATCAGCTATTGCCTGATCTTTTTCGATTAATCCGTTGCGAAACAGATGATATAGGAATTTTAAAGACATATAACATTTATTTTGTGTTAACGTAAATTCATCCGGTATGGCTATTTGTTTTTTTACCATCTTTTCAATTTCATTAAATTCCATTTTTACCTCATTTCTGTGTGAAAGTGTGTGAACTTGTGTGAACTAAATTCACACGCTCTAAATGCCTTTGCCATCGTACTTTGCGGGTCGTTTTTTTAAAGTGTGTGAACGTGTGAACGTTTTTTTACTTTTATAAGAGAATTTTGCGTGTATAACTTTTCAACGTACTTTTCAACATACTTTTCAACACATACACACTCTTATATAAAGGTGGTATTAAAAACGTCACACAATTCACACATTCACACATCCGCTCTACAAAGGCGCTTACAAGATTTTATATTTCACACACGTTCACACAAGTTATTCAAAATCGGGTATATCATCCAAATTTTCTTCATCGTTTTGCAAATAAATTACAACACAACTGCAAGGAACTCCATTGATTCGTACCGTCTTTGTACATCCTTTTGAAAATTCAATCTTATTGTTCTGCTTCATCCAGCTTAACAATGCGGTCGCATTAAAGCCGGCATCGTCACAAATCCGATTAAACTCTCTGCGAACAATAGATACGGTATTTCCGTCAAGCTTTCCCCAAACATCAGACAATTCGCTTTCTCCGCAGAATTTGTTTTTGTTTTGCACTACATACTCGCAAATGTAGTCATATGCCCGGTCATTAATCGATACAGAAGCTTTGGTCTGCAAAAACTCTCCTATTTCCTCACATGTTAATTCTTTGTCATCCAAAAATATAGTGTCAGTTGCAAGTTTGTCCGCTGTAAGAATCAATGCTGCTGCCAATGCTTGTTTCTCTGTGGTATCGTTTTTACTAAGCTGATCATAATACTTGTCAAATAATTCCTGTGCTCGCTCAATAACTCCCTCTTGCTGTAAACACATCACAAACAATTTTCCTGCATGACCGTAATTTGCTTTCAAAGTATCAGCTACTTTTTTGGGATTCTCAAACAGTTTTTCCTTGCATTCAACTTCAATAATACGGTTGACCGCTCCCCCTCCGGAGCCTTGACCGACAAGCGGCATTTCTCCACTGGTCAATATGCAGTTTGCCCATGTTGGAGTTTGATCTACCCCTCCGGTTTTATTTCCTCTGGTACGTCCTGCACCTTCTGACAGCATATATATGTCTTTGTCAAATTCTTTTTTATCCTTGACAATTTGCAATTCATCAATGATCAAAGGCATTGAGTTTACAAAAGCCGCTGATTTTTCTCGTCCGACCGCTGTGCTGTTGAATGTATGTATGTATCGACCAACTTCCGGATTTGCCCAAACACTGGCAGCCAACATTAAACCAACTGTTTTTCCGGATTCTGTTCCTCCCCATAGATGAATAAAAAACGGAAGTCCTCCAAGTTTTTTCACTAATACACTAGCAAACGAGCCGGCTAAGATCAGTCTGGAATATATTTTTCCTTGTCTGATCTCACGCGCCATATTCACCCATTTTTCAAAGCTTCCATGTTCTTTTACACTTTCAAAATACGTTCTGAAATTTGCATCCCCGTCAAACTCCAATTCATCAACATAAGGAGAAAAATTATCCTCGTCTATCCATCCGAGCCTGGAAACACTATTTTTTTCCGGAATGATATCATAATTCAGGTTTTCAATATCGTGTATAAACCTTACTAACAGTTTGGAATTTTCGCTTGTTACCGCAATACCTACATCTGCAAGCTGAATAATTGAGTTATTACTCGCTAGCGTTTTCTTGTCAGCTATAATCGATCTCCATACCTTGCCTTTTCGGTATGCAATTTTAAGCTTTTCTATTCCGGTATCAATATTTACTAACCGCAACACCGGCATAATGGGATGGACACAAGCGATTTCTTCCTTGTCAGGTCCACTTCTGTAAATTCCAAATTCATCCGCTTTCCAATCTCCGGCATTTAATTCCATTGGCTGACCATCAAATTGTGTGGAGTTATCCAGATATATCGGATTATATTTTCTCTTTTGTGCTTTGACATATTCCGAAAACAATGTTTTGAAATTTCTGATGCCTACTTTGCTAGCCTGTTCCGACATAATAATCAGTTGCTTTTGAAGCATGAAATTATCATCTTTGTATTTATACACATCCTCAAAAGGTCCTGTTTCAAACAAAAAATCTTCTTTCGTGTATTTTTTAATTTCTTCCGTAATGTTCTGCCTCCTTTCTGTCAATTTCATCAATCAAATACCGAATATATTCCAATCGGTGCAAGGATTCAACAAATTCCGCTCTAGGTAGCTCGTCAATCGACTTTGGACGGAAATTTAGGTAATTGTTCCATAATCTTTTATGTTCTGATATGAGCCGTTTTCTTTGAGCATACAGTGCGTTTTTTTCATTGCGTTTTTTCTGCTGTTCCTGTTTCCATTTTTTAGATTCTCTTAAATCTGGCTTTGTGCTAGACAATCCCAATCCGAAATCATTGTCAATTCTTAAAATTGCTTGTCCTAAATTAATGGAAAACAATTTCATAACAAAGTCAATGCAGCTCCCACTCTCTCCGCACCCAAAGCAATAAAATTTTTTTCCATCCGCATACACGCTAAACGACGGTGTTTTTTCGGAATGAAACGGACATTTCATAAAACCTTTTCTGTTCGTTTCAAATCCGTATTTTGACATGACATCCGTCACGGTAACTCTGTCCTTTATTTGATGAATCGTGTCTTGCATCATGACGGACAATCACCGCCAAACTTTTCCAAGTGGCATTTTAAAGCGTAATACATGATCTTATATATCAATCTCGGTGTCGTTTCTTTATGGCAGAAATGAAGTTGAATATTGTACCGTTCCGCCCAAGCTAGATAACTGGCAATTAACGCATCCGGATTCAATCTGCTTCTATAACTGCCATTGAACATTTTTTCATAATTTCCTTCTTCTACCAGCAAATGCACCTTTGCATTATCTGATATAGCTCGTTTAAATTCATTTTCAAACCGTTGTCTGCCTTTTGTGAAACAATTGCATAATTCATCCAGATTCATTTTTCTTTCTACAACCGACACGTTGGACAGATTAATTTCTTCTCCTGACGGGTCGATCGTTTTGCAACTGTAATCACCATAATCAAGCTTTATCCGCTCAGAGGGGCATCCAAACCCCTCCAAGCGTTTATGTAAAGCCGGTGTATCCTGCTCCCGAGTATCATATATAATAATCATATTTGACAGCATTTCGTCTATTTCAAAATGATTGTATTTCATGCTCTACCTCAAAACGGAAGATCGTCATCACTATCTACTGGTTCAAATCCATCAACTTCAAATACGGATGACGCCGTACTGGTTTTGTTTTTCAAAAGCTTGTCCTTTGGCGTTTTAAACTTATTTTCTCTGATTACTTCAACCGGTCTGAATCCGCAGCATTCGGTGAAAAACCCGGTGCTACCTTCATATTCATATTCTTTGTTTCTGAACAAGGCTCCGACCGTTTTGCCTTTCAGCCCTTTTTCGTTCCAGTCCCAATGATATCCGGCATTACTATCTTCTACCGCTTCTGTCGCCGTTTTAAAGGTCCGCATGGTCCATCCATCTTTTTCGCTTCCGTCACCTTTTGGAATATTAAGACGATAAACACCTTTCCATTTTTTATCCTCTTGCTGTTGCATTTTGTAGTTATTTTTGTAAAAATCAGTATATTCTCCCTCTGTAATATCAAAACTAATTGCCAGAACTTTTCCCCAATCATAAACTAATTCGTTTACGTCCAAAATTTTTACAACATATCCTCCAGCCGGAAGCTTTTCCGCATCCGTATAAGCTTTTGCATCTTCATATCCGTTGATTCTTTCCATAATTATTTCTCCTTTTCAATTTCAAAATCATTTAATTCATAATATTCTCGAATGGTTTTATCCACCATTTTCAAATCATTATCTATCTCCAAAGGAAACATTTCCATCGGAGATTTGCACGTTGTAGTTCCGTCTGATTGTGTGACAAACTTATATTTTCCGTTGTCAGCCTGTGACATTAATACAATGCTGAATAACCCCTCAACAGTTAGCTGATCATCAAGCATTTTACCGACAGTTTTTGCTTTGACTTTTCCCTCGTTAGTGGTTGAGCAATGATGAAGCAAATACACAATAATATCATCCGGCAACCCACGAACTATATAATCAATCATGTTTCTAAAGTCGACTGCAATGTCGGTGAACTTTCCATATCCCGTTTCCTTTGATCGCTTGAACAGTTCAAACGAAAGCAAATATTGTGAATCGTCAATCACATATTTTTTATACTTCTTTTCTTTAAGATGTGCAGCTATTACCGGATATGTAGCGTTATTTACTCTGTTCAACTTTTTACGAAACGGTAAAGGCTTTCCGGCTACGTTAAATATCAGAACTTCATCTGTGCCAAAGTTTCTAAGGCTTGTACTCTTTCCAGAGCCAGATTCGCCCAAAATTAAAACCGGTATTCCCATTTATCATTCCTCCTTTTCAAATTCCAACGGACAATCAACGCCGATTCTTTGCTCATAAGTTTGCGTTATATCCTCGTAAGTTTTTACGCAAATAACACGATGAACGCTTGTATATTTCCCTTTGCAATACGGGCAATATTTACACGCCATTTCGATATTTGCAGGGTAATTGATTTCCGTTATGTATCTTGCTTTTTTATAGTGTGATACTCCATTAATATCCACATTTTCACTCCTTTACAAATCCGCATCATACACGCGGTTTAAATAGCATCTTTGAGCGATAGAGAAGTCTGCCATTATTCTGTTAAAACAATCAATTGTGTCTGACCGGCATTCCTCGCAAAGCCCGTCATCTACATCAACGCTGAATCGATGACACTGTGCGCATTCTTTTGCTTTGTCGTATTCCTCACACCCGCACACCGGGCAGACGGAATATTCAACAACAGCCGGAGAGCCGTGACATTCTCCCATATATTCCTTGACATGCCTTTCCTCTCCATCCTCAAATTGATGTCCGCATCTGCTGCATATATACATCATTTGACATTCCTTTCAATTTGTGGTATTCTTTAGGTGAATTGTTTTAGTTGTGCGCCGTTAACGATTGCAGTCGTTGCGGTGCTTTTTCTTTTCCGGTAATATGTACGCTATCAAACCAGACAGACCGGTTAATGCAGAAACTAACACAATGCATCCGATCATCGGTAAGATATCCCAATTGTTCAGTTCCGCATGACATGTTATTCCGGTTATCACAAAGAATCCGATCAGCGTTAACCCCTGAAACAGCGTTTTCATGGGCTTGTCCCTCCTATGACATAATTTGTATTCCGCATTTGCATACTGCATGTAGATGCCCGTTAGATTTCGCTCTGGCAGCTTTTGCGGTGCGACCGCACAATGGACAAGTAAATTCATATACCTTTCCACGATCTTTTACGGCATCGCTGGCAGCTACCATAAACGAGACCATATCTTCAATATCCATTGGCTTGTCCCCCCCTTCGATAGAGCTTGTCCAATTTTTTACTGCGGCTTGAAAGCCGTGGCGAGCTGCTTTTATAGTTCGCCTTTTCGTCTTGCTTCTTCAGCCATTCTTTTGGATGCCGCAATAATTCTGTCTGCTTCCATTTCATACAGATGCTTTGTGTTTTCGTTATACGGAATCTCATATCCTTCCACACTGTCTCTAATACTTCCATCTGCCATTCTGTGCGTAATATATGCGATTTTTCCGGATGGACAAACATACATTCCCATGATTACGCCCCCCTTTCTCTAAATAATATGTACGGACTGGTTGTACACTTGCCTATGCGGTTAATGCTTTGATTTTGCTCTGCTCCCATTTCAGCTTGTACCATTCCAGATGTCGCCTGCGCTGCTCATAGTCCGGCACAGCTATCAACAATCCGGTATCCACC
>ERZ772892.2465-NODE-2465-length-15634-cov-3.502985_pt1 | contig 15634 bp, 9 predicted proteins | sample MGYA00512126_ERZ772892 | MGnify/ENA primary metagenome ERZ772892 (study PRJEB29015, sample SAMEA2737697) | human gut metagenome | biome: human gut; feature: human-associated habitat; material: faeces | place: China | collected 2012 ... | reverse complement strand
TGTAATGGTCGACGAACACGGCGCGGCAAAAAATCTCCGCCTGCAGGTAAAGCCTGTCAGGCAGCCTGCCGGTTTGGAGCGATCAGCATGGGGCGGGATAAGTCCTATATTGATCCATCTAAATGTAAAGAGTGTGGGCAGTGTGCAAAAGCCTGTCCTTATAATGCGATCGCAGATCTGGTACGACCTTGCATGAAGAGCTGCCCTGTGGATGCAATCTCGGTGGCTGATAATGGTACCGGTATTGCCGTGATCAATCAGGACAAATGCATACAGTGTGGTTCCTGTGTCCATAAATGCCCGTTTGGCGCGATTGGTTCTAAGACATTTATCGTGGATATCATTAAGAAGATGCGTTCAGATATTAAGGTGTTTGCTATGCTTGCACCTGCAACGATCGGCCAATTTGGTGCAGATATTACGATGGCAAGCTGGAGAACCGCTTTAAAGAAGATTGGTTTTTATGATGTTGTAGATGTATCACTTGGAGCGGACATGACTGCCATGAATGAGGCGAAGGAATGGATCGAAGCCAAGGAGAAGGGGGAGAAGAAGACAACCTCCTGCTGTCCGGCATTTAAGAACTATATTGAGAAGCATTTCCCGACATTAAAGGATGCGATCTCAGAGACAGTATCACCGATGTGTGCAGCATCCCGTTATATAAAGGAAAAATTTCCGGGTGCAGTTACTGTATTCATTGGACCGTGTATCGCGAAGAAAGCGGAATCCATGTCAGGAGAGAAGGATACTGCAGATTATGCACTGACTTATGGTGAGATTCGTGCGATGCTTCGTGCAAAGGGTGTAAAGCTGGAGCCGGAAGAAGATACGGATGATCAGGGCAGTATCTATGGTAAGAAATTTGCAAATGCAGGTGGTGTAACCGCAGCAGTTCTTGAAAGTATGAAAGAACTTGGCTGTACCGGTGATGTATCTGTATGCAAATGCAGTGGCATAACCGAATGCAAGAAGGCATTGACGCTGATGAAGGTCGGAAGACTTCCAGAAGACTTCATCGAAGGTATGGTATGTGAAGGTGGCTGTGTCGGCGGTCCATCGAGACACCGGGATCCAAATCTTGCAATGCGTGACAGAAATGCAGCACTTGCAAAATCATCGGATATATTGATCAAGGACAATCTGGACAAACAGAATGCAGAAACGGTTGATATGATCCGTTAGATATAAGAAGGTAATTGTAATATCGGATGTGGGGACTTCTGATATTACAGGGAAAAGCAGAAACTATTAACAACAAAAGAAAATAAAGAAGAAAGTAAGAAAATTAAATGTCGCCAGACGAAACATAAAATAAGCCCGGCGGCATTTTTTTCAATGGAGGTTACACGCATGGTAGCACAGATTTTGGCACTTGCCATTTTTGTAGTTATGTTCGGATTGATCATATCCGAAAAATTTGAGCGTCATGTTATCACATTGGTATGTGGACTGGCAACACTTGTTCTGGTATTTGGTGTAGCAATGCACAGCATGGATGCGATACTTGAAACATTAAATATCAGAAACATTTTTACACTTTCGTTCTGGTATGAGGCAGGAGCCTCATCCGAGAGTACGGGTGGTATCAACTGGGCCACGATTATCTTTCTTGCGGGAATGATGGTTATGGTAGAAGGTATGGCAAAGGCGGGGTTCTTTCGCTGGCTATGTATGACGATCGCGAAAGCCGTTCGGTATAGGGTCATTCCGATATTTATTACATTCATGATCATGTCATTTGTCCTTGCTATGTTCATTGACAGTATCACGGTTATCCTGTTCTTAGCAGCAGTTACGGTGGAACTGGCGCAGCTTCTGGACTTTAATCCGATTCCGCTGATCCTGTCTGAGATCTTCTGTGCAAATCTGGGTGGATCGGCAACAATGTGTGGTGATCCTCCAAATATCATTGTCGGAACATCCCTTCGGTATTCGTTCTCCGATTTTATTACAAATACCGGCCTGATGGCGGTACTTTCACTGGTGGTTATTATTTTTTACTTTTATTTTTGTTTCAGGAAAGAACTCACTGCATCTTCGGCGTCACAGACTTCGGAGAAAGATCATCCATCACCGGTATCTGCGATCACGGATAAACGGGCATTTGCCATTAGCTGTGTGATCTTTTTATGTGCGGTTGCCTTACTTATCACACATGCACAGACCGGACTGACAGTTGCATTTATCGGTCTGTTTATAGCAATACTGGTTCTTCTGACATCAGGAAAGAATATCGGACATATTTTAAAAAATGTAGATTATAAAACGATCCTTTTCTTTATTGGTCTGTTTGTTGTAGTCGGTGGTCTGGAGCAGACCGGTATTCTGGAACTGGCAGCCGGATTTATCGGGAAGGTAAGCCATGGAAATGCCAAGGTAATGATAGCCATTATTATCTGGGTATCCGCGATCGCAAGTGCATTTGTAGATAATATTCCATTTGCCGCAACCATGATCCCGGTTATCAAGACTCTGGCAGCATCGACAGGTGTGGATCTCTCGGTTCTTGCATGGACACTGGCAATGGGTACAGATATCGGTGGAAGTGCGACTCCAATCGGGGCATCGGCAAATGTTGTCGGAATGTCGATCGCGGCAAAAGAAGGTCATCCGATCTCTTGGAGCAAATATTGTAAGGTATCGGCTCCGGCATCCGTTATCGTTATTCTGATCTCAATGGTCTGCATCTATCTGCGATATTTCTAAATTATAATAAAGGTGGAATATAACTGCAACCAGCTAATTATATATTGACATTACCAAAGATTTCGTAATGAGATGCATAGTGCCAGTAAATACGAGTGCCTGTTTGAGTCCGAAGGACGAGTTGGCACAGGAGTATTTACGAATCAGGCATATGCAGCGAATAGAAATCGACGTAAGTCAATATATAATTAGCTGGTTGTAGTTATAATTCCCCCGTTTTTTGTAAAAATGAACTGCAAAAAACTGTTGACAGATAAGTGAAATATGGTACTATAGGTAAAGTAGTTTTCAAAACTACGTTTGAAGTTAACGAAAAACCCAGAATAAAGTCTGAAAAAACCGAGAACGAAGTTGCGAAAACGTGAAAAAAGGAAACACATTTTTCATTATATAGATCATTATTTTACGGAGGAACAGACAGTATGATAACAGAGTTAAAACCGGAAGAAGGAATTGCCGGAAAGTTTGTCAAGACAGCATTTGATGAGAATGGTGTATTAAGCAAGATTGAATTTACAAATGATGAGACCTTCAATTTTGCATTTGATGTAGTGGATGCATTAGCAGAAAAGACACCGGATAAGACAGCGTTGATCTATGTGTCCAGAGATAAGGAAGAAAAGAAGTTTACATTTAAAGAGATCAAAGAGTATTCCAATATGGCAGCAAATTATTATAAGAGCCTTGGTATCAAGAAGGGCGACAGAGTGCTGCTGGTATTAAAGCGTCATTATCAGTTCTGGTTTACGATTCTTGCACTTCACAAGATCGGAGCTGTAGCAATTCCTGCAACCAATATCTTAAAGGTAGAAGATTACAGATACAGAATTGAAGCTGCAAATGTAAAGGCTGTTGTATGTACAGCTGATGACAAGATTCCGGATGCAATGGCAGCCATCGATCCGGATGATAAGGTGATCAAGGTTATCGTAAATGGTGAGAGAGAGCATTTCCATCCATTTGATAAAGATATCCTTTCATTCAGCAAAGAATTTGCACGTCCGACAGGTGAAGATACAGTCTATGCACATGATACCATGATCATCATGTTCACATCAGGAACAACCAAGCATCCAAAGATGGTTGCACATAATCATCTGTATGCACTTGGACATTATATTACAGCAAGATATTGGCATAACGTAAAGACGGATGGTATTCATTTTACAGTATCCGATACCGGCTGGGGTAAGGCTCTCTGGGGCAAGCTCTATGGTCAGTGGTTATGCGAGACCTGTATTTTCGTTTATGACTTTGATGTATTCAGTGCAGACAATATCATGAAGCTTGTAGAACAGTACAAGATCACAACCTTCTGTGCGCCACCGACCCTTTACAGAATCCTTGTTAAGATGGATCTGAGCAAATACGATCTTTCCGCACTGACTTACTGCACAACCGCAGGAGAAGCCCTGAATCCGGAAGTATTCTATAAATTCAAAGAGATGACAGGATTTACGATCTTTGAAGGCTTTGGTCAGACAGAGACTACACTTGCAATAGGAAATCTGAAAAATACAACACCGAGACCGGGTTCCATGGGTAAGGCAAGCCCACTCTATGATGTTCACATTATGAGACCGGACGGAACACTTGCTGATGTAGATGAGACCGGTGAGATCGTTATTAAGATTGCAGATGGCGAACCATATGGTCTGTTCTCTACTTATAATAATGATGAGAAAATGACAAAAGAAGTTAAGCACGACGGTTATTACCACATGGGTGATACCGCATATATGGACAAGGATGGATATTTCTGGTTCGTAGGCCGTGTGGATGATATCATCAAGGTTGCCGGATACCGTGTTGGACCTTTTGAGATTGAAAATGAGATTATGAAGATCCCATATGTTCTGGAATGTGCAGTTACAGCTATACCGGATGGAACCAGAGGACAGGCGATCAAGGCAACGATCGTTCTGACAGAAGGAACGGTTGGCGATGATAACCTGAAGAAAGAGCTGAAGCGTTATTTCAAGGAGAACATGGCGAGCTACAAACGTCCTCGTGTGATCGAATTTGTCGATGAGATGCCAAAGACGATCAGTGGTAAGGTAAGACGTGTAGAGATCAAAGAGAAAGACTGGAAATAAGTCTGGACGATTATCTGCTGGGATAGATTACAGGCAGATGAAATGACATAGCCTGTGAGAAGCAGGCAGGAAATGGAGATGTTCATAAAATGATAGATATGGAAATTAAGCCATATGAGCGTATGGTTTATTACTATGAAACTGACAGAATGGGAATTGTTCATCATTCTAACTATATCAGATGGTTTGAGGAAGCGAGACTGGACTGGATGAAGCAGATTGGATGGGATTACAAGACCATCGAGGACGACAATATCATTATTCCGGTATTGTCGGTATCTGCGGAATACAAAACCATGTCCAGATATGGAGACAACATTGTGATCTATGTAAAGCTTGCAGAGTACACAGGCATCCGTATTGGATTTTCCTATGAAGTACATGACAAGAAGACTGGAGAGCTTCGGTGCGTCGGCACATCCTGTCATTGTCTGCTGGATGAGAACAATAAGCCGGTGTTCATGCGGAAACGTTATCCGGAGAAGGATGCGTTCTTCAAGGAGCTCATGAAGCAGCAGGCTGAAGAATAATATTATAAAAAACGCTCACACCGTGATCAGAACATTTCTTTATGCAGAACACTTTCGTTCTGTGTCTCACGTAGCGGTACTAAATTCACCGCAGAGCGGTTCATCAAGGACCGACGGGAGACAAGGTCTGCCAAAAGAAATATCTGATCACGGCGTGGGCGTTTTTTATAGCTACATTTGTTTGTGTTTCCCTGCCAGATCCTCGCTGTTGACACATTGTTTTATAATTGCTAGTATAGGCTTGATATAGGGGATTTCCATGCGGAATCAGGTATTATGTATGAGCATTATGGATGAGCTTGTTAGGAAAACTTGTTAAGAAAGATTATGAAGATCATGGCTGCAGGGCATGATGTATTTTGAAATGATATGAGGTTAGAATGAGAAAGATAAAAGAAAACAGAGAGAAAATGTATAGATCGCATTGGACGAAAATTGTTAGTTATATGTTGGTAATGGTGATGGCTGTTTCCTTGTTTGGACAGGTTGCTGTGAATGGAGCATTTGACGGAACTGGCAAACAGGCAGGCACAGGTGTGATCGCGGGGCTTAGTCAGGTAGAGGCAGCTTCGGATACTTCTATTGATTATAAGGCGGCTTTGAAGGAAACGTCTGTTGCAATCGAGAAAAAGCTGACAACCTATAAGGTGGAAGTGGCAGATGAAACAGGCGGAACTTCCGTCGTAGACTGGTATGGCCCTGCAAATGCTTCAATCGGTGGCGAGTGGGCTGTGATCGGAGAAAGCCGTTATGGACGGAAGAATGTATTGTGGTATCGTGCCTATTATGAGAATCTGGTACGGGTATTACAGGCAGCCGGAGAAGCACAGGCATCTGCTGATGGAACAACTACAGGTGGAAGTGCAAAGACTGTGCCATTGAAGCTCGACAGCAGAAAGGGAACGGAAAATTCCAGAGCCATTCTTGCACTGACTGCTATGGGGATAGATGCGTCAAACGTAGAAGGGTATGATCTGACAGCAGCTTTGTCGGATATGACATATGTAAAAAAACAGGGCTTAAATGGACCAATCTGGGCGTTGATTGCGCTGGATTCCGGTAATTATGAGATACCGCAGATCTCATCGGGTAAAACAACAGCCCAGGTATCCAGAGAAAAATTGTTATCTTATATATTAAGCAGTGAGCTTACAGATGGTGGATTTAATCTGACGAAAAGTGATTCACAGGGGGCAGATCCGGATGTGACAGCAATGGCATTGCAGGCATTTGCACCATATTATACCGGACGGATAACTGTTGGAACAGAACTTCAGAAGCAGATCAGGGAAGCAGTGGACCGGAACATACAAGTTCTCTCAGATATGCAGAAAACCTCCGGAGCATACAGTTCATATGGAAGTGAGAATGCAGAAAGCACGGCACAGGTGCTGGTGACTTTATCCAGTCTTGGAATTGATGGAAGCACGGACAGTCGTTTTGTAAAAAATGGAAAGTCTGTGCTGGATGGTCTGTTGTATTTTTATATATCATCAACCGGAATGTTTAAACATGTAGACACGGAAAAATCCGGCAATCAGATGGCGACCGAGCAGTCGTTTTACGCATTGGTAGCGTATCAGAGGTTCCAGAATAAAAAGGCAACCTTGTATGATATGACAGATGCGGATAAAGCATGTGTTATGGATCTGACAGATTGCAGCGTAACCATTTCAAAGACCGCATACATATATACCGGAAAGACGATCAGACCTGCAGTGACTGTTACCTGTAAAAAGCTGGATGGAACAACGATCACTTTAAAAAAAGACACAGATTATACAGTCACATATAAGAATAATAAAATGCCGGGCAAGGCAACGGTCGTAGTAAAAGGTAAGGGTGATTATACCGGAAGCGTAAGCAGAACGATCACGATCGCACCGACGGCAACGGTGATTTCTTCGGTGACAAATACAGAAACCGGAATCCGGCTGAAATGGAAAAAGACGACAGGCGCAGAGAAATATATCATATATCGTAAAGCGGGAAATGGCTCCTGGAAGAAATATAAGTCGGTAAAGGCGGCAAATGGATGTTCCTTTACAGATACTAAAGTTACAAATGGAAGCAAATACGCATATAAGATACGGGCGTATGCGGATGGTGTATATGGAGCATACAGTTCCATACACACAATATACCGGGTAAAACAGCCAGCCCTGAAAGTGAAAAAGGCAGGAAAAGGCAGACTGAAGTGTTCCTGGAAGAAGAACACGAAGGCGAACAGTTACCAGATCATGTATGGAACGAAGGCGTCCATGCAGGGGGCAAAGACGATCGCGATAAAAAAAGCCGGAACCGTGAAAAAGACTAAAGCCGGATTAAAAGCCGGAAAGAAATACTATGTACGGATCCGGAGCTGTAAAACGGTGAATAAAAAGAAGTATTACAGCAGTTGGAGCAAGACCGTAAATATCCGGGCATGATCGGGATCGTAGAAGATGAATAAACATGCAGATGTCCGGAAAGCAGAAATTACAGGTACAATAAATACCGTATGACAGAAAGCAGCAGTATATGAAGTTCATTAAAAAAAATATAAAAAAAATAATTGGTATTCTGGCGGTGGTGCTGATCCTTACCGTGGCATTCTGGTATGGTGGAAATGCACCGGGTTCCAGAGGCTTTTCCGGATTTGGAAAGCAGCATACGGAATTCCGGAATTCGACCGAACTGGCAGAAACTGAAACTGGTCAGGAGGAAACCGGAAGGTCATCGATGACGGAATCGGAAACAACAGACGGTCAGGACGCTGATAGTCAGGATGCAGACCGTACAGATGAGACATCAGAAGGAGTGTCAACAGAAGAACCGGCAAATAAAGATACACAGGAAACGGCATCAGGTGAAACCGGAACCGAAAATAAACGGGCGGATAGTCCGGCTGCAAATGACAGCTCCGAAACAGAAGATGGACAAGGCTCCTCAGGGACGACAGAGGTTCTGACCGAACAGCCGACGACGGAACAAACGACTGAAACAAAAGAACCGAAAACAACGGAACAGCCAACGACGGAAGAACCAGGGCAGAATACGACAGAAGCTCCAACGACGGAACGACCGTCACATCAGAAACCGGAGAAGCCTGCAACAACGGAAGAATCGGAAACAACAGAGCAGAAGCCGGCCGAGGAGCAGACATATACCTGCACGATATCGATTAACTGCGATAATATTCTGAAAAACTGGAATATGTTAGATAAGAGCAAGCAGTCCTGTGTACCTGCCGATGGCTGGATCCTGAAGGAAGTCGAGGTAGAATTTAAAAAGGGACAGACCGTATTTGATGTATTAAAGGATATCACGAAAAAAAAGAGTATACAGCTTGAATATTCCTTTACTGCATTATACGGAAGCTACTACATTGAGGGAATCCATAATCTGTATGAATTTGACTGCGGAGAATTATCCGGTTGGGAGTATTGTGTCAATGGGAAGTTCCCGGCATTTGGATGCTCAAAATATGTATTGAAAGATGGAGATAAGATTGAATGGAAATACACCTGTGACCTTGGAGCAGATGTAGGAAATCCATATTTTGAATAACAGACAGGAGAAACAGGTGAAGAAGATCAGAAGGGATGCATTTGCAGACAGTCATCCAATCGTGAATTTGATATATTTTATATTTGTCATCGGATTTGCAATGATGTCGCTTCATCCGGTTAGTTTAGGGATCGCTTTTTTGGGAGCGGTCTCATATTCTATCTGCCTGAATGGCAGACGGGCACTATATCAGAATCTGCGCTATATGCTGCCGGTTGTGATATTGACGGCACTCATTAATCCGGCATTCAGTCATCAGGGGGTGACGATCCTGCGGTATCTGCCGTCCGGCAATCCGCTGACGCTCGAATCTATTCTGTATGGTATAGCGGCTGCTGTAATGCTGGTGACAGTACTGTGCTGGTTCTCATCCTTCAACAGGATCATGACTTCTGATAAAATGATCTATCTGTTTGGGCGGCTGGCACCGTATCTGTCGATCGTTCTGTCTATGACGTTGAAGTTCCTGCCGGAATTTACCGCAAGGATCCGGCAGGTATATCAGGCACAGAAAGCGGCAGGCTGTGTGATGCCTGGGAAATATTTTAAACGGCTTCGAACCGGTATGCGAGTGATCTCTTCGGCAGCAACCTGGGCGTTAGAACGGGCGGTCATAACAGGTGACAGTATGAAGAGCCGGGGATATGGGTTAAAAGGCAGGACAGCATATTCATTATTTCATTTTAGAAAAAGTGATGGCTGCTGTCTGGTCGTGATTCTGGCAGCGGGAAGCTTTGTTGCGGCAGAAATGATCCGGGGCGTGATTGACTGGCAGTATTATCCGGATATAACAGGAAATGGATCAGACGGAATGGGAACTGCGGTATTTGCAGGCTATCTGTTATTAGTAAGCCTGCCATGTGTGATGCATTTGTATCAGGCAATCCGGGAAAGGAAGAAAAGATGAAATTATATGAGATCGATAATCTGACATTTGCATATCCGGATATTGCATCGGAGAGGGATGATGTTTATCTGAAGCCGGTATTAAAGGATATCGGCCTTTCCATAGAAAAGGGCAGCTTTGTCATTGTCGCAGGTGGTTCCGGAAGTGGGAAGACGACATTGCTCAGACAGTTGAAATCCGTTTTGACACCTCGTGGAAAACGGGAAGGAACTGTCTGTTTTCAGGGGAAAAAACTTGGAGACATAGATGATCGTGTACAGACGGAGCAGATCGGATTTGTTGTACAGGATGTAGATGCACAGCTTGTAACGGATAAGGTATGGCATGAACTTGCATTTGGGTTGGAAAGTCTTGGATATGACAATGCCTTTATTCAGAAGCGGGTAGCGGAAATGTGTTCGTTCTTTGGTCTGGATGGGATTTTTCACAAAAAGGTAAATGAATTGTCCGGCGGACAGAAGCAGTTGGTAAACCTGGCATCAGTCATGGCAATGGCGCCGGAGGTGGTGATCTTAGATGAGCCGGCAAGCCAGTTAGATCCAATGGCAGCGAGGGAATTTTTTCAGTGCCTGTATCGTATTAACCGGGAACTTGGAACTACAGTGATCCTGACAGAACACAGACTGGAGGAAATCTGGCCGATGTGCAGCCAGTTCATTCTGATGGAAGATGGCAGAGTGATCTATGATGGAAGCATTGTAGATGGCGTGGTGCTGTTGGCACAGAATGCACCAGCAATCGAGATCCCTGCGGCATGCAGGATAGCATTTGGATTGTCAGGTTATGGAGTTACAGACTGTCCGGTTACAGTTGCAGAGGGCAGAGAATGGCTGCGGCAGTATGATGAGAAACATGAACAGATGGCAGCAGGGGGACAGTCAGAGCAGGCGGATACGCAGGGAAAAAATCAGACAGCGGAGAACGTGATCAATATCAAGGATGTTTTTTTTCATTATTCATCCATGGAGAAAGAGGTATTGTCCGGACTTACCTTGTCGGTAAAGCGGCAGGAGATCCTTGCCATAAATGGTACAAATGGATGCGGAAAGTCAACATTGTTATCCCTGATCGCAGGGAACTACCGGCCGGACAGAGGCAGGATCCGGCGGGAGAAGCAACTCCGGATCGGATATCTTCCGCAGGATCCCAAGCTGTTATTTACTGCAAATACAGTTGGAGAAGAACTGGGACTGATCCGCAGACATGGGACGTTTGAGGTGGCGGAGCAGGAGATTTCGAAGGAAATGATCTGGAAAAGTATTCATTTCTGCCGGCTGGAATCTGTACTGACGCAGCATCCATATGATCTGTCAGGGGGAGAACAGCAGAGACTTGGACTTGCAAAGGTACTGCTTGCTGCTCCGGATGTGATACTGATGGATGAACCGACAAAGGGCATGGATGCAGCATTTAAAAAACGGTTTTCGCATATGATGAAGAAGCTTAAAGCTTCCGGACATACGATCGTGATGGTAAGTCATGATATTGAATTCTGCGCAGAAACGGCTGACAGGATCTGTCTGATCTTTGATGGCAGAGTGGCAACGGTTGCGGGAACAAACGATTATTTTTCAGGAAATGAATTCTATACGACTGCGGCAGCCAGAATAGCAAAAGAAACAATCCGGGGCGCTGTAACGGTTGAGGATATCCTGCATGCATATGGCAAAACCGGTGCATGGGATCAACCGGATGACGATATAGATGACGGAATTGTATGGACAGATACCGGGAACAGGAAGGAAAATGACGAAGCAAAGCAGGAAGAAGACCGGATAGGAAGCGGCACTCAAAGCGAGATATCAATACAGGAGAAAAAACCGGAAAAAATGTCATTTGTCCGAAAACTGGGACTTCTACTTACAACGGTTATCATGGCGTTCTGTTTTTATAAGACAATGACACAGGCGGATCTGACCCGGCTGATTGAGGATGGAACGGTGACTGGAGAAGGTATACAATATCTGATCTTGTATGGTATATTTATATTGGCAACGGTCATATATATTCTGTTGCTGCGTCCGGTCGGAAGAAACAGGGATCAGGATATTGACCTGCGCAGAAGGAACCGGATCAGCAGAAAAAAATTGATCATAACGGTTCTTTGTATTGCAGCAGTGGCAGGAACGATCTGGTTTGGCAAGACGGTTCTGTCAGACCGGAAGTATTATTTTATTTCTCTTCTGGTTCTGATCGAAATGATGATACCGTTTCTCACAGCCTTTGAGACAAAGGCACTGGGAGCACGGGATATTGTAACGGTGGCAGTTCTGTGCGCGCTTGCTACAGTCGGAAGAACAGCATTTTTTATGATCCCGAATTTTAATCCGGTTATGGCGATCGTGATCATCAGCGGGGTAGCATTTGGATGTGAGACCGGATTTGTGACCGGAGCGGTGACGATGCTGGTATCGAATATGGTATTTGGACAGGGACCGTGGACACCATGGCAGATGTTTTCACTTGGCCTGGTTGGTTTTGCGGCGGGGCTTGTATTTAATAACAGTCGGGTCAGAAGTCAGAATGTGACGAAACTTGGCCTGTGTATCTTTGGCGGCCTGTGCTGTATTCTGATCTATGGCGGTATCATGAATCCGGCATCTGTGATCATGTGGCAGCCGGCAGTGAACCTTAAGATGATCGTGGCAGCGTATGTAACCGGCTTTCCGTTTGATGTGGTACAGGGATTTGCGACGGTTCTGTTTCTGTGGATCATGGCCCGGCCATTTTTGCTGAAACTGGACCGGATCAAGATAAAATATGGAGTATTGTGTGAGGTAAAACAGCATGCTTAGAAATTGTAGTCTGGAAGAGATATCGGATGGTCGTTTATACGATCAGACGGATATGGTAAAAGCATATTGCAATGAATGTAAAGGGTGTCATGCCTGCTGTGAGGGAATGGGAAATTCCATCATCTTAGATCCGCTGGATGTGAGCAGACTGACAAAGGAGACAGGGAAGAGTTTTGAAGCTCTGCTTGCCGATACGATAGAGTTAAATGTTGTAGATGGGTTGATCCTTCCAAATATCAAGATGGTAAATGGAACATGTACTTTTTTAAATGCAGAAGGCAGATGTGGGATCCATGCGGCAAGGCCGGGATTCTGCAGACTGTTTCCGCTTGGCAGATATTATGAGGATGGCGGATTTAAATACTTTCTTCAGATCCATGAATGTGATCGGGCAGGCAAGGTGAAGGTCAAGGTATCAAAATGGATCGATACACCGGATCTGCCGAGATATACAGAGTACATTAATGAGTGGCATGATTTTCAGAAGCAGGTGCAGGAGACATTTGCACGGATCCGTATGCAGGACGGGGCAGAAGAAAGTAAGGATGCACGGATCAAGCAGATGTGTATGTATATTCTGAATATCATGTATGTTGCGAGATATGAGGAGAACCGGGATTTTTATGAGCAGTTTGAGATGCGATTGGAGCATCTGAAAGAACTGCTTGAGTCAGGAATCTAGCAGACAGATCCTGATCTGGAACGGTATAAATGCGGATAAGAGGCGGGGAGTGTGAATGATGGTAAAAAGAGCATATAAAAGACTGGCATTTTATATAAGTATATTTGTGATCCTTATGGCAGGTGTGATTCTGATCTTCTGTGCAAGAGAGATCCGGGAGACAACGGAGCAGGTGGATGATGAGATGAACAAAAATATAGATTATGCAGCCATGTCCTGTCAGAACTGTTTGTCGGATGCGATCGATATTCTGACAGTGAATTATTTCACAGTGCAGTATATGCATGAGTCAGGACATAGTATGGATGAGTTCCGTGCGTATTTTACCGAACAGACCCATTATCTGAAAAATGAAGAAAGTATGCAGTATCTTGGGATTTATGGATATATTGACGGAGAACTGATGCTGAGTACTGCATGGGAGCAGCCAGAGGGATATCGGATCGAGGATCGTTCCTGGTATCAGGAGATGAAGCAGAATGGTACAGAACTTACGATCACGACACCATATCTGGATATGAAGACGAACCGGCAGGTGGTATCCGTTGGACGTATGTTCCGGGACGGTTCGAACCTGATCGGTGTAGATGTTGATCTGGAGGAACTGTCAGATCTTCTGAAGGAACTGGATGCAGGAACGAGTGAGATCTATATTGTAGATCAGACCGGAAGTATTATTGCAGGCGGAGAGTCTGCATATATGGGAAAGACACTGGACAGCATGTATCACAGAACGGACGCATATGAGACTTATGTTTCAGATATTGATAAGGAACTTGCGTTGGAGACAGAAGGTACTGTCAGCTATAAGACAGACAGTGCATGGATATCTGTGAAGCCAATCCTTGATAACTGGTATGTGGTTGCGATCGTGGATAAGAATGAAGTCAGCAAACTGGCAGCAAAAAATGCAATCCCTTCTGCGGTGACACTGGCTGTTGTACTGCTGGTATTCTTCATGCTTTATATGAACCTGTTTGTCCGTGTATACCGGACGGGAAAAAAAGGCAGAGCTTCGATCGGAGTTGAGCGTTATGCCTCTGGTTCTGTTCTGCAGGATGATAAGCGGGTGAAAAAGGTTGTATTTTATGTATATATCCTTTTTGCCACATATTTTATTATGATGTTTTATCGGTTTCAGAAGGCTCCGGTGTTCATTGTTGTGACATTGGCAACTATGTTGGTCAGCTTTCTTGTGACTTTTATCAGAAAGACTACGGTAAAGATACATGGATTATGTATGTCGGGCTGCCTGTTTGCAATCGTTGCGATGTATGGACTGGTACCGGGTGAACATAACCGCCTGACTGATATGTTTCTTGCGGCAGCCGTTGTTGTGTCATTGTACCAGAAGATGGAACTGAATATATTTATGCTGATCAGTACCATCGTTTATTATTTGTATATGGTTCTTGCCGGCCGCTATATATCACAGGCAGATCCACTCGATGTCAGCGAGACGGTTATGGATCTGCTTATCATATTGATTGGAAGTCTGATGCTTCTTGTGGTGATCGCATGGAACAAGCAGCTTCAGGTTCGTTTGAAACAGAAGGCAGAAGAAGCAGAGGCTGCGGCGAACAGCAAGTCCGCATTTCTTGCAAACATCTCACATGAGATCAGGACTCCGTTAAATGCGATCCTGGGTATGAATGAGCTGGTGCTCCGGGAGAGCAGACAGCCGCATATCAAGGAATACGCTATGTATATCAAGAATTCCGGTAAATCGTTGCTTACGATCATCAGTGATATTCTGGATCTGTCCAAGATTGAATCCGGAAAGGTATATCTGGTGAATGAGAACTATTCGCTGAGCAGCCTTGTGGAGGATGTTGAACGATCCATCCAGAAGCGTATTATGGAAAAAGGGCTGGAACTTAAGATCTATGTAGAACCGGAGCTGCATGAGAATTTGAAGGGTGATGAGGTGCGTATCAAACAGATTATTATGAACCTTTTAACAAATGCAGTACGATATTCAAGTGGAAAAATTCAAATCCGTCTATGCAGATCAGAGGAGAGCAGGGTGACTTTATATATGGACAATTCAGTTCAGGACGTTGGGAAATTTGATGTGGACAGATTATTTGAACGATTTTATACAGGGGACAGTTCGAGACATGGTGAAAGTACCGGATTGGGACTTGCCATTGTAAAGATACTTGTAGAAAAAATCGGCGGCAGTATATCAGCCAGTGTAGAATCCGATATATTATCCATACAGTTGATATTTTAGGCCTTATGTGCAGGAGAATTGTGATATTGCCGAAAGTAACAATCTGGTTATCTACGGTCATCACATTAAGGGTGGCAAGATGTTTGGAGCATTGGAAGATTACAAGTCCAAGAGCTTTTATGAGAAAAAC
>ERZ772892.2456-NODE-2456-length-15674-cov-8.262245_pt1 | contig 15674 bp, 10 predicted proteins | sample MGYA00512126_ERZ772892 | MGnify/ENA primary metagenome ERZ772892 (study PRJEB29015, sample SAMEA2737697) | human gut metagenome | biome: human gut; feature: human-associated habitat; material: faeces | place: China | collected 2012 ... | reverse complement strand
GCCGCCGGAGCGGTGCTTAAGCCGTAAGGCGGGAATTGTGCGGTGTTGCCTTAGGTAAAAAAGCAAACAAACAGAACACTTCATTCAAATGCATATAGCGGCTATTTATTTCATACAGAGACAAATAGCGGCACAGAACAGATATAATAGAAGAAGCTATAAAAAGCAGGTATTCACGTGGAGGACGATATCGTTTCTACATGAACACCTGCTTTTTTATTTATTATTTACTGGTGGAATAAATAGTGGTAGCCAAGTATTCATCACTGACCCAACCATAAATCCCACTGTAATATACAACAACCCAGTCAGGCACATTGCTGCTATAGCCGCATTCCCATACGATGATACCGTAGGGGATATTATCCATTTTTTCATAATTTGTACCGGGACCTTTACGCATAACCAGCCCATGATCAGCAGTGGTGTAGGTACAAAGGCTATCAATTCGGCTAAGCGTTACATCTGGTGCAACGCATCCATCCGGCAGAATAACGTTGGCATTGTTTTCGGTATAATCCTGTACTTGCAGCAAGCCCCAAAGGCCATTCTGTTTTGCCCATACGCAGCTATCGCGCGCGGGGGCTAAATCTTCATATTGCCCAGCGGAAATTATCTCATTGCCGTAAACATCCAGAACTAGCTTTTGTCCGGATTGATTTTTCACAACTACCATGCCAGATAAGTCTGCGTAAGGATATTCAACAGTTTCGTTCATGATGGACAAACTCATCTGCGGCTGATAAATGCAGGGGATTACTAAAGTACCGCTTTGGTCGCAATATCCCCAGTTACCGGCTGCATCCTTTACCGCGATTAAAGATTCACCGGCCATGCAAGCATCCTGGTAGTCGAAATCGGTTAAAATTGTACCGTTTTTATCCGCAACGGCAAAAGGTGCAGAATTGTCAACAAGATAACCGGCATATTCATCATCCCAAATGCCTTGCTGGATGCCAACCAAATCAGGAGCATACACCTGTTCGATGGGCGTGCCACTAAATGTATAGACACCAATAGCAGAACGGTAAATCTGGCTGTCACCTAAAATCCACTGGATGCCATACCCGCCGTGCCCGCCCAGCATGGTTGTAAAAGGCATTTGTTGGGCAACCAGCTCCTGGTTAATCTGTTCTTCCAGGGCATTCAGCTTCTGGTAATCGTATGTATCATCTACCCCAATGGAGAGCTCCTGCTCACCATACAGGTACGGGATGCTTTCTGACAAATCTTCCAGAAAAGCATTACAGTTGGCAGCATTAAACAGGCTCCAGCGTTCGCCCTTGCGCACAGCGTACAGATTTCGGGCAGCGGCGTAACCGGCAGTGTGGGTTTCGCGGGAGAAGAGAGGAATCATCTCGTCAAAATCATATTGCGGCGGTAACTTCCAGTTGGCATTGCTAGTGGATGGTATAGCTGTGGCAACAGGTTCACTGGTCGGGGAAAGAGCAGCGGAGGAAGCAGGTTTATTTTCTGGCGCTGCAGCACAAGCGGTAAGCATTATTGCGGTGATAACACTGGCGGAAAATGAGAATAACTTCCTTTTCATGGCTTTTCACTCCTTGCGTAAATGATTTTTCGGTAAGATGAAGAAGTAATATAAGAAAGTGAATTCATAAACCCTATGAGATCTTATTTTATCAAAAATATCTGCTAATGGGAATAGCTAACAATTCTACATGGATAAATTTGGATAGTATGACAAAGATTGCAGAACTGGAGTGAAAGTCCGAATTATGGGATGAGTGATCTGCTATAATAGAAAAAAGCAAAACAGAAGGGAGTTTGATTATGCACCAGGAGAAAAAGATGCTGGCTCATATCAGTGAAGACGGAACCCGCGTCCAAACGGTAGCGGACCATTTGCAGGGAACGGCAGTCCTATGTGGGCAATTTGCAGCAGCCTTTGATGCCCAGCAACAGGGAACTTGGCTTGGGTTACTGCATGATATTGGTAAATATAGTACAAAGTTTCAAAAGCGCCTGCAAGGTGGAGAGAAAGTGGATCACTCAACGGCTGGTGCACAGGTGGCTGCCCGATATGGTCAAATCCCACTGGCTTTTGCTATTGCGGGACACCATAGCGGTCTGCCGGATGGAGGAGGCCGAAGCGATACCGCGCAGGATGCGACAATGTTTGGGCGATTGAAAAAGAGCGTTGAACCCTATACCCAATGGACGAATGAGATTAAACTGCCGTCCATACCGCCCCAGCCGGAAATGATGAAGGAAAATCGTTTTACACAGGCATTTTATACCCGGATGTTGTATTCCTGCCTGGTCGATGCGGACTATCTGGATACGGAAAACTTTATGAGCAGCCCTAAACCGCGCGGACAAGGCCAGACAATGGATGAACTGCTGAAAAGGTTGAACCAATATACCGCAAAATGGAGCCATCCCCAGGGAAACTTGAATCAGCGCCGCAGTTCAATTTTGAGTGCCTGTACAACGGCAGGGCAAACAGGGCGGCGCGGCCTTTATTCCCTGACCGTTCCTACAGGCGGGGGAAAAACGGTAGCGTCATTGGCATTTGCGCTTTCGCTAGCTGTAAAGAACCATATGGACCGGGTTATTTATGTGATCCCTTATACATCCATTATTGACCAGACCGCGGATGTGTTTTCGGAAATATTAGGAGCAGAAAATGTTTTGGAACACCATTCAGGGGTGGACTACTCTGCCAAGGAAGATGATGAGCCGGCAGCCTACCGCAAAGCATTGGCGGCGGAAAACTGGGATGCTCCGGTGGTGGTTACCACATCCGTGCAATTCTTTGAATCACTTTACGGCAACCATGCGTCACAATGCCGTAAATTACATAACATTGCAAATAGCGTGGTCATTTTTGACGAAGCACAAAACCTGCCGGTTCCTTATTTGCGCCCTTGCGTTGCGGCAATCGCGCAGCTGGTACAGCATTACCGCGCAGCAGCGGTGCTTTGCACGGCCACACAACCAGCTTTGCAGCCCTTGTTTGATGAACTGGCGCCTGGGCTGCAGATGACGGAACTTTGCCCACATCCCAAAGAGCAATATCAGGCATTCCGGCGTACAACGCTAAAAATGCGCGGAGAGTTGGAACAAAGCCAGCTTGGCGCAGAACTGGCAGCGCAGGAACAAGTGCTGTGTATTGTAAACCGGAGAAAAACAGCACAGGAATTATACAATAACCTGCCCAAAGAGGGCAGCTACTGCCTGACAACATTGCTATACCCAGCCCATCGCAAACAGTTATTGCAGGAAATCCGGGAACGCTTAAAAGATGGGCTGCCCTGCCGTGTGATATCAACTTCTTTGATCGAAGCGGGTGTTGATGTGGATTTCCCGGCTGTATACCGCGAGGAAGCAGGTTTGGATTCCATTTTGCAGGCGGCGGGGCGCTGCAATCGAGAGGGAAGACGCCCGGCGGAGCAGAGCTTGGTACAGATTTTCACATTGGAAGGGCAGCATGTACCGCGCATGCTGGAACAGAATGTATCCGCAACGCAAAGCGTCCTGAAAAAATATGCAGATCTGGCATCTCTGGAAGCAATCGAAACATACTTTCTGTTTTACCGTACCTTAAAAGGAGATAAAAGACTGGATGAACAGCAAATTCTGCAAGGGTTCGAGCAGGATATGGAAGGGCGCATTTTCCCCTTTGCAACAGCGGCAGAGAGGTTCCGCTTAATTGAAACACCTGCCGTGACCGTATACATTCCCCAAGGGAAAGGGGAACATTTGCTTGCACGATTGCGTGCAGGAGAGGTAAGCAAAACTTTGTTCCGTCAACTGGGGCAATATGGTGTTCCGGTTTACCCGGATCATCTGAAAACGCTGGAGAATGCCGGGGCGGTTTGCCAAATCAGTGAAGGCATATGGGAATTAACGGACGGAAGCTTTTACGATAACAACACGGGCCTTGCTATGGAAGCTGAAACGGGAGCAGCCTGGTTTGCATAAAGCAAAAACGGCAGGGAGCCTGCCCTGCCGTTCTTGTGCGCTAAAGTAAAATCAACTATTTCTATCCACGGCATAAGCTGCCGACGCAACTTATTATAAAAGAAAACCGGATGAAAAGCAAACAAAAAGTATACATGATAAAAGGATTGACATTTGGTGCCAAGTAGCGTATATTGAAACTATAGCAAAATATAAATTAAAAACAACTGAAAATAGAAATGCAAAGGAGTTGATGCAGATGATCCAGCTGGAAGTATGGGGGAATTATGCTTTGCTCTCGAGGCCTGAGCTAAAAGTCGAAAGGGTTTCATATGAAGTCCTCACCCCTTCCGCGGCACGCGGTATAGTGGAAGCAATCTATTACCACCCTGGCTTACGGTGGAAAATCCGGAAAATCTATGTTATGAACCCAATCCGCTTTACCAACATCCGTCGGAACGAAGTAAAAAGCAAAATTCTTTGTTCCGATGTACGCAGCGCGATGCAGGGAACAGGGAAAGAGCTTTACCTTGCCACGCCCCAGCAGATCGTTCAGCGTGCAGCCATGGTGTTGCAGGACGTTCATTATGTGATTGAGGCAGAATTTGAGATGACTGACCGTGCGGCACCGAGCGACAATCCGGGAAAGTTCCAGGATATTGTTACCCGGCGCATGTCCAGGGGCCAGTGTTTTCATACTCCTTATTTTGGGTGCCGTGAATTTCCTGCCGCATTCCGCGCATGGCCCGGCGGGCCAATCCCGACCATTGAGGAAACACGGGATTTGGGATTCATGCTATATGACTTTGACTACACTGACCCGCAGAACATAACCCCGATGTATTTCCATGCAAAATTGGAACATGGTGTGTTGAATGTGGCAGACTGCGAGGTGTACCGATGATTTTACAGGCTTTGGTACAATACTATGAAGATTTGCTGGCCAATGGCAAAATCACGCGCCCCGGTTGGACAAGCGCAAAAGTCAGTTGGGCTTTGGAACTGGATGAAAACGGCCAACTGATGGCATTGCACCCCTTGCAGCAAGAGGAAAAGCGCGGTAAAAAAACAGTGCTTGCTCCATGTCAGCTGCAAGTTCCGGAACAGGTTAAACGTTCTAGTGGTGTGGCAGCCAATTTTTTGTGTGATAACAGTGCTTACATGCTCGGCATTGACGGAAAAGGCAAACCGGAGCGTGCAATGCAGTGCTTTGCCGCTGCAAAGGAGCTGCATCTTGCCATTTTACAAAATGTTCCCGGTCAGGCGGCACAGGCAGTGCGGAACTTTTTTATAAACTGGGACCCCAAGGCGGCGGAGCAGAATCCAGCGCTGGAACAAAGTCTCAAGGAACTTTACAAGGGTGGCAATCTGGTATTTCTGATTCGGGAAAACTATGTTCAGGACGATCCGGAAATACAGGAAGCCTGGCAGCGGCAGTGTGATAAGAACACGGATGCACCGGAAATCCGATGCCTGGTTACAGGGCAAAAGGCACCGCTTGCCCGCCTGCACCCGGCGATTAAAGGCGTGACCGGGGCACAGTCTTCCGGCGCATCGATTGTTTCTTTTAATGCGGACGCTTTTTGCTCATACGGACATGAACAGGGGGGCAATGCGCCGGTTGGCAGTTATGCGGCCTTTGCCTATGCACAGGCATTAAACTATCTGCTGGCAGACAGGGAACATGTTCAGCGCGTGGGCGATACCACCATTGTCTGCTGGGCAGCAGGCGGTGAGACCGCCTACCAGCAGGTAGCAATGGATGCATTGTTTGCCATGGATGCGCATGTCAGCGAAAGCGATGTGCGAAATGCAGTGGACAAGCTGGTCCATGGACAGAGTGTAGAGTGGCAGAACGTGACACTTGACCCACAAAGGCACTTTTATGTGCTTGGCTTGGCCCCTAATGCGGCGCGCCTCTCGGTTCGCTTTTTCTGGCAGGATACATTTCAAACGCTGCTTGATAATGTGCAGAAGCATTATGACCGCTTAGAGATTGTGCGCCCCGCTTATGATAAATTCCCGCGGCTGGGGGTGTATTGGCTGCTGCAGGAAACCGTCAACACCAATTCCCGCAGCCCATCGGCAGCACCGCAGCTGGCGGGTGATGTTCTGCGTGCAATCCTGAATAATACAAGGTACCCGGCAACCCTGCTGGATGGCGTTATGATGCGTATCCGCGCAGAGCAAAAAGTAACACGCGGCCGTGCCGCTATTATAAAAGCATACTACCTGCGTAATGAAGATCCCCGTTGCCCAAAGGAGGTATTAACTGTGGGAAATAACAAGGAAACAAATTATCAACCGTATGTTATGGGTCAGCTTTTTGCTGTGCTGGAAGCAATCCAGATGGCGGTAAACCCGGATATCAATACAACCATCAAGGACAGGTATTTTAATGCAGCGGCTTCCACGCCGGCCACTGTGTTCCCAACAATTCTGATGCTGGCACAAAAGCATATGCAAAAAATGAGCAAGCCACAAAAGATTTATTACGATAAGCAGATCGCTGCGCTGGCGGGCGGAAAACTGGAAGGAAGCTTTCCCGCACGGCTGACCTTGCCGGAACAAGGCGCTTTTATCCTTGGCTATTACCATCAGACACAGGAACGCTATACAAAGAAAGTGGAGGAATAACAATGGCACAGGCAATCAAAAACCGGTATGATTTTGTAATTCTGTTTGACGTTGAAAACGGAAATCCGAACGGCGATCCGGATGCAGGCAACATGCCGCGTGTCGACCCGGAAACGGGATATGGCATTGTTACAGATGTCTGCTTGAAGCGTAAGATTCGCAACTATGTCGAAGTGGCCAAAGAAGATGAAGCAGGATACCAGATTTACATTAAAGATCAGGTTCCCCTGAACCGCAGCGACAAAAAAGCATTGGAATATCTGGGCGTTGAAGGAGATTCCAAGGAGGCACTGAAAGCTGCCAAGAAAGATGACCCGGAATTGGACCGTAAAATCCGGGACTTTATGTGCCAGAACTTTTATGATATCCGCACATTTGGCGCCGTTATGACAACCTTTGTAAAAGGCGCACTGAACTGTGGGCAGGTGCGTGGCCCGGTTCAGTTGAGCTTTGCACGCTCGGTGGATCCTGTCCTCCCGCAGGAAGTGACCATTACCCGTATTGCCATTACGACCGAAGCGGATGCAGAGCGAAAAGGCACTGAGATGGGCCGCAAGTATGTGATCCCGTATGGTTTGTACCGTGCAGAGGGTTATGTTTCGGCCAACCTTGCCCGCAAAACTACAGGATTCTCAGAGGATGACCTGCAGCTGCTGTGGCAGGCAATCCTGAATATGTTTGAAAATGACCACAGTGCAGCCCGCGGCAAAATGGCAGTTCGGGAACTGATCGTGTTCAAGCATGATTCGGAGCTGGGCAATGCGCCGTCCTATAAACTGTTTGATGCAGTGCATGTCACGCGTGCCGAAGGGGTAGCCTTCCCGCGCAGTTACCATGACTATGTGGTAACGGTGGATGAAAATCTTCCCGCAGGGGTAACGTGCGAGAGGCTGTCGTAATGGCTTCCCCAGATGATTACCTGCTGATGTCCGGTATCCAGCATTTCAGCTTTTGCCGCCGTCAGTGGGCGCTCATACACCTGGAACAACAATGGTCCGAAAACCAACGCACCGCCGAAGGCCGCCTGCAGCATACCCGCTGCCATGATGTTACCCTGACGGAAAAACGCGGCGATTTGCTGATCGCCCGCGGTATGAGGGTCGTCAGCCACCGCTTAAAACTGACCGGCGACTGCGATGTGGTAGAGTTTCACAAGGATCCAAACGGCGTGTCATTGCAGGGCCGCCGCGGCCTGTGGCAGCCCATGCCCGTGGAATATAAGCATGGCCGCAGCAAGGTAAACGATGCCGATCGTTTGCAGCTCTGCGCACAGGCCATGGCGCTGGAAGAAATGCTGGTGTGCGAAGTGCCGGAAGGGGAAATCTTTTATGAAGAAACCCGGCAGCGGGAACATGTTTCCCTGACACCGGAACTGCGCAGCACCGCGCAGACCATGGCGGATGAGATGAACCGCCTGTTTGCGCGCGGCTATACCCCAAAAAGCAAACCCGGCAAGCATTGCAATGCCTGCTCACTGAAAGAACTTTGCCTGCCGGCGCTGTATCAGCAGGCAGACCCGGCGGCGTATCTGCGGGAGCATATTGAGGAGGGCGCGCCATGAGAAAGCTGCTCAACACCCTGTTTGTCATCAATGAGGACGCTTACCTGACATTGGATGGCGAAAACCTTGTTGTTACCCGCAATAAGCAGGAAACCCACCGCTATGCCCTGCATACGCTGGAAGGCATCGTCTGCTTTACTTACGCGGGTGCCAGCCCCGCTTTGATGGGAGCTTGTGCCCGGCGGGGCATTGACCTTTGCTTTTTTGACCCGTATGGCAGATTTCAGGCCCGCACCGTGGGGGAAGAACGCGGCAATGTGCTGCTGCGTCAGACGCAGTACCGCGTGTCGGATGACCCGGCCCAGAGCTGTCGCTATGCCCGGAGCTTTATCCTTGGTAAAGTGTATAACGCGCGCTGGGTGCTGGAACGCGCAACCCGCGATCATCCCCAGCGTGTCCCGGTCGAAAAACTGAAACGCACCTCCACCCAGCTAGCCGCCGCGCTGCCGCTGATACAGACCAGCGATGATCCGGAACAGCTGCGCGGCCTGGAAGGCGAGGCAGCCCAGCGCTACTTTGACTGCCTGAATGACCTAATTCTGCAGCAAAAGCAGGATTTTGTGTTTGAGGGCCGCAGCCGCCGTCCACCGCTGGACAATGTGAATGCGCTGCTTTCGTTTGCCTACAGCATGCTGGCGCGGGAGTGTGCATCCGCCTTGACCGCTGTGGGCCTGGACCCTTATGTTGGCTTTATGCACCGCCCGCGCCCCGGCCGCAAAAGTCTGGCACTTGACCTGATGGAAGAACTGCGGGCGGTTTATGCAGACCGGCTGGTCATCAGCTGCATCAATCAAAAGATCATCACGGCAAAACACCTGCAAAAACAGGAAAATGGTGCCGTACTGCTGACGGATGATGGCCGCAAAGCTTTCCTGACCGCATGGCAGAACAAAAAGAAGGAAGAGATCACCCATCCGTTTTTGAAAGAAAAACTGCCCTGGGGGCTGGTGCCCTATGTTCAGGCGCTTTTGCTGGCCCGTGCTCTGCGCGGCGACCTGGAAGTGTACCCACCGTTTTTCTGGAAGTGAGGTGCCGTTATGTTGGTGCTTGTAACCTATGATGTCAACACCGAAACAGCCGCCGGTCGTCGCAGGCTGCGCAAAGTAGCAAAAGTCTGTGTAGACTACGGCCAGCGGGTGCAAAACTCCGTATTTGAGTGCCTGCTGGATGCCGCGCAATACACGATGTTCAAAGCAAAATTGACCGAACTGATCGATTCGGAATCGGACAGCCTGCGCTTTTATCAACTGGGAAACCATTACAAAAGCAAAGTCGAGCATGTGGGTCTGCACCCGGATTTTGATCAGGATGGAATCTTGTTTGCTTAGTGCGAGGGAAAGGCAATCATAAAATTCCCGGTTCATTCGCACCAGAAAATATGGAAAAAACAGGGGCAGAAAGGGTAAAATACAGCCTTGCCTGTCAGCATGAAGATGCAATCCCCATAAAATTTGTTTCATATGCGCAAAAGTGCCCCACTGTTTTGTGCACTTTTGCTGTCGCTCTCCGCAAGGAGAGCGTGGATAGAAATCCATAGGAAAAGACGGGCTGCACCTCTGGCGAGGTCGCTCTCCGCAAGGAGAGCGTGGATAGAAATCTCGTGATGATGCACAACCCAAAATATTAGCGTAGTCGCTCTCCGCAAGGAGAGCGTGGATAGAAATATCCGCAGCCGCACGCTTGCGCCGTCCGGAATCGTGTCGCTCTCCGCAAGGAGAGCGTGGATAGAAATAGCTTGCATACCGGCGACAAGGCAAAAGGCCAGATGGTCGCTCTCCGCAAGGAGAGCGTGGATAGAAATTTGTTACCTGCAAACAGGTTTCGGACTTGCTGCACGTCGCTCTCCGCAAGGAGAGCGTGGATAGAAATTGCCAAGATTCAGGAAGTCGTGACATTTGTACAGCGTCGCTCTCCGCAAGGAGAGCGTGGATAGAAATTGACTGGGCATCTGTCATTACCGCGATGACGTCTGTCGCTCTCCGCAAGGAGAGCGTGGATAGAAATGTTTTGCTACTGCTCTTTTGGTGTATCTGGCGTGTCGCTCTCCGCAAGGAGAGCGTGGATAGAAATATGTCGTGCTTGTTGTTCCGTCCGGTTGTTGGTTACGTCGCTCTCCGCAAGGAGAGCGTGGATAGAAATGCTTGAATCGAAACAGATTGACCCATCCGTTATGTCGCTCTCCGCAAGGAGAGCGTGGATAGAAATGCGCGTAAAATTCGGTATGTTGCCCCTGATGTATGTCGCTCTCCGCAAGGAGAGCGTGGATAGAAATCAAAATTGTTGTCCATATCTATCTTCGTTGACAGTCGCTCTCCGCAAGGAGAGCGTGGATAGAAATAACGTTAGTACAAATTATCATATCAGGGTAAGCAAGGTCGCTCTCCGCAAGGAGAGCGTGGATAGAAATCTGTGGTGGGGCGTTCGCAAGGCTGTTGGTAGCCGTCGCTCTCCGCAAGGAGAGCGTGGATAGAAATGACCGCGCGCATGGTGCCGCGCACTGCGCGCTTGGTCGCTCTCCGCAAGGAGAGCGTGGATAGAAATTTTGCCCTTTTTGCGGGCACAAATATCGCGTGAGTGTCGCTCTCCGCAAGGAGAGCGTGGATAGAAATCCGGTTTTGGGATGGAGGTTGACGGGGTATCCTGTCGCTCTCCGCAAGGAGAGCGTGGATAGAAATCTTTATTGCGTTGGATAGCACCACACTGGAAGCGGTCGCTCTCCGCAAGGAGAGCGTGGATAGAAATAGGCCCTGGCACAGCAGCGCCAGGCAGCCGGGGCACAGCCGTCGCTCTCCGCAAGGAGAGCGTGGATAGAAATGACAGCGCAACCGCGACGCTGGCAAGGATGTGGAGGTCGCTCTCCGCAAGGAGAGCGTGGATAGAAATATAACCACACAAGGCGACGTGCGCGACGGCCCGGTCGCTCTCCGCAAGGAGAGCGTGGATAGAAATGTATTTGGACACGTTAGGGGCACCAAATACCGCAGAGTCGCTCTCCGCAAGGAGAGCGTGGATAGAAATGCCACAGGCAGGCCCGCGCCGCTGGTAAGCGCACCGTCGCTCTCCGCAAGGAGAGCGTGGATAGAAATTATCAACAATAATTATAATGATTTGACGCGTCCGTCGCTCTCCGCAAGGAGAGCGTGGATAGAAATCAGCGTATTGCCAAACCTTTCCGCGAGCAATTCGTCGCTCTCCGCAAGGAGAGCGTGGATAGAAATGCCTGTATCGGCTTTCACTAATTTCTGCCCGGCAAGTGTCGCTCTCCGCAAGGAGAGCGTGGATAGAAATCGGACACCAGCGGCAACACCCACTATGAATACATGTCGCTCTCCGCAAGGAGAGCGTGGATAGAAATGCGGTACAGGCCAGCCGCGATCAGCCCCAGTCCCGTCGCTCTCCGCAAGGAGAGCGTGGATAGAAATATTCAACGCCAAAAGAAAAAGGAGGGCGTTTATGGGTCGCTCTCCGCAAGGAGAGCGTGGATAGAAATTGGTGCAGCAATACCTCAGCGAGTGCATGTTACACGTCGCTCTCCGCAAGGAGAGCGTGGATAGAAATAAAAACCGGCAAGACGCACCGCATCTATCTGCCGGTCGCTCTCCGCAAGGAGAGCGTGGATAGAAATTGTACTGCTGCGGTGTCGGTGGCCGTGTAGGCGGCGTCGCTCTCCGCAAGGAGAGCGTGGATAGAAATTGCCGGGAAGAAATGGATGCGCACCATCGGAGGCACCGTCGCTCTCCGCAAGGAGAGCGTGGATAGAAATACCTGCGGCGACAAGGGAGAGAAAGACCCCTCCGAGTCGCTCTCCGCAAGGAGAGCATGGAATGTTTCTCTTTCTGACTGTTCAGGGTGGTTTTGTTCATGCGGATATCCGCTTTAATTTTAAAAATTGCTATAGTAAAAAACTCTCGCATAAAATAATATAAAAATATTGTATTATCTACTTGACAAGGTACCCCGGAGGGGTATATAGTGAATATACCCCACCGGGGTACATTGCATGTGATGGGAGGGTAACATAATGCAGGAAAACGAAAAGAAGGAACCGTGTTGCTGCTGTGCACACAAAACAAAGCATCGCAGTGAAGAAGAGTATAAAAGCCTGGTCCACAGACTGAACCGGATCGAAGGGCAGATTCGGGGCATCCGTGGGATGGTGGAAAACGAAGTGTATTGTCCGGATATTCTGGTGCAGTCGGCGGCGGTAACGGCGGCGATGAACGCGTTCAACCGTGAGCTGCTGGCAAACCATATCCGCACCTGTGTGGCGGATGATATCCGTGCCGGGAATGACGAAGTTGTGGATGAGCTGCTGAAAACGCTGCAGAAACTGATGAAATAAGCATTGCCTGCACAAAATAGCAGAAGCAGAACATGAAATAAATGCACGAGTGTTTGAGCCAGCAAAAATGCCATGCCAGTGCCCAGTACGATTGTTTTTCTGTTCACAAACATCGGTAAAAGTTTGTGTAACATTACCAGAGCCATGAATAAATGCCAGTCATTCCCTGTGAGAGGGTGTGGATAGAAATGCCGCATCGGCCTTGGTTGCTCCCAACGTATCGCTCTCCGCAAGGAGAGTGTGGATAGAAATGGTAACCTCGATAATACGTCAAATTGCAGGCTAGCCGCTCACCAAAAGGGGAGTGAGGATAGAAACAACTCAAACATCAACAACCCGTGTTCAAACACCAAAGCGAAACCACTCACCAATCATCACACAGGAATTATAGAATCACCACCGCAAAAGAGAGGGAACAGGAGGAAAGAAGTGGAACAATATAACGTAACCGGGATGAGCTGCGCCGCGTGCAGTGCCCGGGTGGAAAAAGCCGTCAGCAAAGTGCCGGGCGTAACATCCTGCTCGGTCAGCCTGCTGACCAACTCAATGGGTGTGGAGGGCACCGCCGTTCCGGCAGATATTGTGGCCGCAGTGGAAGCCGCAGGCTATGGCGCAAGCCCTAAAAACGCTGCCGCCCAGTCCGCCGTGCCGTCAGCAGATGCCTTAAAAGATACCGAGACCCCGCGCCTCAAACGCCGCTTGATTGCCTCGCTGATCTTCTGGGTGGTGCTGATGTACTTCTCCATGGGGCACATGCTATGGAACTGGCCGCTGCCGGGCTTTATGCAGGGCAACCATGTGGCAATGGGTATTTTACAGATGCTGCTCACCATTATCATCATGGTCATCAACCAAAAGTTCTTTATCAGCGGCTTTAAGGCGCTGTGGAACCGTGCCCCCAATATGGATACCCTGGTATCCCTTGGCGCTACCGCGGCCTTTGGCTACAGCACTTACGCTCTGTTTGCCATGACGGTGGCCCAGGTGCAGGGGGATGCCATGGCCGTGATGGGCTATATGGAGGAGTTTTATTTTGAATCCGCCGCAACCATCCTGACCCTGATCACGGTGGGCAAAACGTTGGAAGCCCGCTCCAAGGGCAAGACCACCGATGCCCTGAAAGGCCTGATGAACCTGGCCCCCAAAACCGCAACGCTGCTGCGCAATGGGGCGGAAGTTACCGTTCCCATCGAACAGGTGCAGCAGGGCGATGTGTTTGTGGTGCGTCCCGGCGAGAATATCCCCGTTGACGGCGTGGTGCTGGAAGGCAGCAGCGCGGTGAACGAATCGGCCCTGACCGGTGAGAGCATCCCGGTGGATAAGGCCGAAGGCGACAGCGTGAGCGCCGCAACCCTGAACCAATCCGGCTTTTTGCGCTGCCGTGCCACCCGCGTGGGTCAGGATACCACGCTGGCTCAGATCATCCAGATGGTCAGCGATGCCGCAGCCACCAAGGCACCCATTGCCAAAATTGCAGACCGCGTTTCCGGTGTGTTTGTGCCGGTGGTGATCACACTGGCCGTTATCACCACCATCGTGTGGCTGCTGGCAGGGCAGACGGTCGGTTTTGCCTTGGCCCGCGGTATTTCAGTGCTGGTCATCAGCTGCCCCTGCGCGCTGGGCCTGGCAACGCCGGTTGCCATTATGGTTGGCAATGGTGTGGGCGCTAAAAACGGCATTCTCTTCAAAACCGCGGTTTCGCTGGAGCAGACCGGTAAAACCGAGATCGTTGCCCTGGATAAAACTGGCACCATCACCAGCGGCGAGCCGCGCGTGACGGATATCCTGCCCGCAGACGGTGTGACGGAGCAGGTACTGATGAGCCTTGCCGCTGCCTTGGAGCAGAAGAGTGAACACCCGCTGGCCCGCGCCGTGCTGCAAAAGGCACAGGAGGATAACCTGCCCCCCGCCGAGGTGGCAGATTTCCAGGCTCTGCCCGGCAACGGCCTGACGGCTGTGCTGAACGGCAGTACCCTGTACGGTGGCAACGCCAAGCTGATGCAGACCCTTGGCGTGGCGGTGCCGCAAAAGATGGCATCCAGCGCCGAAGCACTGGCCGCCCAGGGCAAGACCCCGCTGTTCTTTGCCAAGGATGGCACCATGCAGGGCGTTATCGCGGTGGCGGACGTCATCAAGGAGGACAGCCCGCAGGCTGTGCGTGAATTGCAGGGCATGGGCATCCGTGTTGTGATGCTGACCGGCGATAACGAGCGCACCGCCAAAGCCATTGGTGCACAGGCCGGTGTGGACGAAGTGATTGCCGGTGTGCTGCCCGATGGCAAGGAAGCTGTGATCCGCAGCCTGAAAAACAAGGGCCGCGTGGCCATGGTGGGCGATGGCATCAACGATGCACCGGCCCTGACCCGCGCGGATGTCGGTATTGCCATTGGCGCCGGTACGGATGTTGCGATTGACGCCGCTGACGTTGTGCTGATGAAGAGCCGCCTGAGCGATGTGCCTGCCGCCATCCGCCTGAGCCGCGCTACTCTGCACAATATCCACGAAAACCTGTTCTGGGCCTTTGCCTACAATGTGTTGGGCATCCCCCTGGCGGCAGGTGTCTTTATCCCGCTGCTGCACTGGCAGCTGAACCCGATGTACGGCGCTGCGGCCATGAGCCTGTCCAGCTTCTGCGTGGTTTCCAACGCACTGCGGTTGAACCTGTTCGATATTCGCAGCACCAAACATGACCATAAACGCAAAGCACACAAAACAAGCAAAAAGGAGAACACGACCATGAATAAGACCATTAAAATTGAAGGCATGATGTGCGGCCATTGCGAAGCAACCGTGAAAAAGGCACTGGAAGCGCTGGACGGTGTTTCCGCCGCCGAAGTAAGCCACACCGCCGGTACCGCTGTTGTAACGCTGGATAAGCCGGTGGATGACACTGTGCTGAAAAAAGCCGTTGAGGACAAAGATTATACCGTGACCGGCATTGAATAATCCCGCCTCAAAAGCAAAGGAATAAGCATGAAAGCGCCCGCACGCTGCCTTGCAGCAGGCGGGCACTTTTTTGTTGTGGCCCCGCGGTAAAACAGAAAAGCTGAAAAAATATTTTGATAAGTATTCTAATATTATTTGCGAAAATCATAACAGAAGGATAACAAAACAATATGATTTGGCCAGTTGCACTTGCACTATAGTGGATAATATTATGGCAATACCGCATAATTCTAAGTGCCGATACGGCGAGCGAGGTGCGGCAGA
>ERZ772892.2453-NODE-2453-length-15688-cov-5.672552_pt1 | contig 15688 bp, 18 predicted proteins | sample MGYA00512126_ERZ772892 | MGnify/ENA primary metagenome ERZ772892 (study PRJEB29015, sample SAMEA2737697) | human gut metagenome | biome: human gut; feature: human-associated habitat; material: faeces | place: China | collected 2012 ... | reverse complement strand
ATCGGGCTTAAGGATTCTTTTATAGAACACGGAGATGTGGGAAGCCTTTGGAAAGCCAACGGATTAGACGGTGAAATTATTGCAAATAAAATTTTAAAGAGGATAAAACATTAGTATGAAGGAAAGATTAGATGTTCTTCTGGTAAACAGAAAGCTTGCTGATTCAAGAGAAAAAGCCAAGGCAATTATTATGTCCGGAATTGTTTATGTAAATGGTCAGAAAGAGGACAAAGCCGGCTCTATGTTTGATGTGTATGCAGGTATTGAAGTCAGAGGAAGCACTCTTAAGTATGTTAGCCGCGGAGGATTAAAGCTTGAAAAAGCAATGGAGAATTTTCCTATAGAGCTTAATAATAAAATATGTATGGATGTAGGTTCTTCAACAGGCGGATTTACGGACTGTATGTTAATGAACGGAGCCTCAAAAGTATATTCCGTGGATGTGGGACATGGGCAGCTTGCCTGGAAATTAAGACAGGATGAAAGGGTTGTTGTTATGGAAAAGACCAATATCCGGTATGTGACTCCTGATGACATTCCTGACAGAATAGATTTTTCAAGTATTGACGTATCTTTTATCTCTTTAACCAAGGTATTGCTTCCGGTAAAAAATCTTTTAACTGACAACGGACAGATTGTGTGTCTTATCAAACCACAGTTTGAAGCAGGCAGGGAAAAAGTTGGCAAAAAAGGTGTTGTAAGAGATATAAAGGTTCATGAAGAAGTTATTGATATGGTTCTTGATTATGCCATGTCTATCGGTTTTGATGTGGAAGGTCTTGATTTTTCTCCAATCAAAGGACCTGAGGGCAACATCGAATATCTTGCCTTTTTAACAAAGACTTCTGATGAAAAAGGTACATTAAAAATATCATTTGAACCTTCTGAAGTGGTTTTACAGTCCCATAAGGTCTTAAACGAGGAATAATATGAATAATTTTTTTGTTATAGCTAATGCTGATAAAGATACAGATTTTGAATTAACCAGAACCGTTTGTGATTTTCTTACCCAAAAAGGTGCCGTATGTACATATCAGGAAAAAGATAACTTTACTAAATATAACTATGCAAATCCTGCCAATGTTCCTTCTAAAACGGATTGTATAATTGTCCTTGGAGGAGACGGAACGTTAATACAGGCAGCAAGGGATTTATGTACACTTGATATTCCTGTATTCGGAGTTAATCTCGGTAATCTCGGATATCTGACGGAAATAGACCGTGGACAGATTTTCCCTGCATTGCAGCTTTTACTTGACGATAAAGTTTTTATTGACAACCGAATACTTATAGAAGGAAAAGTAATACGTAATAATGAGGAAATTTATTCCGGTTTAGCTCTTAATGATATTGTTTTAAACAGGGTAGGACCCCTTCAGGTCATTAATTTTGATCTTTATGTCAATGAAGAATTTCTGATTTCTTACCCTGCAGACGGATTGATTGTGGCAACACCTACAGGTTCCACGGCTTACAATCTGTCTGCCGGCGGGCCGATAGTAAAACCTGAAAACGATATTATGGTAGTAACCCCTGTCTGCCCTCACACGCTTAATAAAAGCAGCATAATTCTTGACGGCAGCGATATCCTTGAAATAGTCTTATCCCGAACCAAAAACGGAAGAGAAGAACGTGCCGTTTCTTTTGACGGCGGCAAATACTTTAAGGTCAGATCCGGTGATAAAATTGTTATTACCAGGGCTTCAGACATTGTCAGACTTGTTCATACCAAAAAACACAATTTTCTTCAGATATTAAGAAATAAAATGTCATAAGGGAGGTTTGAAAATGAAATCCAGCAGACACATGGCCATACTTAAAATAATAAAAGAAAATGATGTGGAGACACAATATGATTTAGCGAGACTGTTACAGGAAAACGGATATAATGTTACCCAGGCAACGGTTTCAAGGGATATAAAGCTTCTTAATCTTATCAAAGTTTCGGAAAACGGCAGGCAGAAATATGTTGTCTACGCTAATGAGGAAAACGGTAACAACGGTAAATACAATACAATTCTCAAAGAAGGTTTTGTTTCCATGGATATGGCACAGAATATTCTTGTAATTAAGACTGTTTCCGGAATGGCAATGGCTGTTGCAGCTGCCCTTGATGCCATGAATTTTCATGAACTTGTAGGAACTATTGCCGGAGATGATACAATTATGTGTGTAATAAGGACGATTGAAGATACCAGACTTATTATGGATAAGATTCAGAAAATTATTAAATAAATATATGGAGACAAAATCTTTCTGCAGGAAGGATAAATTATGATAACTAACTTATATGTAAAAAATCTTGCATTAATTGACGAAATTGAAATTGAATTCAGTAATGGACTTAATATTCTCACAGGCGAAACAGGTGCGGGTAAATCAATTATTCTAGGTTCCATTAATCTGGCTCTGGGTAATAAGGCGACTTCTGATATTATCGGTCATTACGGCGAAAGCGGACTTGTAGAAGTAACTTTTTCCGTTGATGATAATAAAGCAAAAGAACTTGCTACATACGATATTTACCCTGAAAATAACGAAATAACAATCTCAAGGCGTATTATGGAGGGCAGAAGTGTAATAAAAATCAATGGCGAGACCGTTTCTAACTCAGTTGTAAAGAAAATAACAGCTTTACTTATAGACATACACGGACAGCATGACCACCAGTCCCTTTTATATAAAGCAACCCATCTTGAATTTCTGGACAGATATGCCAAAAACGAAATTTCCGATATAAAAACCAGATTAAAAGCCGCATACAAGGACTTCAAATCATCGGAAAAAAAACTGGCTGAATTTACAATAAGCGAAGAAGAAAGACTTCGGAACATTTCTTTTCTCCAATATGAAATTGATGAAATTGAAGCTGCTGATATAAAAGATAACGAAGATATTGAACTTGAGGCTCTCTACAGACGTATTCTTAATTCAAAAAAGATAACTGAGGAGATTGACTATATATCTAAAAATATATGTGATGACAACAACTGCGCAGGCAATGAAATTTCAAGAGCTTTACTTTCATTGAACAGAATAACCGAATATGATGAAAACCTTGTTCCTTTATATAATGAACTGGCAGATATTGAGAACCTCTTTAATGATTTTAATAGAGATTTAAAATCCTATATGAATGAAATGGATTTTGATGACAGGATTTTTGACACAACGGAAAAAAGACTGGATAAACTAAACGGACTTAAAGCCAAACATGGCGGAAGCCTTGATTCTGTTAAGGAAGCCTTGATTACTTCAAAAGAAAAACTGGATTTCTATAAAGAGTACGAAGATAATCTTAAACTGGCAGAGGAAGCGTATAATAATAATTACGATAAGCTTATGGATTTATGTGGGAAACTGTCTTTTTTGAGAAAAAAATCGGCTAAAAACCTTGAGGCAGATATAACCAAAGCTTTACTTGATTTGAATTTTTCGCAGGTAAAATTTGAAATCAGATTTACTCAGACAGAACATCCGTCTGACAACGGTTTTGACGAAGCAGAATATTTGATATCCCTTAATCCGGGTGAAGATTTAAAACCTCTTTCAAAAATAGCCTCCGGAGGCGAACTTTCAAGAATAATGTTGGGACTCAAATCTGTACTTGCGGGAAAGGACGATATAGATACACTTATTTTTGATGAAATCGATACGGGAATAAGCGGACGTACAGCTCAGAAAGTGTCGGAAAAAATGGCATTGATAGCTAAGAAACATCAGGTAATATGTATAACACATCTGCCTCAGATTGCTTCAATGGCAGACACGCACTTCCTTATTGAAAAAAATGTGATGGATAATACAACCAGAACTACCATTCATAAATTAAATGACGAAGAAATTATTACAGAATTATCCAGAATGCTGGGCGGCACCGAAATAAACGGAATCGTGTATGATAATGCAAAAGAAATGAAACGCCAGGCAGATGAATTGAAAAAAATGTCAGTGTGAAACATACCATGTAACATATAATAAGAGCAAAGAAATTTGCTCTTATTTTTTTATCGGGAGGTATTTATGACAAAACAGAAATATAGAAAAATACTGACTGCCTTTTTGTTTTTTTCAATAATTACAGGGTGTATATATTATATCCATTTTATTAAAATAAACATACCGGATAATATATATATTGCACCTTATGAAAATGAAGAAATTGATTTTAATATTCCTTTTTTAGGAACTTTTACTGTAGAAGATGAACATAAAGACAGTATTGCCGCCGCATCCGTAAATCTTATGAATTCCGTTTCAATTGACACATCCGGTAATACATCCTATAAAATGGACATACGTTTGTTCGGCCTCATAAAATTAAAGGAAGTAAACGTAGTTGTTAAAGAACCTGAATCCGTCTATGTAGGTGGAATCCCTATCGGTATACATTTGGAAACAAAAGGTATCCTTATTGTAGATACAGGAAATATAAAAACAGAAGCGGGAGAGAAGGAATCACCATCAAAAGGTATTCTGACTTCAGGAGATTATATACTTGAAATTAATAACATTAAAATTACCGATAAAGCTCAAATGGCAGATATTATACAGAATTCAGATGATGATATTGTTAATATGCTGATAAACAGGAATGGAGAGGAAGTAAATGTAAAAATTTCACCGGTAAAAGATGTGGAAAATCTACGGAAAATAGGTGTATGGGTAAGGGATGATTGTCAGGGGCTCGGTACATTAACCTATGTTGATGATAATAATCGTTTTGGAGCTTTAGGGCATGCAATCTGTGAAGAAAACACAGGATGTAATGTTAGTATTGAAAACGGATATCTGTATACCGCCAGAATATGGTCAATAATCAAAGGTCAGAAAGGCAAACCCGGTGAGGTTGTAGGTTCAATTAATTATGGAGAGAAAAATAATCTTGGTATAATTAAAAAAAATACCTCAAAAGGCATATACGGAACCGTTAATCAAAGCATTTTTGCATATCTTGACAACAATAAAGTATATACTTCATATAAACAAAATATCAAAACCGGACCTGCGTATATAAGGTCATTTGTAAATGGTGAAATCAAGGATTACAAAATTATAATTAATAATGTTTCATTTAATGAAAAAGAAAAAAACAAAGGTATAATATTTGAAATTATTGATGAAAACCTTATTGAAACAACCAACGGAATAATCCAAGGGATGTCTGGTTCACCGATTCTGCAGGATGGCAGAATAATCGGAGCCGTTACGCATGTATTTGTAAATGATCCGGCAAAGGGCTATGGAATATTTATTGAAAATATGCTTGATGAAAATTAATAATAAATAATAAAAGGAAGAATAGTAATATATTCTTCCTTTTATAGTTAGTCGCAAAATATTAATTTTACGTCACAGTATTGCGAAAAATAGCATGATATGATATAATATTCCTATGGAGGTAACTTATATTATGGATTATAAAAAGAATCTTTCAGCAATCCAGCATGAAAAACTAAAAGTTATATTATCTGACCTGCCGTCTTTTTGCCGTGATTATTTTGATTATTGTGATGGAACACTTAACAGGTCAACCGCAACCATGTTGGAATATGCTTATGATGTGCGTTCGTATTTTAAGTTTATTGCAGCAGGCAATCCATTGATAAATTCATACCATGATGTAACACTCGATATCCTGGATAAAATGACACCAAGAGATATTCAGGAATATATGTCTTACTTACGAAGTCATAAGGATGAATCCGGACGTATTGTTACCAATGATGCCAATGCAAGGGCAAGGAAACTATCGTCTTTGCGTTCTTTCTACCAGTATTATTTTGCATTTGCAGGTCTGCATTCCAATCCGGCTAAGCTTATCAGTTCACCTAGGTTACATCAGAAAAAACAGCCCCGGCTTGATTCCGAAGAAATCAAAGAGCTTCTTACAGATGTCATTACGGTCGGCGCATTGGATGATAATAAAAGACCTTATGCAATACGTTCAAATTTACGCGATACAGCCATAATCGCATTGTTAGGCGGTACAGGAATCCGTGTTTCTGAGCTTGTAGGAATTGATTTGAATGATATTGACTGGGAACATAACTCAATTAAAATCGTAAGAAAAGGCGGTAATGAAGATATTGTATATTTTGGCGAGGAAATTTCAAAATATATGGCTGACTATATAGATAATGAACGTAAACCCGGAGACAAAAAGGAAAATGCGCTTTTCGTGGCTTCAAGAGGTGAAAAAAAGCGTCTTACAGTGCGTTCTGTTGAACGTATTGTTTCTAAATACAGTGCAGCTTCAATTCCTTCCAAAAAGATTTCTCCTCACGGTTTACGCCGTACCTTTGGAACAAATTATTATGAAGCCACATCTGATTTATATGCAGTTGCCGATGCACTCGGTCATAAAAATATCCAGGTTACAAAAGATCATTATGCCGATATTTCCGACCGTAAAAAGCAACAGGTAAAGAAATTTTCTGATGAATTACTAAAAAACGATTAATAATTATCTTAAGATTCTGATTCTGATTCGGACTCTGACTGTGAAACAGAAGGCGTTGTTTCGCTTTCTGTTTCAGTCTTCGTCTGTGTCTCACTTTCTGTTTCCTTTGCTGTTGTTTCAGGATTTTTAACTGAATGTGATTCTGATTCCGTTTCCGTTTCAGTCTCCGTTTCGGTCTCTGTCTCTGTTTCGCTTTCAGTCTCTTTTTCGGTCACAATAAGTTCAATATCTTTTCTTAAATCATTACCATATATATCGATAAGTCTTATTTCCATCTGATATTTACCGGGTGAATTAAGATTAAAATTACCACTTATTATCACATAATCTGATATATCATTGTTATCAGTATCAAAAGCCTTTATTTGTTTTCTTATATTCGATAAATCAGAATTTTTTTCTTCTATAGTTATTGTAGATGGTGCATCCATACTCTTTATTCGTGTCTGAACCCATGGTGAACCCGTTGCAACATCTGTAGGATCCCATGTAATACCATCCGGAATTTTTATTAATTCAAGCGTATGACGTTCATTTATGTCTGTATATATTGTTATTACAGAATCAAAAGAACAATGCTCATATATCCATTTAGCATCAGCCACACTAAGGGTAATGCCCGGAGTATTGTTTTTACCGCCAATCAAATTATATTCGTCAGAATTTAGGCTGTTTTTATTATTTTTCTCGCTATACGAAGCACTGTGAAATATTAAACCATTGCCAAAATCCGTATAATATCTGTAAAAATTATTTTTATCATCATACCAGACATTTCTTAAGCCGGTTCCACCGGTATTTTTATATTCTCCTTCTTCAAAAGAATTAAAAGAACAAAGCATTTTTCTGACAAAATTATTGTTATAATCTTTAATTGTTATAGTATAATTTGAAAGATTAATCTGAATATTGTATATACCCTCAATATCCGTTGCACTTTCATAATCAGTTTCCGAAGAAATATTTTCGGAAGCTGCGTCAGAATTGTTATGTTTATCGTCATTATACTTTTTGGCTTTGTGAATTATTATTGCAGTTGTAATAACCACAGCAATGAAGATAATCATAATTGCAATATAAAATTTTGTGTTGCGGCTTTTAAAAAAATCCTTAAATCCTCTTCTATTTGATATATATACCATATTTAATCCTTTTTATTTAATTTCAGGTTCATAAACTGTATAATTAAGTCAGCTGCATTTTCTATACCGACAACACTGCTGTTGATGCATAAATTGTAGCTTCTTGAATCCGCCCACTTCTTATTGGAATAAAAATTATAATAGCTTGCACGTTTTTTATTGGTCTTATTAATTATATCTTTTGCTTTAACCTCGTCGCAGCCATACATTTCAATAACACGTTTTATTTTAAAATCCATATCGGCACTTATAAATACTGATACAAGCCCGGGCATATCTTTTAAAGCATAATCGGCACATCGTCCTACAATGATACAGGATTCCTGCTCAGCAAGTTTTTTAATACACTCATATTGTGCCATAAATATTTTTTGATTCATAGGTACATCCATATATGATGAACCTGAATATCCCATCGAATATGTGTCCATAACAAGTGAATACAAGAAACTGTTAGTAGGCTTTTCATCATTGAATTTGAATAACTCTTCCGAAAGACCGCTTTCTTTTGCGGATAAAGCAAGAAGCTCTTTATCATAGCATTTTATATTAAGTTTTTCTGCCAATATTCTGCCTATTTCACGTCCACCGCTTCCAAATTCTCTTCCAATTGTTATAACGTAATTACCATTCATGCAGGAAATTCTCCCTTCTATCTATCTATTTGCGATTTCTTAATATGTTGAGTATCTTTTCAAAATATTCAGGTAATGGTGCAGAAAATTCCATATATTTACCTGTTCTCGGATGAATAAAGCCAAGTACACCGGCATGTAAAGTCTGTCCCTCCAGTTCAAAAGGGCATCTGGTATTACAGTATACATTATCTCCAAGTAAAGGATGGGAAATGCTTGCCATATGTACTCTTATCTGATGTGTTCTTCCGGTTTCTAACTTACATTTTATATATGCAAAATTTCGGAAATTTTCAAGCACTTCATAATGGGTAACTGCTTTTTTTCCGTTTTTGTAATTGATTGCCATTTTTTTTCTTTCAACAGGATGTCTGCCGATTGGGGCATCTACGGTGCCTTCTTTTTCTTTAAAACAATTGTGACAAATTGCATAATAATATCTTGTAATATTATGTTCTTTAAGCTGTTCGCTTAGAGAAATATGTGCTGCATCATTTTTACATGCAACTATTATTCCTGTTGTATCTTTATCTATCCTATGTACAATTCCGGGACGCATAACACCGTTAATTCCCGATAAATTATTGCTGCAATGGTACATAAGAGCATTCACAAGTGTTCCTGTATAATGTCCTGCCGAAGGATGTACTACCATGCCCTTAGGCTTATTTACAAGAATTATATCATCATCCTCATATACAATGTCTAAGGGAATATTTTCTGCCACAATATTAATATCTTCAGGACAGGGAACCATAACTTTAATTAAGTCATTGTATGATATCTTATATCCGGTTTTGGTATTTTTATCATTAACACAGACATTTCCTGTCTCAATCAGTTTCTGGATGTATGAGCGGGAATAAGTTCTCTCATCTGAAGAAAGCATATCGGATAAAAATTTATCGATACGCTCTCCTTCTTGTGTTTTATCTATATTGAGTTCAATAATATCTTCAAATTCATTGTTATTCATTAACTTCTTTACTTTCTTTTTTCTTAATTTTAAGAAATTCCATATCTTTATCTTTGTAAATAAAAAATATAGAAATAACAAGACCTATCATAGAAAGACATACACATATGTCTGCAAAATTAAATACAGGGAAATTTATGAGATAAAAATCAATAAAATCGTCCACATATCCGTTCTTAATTCTGTCTATAAGATTACCTACGGCACCTGCTGACAATGTTACAAGAATAACTTTTAATAATCTGTATTTTTTATCTGACGGAATTTTGAAATATATATATATAATTCCAACAATCAGAACAAAGGTAAGGATAATGAAAAAAATCTGTTTACCGGACATTATTCCCCATGCTGCCCCGTTGTTCCTGATATAATTAAATTGCAACACATTCTTTATTACAGAAAATGTTCTTCCGTCTGCCAGCTTTGTTCTTGCAAGATATTTTGTAAACTGGTCAATAAAAATTAATATGCCAAATGCCAGAAAGGCATAGATATAATTTAATGTTCTTTTCATAATCCACCTGCTACCTTATAACTTCCTGTAATGATTCCAACATCTCACCTTCTGAAACATCATAATCAATATAAGCATCGCCAACTGCATTAAGAAGTACAAAACGTATCTTTCCTGCACTCATCTTTTTATCATTTTTGGAAACATCAACCACTTCATTTACCTTTATGCCTGATACCGTCATTGGATAATTGAAATCTTTAAAAAGCCTGATGGCACTTTCATATTCCGCATCGGTTATACTGCCTCTCTTCTTGCTTATATATAATGCACAAATCATGCCAAGTACAACACATTCTCCGTGATATAATGTAAAACCTGATAATTTTTCAATGGCATGTCCTAAGGTGTGGCCAAAATTAAGCAGCATCCTGTCACCTTTTTCTGTTGGATCTTTTTCAACAACATTACCCTTAATCACACAGCTTTTATATATGATTTCTTCCAGACATCCGGGCTGCCTGCTCATAATATTTACAGTGTTATTTTTAATATAATCAAGATATTCTGAATCCTTTATATAGGCATGTTTTATTATCTCACCAAATCCGGAATTAAATATTCTCTCATCAAGTGTATTAAGTGTTGATATGTTGATATATACAAGCCTTGGCATATAAAATGCTCCTACCATATTCTTATAAGAATCAAAATCTACACCGGTCTTGCCGCCAATACTGCTATCCACCTGTGCTAAGAGAGTGGTAGGCACTTGTATAAAATCTATTCCTCTGAGATATGTTGCTGCGGTAAATCCTGTCAGATCACCAACAACACCACCGCCAAGAGCTACAAGAATATCTCTTCTTTCAAATTTATTAAGAATAAGAAATTCATATAAAGATTTTACAATATTAAGGTTCTTATTCTTTTCACCGGCTTCAAAAACATATTCTGTAATACAATCAGACACTTCTGCAAGACTATTTTTAACCGTATCAAGATAGAGCGGAGCAACAACAGAATCAGAAACAATGCATATTTTTCTTCCTTGTAAATTAAGTCTTACAAACTCATCTTTCATATCTTCAAATGAATTTTTAATAACAATATCATATATCGGATTATTATCACGATGAATAGTTAATCTCTTAGCCATTATAAACTCCTAACTTATGTATATTTATTAATAGTTATCATTATCCTTCCCTTTTTGGTCTCGGACAATGTATCCATATAACGTATTTTCCCAAGCCCACGAACAGAAATAATATCGCCGGCCTTAAGATTATAAGCGTTACTTGTTATTATACGTCCGTTCACAGATACCTTACCATCAATAATATATGATGTAATATGACTTCTTGAACCGTTAAAGCCAAGAGCAATAACCGCATCAAGTCTCAAAGAAGCTACGCTTCCTTTTATGACCTCATAGGATGGTTCATAGATAAACTCTTCATTGCTTATTTCTGTAACAGTTACATATGTATTACGGATTTTTAACAGATTATCAGTAAGATATTCTGCAATACTTTTCATGCAGAATATATATGCACAATTATCATACAAAAGTATATCTCCCACTTTATCCCTCTTAATACCTAATCCCATAATAGAACCAAGATAATCCCTGTGATTCAGCTTCTCAGTAAAATGAAGATTGCGTGGCGTAACTTTTAGTGTCAAAAAAGGTAAATCAGAAATTTCTGAATCCTGTGGAAGAAACATAATAACTTTTCTCTCGGCAAGCTCGTACCCACCATCAAATCTGTACTGAACCGGTGGAAGCTCCCTGATTACGGTATTAAACAGATTCTGTTTATATATATCCAGAAAATCCGTGGAAGTCGGCACATTCCTATAATAACAGTTATTCGCAGCTTCCATAAATCTGTTACATACCATCCTGTCGTCATTTTCCATTAAAAATCAAGTCCCTGTGAAAATGCAAAATCATTCAGGTCGGATTCCGTAAAATCTCCGGACAAATCAACATTACGTGGAGTAACAATGAAAATATATCTGGAAATCTTCTGAAGCTTTCCATCTATTGCATGCGTAACTCCTGAAATAAAATCAACTATACGCTGTGCAACGGCAATTTCAATTCCTTCAAAATTAAGTAATACTGATTTGCCTTCTAATAAAGTATCAGCAATTTCCCTGCTGTCTGTGTCATAATTATTAGGTTTAAATAAACATACTTCCATACTTGAGCTTGTGACCCTCCTCAAATTAACAATTTTATTACTGCTTGACTTAGCCTGACGTTCCGAAACATTCTTCTTAGGTCTGACTTTTTCAACCTTTTCTTCTTCATCGTCATCATCATAAGTGTCCTCCTTAGTTGAAGCTTTACGCATTCTTCTAGAGACACGTTCTTCTTCCACTTCATCATCATCCATCATATCATCATCTTCATATTCGTCATCATCTGATGAAAGCTTCATCTTGTCTAATAAATTATCAAATAATTTCATAAAAAATCTCCTTAGTTATATTGAATAATCTCTTTCTCCAAAAATGGCCGTACCGACTCTGATATGTGTCGCACCTTCTTCTACAGCCACCTCAAAATCCCCTGTCATACCCATCGACAGAAAATCCATACTTGTATTATCAATGTTTTTTGCTTTCAAGTCAACACATAATTGCTTTAAAGCCTTGAAATATATTCTGTTATCTTCCGGATTGTCCGTTATAGGAGCACTTGTCATAAGTCCACGAACTGTAATATTAGGAAGTTTTGCTATTTCGACAAGTGCGGCTTCGGTTTCTTCTGCTTTAAATCCGTATTTGGACTCTTCACAGGCAATGTTGACCTCCAGTAAAACAGGTACACTTATTCCAAGCGTTGCCGCATCTTTACTAATCTGTTCCGCTAATCTGATTGAATCTACTGAATGAATCAGACACGACTCTCTGATTACCGTTTTAACTTTATTTCTTTGAAGGTGTCCAATCATATGCCACTTAATATCCTTTGGCAGAACTTCTGATTTTTTGTCAATTTCCTGAACTTTATTTTCACCGAATTCCCTGATTCCTGCATCATAGACCTGTTTAATCAGTTCAACCGGTTTGGTCTTACTTACTGCTATCAAGGTAATATCTTCCGGATTACGTCCTGCCCTTTTTGCAGCATTTTCCATTCTTTCGATTACTTTTTTTAAATTATCCGTTACCATTCCATCCTCCTATATAAGCTCATCTTCTTTTACCGTACTGTAATCCAGTACAATATGGTCATATACTTTAAGTCCATAAGCAGAGCCTTGTTTTATAATGTAGTATTCATTATTACGGTCTATTATATCTACCTTTCTGAACTGCGTATAGCCTTTATTGACGCAATACACACCCGGTAATTCGCCTATAGTACCTATTACATACTGTTCACCTGTCTCAGCATCGGCAATTATATCACCATTTGAAAAATCAGACATTGAAACATAATAATATTTGTCATCCGAATCATAAATTGTCGCATTAACAGGTTCGGTTTCCATCTCACCGTTTGGTTTGTAATATATCCTTACAAAATTATTGGATTCGGTAAGAAATTTAAGAGGTATTGTGTAAAAATTTTTCTTTAAAACCGATGTAATAGGAATTTTAAGTCCTGTTTTTGATGATTCAACAATCTCTATATCAACATAACGTTCCTCAGCAAAATTAATCATATATTTATTGAGCTTCAGTTTTCCGTATGTATTGCCTCCTGATTTAATCATCTCAAAACCTGCCTGACATTCTATATCATCATTACTGAATCTTATATTAACAGATGTTTTGTCTGCAAATGCCGCAATATCACTCTCATTCAGTTTAATATAAATATACCATGTATCGGATGAAATCAGTCTGTATGCCAGGTCTCCGGTATTAATAATTTCACTGTCCCTTAAGCTTGTCTGCGTGTAACTTTCTTTTTCTGAGTATGCTTTATCGATTCCTTCATCGTTAATTCCTTCATATCCGTCTGTTGTAAACATTACAATTCCTGTATTTTTAGCTGTTACCTTATGGAAAAGAGACGTATTACCGGATTCTTCAATAAGTTTGTCCAGTTCTTTAAGGATAATATTGTAATGTGAACGGTTAAGCTTTGATTCTATTTTATTCTTGACTTCATACAGGTTTCCGTATGTATTTTCTGAATAGGATGAAGTATATCCTGATAAAAGATTCTTAATATCTTCAACAGTCCTGTCAGGTAATGAATCTTCTGAATACTTTGACAGTAGCTCTGATATATGTCCTGTTTCATCAACAGAATAAATAACCGTAACCTTATCAGTTTTTTCCTTGTCATCCAGATAATAATTGATATTACCGGAATATTCCGATTTTACAATCTGCTCATCCCTTGCTATAATTCCCGAATATACATTATTAAGAGATAACGAACCTTTGTTCACTTCGTAAATCACAACTTTATCACTTGCGGCATATATAATAACAGAAATAGCAAGGTATAATATAATTACAATAAAAACCACATAGCCTATATTAAAATCTATTTTTTTATTAAATTTGACAATGTTTCCCCGTCTACCCATAACATGCTCCATTCAATTATTTCAATATTATATTTTACCATTCTTTGCATAAAATTTCTATGATAAAATTCAAAAAAATGAAAATGATAATAGTATCTTATAAAGGAGGATATTATCAATGAATTCAAGGTTTTTCGACTATTGTTGTCTGGTTCTTGTACTTATAGGTGCAATCAACTGGGGCTTGGTAGGTTTTTTCAAATTTGATCTGGTTAAGGCAATTTTTGGCAACATGACAGTTGTATCAAGAATTATATATGCAATTATCGGATTAGCCGGACTTTACCTTATCAGCTTATTTGGCAGAATCAGAGGATTTGGAGAAGACTAATAATATCATTAAAAAACGGTCACTTTATTGTGACCGTTTTAATCTTCTTATTCATTGTCTGCGTAGCTTTTTTTTTCAACCGGTATTTTATTAAGTAAAGCTGATAAATCCTTATACATAAGCGAATTAGATTCAGCACGCATCGTTATTATAATATATTTATGTCCGTTATTGGATTCTGCAAGCATTACATAACTACGCCTTGCAACTTCCGTACGGCGACGTGAAGGACGTGTTGCTCCTCGACGTGACCCCGCTTTCCCTCGGCATCGAAACCATGGGCGGCGTGTTCACCAAGCTGATCGACCGCAATACGACCATCCCGACCCGCAAGAGCCAGACCTTTACGACCGCCGCGGACAACCAGCCCTCCGTGTCCATCCACGTGCTGCAGGGCGAACGTCCGATGGCCGCCGACAATATGACGCTGGCCCGTTTCGACCTGACCGGCATTCCTCCGGCACCGCGCGGCGTGCCGCAGATTGAAGTGGCCTTCAACATCGACGCCAACGGCATCGTGAACGTGTCCGCCAAGGATCTCGGCACGGGCAAGGAGCAGTCCATCCAGATCACCGCTTCGTCCGGCCTCTCCGATGCCGACATCGAAAAGCTGGTGAAGGAAGCCGAAGCCCATGCGGCCGACGACAAGAAGAAGCAGGATCTCATCAGCGCCCGCAACCAGGCCGACGGCCTGATCTACGGCACTGAAAAGTCCATCAAGGATCTCGGCGACAAACTCGACGCGGCCCTCAAGAGCGACATCGAAGGCAAGATTGCTTCCCTCAAGACGCTCATGGAAGGCGAAGACGTCGAAGCCATCAAGAAGGCGACCGAAGAACTGGCTCAGGCTTCGCACAAGCTGGCCGAACAGCTCTACTCGCAGGCTCAGGGCCAGCAGCCCGGGGCTGACGCCGCCGGTGCTGCGGGCGCCCAGCCCGGAGCTGGCGCGGCTGGCGGCAAGAAAGCCGACGACGATGTGATCGACGCCGAAATCGTGGAACTTTCCACCCGGCCGCGCCGATTCGATGCGAAACAGATTCATCCGATCCGGGAGTGAAGATGAAGCCGCTGATGAAAAACTCCGCCATGATGATGACGACGACCGTCATCGAGAAAAGG
>ERZ772892.2442-NODE-2442-length-15747-cov-11.119679_pt1 | contig 15747 bp, 7 predicted proteins | sample MGYA00512126_ERZ772892 | MGnify/ENA primary metagenome ERZ772892 (study PRJEB29015, sample SAMEA2737697) | human gut metagenome | biome: human gut; feature: human-associated habitat; material: faeces | place: China | collected 2012 ... | reverse complement strand
CCGCCGAAGCGGTGCTTAAGCCGTAAGGCGGGAATTGTGCGGTGTTGCCTTAGATTTTGTTCATCCAGCTCTCTTGCAGTTCTTCCATTTCATCACTTTTGGCGCGGGTAATCAGATGGATTCCCTGCAGGACATGATGGATGTGCTCCGCAATGGCGTTGCGCTCTTTTGTCACGTTCTGGTCATCCAAATTCCAGACCTGATCAAAATATTCACTCAGGCGGTCTTCCATCACACTGTTGTTGACCATTGCAATCCGGTTGACGGGGCAGTTGTTATCCAGCCGAAGATACGATGCAGCGCCAGAAAGAAACATATTGGGGTCCGCCACATACTGGAAATCGTTCACAATGCGGCCGCTGATCAAGCGGAATTCAAGTTTTTCACGCTGCTTGCAAAGCTGCAGCACATAGCTGATGCACCGGCTGCGCTGATCCGGGGTAAGGCTGACCTTGTAACTGAAAAAGTCCAGCTCGCCGGAAACCGCCATGGAGGAAAATGCAGCTTCATAAATCAGGATGCGGATGTTTGTTTCCTCCACCACACCTTTGGCAAGGTTGTGTACGCTACGCAGCTCCGCAGGGGTAGCACCCAAAAAATCTTTCAGCTCGGCCTCGTGGGCGGTCAGGATCTCTTCAAACAAGTCATCCGGCAGCAGAAGCTCATTCAGGTGGCCGAACATCCACCGCAGATTGGAGGCCAGCAGCGTGTGCATATAGTCGTACTGGCTGATCAGCTGGCGCATGCTGGTATCGCGGAAAAGCTGGTCATCCCGCACGCAGAGCTTGGAGAAGTTATCATACAGGCTTTCGCAGTTCTGCGGGTCCTCGGTGGCGGTAACGGCGGCGCAGCGGCTGTGGCTGACCAGCAGGCCGGTAATGGCAAAATCGCCCTTGACCACAAACACCGCGCGCCCGGCAGCCGCGGTGCTGCCAAACAGCTTGAAATGAATATGGCTGAAGTTGGTCAGCACGTTAATAATGAGCGCGGCATCATAGATGGGATCCCATTTTTCGCGGCTGATATCGATCATCAGCTTGAAATAGACGTTATCATAGCTGCGCTGGTCCACCAGCTGGCCGTTTTGCAGGTTGGCAACTTTCAGGCGGTATTCGCGCGCCATTTCCATCAGGTCCATCACAGCCACAATGTCCAGCTGGCTGACGCGGCGCAGCACGGGGTGCGCCATTTTGGTCAGGTATTGCAGCATGTTCAGCTCGGCCCAAAAGTCCGTATAGGGGCCAATGCGCGCCTCGCCGCTGTCCAGCTCCTCTTGCAAATAATCATATTCAGCAATCAGGTTATCATAAATGGCGGCTTTCAGGTCACTGGGGATGCTAACGCTGTATTCCCGCAGCAGCAGGTCACGGCCATCATCGGTGGCTTCATCCACCACGCAGGCACTGATGCCCTCCATCACGCGCTTTTCAGTCTTTTTGGCAGGCAGCATGCGGCCGCTGACCCATTTGCTGATATAGGAAACATCGTATTGCAGGTGCTTGGCCAGGGTATAGTTCTTGACCTCCGCAACTTCCAGCAAATGCTCCAGCAGAATGCTGAATCTATTTTTATCATCCATTACACCAAATCCTCTTCACCCATTTAGTTTGCACTTTTCTTTTATTCTATTATACAAGTTCCATATTTCGATTGCAAATTCAAATGATAACAGGTAAGGAAAAAATGAAGAAAATGTATTAAAATCTTTCACAATTCGCAGCCGCATTCTTTGGCATCCATGCCAGTTTGTCGCTTTTTTGTTGTTTGAACTGACAAAGTTTGTTTGTTCTGCTTGTGATATCCTCCAAAAATTATACTTCGCGCGCCATATTTGCCAAATTTAGCCGCAGCTTTTTAGTAGGTTTTGCCCTTGCACCGGCCTGATGTGTTCGCCATGTTTTTGTGTATTGCCTTTATTATGCGGGTAAGGTAAATTGCGATTTTTTAATCGTGTACTATTTCTAGCTTTCGCCGGGGTGGGGTCCCCCGCCCTACTGGCCTGGCAAATATTTCACCGAACCTATGCCCACAAATACAAAAATGCCGCAGCAGACTGTTACATCTGCTGCGGCATTTCTATTTAGGGATTAATGGGCTGGGTTACAGCTCATTGTTCAGGCTGTGGGATTACTGCCGAATGCCGGTTTTCTTATCGAAACGATAAGCGCGGCCATCGATGACTGCATCGCCCTTAGCCATGGTGCCATAGATCGGGTCGAAATAGTAACGCTTGTCAGCGCTCCAGCCCTTGATCATGTGGCCCTGTGCATCGTAACGGACCCACTTGCCGGTGCCATCGGGCCTATCAGCCCACTGGCCAGCTTCGGATTCCTGATAGACATCCTTGCTGGTGGCTTTCTTGCCCTGATCAACAGAGTCCAGCCAGTACCAAGCATCGGAAGCCGGGTCATAGATTTCCTTGCCGCGGCCTTCCAGACCCTGGCGAACGCCCTTTTCGTACCAGTAATCGGCGCCATTGATGGTTACCCACTGTTTATCAAGGCCAATGCCGGTGTTCTGATCGAACGCGCACGGTACGCCGTCAATTTCGGTAACACCCTTGGCCATGGTGCCAAAGGTCGGGTCAAAGTAGTAAGTGCCCTTCTCGGTCGTCTGCCAGCCCTTGATCATGTGGCCGTTCTCATCGTAACGGACCCACTTGCCGGTGCCATCGGGCCTATCAGCCCACTGGCCGGCGGCGGATTCCTGGTAAACGTCCTTGTTGACGGTCATTGCGCCGCCCTGGACAGCATCCAGCCAATACCAGGCGTTGGAATCGGGATCATAGATCTCTTTGCCGCGGCCGGTGGTACCCTGCTTCACGCCGTTTTCGTACCAGTACTTCTTGCCGTTTTCTTCAACCCAGCCGTTCTTCTCGCCGTACTTGGCGGTGTAGTCCTTGCCGTTGAAGTTGACAGCAGCGGTGGTAACGCCGCTGGTCTGCTTTACCGTTGCATCCACGAACTGAGCGCTTGCGCAGTTCTTATCGGTGCAGGTAAAGACAGCCATTGCGGTAATGGTGGTCTTTTCAGCAGCGCCATGAGCGGTGCGCGTTTCGGGTTCAGTAGACGGTACCTCAGTCGACTCCGGCACAGCAGTCGGCTCTGCCGGCTTTGCGGTCGGAGTTGCGGTCGGAGTTGCAGTCGGAGTTGCAGTCGGAGTTGCAGTCGGAGTTGCGGTCGGAGTTGCAGTCGGAGTTGCAGTCGGAGTTGCAGTCAGTGCTTCAAACACAGCGCTAACGGTAACATCAGCAGCAGGCATCTTGAAGGTAGCCTTGCCATCGGTCAGGGTCAGCTTTTCGGTCTTGGTATCTTCGCCGCTCTTATAGCTGTAGGTCAGGCTGTCAGCCTTGAGCTGGTAGTTATCAGCTGCCTTAACGGTAACGGTAACTTCGGCGCCTTCAACAGCTGCGGTTGCGCTCACCTTGGTTTCGCCGTTCTTGTTCGCAGTGTCTGCCACAGTAACCTTGTATTCCTTAACAAACTCTGCGCTGACGTTGACAGGGTACGCAGGCATTGCAAAGGTGTAAACATTGGCGTCTTTTTCGTCAACGGTTGCCTTTACGGTCTGTTCGTTGTTGTCAGCGTCTTTGTAGGTAACCTTCACGCTGCCAGCCTTCAGGGCATAGCCGGTCGCGGGCTTAGCAGTCAGGGTTACGGTTTCTTTCTCAGCTGCTTCTTTAGCGGAAGCAGTGATCTCACCATTGGTCAGGGTAGCAACATTGACCGCATAGGTCTTGGCGTCTTTGGTAACGCTGATGGTCACATCGCCGTCCGGCATGGTGAAGGTGTAAACCGTCTTAGCCTTTTCGGTGGTAGCCTGGGCTGCGGCTTCATCCTGCGCTGCTTCCTGAACTTCAGTCAGAGCAACATCGGTATCGCCGTTCTTTGCGGTAACGGTAACGATATCGGTGCCTTCCTTTTCTACGGTCAGGGTAACGGTATCGTCCTTGATGTAGGTGTTGTTGGTGGTGCCCAGGGTCAGCTTAACGCCTTCAACTGCATCGGGCAGGGTAACGGTGTGGGGGGTGCTTTCGGTTGCGGTATGGCAATCAGAGCACAGGTACACATTGTTGCCAACGGACTTGGTTTCCAGCTCGTCCAGAGCCCAGGTATGGCCCTTGGGCAGTGCGCCGTCAGCGTACTTCTTTTCACCCTTGGTCAGGCCGTACTTGGTGGTGCGGTCCTGGGTGTAAGCGGGGGTATCGCACCATGCTTCAACGGAAACATTGGTGGTTGCGCCGCTGCTCAGGTCGCTGACCATGTCGGACATCGGCATGGTTTCAACCAGGTTAGCGCACCACATGAACTCTTCGTTCTTGTTCTTCTCGTCAGAGCTGCCCATGTTCTGGTTGTAACTCGGGTTGTAGTTCCAGGACTCGGTCTTGTAGCTCTTACGGTTTGCATAAGAAGTGCCGGCGGCATCGGTCTTAACAACCGGCTTGCCATCGGAATCCAGCTCGTCCAGGCTCTTATAGGTGTTGGACAGGTTGGTGCCGACAGAAACGACCAGCTGATCCTTGGTGGTGTTGATGCCGGTGATCACAGTCTGGCCCTGCTGGGTGGTGGTAGCAAAGCTGTAGCTGTCACGCAGGGTCAGGCCAGCCAGAGGATGGTTCTTGAAAGTGCCCAGATACTTCACACTGCTGGTATCATTGGCGCTATCCATGATAACCATGCTCATGCCGGGAAAGTGGGTATCGGGAACCATGTTGCCGTCCTTATCCTTGGTCAGCTTAATGCCGCCATAGACGGTGTTGTATTCCTTCACTTCTTCCACTGCGCCGGTGGTCGGGTCCATACGGTAGATGGCGTTGTTGACGTTGAAGTACAGCTTGCCATCATACAGTGCGGTAGAGTGTACCAGTGCGGGGTAGATCCGCTTTGCAGCAGCGTCTGCCAGGCACTCGGTGTTCAGGTTGTTTTCAACCTTGGTATGCTTATCTTTTGCACTGGTATCGATCTTATAGATGGTGCCAGCTTCGGCCAGAACCTTGGCATTGCTGTCGTCATCATTGAAGTTGCTGCTGGTTTCCTTCAGATCGTTGTAGTACATCAGGATGATATCAAACGGGTCATCCGTCTTGGTAAAGCTGCTCATGCTGAAGCCGCCGGGCCTGCTGCTGCTGGAATCCTCTTTGCGGATATAGTAGTTCGCATTACGCGGACGTGCTTCCAGAGTATCGGGGCCCTGGTTCTGCATCTTCTTCATGAACTGCTGCATCTGGGAGTTGTTACCAGAGCTGCCGGAACCAGAGTTGCCGTTGTTGCCGTTCTCGGCCTGCTGGCGGCGCATGTTGTTATACAGGTTCTGGTTGGTCGTGGTATCAACGTAATAGAAGTAATTATTGTCGAAGTAGATGGGGCTGCAGATAGAGGTGAACCAGGTATCCTCGTAGCAGGTATCGGTGTAACGGGTCTCGTTCTTGTTCTCCGCCTTGGTGTAAGAGTAATGCGGCTTGCCGTTGTTCAACACAACATTGCCGTCATCATCCACATCGGGATTCTTGTTCTTGGTGTAGGTGTAGCCATCGTACAGCGAGTCAATGTAATCATAGTACTTGCTGTAACGGCCTTCCAGACCGGAGGGAGAAACCAGGAAGTTGACATGGCGCATGTCGCCTGCGTTCTCAACGCGGGTCTGGGCCATGCACTCGGTGTTCACGTCGTCATAGCAGACGTCAACATAGTACCAGTTCTTGTTGGCTTCGCCGGTGGTCATCGTAGCAGAATTGCTGTCGCCCTGCAGCTTGTTGACCTTGACTGCGTTGAAGTAGTGGACGTTGTTGAACATGCCGCCGCCGAACGCATTACCGGCAACACTGGTATCAGAAGTATTGCAGTAATACAGGATCTGGGCAAAGTCAACAACAGCGTTATCGCCTACTTCATCGGGGGTCTTCCAGCTGCCGTCATCATTCTTATAGATGCTCTTGTTGTCAGGCAAATTCTGGACCATGTAGTTAAATGCAGATGCATAGCCCAGGCAGATGCAGCCATACTCAACGCCGGAAGCGCCGATCCCGCCGCCCAGCAGGGCGCCGAAAGCAGTCATCTGGATGGGGTCGTTGTTGCCGCCGCCGGTGATATCGCCCATGGAACCCATATCGAATTCTGCAACCTGGGAGATCCAGTCGTGCAGGATCAGCAGCTTGGTGACATAGTCAGCGCTGTTCCCCAGCTTGGCAACCTGTGCCAGGCCTGCATCACGGATGGCTTTCAGAGCTTCGCCATAGTTCATGACATAAGACATGAACGCCTGCGGCAGCATGTTCAGCATGAATGCCATGGTGGTCGGCGGGACATCATCGTTCGGATCAATGCTGCACAATACCTTGATTGCGCCCATGGTGCCGGTGATGCTGCCATCCTCGCCCTGCTTCTGAACGCCCTTGGAGGTCCAGAACGGGGCAACCACGCCGAAGTACTCTGCTTCGTCCTGGTTGAACTGCGACAGCTGGAAGTAGTAGTAGTTCATCTGCGCAGTCGAGACATCGTAAGTATTGGTGACCTGGTTGCCCTGGTCGTCCACATACACGGCAGTCTTCTGGCTGTCGTACAGCAGCAGGCTGTTCTTGCCCTTGTTGTCGCCGCTCTGATAGGTGAAGTTCACCTTGCTTGCGTCAACCGGGTTGTTCTGCATATCGTACCAGTTGCCGCCGTCCATTGCGGACACCAGGGTAACGCCGGTGCCGCCGGAGGTGGTATCCAGGGTCGGGGTGCCGCCCACATTGATGTAGACGGAATTGTCATTCTGGTCTACCACAACGCTGACCGGCATGGTCATTACCGGCTGGGTTTTGATTTCTTTGCCGCAGACAGCGCACTTGAAGGTGATGCTGGTGCATTCCCAGTCAATGGTAACGGGAGCGCCGGCAGAAATTTTGCCGGTTTCGCTGTCATAGAACAGCTGGGCGTTGCTGTAGTCAGCTTCCAGCTTGCCCTCGACCTTCTTCATTTCCCAGTTGAAGGTAGCAACAAAGTTGCCATCTGCATCCTTGGACACGACATGGCTCTGGCAGGGCAGGGCGGCAATGTCGTCGGTGCGGGTGGTGGGTTCCTTGTATTCCTTCTTAACCGGGCTCTTGTCAGCGGGCACGCTGGCAGAGTAAACGGTCTTGCCGGCAACGCCGGGCTTTGCCTCGGTGGTATCCTTGGTTACGGTGCCTTCTACCTTCTGGTAGGCATCGCCCTTTTCACAGGTATACACAGCGGTGTAAGCCCAGCCGTCATCGGTCTTGGTCCAGTAACCATCGGGGGTTTCCTTCCAGGTATGGGTGTGGCCATCCGCCGGGTTGGTGTCATTCCAGTACCATTTCGGCTCGCCATAGGTATGGCCGTCTGCAGCAGCGCTGGCAGCAAAGGTATCGGAGTTTTCAGCAACGTAAGCCTGTGCGTAGCTGTCAGCCTGCTGCGCAATCACTTCATCATCGCTGTTGGTCATGGACTCCATCGCAGAGGTCATGCCGGAGCTGCCGGTAAAGGTAACGGCGGTCACAACGCCTGCGGCGTTCGTCTCATAGCCCAGGTCGGTAACGGCGCTGGACAGATGATACGTTTTGATGGTGGCAGCCATCACCGATGCCATCTCGTCCTTGTTCAGGCCATAGGCTTCGGTGTTGATCTTGCCGGCTGCGGCGTTGGCGTACATGGCATCGGCCAGTGCATTTTCCAACGCCGCAAGGCTCATGCCTGCCTTGCTCTGTGCAGTCGCTTCCAGCTTGGCATCGTCCTGCTCCAGTTCATGCACTTCGCCCTGGGCAGCCAGCGTTTGGGCTGTCTGCTTGATCAGGTCTGCGGTGCTGGTGAACTTGGGCAGGGACTGCACAGCGCTGGCCGCGCTTGCTGCGCTAGCTGCAACAGACTGCGCTACCGAAGAATCAATCTTGGTAGTTTCGGCAGCTGCGGGAAGCGCCACGCTTTGGGCAACCATGGCTGCTGCCAGCACGGATGCACCAAAACGCTGAAGGTTTTTCTTCATAGTTTTATCCTCCCTTAAGTGGTTACTACTTTCCCCTTTTGTGTGAAAAGTGGTACGGCAGATGTGCGGCACTTTGCAGGTGTTGATTGCAAAACGCCTGGTTGTGCCCCCTCGGTCTGGCGATCCCCTGCCGGGCTGCGGCCTGCTTTCGTGGCTTTTGGCCCCGGCACAGCGGCTGACAAAACGTTGTACCGGCTGCATGTCTTGATCCTGCAAATGATAACCTTTCCGACACATCTAGGTATATACATTATATCACAGTTGCCAGAATTTGCATAGTTAATTAGAGCGGTTTCTAGGTAAATTTTTGTCCTTGAATCAACCGAAACCTGTTTTTCGCACATTATTTGCGTTGCGGTGCGGTGACTCTTTGGCGGTATTTATTAACATTTTTGAATGGTTTATTCCTGCTTTTATCAAATGATTGAACATTTACCCCGATAATGTTCTTTGCAATCTCTTAATCCAATCACCCGGTATTGTAATCGCGCATTTTTTGTCATTTCGGTTTGGCTTGTTGTTGAGAGATTTGGCAGAGATTGGAGGAAACTTGAAGGGAAAATTGGAGGTTGAGAATTGCCCATTATAAATTGTACTGTAGAGAGCGTTCCTGACCGTTCCGAAAACTTAGAGATAGATCACCCCTTGCCCCTTAACCACGACCTGAAATACACCTTCCCAAGGTAGGGCGGTGTGAGTGCTCCCTCCTGCTCCACTTTTTCAAAGTTCCGAATGGTGTCCTCTCCCCTATCTACAATTCCTGATGTTTTCATGATGCCTTCCTTGGTCTTCCACACCCGGCCTTTGCCCCCTCCCCGTCCCATAAGTCGTACACAACAAAAAGGCCCCTGCCTTAACAGCAGGAGCCTTGAAAGCTATATCACAAGCCGAAAATTACTTCTCGATCTTGGAAACAACGCCGGAACCAACAGTGTGGCCGCCTTCGCGGATAGCGAAACGCATGCCTTCTTCCATGGCAACCGGGGTAATCAGCTCAACGTGCATATCAACGTTGTCGCCGGGCATGCACATCTCAGTGCCTTCGGGCAGGGTGATGATGCCGGTAACGTCGGTGGTACGGAAGTAGAACTGAGGACGATAGTTGTTGAAGAACGGGGTATGACGGCCGCCTTCTTCCTTCTTCAGGACGTAAACATGGCCATCGAAAGTGGTGTGAGGATGAACAGAGCCGGGAACAGCCAGAACCTGGCCACGCTCGATCTGGTCACGGTCAATACCACGCAGCAGAGCGCCGATGTTGTCGCCAGCCTGAGCGAACTCGAGGCTCTTGCGGAACATTTCCAGACCAGTGATGGTGGTGGTCAGCTTCTCTTCCTTCAGACCAACGATTTCCATCTGATCGCCGACATGAGCAGTACCACGCTCAACACGACCGGTAGCAACGGTGCCACGGCCGGAGATGGTCATAACGTCCTCAACGGGCATCAGGAACGGCTTATCAGCAGCACGGTCCGGGGTCGGGATGTAGCTGTCAACAGCGTCCATCAGCTCCCAAATGCACTTGTATTCCGGAGCATCGGGATCCTTGGAAGTGCTCTCCAGAGCCTTCAGAGCGGAGCCACGGATGATCGGGGTGTTGTCGCCGTCGAAATCCTGGCTGTCCAGCAGTTCGCGAACTTCCATTTCGACCAGGTCGAGCAGCTCTTCGTCGTCAACCATATCGCACTTGTTCAGGAACACAACGATCTTGGGCACGCCAACCTGACGAGCCAGCAGGATGTGCTCACGGGTCTGCGGCATCGGGCCATCGGTTGCAGCAACAACCAGGATAGCGCCGTCCATCTGAGCAGCACCGGTGATCATGTTCTTGATGTAGTCAGCATGGCCCGGGCAGTCAACGTGGGCATAGTGACGCTTCGCGGTGTGGTACTCAACGTGAGCGGTGTTGATCGTGATACCACGAGCCTTCTCTTCAGGAGCCTTATCGATGCTGGAGTAATCCATGAAATCGGCGTCGCCCTTCAGAGCCAGAACCTTGGTGATAGCGGCAGTCAGAGTGGTCTTGCCGTGGTCAACGTGACCGATGGTACCGATGTTGACATGCTCCAAAGAGCGGTCAAATTTTTCCTTTTCAGCCATTGGAAGTATCCTCCTTTAATTCAAACAGATAAAATAGCCTGTTGTAAGGCTATCATACTAGATTTTTCAAGAAAAATCAAGTATTTTGCGCGAATTTGTGCAGAATCAGCCCTTATTGCGCTCGGTCATGATCTTATCTGCAACACTCTTGGGAACCTGCTGGTAATCAGCCGGCTCCATGGAGTACTGGCCACGGCCCTGGGTCTTGGAACGCAGGTCAGTAGCGTAACCGAACATCTCGGACAGAGGAACCATAGCGGTGACACGGGCAGTGCCATCGGTGGATTCCTGGTTCTGGATCGCGCCGCGGCGGCTGTTCAAGTCGCCAATGACGTTGCCCATATACTCGTCAGGAACAACAACGTCAACCTTCATGATGGGCTCCATAATGACGGGATCAGCCTTCTTCATAGCATCCTTGAATGCCATGGAGCCGGCGATGGAGAACGCCATTTCAGAGGAGTCAACTTCATGATAGGAGCCGTCCCACAGAGTGACCTTGACATCCACGACGGGATAGCCAGCCAGAATGCCGGACTTCATCGCGCCCTGGATACCGTTGTCAACAGCGGGGATGTATTCCTTCGGGATAGCGCCGCCAACAATACCGTTGACGAACTCATAACCCTTACCCGGGTTGGGCTCAATCTTGATCTTAACGTGACCATACTGGCCCTTACCACCGGACTGACGTGCGTACTTGGTTTCCTGGTTAGCATCCTTGCGGATGGTTTCACGGTAGGCAACCTGAGGTGCGCCAACGTTAGCTTCGACCTTAAACTCGCGGAGCAGACGGTCCACGATGATTTCCAGGTGGAGCTCGCCCATGCCGGCGATGATGGTCTGACCGGTTTCTTCATCGGTCCAGGTACGGAAAGTCGGGTCCTCTTCAGCCAGCTTAGACAGGGCAATACCCATCTTCTCGCTGCCAGCCTTGGTCTTGGGCTCGATGGCAACGCGGATAACCGGCTCGGGGAAGTTCATGGACTCGAGGATGATGGGATGCTTCTCATCGCACAGGGTATCACCAGTGGTGGTGTTCTTCAGACCAACAGCAGCGGCGATATCGCCAGCGTAGCAGATGTCGATATCCTTACGGTTGTTTGCATGCATCTGCAGGATACGGCCGATACGCTCGTCCTGATCCTTAACAGAGTTGTAAACAGTGGTGCCAGCCTCAACGGTACCAGAGTACACGCGGAAGAAGCACAGCTTACCGACATACGGGTCAGTCATAATCTTGAATGCCAGTGCAGAGAACGGCTGATCATCGGAAGAAGTGCGATCTTCTTCCTCGCCAGTCTCCGGGTTGGTGCCCTTGATGGCCGCAACGTCGGTCGGAGCGGGCATATAATCAACGATTGCATCCAACAGTTTCTGAACGCCACGGTTCTTGTAAGAAGAGCCGCAGACAACAGGAACGATCTCGTTGGAAATAGTAGCCTTACGCAGAGCAGCCTTGATTTCTCCCTTGGTCAGCTCTTCGCCTTCCAGGTACTTCATCATCAGCTCTTCGTCGGTCTCAGCAACAGCTTCAATCAGCTTGTCATGATATTCCTGAGCCTGTTCTTTCAGGTCTTCAGGAATTTCCTCAACGCGCACATCATTGCCCATATCATCATAGTAGATATCAGCTTTCATGTCGATCAGATCGATGATGCCGCGGAAAGTGTCTTCCTGGCCGACAGGCAGCTGGATAGGCACACCGTTGGCATGCAGACGATCATGCATCATCTGTACGCAGCGGAAGAAGTCAGCACCCATGGTATCCATCTTGTTGACGTAAACCATGCGGGGAACCTTGTACTCGTCAGCCTGGCGCCAAACGGTTTCAGACTGAGGCTCAACGCCACCCTTTGCGGCCAGAACGGTAACAGAACCGTCCAGAACACGCAGAGAACGCTGAACTTCAACAGTAAAGTCAACGTGGCCCGGGGTGTCGATGATGTTGATACGATGACGGTTCTTTTTGAACAGAGCCGGATCGTGCTGGGTCTCGGTGTGGCTCCAGTAGCAGGTGGTTGCAGCGGAAGTGATGGTAATACCACGTTCCTGTTCCTGCTCCATCCAGTCCATCGTAGCAGCGCCGTCATGAACTTCGCCGATCTTATGGTTAATACCGGTGTAGTACAGAATGCGCTCGGTGGTGGTGGTCTTGCCTGCGTCGATGTGGGCCATGATACCGATATTTCGGGTCATTTGCAGGGATACGTCTCTCGGCGTTGCCATGGCTTAAACCTCCTCAGTAAGCAGATCAATAACGGTAATGCGCGAAAGCCTTGTTGGCTTCTGCCATCTTGTGGGTATCTTCGCGCTTCTTGACGGCGCCGCCAACGTTGTTGGTAGCGTCGATGATCTCGGCGGCCAGGCGAGCGGACATGGTCTTTTCACCACGGCTGCGGCTGTACAGAGTCAGCCAGCGCAGGCCGAGGGTCTCGCGACGGGCGGGGCTGACCTCCAGGGGAACCTGGTAGGTGGAGCCGCCGACACGGCGGGCCTTAACTTCGAGGCTGGGCATGATGTTTTCCATGGCCTTCTCGAACATTTCGAGAGGATCGTTGCCGGTCTTCTCTTTGACAGTCTCAAAAGCTTCGTAAACGATCTTCTGAGCGACGCCCTTCTTGCCATCCAGCATGATGCTGTTGACCAGACGGGTGACGAGCTTGGAATTGTAAATAGGATCAGCCAGAACTTCGCGCTTAGCGATTTTACCTCTTCTGGGCATCTTTCTTCCCTCCTTCACATTAATGATATCATCGGTACTCGAAAGTTAAAGAAAACTCCCGTTATGCCACAAAAGGGTCAGCTGACCATTTTATGGCGAAAAGATGTTTCCTTACTTCTTGGCACCGGCCTTGGGACGCTTTGCGCCGTATTTGCTGCGAGCCTGGTTACGGTTTGCAACACCCTGAGTATCCAGAGTACCACGGATGATGTGGTAACGGACACCGGGCAGGTCCTTAACACGACCGCCACGGATCAGGACAACGCTGTGCTCCTGCAGGTTATGGCCGATACCAGGAATGTAGGAGGTGACCTCGATACCATTCGTCAGGCGGACACGGGCAACTTTACGCAGAGCAGAGTTGGGCTTTTTGGGGGTCATGGTACGAACAGCGGTGCAAACACCACGCTTCTGGGGGCTGTTCATGGTGGTGTACTGCTTCTTCTGGGAGTTGTAGCTCTTCTGAAGGGCAGGAGCAGTGCTCTTGGTTACCAGGACCTCACGGCCTTTGCGTACGAGCTGGTTAAAAGTAGGCATTTCTTTTCTCCTTTCTTGATTATTCCGCGCAGTTTTTGCGGGGGTTGTGCTTCCATTTTGGCCGCACTTAACCCCTTAACTCACGCATTTATTATAATAGCGGATAAACCACGCTCTGTCAAGAGTATTCACAAAAAATATTTCAAATAATCGTGCAAGATGCTGATTTTCTGCACTGTGGGTTCTAATTTTGCACTTAAGGTGTATCTGAAAACAAAGAGAACGACGGATATTTCGCAAACGCAAGCAGAATTTAAGGCAAAGAGCCATAGGAATCCTTTGCGGATTCCAAGGCTTTTTAACGTAAAATCCGGCTGTGTTTGCAGAAACAGACTAAATTTTCGAATTTTTCAGATACACCCCAGGACTTTCCCCTGCTTATTTTGCAGCTTCCAGCTGTGCCACGCAGGCTTCGGCTTCGTCCAGAATGCGGCCGAACTTATCCAGGGCAGCATCCACCGGGGCGGGGGTGGTCAGGTCCACACCGGCATGGCGCAGCTCATCCAGCGGGTAAGCGCTGCCGCCCATGTGCAGGAACTCCAGGTACTTCTTAACAGCCGGTTCGCCGTTCTTCAGGATGCCCTCGGACAATGCCACGGCAGTGGAATAGCCGGTTGCATACTTATAAACATAGAACGGGCGGTAGAAGTGCGGGATGCGTGCCCACTCGTACTGTACTTCGTCATCCACAACCAGCTCCGGTCCAAAGTAGTCCACAATGAGCTTCTTGTACAGATTGTTCAGGGCGGCGGGATTCAGGGCTTCGCCGCGCTCGGCCATGGCGTGGGCATCGCGCTCAAACTCGGCAAACATCGTCTGGCGGTAGACGGTTCCCTTGAAATTTTCGAGGTACTGATTCAGCAGGGCCAGGCGGGTTGCGGGATCCTGGTTCTTTTCTGCCAGCAGGTGCTCAATGAGCAGGTTCTCGTTGACGGTGGAAGCGACCTCTGCGACAAACAGGGTATAGTCGGCATACTGGGCAGGCTGGGTATGGCGGCTGAACCAGCTGTGCATGCTGTGGCCCATCTCATGCGCAATGGTGGAAACGCTGTCCAGCGTACCGGTAAAGTTGCACATGATATAGGGGTTGGAATCATAGCTGCCGCCGGAGTAAGCGCCGCCGCTCTTGCCCTTGTTGGGGAACACATCGATCCAGCGCTCGGCAAAGCCCTTGCGAACGATGGTGCCGTACTCTTCGCCCAGCGGTGCAACGGCATCCAGAACCATCTGCTTGGCCTGGTCATAGGTGTAATGGGCGCTGACGCCCTTGGTCAGCGGGGCGTACACATCATAGTAGTGCAGCTCGTCCACACCCAGGATACGCTTGCGCAGAGCAACATAGCGATACATATCCGGCAGGTGCTTGCGCACAGTAGCTACCAGGTTATCATAGACCTGGCCGGGCACGTTCTCCCCTGCCATGGACATGGCGCGGGAAGATTCATAATGACGGACGGAGGCTTCGGCAGTAGCGGTCTTGACAGCGCCGGAGTAAGAGGCAGCCAGCGTGTTGATGTGCTGGCGGAAGCTCTTGTAGTAGCTTTCAAAGGCATTCTTGCGCAGCACGCGGTCATTGGAGGTTTGCAGCAGGATGTAGTTGGAAGCGGTCAGCTCCACATCGTTGCCCTCGCCATCCTTGACGGAATCGAACACCATGTCGGCGTCTTCCAGGTTATCGGCAACATTTTTCGGGGTGCCGAATGCCTCACCGAAAGCAGCCAGCAGCTTTTCTTCCGGGGCGGTCAGGGTGTGAGGCTTTGCACGCAGCAGGTCTTCCAGAGCAAAACGATAGGGGGCAACCTGCTCGTCAGCCATGATGGCATCCAGGGTTTCCTGCGGCAGTGCCAGGATTTCCGGCTGAGCATAGGCGATGGTACCGACAGCCTTTACATATTTGGCGGTAGCGCGGGCATCCATGCTCTGGGCGTCATCAGCACGGGTATCCTCGCTCAGACGCAGGCTGGTGTAGACAGCCAGGTTTTCCAGTTCACGGAACACGCCGATTTCTGCATCATAAAATTCACGAATGCTGGCAGCGTTGTTCAGCTTGCCCTCCCAGGCAGCCAAAGCTTCAATTTTGGGGTCAATGGCGGCAAAAGCCTTTTCCCATTCCGCATCGCTGGCGTACATTTTGGTCAGGTCCCACTGGTACTGCGGGTCCATCTCTTTGCGTTCTTTCAATGCTTCCGACATGGCGGATTCTCCTTTTCTATTTCTATATGGTGTCTTTCTGAGCCAGTCAGGGAAGCGTTCTCCCCTGCCCTCCATGCAGGCACCATTCATCCTGCACAGACAAACCCAGTATAAAAGTATTATACACCAAATGTTAGAAAAAACAAATCCGTTTTTATTTAAGGCAACACCGCACAATTCCCGCCTGACGGCTTAAGCACCGCTCCGGCGGC
>ERZ772892.2438-NODE-2438-length-15761-cov-8.793391_pt1 | contig 15761 bp, 8 predicted proteins | sample MGYA00512126_ERZ772892 | MGnify/ENA primary metagenome ERZ772892 (study PRJEB29015, sample SAMEA2737697) | human gut metagenome | biome: human gut; feature: human-associated habitat; material: faeces | place: China | collected 2012 ... | reverse complement strand
TTCCAGCAGGCGACTTTTACCAAACAGGCTATAGAAACGTTTTCCCAACCTGAGCGCAGTCTGATGGATACCTTGTCTTTATCGCCTTCCGTGACGGTCACACACGGGTCGCTGGATACCAATATAAGAATCCGAGGTTACTCTGCCGGAGGCGGCAGCTGGATCATGAACGGCGTGCCCAGCATGAGCCACCAGATGACCATGCCTACCAATTATTTTGATAAGGTAGAAGTTCTCGGCGGTCCGAACATCGGCGTGAACGGGATCGGTATTTTTATGGCGGGTTCTGTGGGAGGCACCGTCAGTGTGACTACGAAGAAAGCGCAGGATAAACCGAATTTCGGTGCCGGACTCTCCTGGGCAAGTGATTCTTATTTCACGGAAACCATAGACTGGGGAAAACGCTTCGGCAAAGATCATGAATGGGGCGTACGCGTGAACGTATTGAACGGCGTCGGCGATTTGGCGGTTGACGGTACGAGAGATAAGAAACGGGATATAGCGATTAATATTGATCACAGGGCGAAACGGAGCAAGAGCAATATTTTCTTCAGTTATGACTATGATGAACAGTGGGGACGGAATAACACGATCAGTTTGGGAACCTTGGATCGGCTCCCCGCCGTGCCGAAGAATAAGACTCATCTGGCGCCCCGCTGGATTGATGAAAAGTATGAAAACTATACGTTTATCGCCAATCACGAGCAGTATCTGAGCGATAATCTGACATGGTTCGCCAATTTCGGCTGGCGCTGGGAGGATTACTCGAAGGATTTATGGGGGAACCGTACCCTTAAGGATCTGGCGGGCAACTATACCGGATCTTATCAGGAGACGCCCGTGTTCCATCATTACACCTACTTCGGAACCGGATTCAAAGGCACATTCATGATGGGGAAATGGAAAAATGAATGGAGCGCAGGTATAGACTGGACACGGTTCAGCAGAGATAGAAATAATTTATGGTCGGCAGAAAATACATACAAGATAGATGGAAATATTTATGAAAGTAATACCTCCCCCGCACCGACAATCGTATGGGATCCGATCACACCCCATCAGAAGATGATGATGCGCAGTCTGGCCGTATTGGATACAATTTCTTCTCCTGATGAAAAGCTGATGTTTACCTTCGGTGTACACCGGCATGAAGTGGAAACCACGAATTATGTAAATAAAAGTTATGTAAAAACGCATGCCACTTCTCCCATATTGGGACTGACTTATAAATTTACACCCCGGTTTTCTTTCTATGCGAACCACGGAGAACATTTTACGGCGGGCAGTACAGTGGGAAACAGATATACCAATCACGGCGAAACAATTCCGCCCAGCAAAACGAAACAGAATGAGTTCGGATTCAAATATAAGAATGGGAATGTACTTCATACCCTGAGCTTCTATGAAATCAAACAGGCGAACGGGATCGGCGTCCTGAATGCTGACGGAACGGAAACGTATAAGCTGGACGGGCAGCAGCGCAACAGAGGGATAGAATTTTCCACCGCCGGCAGTATAGGAGAAAAGTGGAGCTATGTATGGGGCGTGTCTTATCTGGATTCCAAACAGACCAAAACATATAAAGGGATGAATGACGGAAGAAGAGTAGATGCGCTGCCGAAGTGGAGCAGCGACTTGGCGCTTGTATACAAACCCAATGATGATTTACGCTTCATCGGGCGGCTGAGTTATACGGGATCCGCATTGATCAGGAATACAGCAAGCTATGCAAAGCCGCTGAAAATTGGCGGACAGACACTGGTAGATCTTGGCATTTCCTGGGATACCCGCTTCGGAAAACAGCCGGTGACTTTGTCCGCCTGGTGCTATAACCTGCTGAACAAAGATTACTGGTATGCAGCTGGAGGCAATAATATCGGCCTCGGTGCACCAAGAACCTTTGCCGTTTCCGCGCAGTTTAATTTCTGATAGGAGAAATGAAAAAAGCCATTATGGAAAAGATAGATCCATGATGGCTTATTTTCGTTTTCATTGAAAGAAATAAAAAGTTCATAGTATATAATAGGGAAAGATGTGTTTTGTATGAGCACAAAATGAAAATACAGAAAGGGTTTACTGTGCTTCAAGGCTGTTGACGGGAGAGAAGATGAGAAAACATATACATGTCGGAATGGATGTAGGTGCATCGGCAGTGAAATGCATCGTTTTAGACACCGACGGTAAAATTCTTTGGCGGCAGTATATTCATCATGACTGCCGTGTGATGGAGACTGTGGAACGGGTGATGACCGATCTGGTGGCTGTGTATGAAGGAAGTGAAGCATTTCTTTGCATGACCGGACAGGGGGGAGAGGACATCGCTGAACGCTTCGGCGTGTCCTTTATACCGGAGATTGCTGCACAGACGAATTATCTTTCCCGTTTTGGCAGAGATGTGGATGCAGTGATTGAGATTGGCGGGGAAAGTGCGAAAATCACTTATCTGCATCCGGTGGTGGATCAGCGGGTTAATCGGATATGTGCCGGCGGTACGGGTGCGTTTCTGGATCATATGGCAAAGCTTTTGGGAACAGATACCATGGGACTTAATGATCTTGCCGGCAGAGGGACGAAAGTGTATCCTGTCGCGTCAAGATGCGGTGTTTTTGCAAAAACAGATATCCAGGGGCTGCTGAATGAAGGAGCAGAAAAAGCGGATGCGGCACTATCCCTGTTTCATGCCGTGGTTGCCCAAGTCGTGTCCGGACTTTCCCACGGCCGGCCGATAGAAGGACGTGTCGCTTTTCTGGGAGGACCGCTGACATTCCTTCCGATACTGAGAAAATGTTTTGCGGAAGAGCTTTCTCTTGACGGGGATCGTGCGGTTCTTCTTCCCCAAAGTGAATATTACCTTGCTTTTGGCGCAGCTGTTTCAGCTGAAAAATCGAAATCGGCCGATCTAAAAAATGTGAAACTGCATATGGAAAAAGAAAGGGCGGACTCCAGTTCTTCTGTGGAAATGGTGGAAGGTCTTTTTTCTTCTCCGCAGGAGTATGAAGATTTTGTGAAAAGACATGCCGCTGCCGCGGTCAGACGATATCCTTTGTCAGAATATACCGGGGCTGTGTGGATGGGCATAGATGCCGGATCGACGACTTTAAAGGCTGTACTCATCGACAAGGATGGTGCGATACTCAGAGAGTGGTATGGCAGTCATCGGGGAAATGTGATTTCCCGGGCGAAAGAAATTCTGCTTGCTATGTATGAGGTGCTGCCTTCTCAGTGCTGCCTGGCAGGTGTCGGAGTTACCGGTTATGGGGAAGGACTTCTCCGTAAGGCGTTCTGTTTGGATACAGGGGAAGTGGAAACTATGGCGCATCTTCGGGCTGCCAGATTTTTCTGCCCGGAAGTGACGGCACTTTTGGATATCGGCGGACAGGATATGAAGTACTGCCGATTAAAAGATGGAAGGATAGACCATATTTCTTTAAATGGAGTCTGCTCCTCCGGCTGCGGTTCTTTTCTGGAATCTTTTGCAGATCATCTTCACATGGATATTAAGGAATTTGCAAGGCAGGCGGCATTGGCAGAGAAGATGCCCGATCTGGGAAGGCACTGTACGGTTATTATGAATTCTTATGTGAAAAAGGTGCAGAACCGCGGTGTGGGATTGGCAGATCTTGCGGCGGCGCTTTCCGTATCGGTGGTCAAAAATGCGCTCTTCAGCGTCATTCAGCTGGAGTCTGCTGAAGAGCTGGGGGATCATATCGTGGCGGAAGGCGGTACCTTTTATAATGACGCGGTACTCCGCGCTTTTGAACGTCTGACGGGAAAGGAAGTCATCCGTCCGGATATTGCGGGCCTCATGGGTGCCTATGGAATAGCACTTAAAGCCAAAGATCAATTTGGAGAACAGCATGTTTCTTCCCTGCCAGGCGCTGCGGAAATAAAAGCGTTCCGTATGGAAACGGAAAACCGGACCTGCCCCGGCTGCGGCAATCATTGCGCTGTCAGTGTGCGCCGTTTTTCCGGCGGTGAAATTTTTGTGACGGGAAATCGATGCGGAACGGGAGAAATCATACTGACCGGAGAAAGAAATAAGACATCCTGTCCGGATGTGTACCAGTGGATCAAAGATCATGTATTTAAAAAAGAAGCACCTGAAGAGAAGTGCAGGGGAATTGTGGGGATACCCGCCGCTTTGGATATGTGGTCGGATTTTCCTTTTTGGGCGGGATTTTGGAACAGCCTCGGATATCGTGTAATGACATCGGAATGGAATGAAGAAGATGCGAGACAGGCGGCGATGACCATTCCGCAGCGTGTGCACTGTCATCCCTGTATACTGGCTCATGGGCATCTGCAAAATCTGATCCGGCGGGAACCGGATATGATCTGGTTCCCCGCACATACAAGAGCGTGGCACAATTCGTTTACCGATGAAAAACGGCATGCACTCTACGGCCATGTATTGGCAAAATTTATGAAAAAACAAATTGCGAAAGCCAAAATTCCCTATCTTCATCCCACGCTTCCGGAGTTCGGTATGAAAAGACTGGGAAAAGTTCTTGTACGGAGACTGCCGCAATTTTCGGAAGAGGATATAGAAAAAGCAGTGGAAGCGGGCTATGAAAGATTAGCACGGTATGAAAACGCATATAAAAAAGAAACGGAAAAAGCACTTTTGTGGATAAAGGAGAATCACAAGACAGGGATTGTACTCACCGGAAGACCTTTCCATGGAGATGTGCAGATCCACAAAGGTGTTCCTTACATGGCAGAGACTTTAGGTGCGGCAGTGTTGTCCGGGGAAGGACTTGCACTTCTTGAGAAAGACCGCCTGCCGGGCGGAGCCCGGTCATCCTCTTACCTGCTGCGGAAAGCCTGCGAAAGAGTGATCCGGGAACACGGTTTGGAACTCGTAGCGCTGCGTTCCGTCAGCTGCGGCTTGGATAGAGAGGCAGCAGATGAAGTGGAAAAGAAATTGAAAGAAAAAGGAAAATTCTATACGGTGCTCAGCCTGGATCAGGGAACAAATACGGGAGCCGTAAAAATACGGCTGAGAACACTTTTGGCGGAAATAGAAGAAAGAAACTCTTTTTGCAAAGAACGGTGAGAATTTTTTTGATTTAATATGCCGTGCCTGAAAAGATGCGGACATTCTTTTTTGCTTCACAGATTCGGGGAAGCCTGCTCGTGAAATGTTTTACAGATGAATCGGTACGCGTTTTTTATATTTCATTCCTCATGTATAATGGAATGGAGTAAAAGTCAGGATCAGGAAAGCAGCCGCAGCGGATAAGGCCGATTATAGACAGAGCATGGAGGGAATCATGACAGAAGAAGAGTACCATCGGATCGCACGAAGAGAAAAAATATTTTATGCCGTCCTTATTATCGCGTGGTGTTTTGCTTTTGGGGTCTGGTTCACCATCGGATTTCCCAAAGCGAAGTGGGTGCTGATCGGCGGAGGGACGCTGATATACCTGTATCTGAAAAGCACCTTCACCGGACTTCCCTGGTCGAGGCGGCTGGTCAAACCGGATCCGGTGCGGATGGAAGCGCAGGAAGAAATTGGGACAGAGGAAGACTATCCTCTTGTTTCGGAAACGGAAAGAAAAGGGTATACGACGCTGGCAGAACTTTGTCTGGCGGAAGAAACGCAGAAGAAGCTGGCATCTTTTTTTGAGACATTGAAAGACTATTCAGGTGCGGGAGAAGATGGGGAGTATGGCAGCACGCTGTTCTATGTGATGGAGTACATGGATGAGGAAGCCCATATTTTTTTTCTGATGGGGCTTGATTGGAAGCAGGAGGTGGAAACCCTGGAATGGCGGATCGAAAGCGCGCTTACAAAAAATTTCGGCGTGTCTGCCGACCTGCCGGATTTCAGATCATATGGAAACAAGTCAATTTCCGCCCCTTCTGTTTTTGCCGACTATGACAATGCCCTGCGCAGGAAAGGATTTCAGCTGGGCTTTATAGATGTGGAATGTGATGAATATGTCATATTCGTCCATCGGACAGCGGACAGGGACAAGGCGGAAGACGCCGTACATCGGATTGGATACAGGTATAGGGAAGTGGCGGATCTGGCATTATGAAAAACAGGAAATCAGGAGACGCCAGGATGAAATACGATCCGGCGCAGGTTAGAATCCATGAAGCATACACGGTGGCAATCAGGGATCTGGGTGTCCATGGGGAAGGGATCGGGAGTGTGGACGGATTCACCGTATTTGTTCCCGAGGCGCTTCCCGGAGAAACGGTCACCGCGAAAATCACTCTGTTGAAAAAATCGTATGCCGTGGGGGAACTGATTTCCATAGAGTGGGAATCCCCTTTCCGCGTCGTGCCGGAATGTCCCGTTTATGAAAACTGCGGCGGCTGCCAGCTTTCCCATCTTACCTATGAGGAGCAGCTCAATATGAAATACCGCCATGTAAAAGATGTGATAGAGCGTATCGCCGGCGAATCGGGGGATTTTGTGAAGCCTGTGCTTCCGGCGGCGCATCCTTTCGCGTACAGAAATAAAATGGCCGTGCCGGCAGGCCTTGTAAAGGGAAAAGCGGCGCTCGGCTGCTACCGGCAGGGAAGCCATGACATCATACCGGTTTCCTCCTGTGCTATCCAGAAAGAAGAAAATAACCGCCTGCTTCAATTTGCCCGGCGGTTTATAGAGAAGTACAGGATTTCCGTCTATGATGAAAAGACACGGAAAGGAAGCCTGCGCCATGTAATGGGGCGCGTGGGCGATGACGGAAAAGAGATGGTCGTTCTTGTGACCGCTTCCGAAACCCTTCCGGAAGAAAAACGGTGGATAGAAGAAATACAAAAGGAACTGCCCGAAGCAGTTTCCCTCTGGCACAATATCCAGCCCAAGACGGGAAATACGATACTGGGCGCGAAAATCCGACACCTCTGGGGCAGAGAAACGCTCACTGCCTCTCTTTGCGGACTGCAATTTGAAGTATCCCCGTACTCCTTCTTTCAGGTGCATAAAGAGCAGGCGGAAATTCTCTATGAGAAAGCATTGAAATACGCCGATCTGAAAGGCGGAGAAACCGTCATAGACGCTTACTGCGGCACGGGAACTATTTCCCTCTGCCTGGCGAAAAAAGCAAAGCGGGTCATCGGCATAGAAATCGTAAAGCCTGCCATAGAAGACGCCAAAAAGAATGCGAAAAAGAACCATATGGAAAATACGGAATTTTACGCGGCCGACGCGGGAAAACTTATGCCGCAGCTTTACCGGCAAGGGCTGGTTCCCGATGTGATCGTCATGGATCCCGTCAGAGCAGGCTGCAGCGAAGAAGTATTAAAGGCGGCGGCAGGCATGAATTCCAAGCGTATCGTCTATGTTTCCTGCAATCCCGCCACCTTTGCCAGAGATGCGAAGATTTTAAAATCGGAAGGCTACGAAATCAAAGAAATCCAGCCGGTGGACATGTTCCCCCAGACCATGCATGTAGAGACGGTGGCATTGATGATACGTGAGAAAAGTAAATAGGGATAAACCTTAGTAGAATAGGGGCTTTTAGTGTTTTTACATACTTGGAAATAAGATGTAATTATGGCTGGAACCCCCTGTTTTTTGTGTGCATATGAGATTAGAAATACAGTTGAGTAGACAAAAGGCACATACCGCAACGGATGTCAGAAAAGAAAAGGAATTTCTGCTACCACTTCCAAAAAAATGATACGAGATTTCTATTGCTTACGTTATCATATGCAAATGAAAGAGTAGCTGTACAAATTATTTCGTCAAAATGGTACATTCTTATATTGATATTTACGATTAAAGTAGTAATACGCATTTGTTTTAAAAGTATCTTTAATGTATAGGATAAAATGTTATAATAAAAACAGATTTAACAAAAGTGCGTATTTGTACTATATTATTAAATGGAGGCGTGAAATGGAAGTGGAAAGACCAAGATATTTGGATCAACTAATAGATAAAAAAGATAATGGAAGAGTAAAGATTATTACAGGAGTTAGAAGATGTGGAAAATCATATCTTTTATTTGAATTGTATCGAAAATATTTACTGTCTATTGGGATAAATGAAAATCAGATTATCATGATTGCCCTTGATAGTTTGAAGAATGTGCAATATAGAAATCCCATAGAATTAGATGATTTTCTAAGAGAAAAAATTCGGGATAATGTATTACGATATTATATTTTTATCGATGAAATTCAATTTGTAGAAGAAATTTCAAACCCATATCTGAAAAATAGTAACTCAAAGATATCCTTTGTAGATCTTGTATTGGGTCTTATGAAAATCTCCAATGTCGATGTATATATTACAGGGAGCAATTCCAGCATGCTTTCGTCAGATGTGTTAACACAATTTCGAGATCGTGGCGATGAGATAAGAGTCTATCCATTTTCATTTGCTGAATTTTATTCATGCTATGATGGAGATAAAGGAAAGGCTTTCGATGAATATTGTTTATACGGTGGTATGCCTATATCTGTGCAACTTAAAAACCATGAAGAGAAGAGCAAATATTTAAAGAATATTTTTACAAGCACTTATATTAAAGATGTGGTAGAGCGTCATAAAATCTTAAAAGATGTGTCTATAATAGATGATTTGCTGGATATTATATCTTCATCCATTGGTTCTTTATCTAACCCAACCAAGTTAGCTAGTACCTTTATGTCAGAAAAGAATATAAAGATATCTCAATTTACAGTTAGTAATTACTTGGATTACTTCATTGATGCTTTCTTAATAGAAAAAGCCAGGAGATTTGATGTGAAAGGGAGGAAGTATATTTCATCCCCATATAAATATTATTTTTCCGATATTGGTCTGAGAAATGCAAGACTAAATTTTAGGCAGAATGAACAATCACACATTATGGAAAATGTAATATACAATGAACTACGAATGAGAGGGCTAAATGTAGATGTTGGTGTCGTAGAATATAATTATAAAAATGAGAACAAAAAAACAGTCAGAAAGAACTTAGAAGTTGATTTTATTATTAATAGAGGAAGTAATAGATACTATATTCAATCAGCACTTAATGTGGATACAAAAGAAAAACAAATGCAGGAAACTGAATCTTTAAGAAGAACCGGAGATTCTTTTAAAAAAATGGTGATAGTAAGAAATAACATTGTACCTCGATATGATGATGATGGTATTTTATATATTGGAATAGAAGACTTTCTTTTAGATGAAACGGCAATAGACTTATAGAAATATCAATACTGCATTTAATAAAAATACGTATTTACAAAAATTTATTATGTGACATGGCTCAGAGAAATCTGGGCTTTTTTGATGCCACTTTTGTCCTGTAACCTGGATTTTAGAGATAGGTGAAAGGTTCTGCGTATTATTAAGCATGCTGTTAGCATTGCGGTCGTTAAATATGATTTATCATGACATATCGTTTCATGTGGAGACAGTAGCTTTGATAATACAGGGGAATATGTGTCGAATGAAGTGAAGGCAGAAAAAAGTTTACGAGCAATCGTGTTGAAAAGTATTGAAAAGCTATGTATAATCGCCTACACTATTACAAGTGGGATTTTTATGTGAAAGAGGAGCGTGTGAAGATATGGCTCAACATAAAAAAGACTATGTAACCCTTAATATAAAGATGGACGCGGCACTAATGCGTCGTTTTGTAACAACTGCAAAGATGTTGGTCAGACAAAAACTCTGGCTGTTGAGTGCATAATTGGTGCGTTTCTGGATGAGCGTGGCGCGAAAGCCGAAAAGGAACGTAAAGAGGCTGAGAGTCTATGAGAAAGCATTGGTATAGAAATCGTAAAGCCTGCCATAGAAGACGCCAAAAAGAATGCGAAAAAGAACCATATGGAAAATACGGAATTTTACGCGGCCGACGCGGGAAAACTTATGCCGCAGCTTTACCGGCAAGGGCTGGTTCCCGATGTGATCGTCATGGATCCCGTCAGAGCAGGCTGCAGCGAAGAAGTATTAAAGGCGGCGGCAGGCATGAATCCCAAGCGCATCATCTACGTTTCCTGCAATCCCGCCACCTTTGCCAGAGATGCGAAGATTTTAAAATCAGAAGGCTACGAAATCAAAGAAGTCCAGCCGGTGGACATGTTCCCCCAGACCATGCATGTAGAGACAGTGGCGTTATTGTCCAAACTTAATGTCGATAAGCATATAGATGTTGAAATTAAGTTGGATGAGCTTGATTTGGCAGGGGAAAGCAAGGTTAGTTGTGAATAAATTAAAGAAGTATTCTTGAAAATATGAGTTTGAGATAATTATATTCACAAATCAAAAGAGAACATAGCTTTAAATGAGAAGAAAGCTTTGCATAGTCTTTTTAAAAAAGAAGGAGGCTATTTGGGATGCGATAAAACATTTTAATATTGGACTATTAAACAGTAGGAGGCATGGGTAATGGGTAAAATTGAGAGTATAAAACAAAAAATATGTCAGTTAGATGCGGGATCATTTCAAAATCTTTGTGATTCTTACTTATATAAAATTGATTATCCTAATATAGTATCTTTAGGAGGAGAGGCAGGTACACGAAAAACCACTCCAGGAACTCCAGATACTTATTTTATTTCACCAAATGGAAAATATATTTTTGTAGAATATACCACACAAAAAGAAAGATTATTTGCAAAAATCAAGGATGACATTTTAAAATGCCTTAATATATCAAAGACAGGTATTACGCATGATAAAATCTCTGAAATTATTTATTGTCATACTTCATCAAATCTTACGCCATTCCAAGATAATGAGATAAAAAACTTATGTAAAAACGCTGGAATCAAGCTTACAATTATTGGGATTGATAAACTTGCAGAGGATATATATCTTATGTATCCTATTTTGGCCCGTGATTTTTTAGATATCTCTATAAGCACTGGACAAATTCAAGAACCTACCGATTTTATTAAATATTACAATTCGAATAAAATAGCAGCTCCAATTGATACAAAATTTCTATTCAGAGAGAAAGAATTGAAAAAAATTAATAAAGCTTATCTAAACGCAGATGTTGTTATCCTTACTGGGATGGCAGGTGCGGGAAAAACTAGATTAGCTTTGCATTATGTGGAAAATCGAATAAGGACTTGTGATGAAAAGGTCTTTTGTATTCATGATAATGCCTTGCCAATATATGAAGATTTGAAATATTTTATTGATAGCCCCGGAAACTATTTTCTTTTTATTGATGATGCAAACCAATTGTCGGGACTGCAGCATATTGTTCGTTACGCTAATATGAACCCAGAAGGATATAGTGTAAAAATACTTATTACGGTGAGGGACTACGCGCTTCAAAAAGTAATAAATAATGTTCGAGAAATTACCTCGTATGAAATTGTAAAAATAAATATCTTTTCGGATGACCAGATTAAACAGTTACTTCAAACTTCATTGGGCATTTTAAATCAAGATTATCAAGAAAGAATTATAAGAATTGCAGAGGGTAATGCTCGTATTGCTATACTTGCAGGGAGAGTAGCATGTAGTTCAAATCGTTTAGATTCTATTGATGATGTGTCACAATTATATGAAGAATATTATGGTTTTATCCTAAAAGACGATAGAATGATTGCTGATAAAAATCTGTATTATATAACGGCTGGTGTAGTAGCTTTTTTGGAAGCGCTCCATTTAGATCATATTGATGCACTTTTGCCGATTTTACAAGGGAAAGGGATTGATAGAGAAAGATTTATTGAAAATATCCGTATGCTTCACGAACATGAAATTGTTGATATTTATAATGATAAAGCTGTTCGTTTTTCTGATCAGTGCTTATCTAATTATTTGTTAAAATATGTTTTCTTTGATAAGAGACTACTTGACTTTTCGAAAATGGTTAAAGTTTGTTTCTTAAGTTATAGAGCGCGAACAATATCTTCAGTTAATACTTTCCTTAATATATTTAAAAATGTAGAAGTTTCTAATTTTGTTGAGAAAGAAATAAAAAAAGTATGGGATGAATTGGCAACAGAAAAATCGCCGGTATTCTTTGAATTTGTGAAAGTATTTTTTTTTGTTAGTCCTACCGAAACACTCATGATTTTACAAAACAAAATTGACTCTGAAGAAGATGTAACTTACAAATGGTGTGATATTGATACGGAAAAAGGGAAAAACTATCAGCATGTAACGAATGAAATCATTGAAACTCTTGGTAGTTTTGCGGATATGTGGGATTTACCAACAGCTTGTGATTTATTTTTTCAATATTATTTAAAGAGACCAGATTTATATGTGGAATTTTATAATGCAGTTAATTCATGTTTTGGTATTAGGAAAGATTCTGCACGTTATGATTATTTCACACAAATAACTTTCTTTGAGAAAATAAAAGAATATTCGGATGATTGGACACGAGAATCTGTTGTTTTCCTTTTTTTAAAAGTAGCAGGAAATTTTTTAAAAGGGCATTTTTCTCCAGCGGAATTAGGAAGAAAGGATACATTTGCTATATACCCAGTTACGTTAACTATATCGGGAGGTGTAAAAAAATACAGACAGCTAATTTGGGAATCTTTAATATCATTATGTAAAATTGAAAAATATAAGGGAAAAGTAAAAAAAATTCTCAGTTCTTATAATGGAAATATCAAGACTGCAGATATTTCAGTTCTTCAATTTGATTTAATGTTTATTAATTCAATTTTGAAGTCGTATTTTTCACCAGATGAATTAGAAAATTGTATTATGGTGGACAAACTGGCTCATGTTTTCAATCGTATGAATATTCCTTGTAAATCGTTGTTTGCTGTATATTTTAAAGGGAAAAATTTTCAACTGTATCGTCTTCTTAAAGGACCAGAGGATAAGATTGGAATTGATTATGAAGAATTAAAAAAACTAAAACAACTAAAACAACAATCTATTAAGAAGTATGTTTCGAATGGTAATTTAAAAATGTTCAAAGAACTAATTGATGTTTGTAAAGATATTGCAAAATTTGATGATAACGCATTTTGGCAGCTGGGTGAAGGATTAGGAATTGCCTTTGATGCAATTTCTCAACAAAAAGATTTATATGTCGATGCAATTAAATATTATATAAAAAATGATACACCAAACAATTTACCCCCAGATCATTTGGTAGATACTCTTTTTTCTTTGTTATCTGATGCAGAAGTTTATCAAATTATAAACAGCGGAGAATATAGTCAAAAAAATGCTTGGATATACGCTTATTATCATGAATTGCCCCCGGATTTAATTTCGAAAAATCATTTACAGGAACTTTATAGTTTTTTGAAAGATACTTCTGATAAAGATATTACTTTCTCAGCAATACGTGATGTAGATTTTTTGGATAAATATAATAGAATAGATTCGCAAGCATTTATAAAGGGTTGTAAAATTATTTTAGCTAAGATGGAATATTCGCCGTTTATTGTTCATATTTATTTTGCTTCGTTATTTACTAAATATTGTAATGCACCAAAAAAAATAATCTCTAAGTTTAATTCTAATTTGGAATTACTTGAAGAAGTTTATTGTGCCATGCTGTCATGTAATAATCATCTCGATGATGATGGACAATTCATAATTGAAATGTATAAAGAAATATATTTGGGTAGATCTTCTATGCAGGATAAAGATAAAAGATATTATTACGAGTATGATTATGATGGACAATTCTTGAAAGAAATATATTTGGTTAAACCTTCCATACTGGACAAATATATAAGCTATTTAACAAATAGAATAAATGGATTCTTTAGGGACTATCAAAAAAGGAGGCTCTGTTTTTTTTGTTTAGATGATTTCATAGAAATATACAATAAGATTTTTGATCAGTTAATGAAGAATTGTGATTTCCCTGAGAAATCAGTACCATGTTTTTTAGAGTCTTTGTTATTGCCAATTCGAAAGGAACCAGACTTGTTGGAAAGACAAGATAAGTGGATACGGCAATGTATTCAACGATTCTCTAATGACAAAGCCAAAATGTATTGTTTATTTTCGGTTGTATCAAAATTGGAAATCGGAAGAAAAAAGGAGTATATTTTGTTGTTTCTTGAGAAGAATCCGTTGTTTGAAGATTTTAAAAGGATTCCATTAATACCAACTCTTTATAGTTGGTCAGGTAGTGCTATACCCGTGTATTCTGCCTGGATCGAGTTTCTTGAATCGTTGCAATCAAACTTAGTGGGTTTAAAATGGTTAAAACACAAGCAGTACATTGAGAGAAGAATTAATACTTTAAAAAAGGAAATTGAATCTGAACAGATAGATGAAATTATAGAAGGGTAATAAAAAGGAAGTCGGGGAGTTAGTAAAATTTTGTGTTCATGCTTAACAAGTCAGAAATCAAATTTCATCACAAATTAGCGTAGTTGATACAGTAGCTTTGATAATACAGGGGAAAATGACTGAAACGTGAAAACATGTCGGAAATAGAAAAGTTTCAAGCATTTACCCATTAACTTATGAGGACAGCAGTTTTCATTTGGCTATTTGATGTTTCGTCCAAAATCAATTTTAATTGGATGAAAAAAATTATGATGGACGAATGGATATCATAAGACGGGGAAAATACATGGCATCGGACAAAAGGTATTTTGAAGAAAAGATTTTTATTGGAGTATGCGCTCTGCTACACCATGATGTACTCTGATAGCGAATGACTTCTATACAAAACAAGTGAATTTGGATAAAAACTATCTCAAAGATTCGTATTAATAATCTTGCGTTATTTTTTGCTACAAGGTCAGTAAATTTATGTACTGTTCTTCCGGTACTGTCATATATGGTAAAATGGCAGTTGTGAAGTGTAATTAATTTTATATTTTTAGACAAGGAGAGTATTATGGGATTGATGGATATCGTTAAGAAGCTTCTGACCGGTGCGACAGATGAGGAAAATGCAAGAAATAAGGCGAGGATGAGAGAGCTTTTCAACGAGTGTGTGCCGGAAGGGGATCAGTATACGTTGATATACTGCCATATGGAGGATTTTACGGATGCAGTTGTCGTTAAAGTCACGACGCACAGTAATTTCATCGTAGGATATAAACCGGGAGAAGTGGTCGTAGTGCCTGTGGACGCAGAGTTGAAAGGGCATGAGGAGCCGGTTGTGTTCAATAAAGAAAATGGCGGACAGATTAAGTCCACCTTAGTGGGATACTGCACCGCTTCCAAGCCGGATGTTACGTTCCAGTTTGAACCGATTACCTATGAACCGGGAATCAAACGCGGAAGCAAGTATGCCGTATCTGTCACGCAGTCCCATGCGGAGGTATCTGCTTTCAGGAAATTCTTTAAGCAGGGGTTGTAATTTTGGGATTGAGAGAATCCGGCTTATGGGATAGGGAATCTGTTTATTTATAGGTCATAGGATATAAACTATGCAGTGATAAAAGGTCAGACGTATTTGTCTTTGGATACAGCGTTCTGATCTTTTTGTATGTTGCAAATCGGTGAAACGATTCAGGACAAAGCGGTCGGTATGGAAATTGTAAAGTATTTCTTCTTATGCTATGTTTGCGCTGCGAAAGACAAGCGTAGAATCATAAGGGAATTGATTGCGGATACAAAAAATCCGACACAATAGCATATGTCGGAAGTCGGATCAAAAATGAATTTAAAAAGCCTGTCAGTCAGGGATTATCTGCAGACCTTCGGTGATAGGGATTCTATACGAGCTTTTTTGCTTCGCCCATCCGGACTTCTCACTGCAGGAGACACAATAAAGAAAAGTAAAATAATAGAATAACAGACGCCCGTTTCTGCTATAATTAAAGAAATATAAAAGGAACGAGGTCACTATGAAAACAATATGCGCAGCGCTCGGCATGGCCGCTTTACTCACTTTTTC
>ERZ772892.2432-NODE-2432-length-15806-cov-4.848645_pt1 | contig 15806 bp, 10 predicted proteins | sample MGYA00512126_ERZ772892 | MGnify/ENA primary metagenome ERZ772892 (study PRJEB29015, sample SAMEA2737697) | human gut metagenome | biome: human gut; feature: human-associated habitat; material: faeces | place: China | collected 2012 ... | reverse complement strand
TTCAAAGTTCATAGTTACAAAGATAAGTCTTTTATGGTTAAAACTTTAGTTCGGGTAAGCTGTTTATTGCTTCCTCTTTCAATTTATCCACTGCACGGGTATATTTCTCTGTATGCTTCAATCCGCTGTGTCCTAAAAGACTGGCTACGGTCTTGATATTTGCCCCATTGTTTAGAATGTTCACGGCAAAAGAATGGCGGGCACAATGCCAGCTTATATGTTTGTCTATTCCGGCTCTCTTTACCCAACGCTTGACCGATTTGCAGCAGCTTTCGTATGTAGGCAAATCGAATATCAAACAGTTTTTATCTGCTGGAGCTTCACCAATGATAGACAATAGACCGTCATTTAAAGGAATAACCACACCACTGCTGGCAGAATGTCCCTTTGTTTTACTTTGTTCAAACTTCAATAACCGATTTGCGTAATCCACATTCCTATAGGTAAGGTCTTTTACATCACAGAAGCGCAGACCGCAATACAGACAAAAGATAAACGTTCGTCTGACTATAGGGTTTTCGTTGTCATAATGACAAGCCATCAGCTTTTGTATTTCTTCGAGCGAAAGCACATCTTTCCGAAGCATCTGGCTATCTACTTTGCAGGTGACATCTTTGCAAGGGTCTTTCAGCATTACATCATGCTCTATCGCATAGCGAATAACTTTCTTGAAACGCTGGTAAATGCTTTTAGCACCTTCGCCAACGCTTCGGGATTGCAGATAAGCTACAAACTGTTCCATCATTTCTTTGGTGATGAGTTCCGGTTTAATGCTACATTCATTCATGGGGTACTTCTCTTTCAAGAAGTCTTTGAAACGGCTAAGCGCAATTTGCACCATGCGAATATCTTTCTTGGTATAGCTATTGATATAGGCTTGAAAGTAGTCCAAGAAATTAACAGCCCTGTCTTTCTTTAAGCGGTAACCCAACATGCTTTCTTTAAACTCCTGTTCACGCTCTGCACGTATGCGCATGGCGAGTTCCAATGTTTCCTTGTTCTGTTGCCGTTCCGCAGGGGTACGGGGCTTGTCTATCAGATAAAGGCTAAGGTTTTCTTTTCGCCTGTGATGCTTGATAGCGAACTTTGGCCTTCCTTGCATCTTACCACTTTCGTAATACACCTGATTACCGTTTTCATCCAATACGGGCTTTTCCTCTCTACCTAAATAATACTCTAAGTAAAGGCTTATTCTACCGTCTGAGAGCTTATTTTGCTCCAACTTGGGGTTCTCTTTCGTTTTATTTTCTAACTTTGCCATTGTTTAGAGGTTTTATCCCGATTTAGGTACCGTAACCGGGTAATTACACTAAATAGTTGATTTTCTTTTGTTTTCCGATATTGCAAAGGTGCAAAAGAAAATGATATTTCAAAGTGTACTAAAAGTGTACTGAATAACAGAAAACGGGCAAAATAGGGCAAAAATGGAGAAAACAGGAGATGTGCAAATGGTTGATAATGAGTAGAATAAACTCTTTTTGTTTTCCTGTGATTTCTATGGTTTGTATCAGGTCTGGGTACAAGAGATCCTGACAATATTGATTGTCAGGATTTTCTCTTTTATAGAGCGGACAAATCCTTTAATAGTTTGATAAAGCAATGAAAGCTTTTCTGGTTCCGTTTGCACGGCGGGCGGTTCTTAGCTTGGAATATAAACTTAGTAAGATGCTAATATTATGATGAAGAGTCAGAATTCGGCAATTGGCCGATCGCATGTTGTTTGGCTGGATGTGGTACGTTTTGTTGCCATGTTTACCGTGGTTTGTTGCCATAGTGCAGATCCGTTTAACTTTTATCCGGGTGAACCACCAGCTAATATCGATCAGATTAAGTTCTGGGGAGCAGCTTATGGATCGTTTCTCCGTCCTTGTGTCCCCCTGTTTGTGATGATTACGGGAGCCTTGCTGTTGCCATTGAAGGACGATACTTCCGTCTTTTATAAAAAAAGGATCAGCCGTGTCTTTTGGCCTTTCCTGATTTGGTCTGTGCTTTATAACCTGTTCCCTTGGATAACCGGACAGCTAGGCTTGTCACCGGAGGTGATCTTGGACTTTTTTCCCTATTCGGGCGAAGAAGTGGCTCGTCAGTCATTGGATGTTTCCTTGAGATATATTGCGGAGATCCCATTGAATTTCTCGATTGTAGATGTGCATATGTGGTATATCTATCTATTGATCGGGTTATACTTGTACTTGCCTGTTTTCTCTGCCTGGGTGGAAAAAGCCTCTGAAAAGGCCAAGCTATGGTTTTTGCTGGCCTGGGGCGTGTCGACACTGTTGCCTTATTACTATCAGTTCGTTTCACCTTATGTATGGGGAGGCTGTTCCTGGAACTCCTTCAATATGTTGTATTATTTTGCCGGGTTCAACGGCTATCTGCTTTTAGGACATTACCTGCGCAATCACGACTGGAGTCTGAATAAAATCTTGTTGGCCGGGATCCCGATGTTTTTGATCGGCTATGTCGTAACTTTTTTCGGTTTCCGCTATGTAACCGCTCTGCCGGAATACAGCGAAGAATTGCTGGAACTTTTCTTTACCTATTGTTCTCTTAACGTCGTGATGATGACGGTCCCCGTTTTCCTATTGATGAAAAAGGTGGATGTGCGATCCGAAAAGATCAAGAGTTTGCTGGCAAACCTGACGACTTGTGGGTTCGGAATCTATATGGTGCATTATTTCTTTACCGGTCCGGGTGTCGTTCTGATGCGTGCCTTGCATGTACCGGTGGCTTTACAGATACCTGCCGCCGCGGTTGTCGCATTTGCCATTTCCTGGTTGATCGTAGCTTCCATTTATCGATTGATGGGGAAGAATGCCAGGTATGTAGTAGGGTAACTTTATACTGTAATAAAGTAAAGCTATTCAAGTCGATGTGCCTATGTGTCAGGAAGGATGTGTGGGTAATTTTTGAACAGCATCTTCTCAGATGGTCGTCGAATGCTTGGGGGGAGCTCAAAGTTAAGTCAGAAGAAAAAATGCTCGATTTTCTGGTTGACACTCCCTTATTATCCGTCTTAGCATTGGCTTGATGTCAATGATCGTATCCTGGCTAATGGGACGTTTTTGCCATAATGTGGCTCAAATACAAGCATATTAGGTTCTTGAAATGAAAAAATGCTGTACATTTGCAGGTATAGTCTAATAACAACGGGATAATGATGCTAAATGGCAAGTTGATAATCGACGAACTGCTGATAATTTTATTTGTTTTTACTCTTTCTCTTTTCCCTGTGGAGGCAAGGACGACAAGCGGCAATGGTCAGAAGGTTTTGGTCATTAGCTCTTATTCTCCGATCAAGGAAGAGGGAAACCATCTGATTGCGTCTTTCATAGATCAGATGCAGGTAGATTCGGAAGCGAAAATATTTGTTGAGTATATGGACTGCGAGGCTTCTCCCGTCTTTGAAACCTGGGTAGGATGGATGCGGCAGCTTTTTGCTGCCTATAAGGTAAAGCCGGATGTGGTCGTGCTGCTAGGTAATGAGGCTTGGTCTTCCTATCGGGTCACTTGTGTGGATAGCTGGCATGAGATTCCTGTCGTGTTGGGTTATGTGAAAGGAGCCTTCATTGATTATGAGAATAAAGACAAGAAGCTGTTTTCGGTTGCCGATATGATGCCGATGAAAGAGTCGTTCGGCGATTTCAGAATAACGGGATATTCCTATAAGGACTTTGTCATTGAGAACCTGTCGCTGATAAAACAACTTCAGCCACATATCCGCAAAGTGGCGTTTTGTTATGACAATCGTTATAATATGGCGTTTTTCGAGTCCTATATCAACGATCTTTTCGAGCAGATCGATTCGCTCGACCTTTGCTATATGGATGGCTGTAAGCTGTCTACTCCCCAACTACTCGATTCGATTGCCTGTATGGATGATTCCTATGCCATCTTATCGGCGGGATGGTATACCGATGCCCTTCAATATCCCCATGCACATTCGATGCTCCACAATGAGCTGGCACGTTATACGTCCAAGCCGGTTTATCAGGTTTTGGATCAGGGCACGTCGAACATGAATTACATTGGTGGCTATTTTATTTCCGGAGAGGATTTGGGTAAGGACTTGGCATTGCTGACTCATTGTGTTCTGACGAAAGGATTCGAAAATAGTCCGGCTTTTCAGTTCACTCCTTCACTTCCCAATTACTATATCAACTATCCGACGCTCGTAGCTTCAGGGATCGACCCCTCGTTGTTGCCTGAAAATACGGTGTTCTATAACGAAGAACCTTCATTATGGCAAGAACATCCGGTAGAAGTGATCCTGTTTGTCTGTTTGGTTATTTTGATGGTGGTTATCTTTATTGGTATCTTAAATTACAGGAAACGAAAGGAAGACGCTTACAAGACGGCAAATACCAAAATGATGGAACTTTTGAGCCGGATGCCGGACATGGCAACCATCTATGACTTCGATCTGAATATAGTGGATATCGTGAACCCTGATAATCACAATTGGAAAGATGTCGACACGAGATGCCAGATAGGGAAGAATCTGAAGGATCTTCATCTTGAATATCCGCAGGCTAAAGAGATGCTGGATGAAATTATCTTGCATGTGAAGCGGACGGTCGAAACGGGTGAGGTGACTGTCTTTAATTGCAAGTACGGGAAAAAGGATCGGATCAAATATACAAAGGCACGTGTTGTACCGTTTGAGAATAATTCGGTTATCTGCTTTACCCATGACGTGACTCCTTATGTCGTTGCCGAAAAGGAAATCCTGCGTTTGAAAACATTCCTGCAATCGATCATGGATAATCTGCCGGTAGGATTGTTTATCAAGGATGTGAGTAATGAGTACCGCTATCTGTTCTACAACAACAAAGTCTCCGAATTTTATAAAGAGGCCTTTGATTGTATGTTGGGGAAGAATGATTTTGAAGTGAACGATTTGAAAGCTTCTCTTTTCAGGGAAGAAGATAACCGGGTGTTGCAAAGCGACAAGCCGATTTCTTTTAACCGGGTATTGTTTGATGAAGAAACCGGGTTACCTGTCCGTTGGGCTGTTACTACTAAGACGCGCTTGGAAGATAAAGAGGGAAACCTATATATTGTTGCTACAATGGTTGATACGACGGATATTCGTAGGAATGAACTCGAGCTTGATGATATACGCCGGGAATTGTCCGTTGCCCTTGATGCCGGTTCCCTGTCGGCTTGGTGCTATGATGTGCAGAAGGATACATTCACCTCTCTTTACCGGAAGACGCTTGCCAACGATGGTTTGAGCAATAAAGGTGCACTGGATTTATTGCATCCGGACGACAAAGAAAAATACAGTCGGTTTATGTCCCGCCTGTCCAGGGGAGTAGAAAACAAACTGAGGGAAGTGTTTCGCTTCCGGCGGGGTGAAGGCTATGATTGGTTCGAAACCTATGCAATCGGGTTGAAGTCGGAAAAGACTGGCGAAGTCGAACAGATTATCGGGACGGAAAGAAATATAACGGGTGAGATGAAGAGACGGCAGGAACTTGAAGAGAACAAACTACAGTTGGACTTCACTCTTGATGCTGCTCAGATTATTTCGTGGGAGTACAATCCGGATACTCGGATTTTCTACTCGCCGCGGTCTACCGTGTTCGAAGGAATGACAATTTCGTTGGATGAGTATCTTTCGTTCGTAGATCTCGAAGACCGTGATTTGCTTCGGAAAGGTTTGGAAGACCTTGCCTGTGGAAAGATCCATGTGATGGAGGTCCAGATCAGGACAATGGTCCCAGCACTGGGAGATCGCTGGTTCGAGATGCATGCCGTTCCCTATGGACGGAATGAAAATGGAAAGATACGTAAACTCATCGGGTTGAGGCGCGATATTACGGACTTGAAGATGACGAACGAACTGATCCGCCTGCGTAATAAGGCGGAGGAGGCCAATCGGTTGAAAAGCGCTTTCCTGGCCAATATGAGCCATGAGATACGAACGCCCCTAAACGCGATTGTCGGCTTCTCGAACCTGATTGCGATGGCGGAAGAGCCGGATGAGATCGGTGAATATGTCAAGATCATCGAGACGAATAATGAGCTTTTGCTCCAGTTGGTCAATGATATTCTCGACCTTTCGAAGATCGAAGCCGGGCAGATGGATTTCAATTATTCGGCAGTCGACTTGTCCGAGATATTCAATAACTTGCAGCAGGTCTATAAGTCGCGTGTGAAGGATGGTGTCGATTTGGTTTGCCATCTGCCGTCTGTCGCTTGTGTGATCCATTCGGAAAAGAATCGGCTGACACAGGTTCTCTCCAATTTCCTCAGTAATGCTTGCAAATACACTTCGGAGGGTTCTATTACGATGGGATATGAGAGGATAGGCGCTATCCTGCGCTTTTATGTGGCGGACACCGGCAAAGGACTTGCCGAGGAGAATATTCCGCATGTTTTTGAACGTTTTGCTAAATTTGACAGCTTTGTCCAGGGAACGGGGTTGGGGCTTTCCATCTGCGAGTCCATCATACAGTCTTTGGATGGCAAGATCGGTGTGGATTCGGAGTTAGGTAAAGGCTCGACTTTCTGGTTCACGATTCCCTACAATCCGGTAAATGAATAAGATGAGTATAAAACAAATAACAATAAAATGGAAAAAGTAAAGAAATCGTTGGTAAAGAAAGAGTATCTGGTTCCTTTTGTATTAGTCACATCTCTGTTTTTCTTATGGGGTTTTGCACATGCTATTTTAGATGTGCTGAACAAGCATTTCCAGGAGGCGCTTGTCATGACGAAGGCTCATTCTGCTTTGATCCAGGCAACGATGTACACGGGTTATTTCACAATGGCTATCCCAGCCGGACTTTTTATTAATAAATACGGATACCGCCAGGGGGTGGTGTTCGGTCTGATCCTTTACGGGATCGGATCGTTGCTTTTCATTCCGAGCGAACAGTTGATGTCATTCAACTTCTTTCTCTTTTCCCTGTTTGTGATCGGTTGCGGACTGACGTTCTTGGAGACGGCAGCCAATCCTTACGTGACAGAGCTTGGGGATCGCGAGACGGCAGCCAGTCGTTTGAATCTGGCACAATCCTTCAACGGGTTAGGTTGTATCTGTGCACCTGTAATCGGTGGAATGCTGTTGTTTTCCGGCAACGGAGATGCTAACATTGCTTTGCCCTATACCGTGATGGGCGTTATCGTCCTGTCTGTTGCTCTTATTTTCTTCCGCATCCGCTTGCCGGAGATCAACCATGACGATTGCGAAGATACGACTGCTGAGGCTAAAGCCGGGTTGAAAGGATTGTGGAAACATCGTTGTTTTACCTGGGGGGTGATGGCCTTGTTCTGCTACGAAATAGCGGAAATATCGATTAACAGTTTCTTTATTAATTATGTGACTGACGATGGGTGGATGGATGCGCATGAGGCAGCGATCGTTCTTTCCTTCGGTGGATTGGGCTTGTTTATGATCGGGCGTATTATCGGTAGTTGGATTATGAGTTATATCCGAGCGGAGAAAGTCTTGTTTATTTGTGCGATTTTTACTGTTTTGGGCGCTCTGTTCGTTACCCTGAATTTAGGTACTCTGTCGAAAGGTGCTCTATTTGCCTGCTATATCTTCGAGGCTATTATGTTTCCGACGATTTTTGCTATCTCGCTGAGGGGATTGGGTGACTATACCAAGCGTGCTTCGTCCTTCTTGATGATGTCTCCGATAGGAGGAGCTGTCGGACCGTTATTGATGGGCTATGTAGCCGATATCTCGACAATGTCGTTTTCGTTCGTCGTACCGCTATTTGGGTATGCCGTAGTCCTTATTTATTCTTATATGGTGATGGCTAAGAAACTGCGTTGATTTATGATTTCAGATTTATGATTTATCAGTGATACATAGCTCATAAATCATAAATCTGAAATCATAAATCGTTTCACTTATACCTTTCGATAATATCCCAAACATCCTTCTCTGTTCCCCCGAAAGGTCCCGAGGCTTCCAGCTTGATTGTACACATGGCGGCGGCAAAACATCCTGCTTCTTTGTATGAAGCTCCTTTGTTTCGCATGTACAGATAGCCGGCCATATAGGTATCGCCACATCCCGTAGCGTCCACAATCTCTGTTGGAGGGTATGCGGGTATTTCATGAAATTCGCCGTCGGCATAAATGACAGATCCCATGCTTCCTAATGTCAGCAAAACCTCCTTAACGCCCCAGTTGGCTAATTTCAGAGCTGCTTCACGCGGATTTTTGCATCCGGTGAGAACTTCCGTTTCGTGTTCGTTGGCTTTCAGGATATGGATGTATTTCAGTGCCTCTTCCTTTTCCGGCCAGTCTACGGCGAAAACATTCTCACCGCGAACTTCACGCAGGTAGCCTTGGGCATCGACCGATAACATCCCTTTGGTCGATAAATATTTGATTACATCTAAAGAAAAATCGTCCGCCAGCAAACTTCCCAAATGATAGATGCGGGCATCGACATCCTGTAACCCTTCAACTGTGAACGGATCGGCTTTTGCCAATACCCGCTGCGTCCGGTTGTTCTGGTTCTCGCCATATGTATTTTCAAAATAGACGGAATGGGTACTGGGCAAAACCTTTACATCGATCCCTTTCCTGCGTATTTCTTCCACCGCGTCCATCTCACTGACAGCAAGAGCTGTTACCAACAGGAAGTCGGAAGTATCTAATTTGCTCATTCCATGCGCGAAATAGAAAGATGTTCCTCCCGGCATATGCAGTGTCCTTTTCGGCGTTACAATCTTATCCAACGTAATGTGGCCGATGCAACAAAGATTATGTGTATTCATATTACTTATTTAATCAGGCTGCAAAAGTATATAAAAACAAGAAATAAATTGTTGCTATGAATATTTTTAGCTCTTCCTTCGCCAGTTTGAATAATGAAACTTGCCATTAATAGTTTGTCATAGGCTCAAACAATGGAAATTTCTGATAACTCATGCCCTATCATGCGAATTGTTTCCACTAGATCCGAGAAACGCTGTTTGGAGAACTTATAGGTTCCTTCTCTCGGAAGTTCTTGTACTTTATACACTGCTATCGACTAAAAATTAGATACGTTTGTCTTGAATACAATATACAGTTTACTTGTCTAACCAATAACTATTACTATATTTGCATTGTGCAAATAGCACAATTGCGTTGTTTAACTGATTCTTTCAAATAAAAATCTGGAAAATTTGAAAGGGGGAAGAATGGGTTAGCATATCCCGCATCGTATCCGTAAGTATGGTGTGGGAGTATGTTGCTTATTTACTCCCAAAGGTTTTCCAGAGCCCTATTTGATAGATAAGTCACAGCTCTCACACTCTATATAATAATTTAAAGATTAAAGTTTGGAGATCGAGAACGCCGTGATTTTATTCACACAGAAGAAAGATGCTGGTTGAAAAGAAAATACTATCCGACCATTTTGAAGAAATATATGTCTCTTGGTTTTCCCGGATGAAATATTTCGCTCTGGAGTATGTCGTGTCAGAAGAAGACGCAGAAAATATCGTCCAGGACGTATTTACCGAATTGTGGGAAAGAAAAGAGATCTTGGCTTATGATGTGAATCTGGTTGCCCTGCTTTTTACTTCGATCAAAAACCGTTGTATCGACCTTTTACGTCACCGCATTGTTGTAAAGGAAGCTGTCAACCTGATACAGGAAGAGTATCAGGCTACTTTGCGGATGAAACTTGCCTCCTTGGAATTATTCGATCAGTCTCTACTCTCCGAGCAGGATATCGAACGGATCATTACTGAAGTGGTAGACTCTTTGCCTGAAAAATGTCGGGAAATTTTTATCAAAAGCAAAATAGAGGGGAAAAAACAGAAAGACATAGCTGCTGAATTGAATATTTCCCTTAAAACTGTTGAAAATCAGATGGATATCGCCTATAAGAAAATTAAAAGCGAATTGAAAGACTATCTCCCTTTATTAATATTTTTACTCGCTAATTAAAAAAATCCGTTTATCCTCTTGGGGGTTTTGGTTCCCTGATCCGTTTATTAAGAACAAAAGCGGAAAATATGAACGAACGGATACATAAATACTTTTATGAGGAACTTTCCACGGAAGAGCGACTATCCCTGCTGCGCGATGTCGAGGCGAGTGAAGAACTCAAAAAAGAATTTGTAGAGTATCAAAATCTATATGCCTTGTTGAACTTAGGACATCAGGTGCAGGATAAAACAATCGGCAAACAGAAATACGACTGCTTTATTTTGCAAAAGCAACACTCCGTGATGTGGAAGCGTTGGACACGCCGGATCGGGTATGCGGCTGCTATCCTGATATTAGTCGTTTCAACAAGTATATTGACATATTGGTATGCACAGCCTGAGCAAGCGGAGTTTTTATCGGAGAATGTGATGAATACTCTGTACACTCCTGCCGGACAGCGGGCACAACTGGTCTTGCAGGATGGGACGGAAGTTTGGCTGAATGCGAAGTCGAAGTTGATCTATCCAGCCAGTTTTACCGATGATAAAAGGAATGTTACGATCGAAGGAGAAGCCTTCTTCAAAGTGGCGAAAGACCCTTCCCGCCCTTTCATTGTTTCTACGCATGATGTCGATATGGAAGTTTTAGGCACCCAATTTAACGTGTGCAGCTATCCTGCGACCGGCTATGTACAAACCAGTTTGTTGGAAGGTTCCGTACGCGTCTTTTTCCGGAATAAGGAATCTGACGGGATCATTTTGGAACCGGATCAACAAGTGACTGTCTCGAACGGAAAGATGAAGGTAGAACCGATTCGCCTGAAAGCTCATTTTTTATGGCTTGACGGTATATATGCCTTTGAAAATGAACCTTTGATCAATATTCTGGAAAAAATGGAACTTTACTATGACGTAAAGATCGTAGTAAAAGACACATCTTTATTCAAAGATACTTATACGGGAAAATTCAGGCAGCGCGACAGTCTTGACGATGTTTTCCGCGTATTGCAGCAAATCCGCAAATTTAAAGTAGAAAAAAACACAGAGCGGAACATAGTGACCTTAAAATAAGAACATGTCAAACATAAAAACGTATAGCCTATGATGAAAGAACAGTAGAAAAACAAAAGCGGCAGAAGCTACCAACAACTGCCGCAGAAGTTAAAGCAAACACAAGTCGTAATTTTTTAGTATTCACTTTAAATTTAGAACAAAGATATGAAAAGAAAAACTTTGTTGTTGCCTTTTATTATCTATAATAGTAACATTAAATATTTTTTTAGGATTATGAGAATATCACTTTTCCTATTGTTTGTATGTGTGTTTCAATTGATGGCAGAAGAAGCAGATGCACAAAATGCAGAGATCAAACTTAGCCAGAATAGCATGACAATAAAACAATTGGTCAAAGAGATTGAGGCGCAAACTGACTATTTGGTTGTGTTTCGGGATCAGGATGTGGATGTCAACAAGACTGTTTCTTTTAACACAAAAACAGCTACAGTTGCAGACTATCTAGAAATGATTACTAAAAACACAGGTATTAGTTATCAGTTTGAAAATAACTATATTACGTTATTGTCTACCTCTTCTAAATCTGTAAATCAAGAGAAAAAGAAAAAAATAAGTGGACAAATAGTTGATACTTACGGTTTAGCGGTTATAGGGGCAAATGTTGTAGAAAAGGGAACGACGAATGGTACGATAACGGATGTAGACGGAAATTTTTCTTTGGAAGTCGATGAAAACAGCACGTTGGTTGTAAGCTATATTGGGTATACTCCACAAGAAATAATCGTAGCAAATAAATCAAATTTTAGTATTAAATTGAAAGAAGATACCGAAGTATTGGATGAGGTTGTAGTGGTAGGTTATGGAACAGCGAAGAAAAAGGATCTTACAGGAGCTGTTTCTAGTGTAAAAGCCGAAAAATTATCAGCTCAGGCTCCTCGAAATGTACAAGATATTTTACGTTCGAATGCCGCTGGTTTGAATATTGGTATAGCTACTGATGCTAAAGCTGAGGCTGATTTATCTGTTCGGGGTAAAGGTACTTTATCTGCGGGCAGTTCACCTCTTATTGTTTTAGATGGAGTGATTTATGAAGGAAATTTGTCAGATATAACTCCTGAAGATATTGCAAGTGTAGATGTTTTGAAAGATGCGAGTTCGTCTGCCGTATATGGAGCAAAAGCCGCAAATGGAGTTATTGCAATTACAACAAAAAAAGGAATTCAAGGGAAACCTGTGATTAATTTCAATGCAAATATCTCTTTTGCAAAATCTGCGAATCAACCTAAAATATTGGATGCTGAGGGATTCTTGAAATTTAGGCAGGATTATAATGAAGGGAGAAATTCGGATGAATATTTGGCTAAATATCCTCAAATATTTGTAAATCCATTTAAGCTACAAGGTGTCGATCCGCTTGTTTGGTATAATTATGACCAAAGTGTACCTGCCACATCTGTCACTGATAAACAATTGGAAACTCAATGGTTATCCCGTCTGAATTTACTGACTCCTGAAATTGATAATTATTTTGCAGGTAGAATTACGAAATGGGATGATCTTGTATTTCAAACGGGATTACAACAAGATTATACAGTTAGTGTATCGAATGCTACAGAAAGGACTTCGCAATATTACTCATTGAACTGGGCGGATAGGGAAGGTATTATTACCGGAGATAAATATACAAATTTTAGAGCAAGAATGAATGTGAAAACAGAAATCACATCATTCCTTTCTGTAGGTATGAATGCTCAATTTTCCTCTCGAAATGAAGGCTTTTTGAAGTGTCTTTGGGAGCAAATGACTATGATTTCACCTTATGGAGCAAATGAGGTGGATAATTTAGAAAGCCCTTATAGACGAAATCCGACAGGAATGGACCCTGTCAATCCTTTCTATGATAATATGTATACAGAAAGGAAAGATTTGTATCAGAATTTAAATGCAAAACTGTATGCAGAAGTTAAACTTCCATTTGGAATCGAATATACTTTGAATTTCACTCCTTACTATAGTTGGCATGATTATTATAATCATTATTCATCTGAAGGAGAAAAATGGGAAGCTATAGGAGGAGCTTCAGTTAGAACGAATACTAAACAGTTCAGTTGGCAAATAGATAATATCATTCGCTGGAAGAGAGAATTTGCTCAGAAGCATAAAGTAGAAGTCACACTGTTAGCGAATGCAGAAAAAGCTCAGTATTGGTCCACTACGGCAGAGGCTCAAGGATATACGCCTAATGATGTTTTGGGATATCATCAGTTGCAATCGGGATCAGTACAAAAAGTATCAAGTGATGATACGTATCAAACAGGGGATGCTTTAATGGCTCGTCTATTTTATTCGTTTAATAACAAATATATGTTGACAACTTCTATCCGACGTGACGGATATTCTGCATTTGGAAAGAAAAACCCTCGAGCAACATTTCCTTCTGTCGCTTTAGGATGGGTTTTTACTCAAGAACAATTTATGCAACAAGCAAATTCGTGGCTGAATTATGCAAAATTGAGAATTTCTTGGGGAGAAAATGGAAATAGAGATATTGGCCAGTATGCAGCATTGGCTCAAATGAAATCAAGTTTGAGACCTTATATTGACCAAACAGGCAATATTTATACAATTTCTCAGATGTTTGTAAATACGATGGCAAACCATAATTTAAAATGGGAAAGAACTGCTGCGTTTAATTTTGGTTTGGATTTCTCTTTATTCGATGAATTGTTGAGTGGTTCCATTGAAACTTACGTATCTAAGACAAATGATTTGTTAGTAAAACGAGCATTACCCGATGTTACTGGTTTTAATAGTGTAACTGCCAATTTGGGGCAGTTACAGAATAAAGGATTTGAATTAACTTTAAATGCAAATATTATTAATTCAAAAGATTTCAAATGGTTCGCTTCTGGTAATTTTTCTTTAAATAGAAGAAAAATAAATAGCCTTTATGGTGATATGGTCGATGTTTTGGATGAGAATGGAAATGTTATTGGACAAAAAGAGTCGGATGATGAAACCAATAAATGGTTTATTGGTCAAGATCCGGATCGTATTTGGGATTATGAGAGAGCTGGAGTCTGGCAAAAAGATGAACGTGAAGAAGCTGCGATTTATGGGTGTCAACCTGGTGATTTTAAATATGTCGACCAAAACGGAGACGGTATCATGAATAATAAAGATAAAGTTTTTCAAGGATATACAACTCCTCGTTTTCGTTGGACTTTGAGGAATGAATGGACTTATAAAAATCTCTCATTATCGGCTGTCTTATATTCTTATTTAGGACATTACGGCGCTTTTCAAAGGGCTGCCAATAATTATTCGTTTCCAGATAGAACTTCGGACTATGATTTCCCAAGATGGACGGCTACAAATCCAATAAATGATTATGCACGTATTGGCTCAAAGAACATAGGAACTAATTATGTAAATAAGTCATTTGTACGTTTGGAAAATGTGACGTTATCTTATCATTTTCCGAAAGAGTGGATAAATAAATTTGCTATACAGTCTTTACGTTTATCGGGTAGTATTCAGAATGCTGCAGTTTTTGCTCCTCATTGGAATTTCTGGGATCCAGAGAGCGGCTCTGTTACTCCTCGTACGTTTAATTTAGGTATTAATGTTACATTGTAAAAATTAGATTATGAAAAGTAGGAATATATATATATGCGTTGCTGTAGCTTTTTTATCGCTCAATTCTTGTACAGATAGTTGGTTAGAGCCTAAGCCATTATCTTTTCATACTCCAGAAGATACTTATGTTGGAGTTGATGGGTTTGAAGCTACTTTGTCTGCATGCGAAGCTGAAATGCACGATGAGTATAATGGAGATGGATGTGCCATCCTTACAGAGATGATACAATCGGATATTTGTGTGGAAGGAACTACTGATAAAGCTGGGCCTCAAATGGATATGGATAAATCTTTATTACCTGATATGCCTTTGGACAATATGGATTATACTCGTGTCGGATGGTATTGGACACATGGTTACAAAGCCATTAAATCTGCAAATATAATCATTGCTCGTATTGATGAAGGAAAATTTGCAAATGAAGAAGATAAGAGTCGGATTTTGGGTCACGCGCGGATACTGTTTGGCGCCGAAGTTATAGCCGGCAATGGGCTGCATTCCTTGATTCAAACCCATCACAATCATAACGAAGAGGAATACCAGACGGTTGACAATGCCGAAAGCTCCGATAGCCAGATCCCCTCCGTGCTGTTTCAGCCCCTTATTAATAAGGATGACGATAAAGCAGGCGGCAAGATTCATCAGAAAGGGAGCCATACCAATGGCCAGAGAATCAAAAACAATCTTCTTTTTCAGTCGGAAAATGCCTTTATGAAAATGCAGGAGTTCGTCCTTATTACTAAACAGCTTGAACTGCCAGAGAAGTGCGATGACCTGTGCGGTAATTGTAGCGATAGCCGCACCCTGTATTCCCCAGCCAAAACCGTAAATAAAAATAGGATCGAGTATCGTATTAATGACCACGGTAGCAATCGTAGCATACATCGCCTTCTGTGGATGCCCTGCGGAACGAAGTACCGCATTCAGGCCCAGGTAAAGATGGGTGATGACATTTCCCCAGAGGATAACCACCATATAGTCGCGGGCATAGCCGACAGTCGCCTCACTTCCCCCGAAGAAGTAAAGAATCGGATCGAGGAAGATCAGGGTAAGAACCGTAAAAGCCAGTCCGATGATAATATTTAATACCAGCACATTGCCAAGTACCCGTTGTGCCGTATCATAATCTTTCTGTCCCAGCTTCACCGATACCAGTGTAGCCGCTCCCACACCTACCAGCGAACCGAAAGCCGCTGCAAGGTTCATCAGCGGAAACGTAAGTGCCAGCCCCGAAATAGCCATTGCCCCCACCCCGTGACCGA
>ERZ772892.2427-NODE-2427-length-15835-cov-21.930228_pt1 | contig 15835 bp, 15 predicted proteins | sample MGYA00512126_ERZ772892 | MGnify/ENA primary metagenome ERZ772892 (study PRJEB29015, sample SAMEA2737697) | human gut metagenome | biome: human gut; feature: human-associated habitat; material: faeces | place: China | collected 2012 ... | reverse complement strand
TGAGTTCGCAAAGGAGGTGTCTGCCGATGGCAGGAAGAAAGAGCGACTTCACTCTACCGACGCTCGATGAACTGTTTACGACGCAGGAGCTTCGGGACGATGCCAAGCTCAGTAAAATCCGGGATATTCCACTTGAGCTGATCGACGATTTCCCCGACCACCCCTTTAAGGTACGGGATGACGAGGATATGATACAGCTTGTGGAGAGCGTCAAGGAGCGTGGAATTATCACTCCGGCTACCGTTCGTCCCAAAGAGGATGGCAGATACGAACTGGTTTCCGGTCACAGGCGAAAACGAGCCTGTGAGCTTGCCGGTTTTGATACGCTCCGTTGCGAGGTCGTAGACCTTGATCGGGACGCCGCTACCATTCTTATGGTCGAAAACAATTTTCAACGGTCGCAGATACTGCCCAGCGAAAAAGCCTTTGCCTACAAGATGCGGCTGGAAGCGATGAGCCGCCAAGGAAAGCGGACAGATTTAACTTCTACACCAGTGGTGGAGAAGTTGTCGGGGAAAGATGCGCTAAGCGTAACAGCGATTGGAAATGAAGTCGGAGAAAGTCGTGAGCAAATTCGCCGCTATATCCGCCTGACCTATCTTGTCCCGGAACTGCGTGATTATGTGGACGAGGGTCAGATCAAGATGCGGCCTGCGGTGGAGCTGTCCTATCTCGACGAGGATTGCCAGCGAGCCGTGGTAGACGAAATCGACCTGAACCAAGCCACCCCGTCCCACGCACAGACCATTCGGATGCGCCAGTTCTTCACGGACGGCAAGCTCACGCCGGAGGTGATTTCCGCTATTATGAGCGAGGAGAAACCCAACCAGCGGGAAAAGATCGTCCTGCGTGGCGACAAGGTGCGCAGCCTGATTCCGAAGAATATCCCGCTGGCGCAGACGGAGGATTATGTGGTCAAAGCACTGGAGCATTACAGCCGCTTTCTTCGTCAGCGGGCAGAGCGTGACAGCCGATAGGCACACGGAGTATGTTTTCTGCTGTCCCCTTCCTCACACTCCAACCCCTGAGAACTACCGGACTATCCGAAATAAACTATCTCCGGATTTATCTTAATCTCTCTAAGCTAAATCTATCTAAGAGCAAACGGAGTTCGCACAATTCGGAAAACTGCGTTTTGGCGGTATGATGAAAAGTTGCGCTTCAAAACGCATCTTTGTCGGAACGGTTCTCATCGGGTAGAATGTGGTCGAAGGGAGTGAAGCGTATGAAATCCAAAATCGCAGTTCTTTTTCTCATTGTCCTTTTGTGCCTGACTTCGGGGTGCAGCAACACCTCGCATATTGCAGAACAGCCCGCCCCGGTTTCTTCTTCGGGAAGTAACGAAGCTCCCAGCCAAGTGGAAACGGCGCAGGCAACAGAGAAAACGGAGGTTGAACAACCCCGAAGCACAGAGCCGAAAGGCGGTGACAATAAAACAGAAGCAACGGTAAGCGTGTCGGAAAGAAGTATTCAAACAAAGCCGGCATCCGAACAGCCTAACAGCGGCACAACGCCGCCACAGGTAAGCGAACCGTCCAAGACACCTGACGAGTCCGAGCACCATCCGGAAGTCTCTGCACCGTCCGAAAAGGAACAGCCCACACCTCCGGCAACGGAAGAACCAAAACCGGCAGAACAACCACAACCGACCGAACCGCCGCAGGAAGAACCAACAGAGCCGGCATTTGACATCGGCTATTGGATCGGCTTTGCCAAGAGCTATGCCGAGAGTGTCGGTCTTACGCTGAACAGCGAAGCTGTGTACTGCTGGGACAATCCCATTGCCGCAGGTTCGCAATGCAAATACACCGAAAGGGACATCAAGGGTTACTTGAGCCGCTACGCCAAAGATCCCGACATCACGGATGTTTGGATTTGGTATGAGCAGACCGGAACCGGTTCCTTTGAGGTGTATATCGGCTACGCATAACAACAAAATCAAATCACACTGAAACGCATCGTCAAAGTACGGTGCGTTTTTCGTTTTCAAGGAGGTAATCAACACAATGAAAACACATTTTTTCAAGCGAGGAATTGCAGGAATGCTTTCTCTCGTGATGTGCCTGTCCGCATTTATCGGACTTGGCACGACTACCGCCTTTGCCGCAGGAGAGCAAGCGGAAGTCTATCTCATTTCTTTTCCGAGAAGCGGAGATGCAAATCTCGACTACAGCGGTACTTGGGGACACTCCAATCTTCACTATATGAACGGTTGGTTTTCCGGTGAGTCCAAGTACACTACCATTCGAGCAATGCACTCGTATGACGGAAATATCTGCTACTGCATTGAGCCGGGTACGCCGCAGGACACTGGCGACAGATACACCAGCAAGGATGAAACCTTTTGGGATAACCTCCCCTCGGATTTCAACAACACGACGCTATTCGTTTCATATAAAGACGAAGATACGCCGCTCGTGGACGCGGAGTTCCGTGTGTATCTGGTCGCGTCCGTGAATGAATTTGGCGAACTGACTGTAGCGGACACATTTGAGCAGTTTAACATTGATTTGTAAGGCGGAAATGACGCGGCATGGAATGCCCTTGCTGCAACACTGGAGGGCTATGTCCTTCATAACGACATCACGCCGACCGACAGCGGGAAGACCGACAAGGACGGCAGCCTGGTTTTCCCCACGGGAGAAAACAAACTGCCCATGGGTCTGTATCTGCTGCTTGGGCAGCGGCACACGCAGGATGGCTATCGCTACGATGCCGCGCCGTCCATGGTGATGCTGCCGTCGCAGGATGCCGTAGAAAACGAATGGCTCTATGAAGTGACCGTTAGTCCTAAGTATGATTCCGCCGCGATCCCCGATGTGCCCGTGACCGTCACTTGCAAGGTTTTGAAGGTGTGGGACGACGCGAACAACGAGAACCTGCGCCCGAAGGAGATCACGGTGCAGCTGCTGCGGGAGGGCGAGGTTTATGACACGGTGATACTTAACGCGGAAAACAACTGGCGCTATGCGTGGCCGGAGCTGAACAACAGCTATACTTGGGCGGTGGCGGAAGGCGCGTGCGAGGGATATACGGTTCGCGTCGGACGGAGCGGAATCACCTTTGTGATAACAAATACCTCCGTTTCGGGGGAACCGAAGCTGCCGAAACCGAACGACCCTTCGCTGCCCCAGACGGGACAGCTCTGGTGGCCGGTGCCGATGCTGCTGGCAGGACTGATCCTTCTTGCGATCGGACTCTTCCGCCGCAGGAGACCCGAAAACCATGCGTAAGGGGACGCTATGGATTTTGCTCGGGTCGGCGCTGGTCGCGGCGGCGCTCTTCCTGACGCTCCATAATCTTTGGAAAGCCAATCGGGCAGGGATCGTTTCTCAAAACATGCTGAAGAAAATGAGCAGCGCGCAGCCAAAATCCAGCCTGCCTTCCGAGATGCCTCATGGCGCGGATCCGACGGAGGAAATACGCATCTCCACGGAAATCGAGATTCCGGACTATAGCTTGAACCCCAATATGGAGATGCCGACGGAGACGGTGGACGGGAACGGGTATATCGGCATATTAGAGCTTCCTTCTCTGGAACTAAGACTGCCTGTGATGAGCCAGTGGAGCTACGCAGGCCTGAAGATCGCGCCCTGCCGGTATGCCGGCTCCGCCTATCGGAACGATCTGGTCATCGCCGCCCATAATTATTACAGCCATTTTGGCTATCTGAGAGATCTGTCGCAGGGCGATCCGGTCGTGTTTACCGATGTTGACGGCAATGTGTTCCGATATGAGGTATTTGAGATCGAGACGCTGTCCTCCACCTCCGTTGCGGAAATGACCGGCGGCGATTGGGATCTGACGCTGTTTACCTGCACGATCGGTGGAAAGAAACGGATCACAGTCCGCTGCACGCTGACGGAAGAATAAAAATGCAGACGCCGACAGGCCATTATGGTCTGTCGGCGTCTTTCCGTGTCGGTGGTTCGGCGAGCAGCTGCCGGTATTCCTCCGGCGTATTAATGTTGCGCAGCTGCCAATGGTTCGGCGGGAGGAGAATGGTAATGCGGCATAGGGAGAGCAGGCGCATGATGCGAAGCTCGCCGCGCTGCAGCTGTGCTTCCATAAGCGGGAGGATTTCCCGACGGTAAAGTCCGCACAAGGGATAGAGGCGACCGTCCCGCGCTTGTGGTATCGCGGCCTGCGCATCCGGCGGGATGCAGTTTGCAAGAAACTCCGGCAGCGCACGCGTGACAAGCGGCATATCGCAGGCACAGAAAAATGCAAGCTCCGTCGGGCACAGCCGCAGGCAGGAGATCATCGCCCCAAGCGCGCCGCAGTTCGGACGCTCGTCTTTGACGGCAGGGAACGGAAAGTCGCCTTTGTCTGCGGAGATATACACGTTCGGCGCGAGTGCGGACGCGATGCGCCGCCAAAAGGGAAGTCCGTCATAGAGCAGCTCCGCCTTGTTTTGCCCCATGCGGCGGCTTTTACCGCCCATGAGGAGGAAACTCGTAAACTCTGCCGTCATAGGGAGTCGCGGATGATCAGCTCCGTGTCGAGCAGGATCTGGCTGGGCGGAGCTTCCGGATTTGCGATCTTTTCCATGAGCAGCTCGCCAGCGACAAAGCCAAGCTGATAGCCGGGCTGACTGACCGTTGTGATCGCAGGGTCGCAGAGTGTGGAGAGATAGGTGTTGTCAAAACCGGCGATGCAGAAATCCTCCGGTACGCGCAGTCCGGCACGTTTTGCCGCCTTGAGTGCTGCCGCGGCCAAAATATCGGAAACGGCAAAGCAGGAATCGGGCGGGTTGGAGCAGCCCAGTAGCTGTGTCATGACGGAAAAAGCGGCCGCGTAAGAGATGTCCGGTAGGGTGACCATGAGAGATTCCTCCGGCACAAGCCTAAGGTCTTTATAGGCCGAGAGATAACCCTCCTTGCGCTGACGCGCGTACTTAAAGCGCTGCGGGCCGTTGAGCAGAGCAATGCGGCGCAGCCCCTTGTTGAGCATCAGCTGGATCAGGCTTTTTGTTGCGCTAAAGTCGTCGATGGAGACGTATGAGACATTGCAGTCGGGCAAAAACTCGCAGCATTGGACGGTCGGCACGATGGCGTCGATCTGTGTAAGGCGCTCCGCGTCCAGGATCGGGTCGAGCAAAACAAGCCCGGAGGGACGCAGCGCTTCGACGAGCGAAAAAAGCGCGTCAGGATGAAAGGTGCTGCTGGTTTGATAGATAATGGCCTGCGAATTCTGACGCAGCGCGGAATCGGAAATGCCGGTGATCACCTTGGAGTAAAAGAGGTTTTGCAGGTGGGGGACGACGATCAAAAACAGCTTGTTTCTGGCGGGGAGGACGTCTTCCAGCCGAAGGAGCGGCGCGAGGTTGTCAAAGCCGGTCTCCTGGACGGCGCGATAAACGCGCTGCAATGTCGTTTCCTTTAATAGGTGCGGATGGTTAAGGGCGCGGGAGACGGTTGCGACGGATACGCCGGACAATTTGGCGACGTCCGAAATCGTTGCTTTCTTTTCCATGGTTCTTAACTCTACTCTCCTTGCATCGACTGCCATGTGATGACACGATTATAGCAAAGAATGAAAAGAATGTAAAGGACGAAAATGAAATTTATGAAAAGTTTTTCATAAATTTGGAAAATTGAACAAAACAATGCGATAAAATTTGTATCATCAGACGAAAATGTAAAACAAGAACAGAAAAATGCAAAGAATGACTTGAAAAAATGAAAAAAGTGATGTACAATTTAGAAGCCGATATGAAAAAATGAAAAGAAACAGGAGGCAATGAACATGAAAAAAGGAATCGCGCTCGTATTGGCCTGTGCAATGCTGCTGACCTTGGCAGCCTGCACCCAAAAGGCAGACAAGAAGGACGACACGCCAAAGGAAAAGGGCTTTGTCGTTGCTTCCCACAATCCCACGCTCGACACCCCGTTCCGTGCAATCTATGAAGAGAACCTGAACACCGTTGTGGCGCAGTACAAAGAAAGCGGCCTGATCTCCGAGTACTATACCTACTGCTCCAACGGCGACGCCGCAACGCAGTCGCAGCAGATCCAGCAGTGCATCAACGACGGCGTGGACATCCTTATCATCAACCCCATCTCCAGCACCGGCATCGACGCCGAGATCGAAAAAGCACTTGACGCGGGCATCACCGTCGTCTGTGCCGACTGCGTTTACTCCTCCGATAAGGTTATCAGTGTGGTAAACGACCAGTACGCATGGGCACAGCAGCAGGCACAATTCATGGTCGATACGCTGGACGCAGGCGCAAAGGTCGTTATGTTCAACGGCAAACAGGGCAACTCCGCTTCCGAGCTGCGTGAGAGCGCATACCGCAAGGTGCTTGAAGAGGGCGGCATTGAGATCGTCTTCGAGGCTTACAACGAATGGAACGATGCGACTTCCTACCAGAAAATGAGCGAGGTTATTTCCAGCGGCATCGAGTATGACGGCATTTTGAGCCAGATCGCGCTCAACGGAATCCTCAACGCGCTGGAGGACAATAATGTCGGTTATCCGAAGGCGATCTCCGGTGACATCACGGTCGGTGCGATCCGCCGTCTGTGCAAGATCAACGAGAACGAGGAGGTACTTCCGTTCTTCTGCATCGCCAACCCTCCCGGAATCGGCGTAACGGCGCTGAACGTTGCCCTCTGCCTTGCACAGGGCGGTCAGCTCGACGAGAGCAAGCTCGATTCCGAGGGCAATATCATCGCGGCTCCGAACTGGACGATCACCTATGAGACCAAGGACAAGAGACTTGCGGATCTGGAAGGCCTTGCCGACACTGCGGTTGCGACCGATTGGCTGACGCTTGACGAAGTCAGAGAGGCGTATTTCAAGAAGTAAAAAATACAAGGGAGGCATTACCGTGTTTGAAATGCGCGGCATAGAAAAACACTTTGGTAGCGTAAGAGCACTCAATGGAGCCTCCTTACAGGTAAAACCGGGAGAGATCCAGGCTTTACTTGGTTCTAACGGCTCCGGGAAATCTACCATCGTAAAAATAATGGGCGGTGTGCTGAGGGCAAATGCGGGGCAGATGCTTCTCGACGGGGAACCGATCCAGATCAATTCCGTTTTTGACGCACGGCGCTTCGGGATCGCCGTTGCCTATCAGGAGCTGAGCCTCCTGCCGCAGATGAGCGTCATGGACAATATCCTCCTTGGCCATGAGCTATGTGGAAAGGCAGGACTGATCGACCGCCGCAGGCAGCGCGAAAGGGTTTGCGCACTGCTTGACCGACTGCAGATCAAATGCAGTCCCGAAGCGCTCGTGCAAAACATTTCTCCGTCGGAGCAGAGCATGGTAGAGGTTGCGAAGGCGCTGGCACACGCGCCGAAGTTCCTCTTGCTCGACGAGGTGACGGCTGCGCTGCACCACGATGAGGTCGAGGCGCTGTTTGCGGTTTTGCGGGAGGAGCGCGAGAAGGGAACGAGTATCCTGATCGTGACGCACCGCATGAATGAGATCTACCGTCTGTGCGACCGTGCGACGATCTTCCGAAACGGCGAAACGGTGATCCAAGAGGCGATGGATCGCCTGCCCCTGAACGACGTCGTGTTCTACATGACGGGCACGTGCGTCAGCGGCGGGGGCGAGAGCTGCGCCGCACCCGCGCCTGCGGAAACGGCGGCGCTTTTGAGCGCGGAAGAACTGGTGCTCCATCCGCAGGTCAAGGGCATCAGTCTCCATGTAAACAAAGGGGAGATCGTCGGCATCGGCGGCCTGGAGGGACAGGGACAGACGCAGTACATTAAGGCGCTCTACGGGGCGCTACAGCCAGAGAAGGGGACGCTGCGCTTTGAGGGGAAGCCCGTGAAGCTGCGCAGTACGGATCGTGCGGTTCGCCGCGGAATCTGTTATGTTTCCGGTGACCGGACGCGGGAAGCGGTCTTTTCTCTGCGCAGCATCGAAGAGAACCTTACGGCGAGCGAGATGGCGCTGGGCAGCGTCTGGCGCTGGGTGTCCAACCGCAGTGTGCGCCGCGCGGCACAGGAGGCGGTGCAGCGCTACGCGATCAAGATCGGCGCGCTGGACGACAGCGCAAGTTCACTCTCCGGCGGAAATCAGCAGAAGCTTGCGGTGGCGCGCAGCGTGGCGGTGCAGCCGAAGCTCCTGCTGCTCAACGATCCGACCAAGGGGGTCGATATCAATTCAAGACGCGAGATCCACCGGATCTTGCACGATTGCAGCGAACAGGGCATGGGGGTCGTTCTGGTCTCCAGCGACAGCGAGGAACTGCTGTCCGTGTGCAATCGGATCTATGTATTCTATGAGGGCAAGGCGGTCGACGTTTTGACGGGGGAACGGCGCACGGAGAAAAACCTTGTGCGTGCCATGATCGGAATGACGGAGGGAGATAAGCAATGAAAAAGAGCTTGCTGCGGCTGAAATCCGCACCCTATTTTTCCGGTCTGATGATCTTCCTGTTCATTTTTGCGCTCAACGTCGTCATCCAGACGCCCGAAAAATTCTTCTATGTCAACAACATCAATACGATCATCGCAAAAAACACCCCGCTGATCCTCATCACGATGTCGCAAGGCTTGCTGATGATGAGCGGCGTGGTCGACTTTTCCGTTGGTGCGCAGGTATCGCTGGGCAATGTCATTGCGATCATGGTGCCGCAGACCTTCGGCACGCCGCTCTGGGTCAGCTGGGTGCTGGCGGTGCTCGCCTGCGTGGCCGTTTCGCTGTTTAACGGCCTGATCACGACATATCTCCGCATTCCCGTGTTGCTTTCGTGCTATGCGATGGTGTTCGTCGTCAAGGGGTTGAACGTCCTGATCATGCCCAAGCCGCAGGGGACGGTGCCCTCGTACATCTACAAAACGTACGATTCGCTCCTTCTTGGTTTCCTTCCATTCTCCGCGTTGATCCTTGCCGGCGTGCTGCTTTTTTGGGTCTATTTGAAGCGCACGCGCTTTGGAAGGGCGCTCTACGCGACCGGCGGAAATCTGCGCCATGCCTATTCCTCCGGCGTCAACACTTCCGCAACGCGCATGAAGACCTACCTGATCGCCGGCGTGATCAACGGCATTGCCGGTCTGTGTATGACGGCGATGACTGCCTCCGGCGACCCCAACGCGGGCGAGGTGTACGGCCTCAAGACGGTCGCCGCCTGCATCCTCGGCGGGATCGCGCTCAGCGGTGGCTGGGGGAGCCTCTCCTGCGCGTTCTTCGGTGCGCTGATCCTGGTGTTGACGCAAAACGGCGTTTCGCAGACCTTTAATCTGCTCTGCCGCAGGATCCCGGGCTTTTCCGTCACGACCTATTGGCAAAACTTTGCCTCCGACATGATCATCCTGCTGGCACTCGTGCTGACGGTCTTTGCCAACCGTGCAATGATGAACTCGATCAGGCAGCAGATAAAATACCTTGCGCTAAGGGAGGAAAAGAAGGATGCAGACTAAAACTCCGCTTCGCCAACGGGCGCAGAGCTTCGTGCAAAAAAATGTGGTGCTGATGGCGCTGCTGATGGCCGCAGCGGTCTTTGCGGTCAATATCCTGCTCAATCCGAAGTCGCTCAATAAAAATGCCTTCGGCTCGATCCTTGCGCTGACTTCGCTCTTAGCCATTTCCGGCGCGGGTCAGACCATGGTCGTCCTGACTGGCTCCGGCATCGACCTGTCAGCCGGTTCCATCATGTCGCTCACGTCGATCCTATCCGTGCAGATGATGAACGGAAAAGACCAGAATGTCCTTTTGTGCGTGCTGATGAGCATTCTTCTCGGCGCGTTTTTCGGACTGCTCAACGGTATCGGTGTGACGCGCATTAAGCTGCCGTCTATGATCATCACCTACGCGATATCCAATGTGGTCACGCGTTTGCAATTTATCATTACGGAGGGAAAACCGACCGGATCGGCCGCGCCATCGCTGAGCAGGGCGCTTTCTTACCGTGTGCTCGGCATTTTCCCCGCAGTGCTGTTTTACTGTGCCGCGCTGGCGCTGCTGCTCTTTCTGCTCCTGCGCCATACCAAGTACGGCCGCAGGCTCTATCTGGTGGGCGACAGCAGCTCCGTTGCACGCTACACGGGCATCGCAAGCGGCCGCGTGGTCGTTCTGACCTATGTGCTTGCGGGCGTCCTTTACTGCCTCTCCGGCCTCATCGCCGCGGGATATTTTACATACGTTTCCACCTCTATGCTGGACGTGTATACCATGCAGGGGATCGTGGCGGTCGTGATCGGCGGCACGGTGCTGACCGGCGGCAAAGGCTCTTATTTCGGGACGATCGCGGGAGCGCTGTTCATGGTGGTGCTCAATAACTGCCTTGCAGTGCTCAGCGTAAAGGACAGCATTCAGAATATTATCAAAGGACTTGTGATCATCGGCGTGCTGACCCTGTATAACAGAGACAAAGCGGTGCGTCAGTAAAAAAATTAGGAGGATTTGCACATAATGAAGCTGGGACTTGTCAGCTCGATTCTTGCCGACTATACATTTGAGCAGCTCATTGATTGCGCTGCGCAGCAGAACATGACCTGCGTCGAGGTCGCCTGCTGGCCGATCGGAAAGGCGATTCGCCGCTATGCCGGCGTGACGCATATCGACGTCGGCACGCTCACGAAGGAAAAGGCCGCCTACTACCGCGACTACGCGGCGCAGCGCGGTGTCGAGATCTCCGCGCTTGCCTACTATCCGAACCCGATGGATGCCGACCTTGAAAAGCGGGACTTTTATACCCGGCACCTCTACCGCGTGATCGACGCGGCTGCGCTGATGCAGGTCAATCGCGTTACGACCTTTATCGGGCGCGACACAACAAAGTGTCCGGAGGAAAACATCGCGCTGATGCTGGAGCTGTGGCCGCCGATCGTGCAGTACGCCTACGAGCGGGGCGTTGAGATCGCGATCGAGAACTGCCCCATGTACTACACAAGAGACGAGTGGCCCAACGGCACTAATCTGGCGCACTGCCCCTATATCTGGGACATTATGTTCGAAAAGATCCCGCTGCCGAATTTCGGCCTGAACTATGATCCCTCCCATATGCTCCTGCAGGGGACGGACTACATCCGTCCGCTATATGAATACAAAGAGCGCATTTTACACGTGCATTTGAAGGATGTCAAGATGAATGCGGAGGGTGTCTATCGCTACGGTATGTTTAACTATCCCGCACGCTTCCATATCCCGAAGATCCTCGGACAGGGCGACATCGACTGGGGCAAATTCATCTCCGCCCTGCATGACATCCGCTATGACGGCTATGTTTGCATCGAGATCGAGGACAAGGCCTTTGAGTCCTGCACGGAGGATATTCTGAAATCCATTGAGATCAGTCGGAAGTATATCGCGAGCTATATGGGGTGAACGGCAATGGCAAACAAGATCCCCTCAGAGGGCATCCAAATATGTAAAACCACGTGCGACATCTGCTCGCCGCAGCATCACTGCGGTGTCAATGCTTACGTGAAAGACGGCAGGCTCATCAAGGTGGAGGGCTGTCCGGAACATCCCTACAGCAGGGGAAGGCTCTGCACCAAGGGCGCGGCATATAAGGATTATATCTATCGGGACGACCGCGTTTTGCACCCGCTGCGGCGCGTCGGTCCGCGCGGCAGCGGTCAGTTCGAAGAGATCTCGTGGCAGGAGGCCATAGACACGGTCGCACAGCGGCTCAACCGCATCAAGCGGGAGCACGGAGCGCACAGCGTCTTGTTCATGAACGGCTACGGGAAATGGCAGAAGACGTATCTGTCGCGTCTTGCGTTTTCCTTCGGTTCGCCGAGCCTCGTCGGCGATGGCTGCACCTGCCAGACGGCGACCCATCTAGCGTGGGACGCGAATGTCGGAACGCTCTCGTGGCCCGATACCGACCATGCCGACGTCCTTTTGGGCTGGGGGCTGAATCCCTATTATTCCAACTCACCCAACGTGCCGTATTTTTTGCAGCGCAAGCGGGAGGGTATGAAGATCGTCATCATTGACGTGCGCACCACGCCCGCGACGGAAAACCTGGCGGATCTGTTCTTGCAGATCCACCCGGGCACCGACGGCGCGCTTGCGCTCGGCATGGCGAACCTGATCCTTCAGAACGGGTGGGAGGATCGCACGTTTTTGCAGGAGCACACGGTCGGTTTCGTGCAGTGGGCGGAATATGTAAAGCAGTTTGACCTAAAGCGTGTCAGTCAGATTACCGGCGCGCCGGAGGAGCTGATCTTCGAGGCGACCAAGCTCTATGCCACGGCAAAGCGTGCCGCGATCTCCGAAACGGCAGGAACCATCACGCAGAAATACAACGGCTTTCAGAGCTATCGTGCCATTACCTGTCTCAACGCGCTGACCGGAAATTACGATCGCGAGGGCGGCTGCCTGCCCATTTTTTACACATACAACCATCGTTACGCCGGCTATGAAACGCACGAGGCGGAGTTTATGTGGTCGCGCTACCCCAAGGGCACGCCGAAGATCGGAAATGAGCGCTTCCCGCTGTGGAACACCTATAACGAAGCGCAGGCCAATGAGCTGCCTGCTTACCTGCGCGGTGAGCGCGAGTTCCGGATCCATGGTATTTTCGGCATGGGCATGAATTATCGAATGTTCCCGCAGCCGGAGCAGCTGCGGCAGGCGATCCTTCGCGATACAGACTTTTTCGCGCTCAGTGAGCTGTTTTTGACCGATACGGCGAAGCTAGCCGACATTGTGCTGCCCGCCTGCACGAGCTTTGAACGCGAGGAATTTCGCTGCTACCCCAACGGCTACGGCTACTATTCCAGACCTGCCGTCGCACGCGTGGGGGAGAGCAAGTCCGATCTGGAGATTTTGCAACTCCTTGCGCCGAAGCTGGACATGGACGACGAGCTGCTGCAAAAGCATCCCTATCAGGACTGGGTCGACGCGATCCTGCAAGATACCGGCTGGACGACAGCGACGTTGCAGGCGCACGATCTGCCGGTGAAGATGAAAAACTATAAAAAATACATTCCCGGAGATTACACGGCGAAGGGCTACGACACGCCGAGCGGCAAGTTTGAGATCGCCTCCGGTCTTGTCGAGCGCTACTGCCCCGATCTGCCTGCGATCCCCACGTGGGAAACGCCGGATCCGTATGCCGATGCGCGCTATCCGCTGCACCTGATCAGCGGGGTGCGCTTCCCGACCGCGCTCAATTCGCGCCTGAACCATGTGAAAATGCTGCGCGACTTCGTTCCGGAGCCGGTTTTGGAGCTGCATCCGGATACGGCGCGCGCATACGGGATCGAAAACGGGGATCGCGTGCGCGTAGAAAACGAACTTGGCAGCGTTATCCTGCGGGCAAAGTGCACCGCGAAGGTGCGCCCCGACGACGTTTACGCCTTCCATAGCTATTCCGAGGCGGATATCAACGATCTTTACAGCAATCAGAATTTGGATCCCTATACGGGGTTCCCGTCTTTCCGGCTGACGCACTGCCGGATCGTTCGTGTGCGGGAGGAGGGCGAGCATGGTACGGTTTGATCCGAAGGCGTGCAGCGCGTGTCAGGCCTGCGCGGTCGCGTGCATCGACGAGAACGACCTGCCGCGCGGCCGGGGCAAGGTCTGCGCTTGGCGCAGCGTTACGGAAACGGAGAAGAAAACAGGGGAGCGCTGGACGTTCTCAAGGAAAATGCACGGCTGTATGCACTGCGCAAAGGCGCGCTGCATGGAGGTCTGCCCCGTCGGCTGCTTTACAAGGGAGCGTGGGCTGGTCCTTGCAAACAAGGAGGCCTGCATCGGCTGCGGAAAATGCGTGCAGGCGTGCCCCTTTGACGCGATCCGTTTTGATGCCGACGGAAGGATCGGAAAATGCGACGGCTGCATCGACCGCGTGCGGCATGGGCTGCGGCCTGCCTGCGAGCAAATATGTCCGCCGCAGGCACTGCGATTTATACTGGAATAGGAGGCTGGACATGAAACAATTCAGAACCGGTGTGATCGGCGTGGGCTTTATCGGTGCCGCACATATTGAGGCGCTGCGCCGCCTTGGCAACGTGCAGGTCGTCGCGCTATGCAATGATGTCGACTGCGCGTCCCTTGCGAAGAGACTGTACGTCCAGAAGGCCTACAACGACTATCGCAGGATGATCGACGAGTGTGACCTCGATTTTGTGCACGTCTGCACGCCGAACCAGACGCACTTTGCGATCGCCTCCTACGCGCTGACGCACGGTGTCAACGTCGTGTGCGAAAAACCGCTGGCCGTCACCGTCGGTGAGGCGAAGGAGCTTTGTCACCTTGCGCGGGAGAACGGCCGCATTCATGCCGTCAATTTCCATTCGCGCTGCTATCCGATGGTTCGGCAGATGAAGGAAATGGTCGCGGCGGGCGATCTTGGCCGTCTGCTGTCGGTGCACGGCGAATACCTGCAAGATTGGCTGCTCTACCAGACGGATTACAGCTGGCGTCTGGAGACGGCGGACGGCGGCGCGTCGCGCGCCGTGGCAGACATCGGCTCGCACTGGCTTGACACGGCGGAATATGTGACCGGCAGACGCATCACGCGCGTCCTTGCCGACTTTGCGACGTTCTACTCCGAGCGCTTCCGCCCGACGGGCAAGGCGGAGACGTTCTCCGGTGCGGCGTCGAAGGGAGAACCCTTCCGCGTGCACACGGAGGATTACGCGCAGATCCTCATGGAGCTGGAGGGCGGCGTGAAGGGGAGCCTTGTCGTCTCGCAGATGTTCGCCGGAAGAAAAAATCAGATGACGCTCTCCGTTGCGGGAACGCGGCAGGCGCTGCATCTGGACACGGAGCGGCTCAACGAACTTTGGATCGGACGGCGCGACGGCTTTAACCGCATTGCAGCCAAGGATCCGTCCCTGCTCTCCTCCGGTGCGCGCGAAGTGGATTCTTATCCCGGAGGCCATGTGGAGGGTTTTCCGGACGCATTTAAGCATAATTTCCGCCAGATCTACGCGGCCGCACAGAACGGACAATACGCGACCTTCGCGGACGGTTTGCGCGAGATGGTGCTGTGCAGCGCCATCCTTACCTCCGCCTGCACGCAGCAGTGGGTCGAATTATAACCGGAAACAGCAGCCGATAAAACCGACCGCACCCCATTCGTCGGACAACGAATGGGGTGTGGTTCATTTCTACAGTGGTTGCTTTTTTGCCCGTTTTATGGGGACGGGGATGAGCTGCGCCAGCAGCGGGATCAACCGGTCCGAGCAGCGGGCGATCCTCCGAATCCAGAATATAGTGCCCCTTTGCACCGTCGTAGGGAAAGCCGCGCGGCGCGTCCTGCTCACATACATAGTCGATCATTTCTACCGAAGAAGACCTCCACTTTATTTCTTTTCGCGGAAGGCGAAAAAGCGCTGCCCAAGGTAGTTAAAGACGACGAAGAAGTACATGGCTTGAAGTACCGCATGGCGGTTGTGCCGGAAACGTTAAATTGTGAGCCGATCTTTGCGGCGGATACCATTTCACGGAATGCGTTGATAATCCTGACAATCAGACGGCTGGTGGAACGATAATACCGGGGAAGAAAGGTGATTTTCTCGAAGAAGCGCTTGCCGCAGTCGCAGCAGTAACGCCGCTTGCGCAGATGCAGCAGCGTTGTCCTGCCAAGCGGAACATCCTTGATTATCTGCATCCGATAGGCGTGTACATGGTCAGTGAGTGCTCCACAGGCCGGGCATCGGTGTTTGATCCTTGGCAACTCAAGGTATACATGGACTTCCTCGGAAAAATTTTCAACCTTTGTGACGATTACATCTTCTAAATCGATCAGCTTTGCAGTATAATCTTTGTTGAGCATACTTCGCAAATGGCAGCGGAGATCAAAACGCTGTTTATCCGCAATCATATTTACCTCCATACGGATTCCGAGAAAGATGTTTAAGTGCTTCGAGAGAGATTTTTAGAATGGAAAAACCGAAATGCTTGTAAACTGAA
>ERZ772892.2386-NODE-2386-length-16069-cov-37.381916_pt1 | contig 16069 bp, 10 predicted proteins | sample MGYA00512126_ERZ772892 | MGnify/ENA primary metagenome ERZ772892 (study PRJEB29015, sample SAMEA2737697) | human gut metagenome | biome: human gut; feature: human-associated habitat; material: faeces | place: China | collected 2012 ... | reverse complement strand
CGCAGAATGGAGGTTCGCAGAGCAGCGATGGAAGCCAGGCAGGAGCTTCGGCGGGAGATACCGGCTCTTCAGGCAGTATAACAGGAAGTGCGGCGTCAGGCTCAGACACCTCACCGGCAGAAAATAGCGTTTCAGATTCCTCAAACAGTAAGACGATGGTTCATATCACCGCAACCGGCAAGAAATATCACCGTGCGGGCTGTCGGACCTTGAAAAAGAGTGACACAGAGGTAACGCTTGATGAAGCAAAATCCATGGGATTGTCTCCGTGCGGTATCTGCAATCCACCGCAGTAGGATGAATTACCATAAACCCTTGACGATTGCAAAACCGAAAAGTATAATAGAATAGCTAATGAATTCAATATTTTAATATAGATGGAGGAAACCAAATGGCACTGAGCAAAAAGCCGGTCAACGGCATGAAGGATATACTACCTGCAGAAATGGAAATCCGTGATTATGTGACAAGCGTGATCAAGGATACATACAGAAGCTTCGGATTTACACCGATAGAGACACCATGCATGGAGAATATAGCAAATCTCACAAGCAAGCAGGGCGGAGAAAATGAGAAGCTGATCTTCAAGGTAATGAAGAGAGGCGAGAAGCTGAATCTGGAGACAGCAAAGGAAGAGTCGGATGTAGTAGACTTTGGAATGCGCTATGACCTTACAGTGCCACTTTCAAGATATTATTCAAACAATGCCAACAACCTGCCATCGCCATTCAAGGCACTCCAGATGGGCAGCGTGTGGAGAGCAGACAGACCTCAGAGAGGCCGCTACAGACAGTTTACGCAGTGTGATATAGATATACTCGGAGAGCCAAGCAATCTGGCAGAGATAGAGCTGATTACAGCAACCACTACCACAATCGGCAGGCTCGGCTTCGAGAACTTTGAGATAAGAATCAACGAGAGAAGAATCCTAAAGGCAATGGCTGCTTACAGTGGTTTCGCTGAGGAGGACTACGACAGCGTATTTATCACTCTCGATAAGATGGACAAGATAGGAGTGGAAGGCGTTGCAAGTGAGCTTGCACAGGACGGATACCCACAGGAAAATATTGACAAATATCTTGATTTGTTCAAGCTTTTGGAGCAGACAAGGGATGTCACTGAGGGTGTAAATTTACTTTCAGAAAAGCTGGGAGAATATTTAGACGAAGAAGTGGTTACAAATATGACAGAGATAGCTATGGCTGTTAATGCCACAAAGGGAGCGAAGTTTGAGCTTGTATTTGACCCGACACTTGTTCGTGGAATGAGCTACTACACAGGAACCATTTTTGAGATATCAATGCCTGAGCTTGGCGCAGCCTGTGGCGGTGGCGGACGATATGACAAGATGATTGGAAAGTTTACCGGAAATGATGTACCGGCCTGTGGTTTTTCAATCGGTTTTGAGAGAATCATACTGCTTCTCATGGAGAGTGGCTTCAAGATTCCTGAGAGTCCAAAGAAGGTGGCTTATCTGGTTGAGAAGAAATATCCGGCAGACAAGCTTGTTGATGTCATGAACCAGGCAAAAGACGCAAGAGCAAACGGACAGCAGGTGCTTGTCGTGCGCATGAACAAGAACAAGAAATTCCAGAAGGAGCAGCTTATGAAAGAGGGCTACGAGGAGTTTGTTGAGTTCTTTAACAGATAGGAATCTGATAAGCAGCAGATTAGCTGTGTAGCAGCGGTACCAAACAGTTTTTAGAATAAATATATAGTAGAAATATAAGGAGCGTAAAATGGCAGAATCAATGCAGGGCTTACATAGAAGCCATAGATGTACAGAGGTATCAAATGCCAATATCGGTGAGAAGGTCACCGTGATGGGCTGGGTACAGAAGAGAAGAAATTTAGGAAGTCTCATTTTCGTAGATTTAAGAGACAGAAGCGGAATACTTCAGATTGTGTTCGGTGAGGAAAATGTAGGTGCAGAGGGCTTTGAAAAAGCAGGCACCTTAAGAAGTGAGTTCGTCATTGCAGTTGAGGGAACTGTCCAGAAGAGAACAGCTGCTGTCAATGAGAATCTAAAGACAGGTGATATCGAGGTTATCGCTACATCAATCAGAGTGCTTTCAGAGGCACAGACACCTCCGTTCCAGATTGAGGAAAATTCAAAGACCAGCGAGGACATCAGACTTAAATATCGTTATCTGGATCTTCGCCGCCCTGATATCCAGAGGAACCTCATGCTTAGAAGCAATGTGCTTCGCGTGATGCGTGACTTTATGGCAAACGAGGGCTTTTTGGAGATAGAAACACCAATCCTTTGTAAGTCTACACCGGAGGGCGCCAGAGACTATCTCGTGCCAAGCCGTATACACCACGGACATTTTTATGCGCTTCCTCAGTCACCACAGCTCTTTAAGCAGCTTCTGATGGCTTCAGGCTATGACAGATATTTCCAGATTGCACGATGCTTCCGTGACGAGGATCTGCGTGCAGACAGACAGCCGGAGTTTACACAGGCCGATATGGAGCTTTCATTTGTAGATATTGATGATGTAATCGAGGTAAATGAGAGACTCTTAAAGCACCTTTTCAAAGAGGTTATTAATGTGGATGTTGAGATTCCGTTTAAGCGTATGCCTTGGCAGGAGGCTATGGACAGATTTGGCTCTGACAAGCCTGATACACGTTTTGGTATGGAGCTTTGCGATGTTTCGGATGTGGTAAAGGGCTGTGGCTTTGGAGTATTCACCGGAGCTCTTGAAAACGGTGGCTCTGTCCGCGGTATCAATGTAGAGGGACAGGCAAAGATGCCTCGTAAGAAGATTGACAAGCTTGTAGAGCACGCAAAGGGCTGTGGAGCAAAGGGACTTGCTTATCTGTGCATCAATGAGGATGGCACATACAAGTCATCATTTGCAAAGTTTATGACAGAAGCTGAGCTTGATGCACTTGTTGCAAAGATGAACGGAAAGCCGGGAGATTTACTCCTTTTCGCAGCCGACAAGAATAAAATTGTATGGAATGTACTTGGAGCGCTTCGTCTCATGCTTGGAGCTGAGCTTGGACTGATTGATGAGAACAAGTACAATTTCCTCTGGGTAACAGAGTTCCCACTCCTTGAGTGGTCTGATGAGGAAAACAGATTTATGGCAATGCATCATCCTTTCACCATGCCTATGGAGGAGGACTGGGACAAGATAGACTCAGATCCGGGCGCAGTTCGTGCAAAGGCATATGATATAGTACTCAATGGTACAGAGCTCGGTGGAGGTTCAGTGCGTATCCATCAGGATGACATCCAGGAGAAGATGTTTGAGGTGCTTGGCTTCACAAAGGAGCGTGCGCATGAGCAGTTTGGATTCCTGCTTGATGCATTCTCATATGGTGTACCGCCACACGCAGGACTTGCCTTTGGTGTTGACCGTATCTGCATGCATATGCTACATACAGACAATATCAAGGAGGTTATTGCATTCCCTAAGGTAAAGGACGCTTCGGACCTCATGTCAGAGGCACCCGGAACTGTAGATCCAAAGCAGCTTGAGGAGCTTGGAATAGCTATAGCTGCAGAGGAAGATGAGGAATAACACTATAATATGAATTTGAAAAAAAATATTTTCAATGCGATTACCATAATACTGCTCGCCGCACTTATTGCGGGGGCAGTATTGCTTAATAACAGAATAAAAAAGCTTGAGACACAGATGTCATACACCTCAGACAACACATCGGTGATACTTTCCGATGTGCAGACCATGCAGGATGATATCAAGTCCACCCTTGAGGAGGAGGCCAGCCTCATAACAGACTGGGATATTTCCTTAAAAAGTGCAGACTTTACCGATAAGACATACACAGTCTCTGTCTCGGTGGTGCCAAAGGAGTACACAGAGGATACAAAAACCAGTGTATTTTTCGGTACAAACGAGATACCGCTCGAGCTAAACGGCATAAAGTATACGGGCGAGGCCACGCTTCCACTGTCTGAGGACTATGCAGGCAACGTGACATTTCTGTTTGTTGATGGAAATAAGAGAAGCACAGAGGTACTCGATGAGTTTGAAGGTGTGACATCAGTGTTCAAAAATGTAGCATCCGGCATACTTGCCAATAAACCAACCTTTGACAATGGCAGCATAAAGCTTGGCACAGATGTAGATGTAGCGGTCATGGGAAATGATTACTTTGACTTTAACAGTGTGCAGCTCGTGGTGGCAAGCTCAGATACAGAGCTAAAGACCTACGATATCAGACAGCTGTTGGCAGAAAACGGCACAGACAGTGCAGACTCTGCAGACACAGACTTCATCACATCAGCCTTAAGCCGGAAGGATGATGCCAAAAAAGATGGCTCAAAGAATAACACGGAAAATGATACCTCTGATGCCTCAAAAGAGGACGACGGTAAGCTCCATAGCCTCGAAGGCACAGTCAAAATCGAAGACTTAATCCCTGTCACAGCTGCAAGCAATATCAAAATATATGTCAAAGCAGTATCGGCACAGGGCTACACCTTCACATATGACCTGTTCGATGGTACCGTAAATCAGGACATCACAGACTTTGAAACCACAGCCGACATATCCAGCGGCGACTACACAGTAACCGACCCGGCCGGCAGCAAATATGAACCGTAAAATATGATATAAGCGTAATTATTTAAAATCAGTTTTTCTTGTGTTTTCAAGGCGGCTCAGAATATTTATTTATAAACAATATATAACTACTAAATAAAGCTCATTTCGCATCTGAGAAATGAGCTTTAAATTTAAGAAGAAAAAAGTGCCGGACAAAATTTCACGCCAGTGAAATAAGTCCGGCACTGCCAGAATGCAAGGTAGCAAAGCGCCTCGCTCATAAACCTGAATTAGCCGGAGAGTACACGGTGTGTTCCGAAGAAAAATGTGAACTGCCGCGGAGTTCCATAAAGTAAAAAAGAAAGAAAATGTAAATAAAACCGTAATCTGTCCGGACAAATAACCGCGGCTGACTTCACATTTTTCTGAGGAATATACTGCGTGCTATGCCGGCAGCTTCACAACCTAAAAAGCGAGGCGCCCACCACACCTATCATATGATGAGCTGCGCCTCACCCTTCTTTTTTGCTGAGTGGCAGCGTAAATATAAACTCAGTTCCCACACCCTCAGTGCTTATCACATTTATATTCTCACCATGCGCCTGCACGATTTCTTTAACTATAGACAGGCCAAGTCCCGTACCGCGCTTATCCTTTCCGCGGGATAAATCACTCTTGTAGAAGCGTTCCCAGATCTTTGAAAGGCTGTCTTTTGGTATACCGATACCGTGATCCTTTACAGATATAAACACCTTTTCATTTCTGATACTCGTCTCAATCTTGATACTCGAATCGTTATTTGAAAACTTCACAGCGTTGTCAATCAGGTTGTAAAGAACCTGCTGGATTTTGACCATATCACCGCGCACGAAAAGCTCTTTTCCGGTGAGCACCAGGTCAAAGCTTAAGCCCTTTTCACTGCATTTACCCTCGAAGGTGAGGATTGTCGTGCGGATCATCGTATTGATGTCAAAATCAGCAATATCCAGATGTATGCCATGATGACCGAACTGGTTTAGATCGATAAGACTCTTGGTGAGCTTATTAAGCCTCTCGGTCTCGAAAAGGATGATGTTTAAGTATTTATCCTGCATCTCAACAGGAATGGTTCCATCAAGCATGGCCTCCACATAGCCCTTTATCGAGGTAAGAGGAGAGCGGAAGTCATGTGACACGTTGGAAACAAACTTGCGCTGATCCTCCTCAAGCGTATCCAGCTCCGTTGCCATGTAGTTTAGTGTGTTTGCCAGATAGCCAATTTCGTCATTGGAATGTACATCAATCTTGGCAGTGAAATCACCCTTTGCATACTTCTTTGCGGTCTTTGTGATTTTTGATATAGGACGGTAAATGGAGCGGCTCATCATGACAAGCAGAACAAATGCGAAGGCAAAAATAAGCGCTACAGTGTAAAAGGAGATATTCATAAATCCGTTTATGCCTGCCGTGATATGGCTCATTGTCTTGTGAATGACTATGTAGCCGATATTCTGGTACGAGACATTTACCGGGGAAAATACGGATAGCATCTTATGCTTGAAGGAGCCGTAAAAATCTCCAATCATATAGTTGTCGCTGCCAAAATCGGTGACATCAAAGCCATTTATCACTACAGGCTTAGAACTGTCATTTTGGGTATCAATGCCTATTGACGGATCATCTGAGTCCATGAGCAGCTCACCGTCAGGGCTGACCACCCATACCTTGGCATCCATATAGTCGGCTACGATTTTCATGTGATTCTGGAAATCGCTAAGCGACATGGATGAGCCAAAGTATTCGGCGGCGTAATCACCTGCAATGATGGATGCTTCCCTGTAGAGATTGGAAGCCTCCTGTTTTTCGATATAGTCTGTGGTGAGATGCTGTGTAAAGGTGCATATAATGAAAAAAGCGATGACACCGTAAATCAGGTAGCTGATTAACAGCTTAGTGTAGATGGTGTGCTTCATTATTATTTTACCTCAAACTTGTATCCGATACCCCAGACAGTTGCGATGCGCCAGGTTGGCTTGTCCTTGATTTTCTCGCGGAGACGCTTTACATGCACATCGACAGTGCGGGTGTCGCCGACATATTCATAGCCCCATATGTTGTCCAGAAGCTGCTCCCTTGTAAACACCTGATTTGGAGATGAGGCAAGAAAATATAAAAGCTCAAGCTCCTTTGGCGGCATATCAATCTGCTGTCCGTCATAAGTGACAGAGTAGTTGGACAGATTTACAATAAGCCCCGGGTACTCCACACACTTGATATCTACGGAAGTATAGGCCTCCGGCTTTGCAGGATGGAAACGTCTGAGCACGGCCTTGACTCTTGCCACAAGCTCCTTTGAGTCAAAGGGCTTGAGTATATAGTCGTCGGCGCCAAGCTCCAGGCCTAAAACCTTGTCAAATACCTCGCCCTTTGCGGAGAGCATGATAATCGGCACATCGGACTTTGCACGTATCTCACGGCATACCTGATAGCCGTCTATGCCCGGAAGCATGAGGTCCAAAAGAAGCATGTTTGGCTTGTAGTGCTCAAATGCGATAAGCGCCTGCTCACCGTCATTTACGATTTTGGTGTCATAGCATTCCTTGGTCAGATATAGAGATATAAGCTCTGCTATATTGTTGTCGTCGTCTACTATCAGTATTTTCTGTTTAACAGCCATTTCGAATCTCCTTCTTAAAAATTATTTATATTCCGTAAAAGTACATTGTCGTTATTTAAAGGTTGCGATGGTTACTCCGGCATCGCCCTCACCAAACTCACCGAGATGGTATTCCGCAATAGTTTTTGTCCTCTTAAGGAGTCCATGCACAGCCTTTCGCAGTGCACCGGTGCCTTTTCCATGGACAATGCGCACAGATGAAAGATGAGCGATATATGCATCGTCTAAGTATTTATCTAAGAGAGCAAGTGCCTCATCCGTAGTCTTTCCTATCAGGTTGATTTCTGATGAAACTGACATCGATTTACTCATCTTTATCTTGCTTCCGCTGCCGCCGTACTTCTTGGCAGGAGAGACATCATCGTTTAATAGCACGAGGTCATTAATATTAACCAGCGAGCGCAGTATACCCATCTGCACATACAAATCGCCCTTGGCATTTGGCAGAGTGTGGACAGTTCCCTTCAGATTGAGGGAGAGCACAAGCACAGAATCACCGATGCGCAGCTTCTTAGGCGCCTTGTGATTTGCCTTGGCAGTGTTTTTCCTGATGTCTGACAGCTTCTTTTCCTTGTCATTCATCTTGTCACGAAGGGCAGAGCGCTCCTTCTCCATCTGGCTCATAGGAGCCTGCCCCTGTCCGTATTTGTTGAAATTGCGGATGGTCTTGTCGGCGAGCTCCTTTGCATCCTGCAGTATTTTGTAGGCTTCCTCATTTGCTTCGCGTAAAATCTTGTCCTTGCTCTTATCTATGCGCTCGTTTTTCTCCTCAAGCTGTTTCTTGAGCTTTTCAATCTCAGCCTTGTAGCTGTTGATTTCAAGCTGTTCCTTTTCGATAGTCTGTCGCTGTGACTCGAGGCTTGCAATCAGATCCTCAAAATCAAGGTCGTTATCATTAATTCTGCTTTTTGCATCCTCTATGATGCTTTCATCAAGACCAAGCTTTGATGAGATTGCAAAAGCGTTACTCTTTCCCGGAATACCGATTAACAGGCGGTAGGTAGGGCTTAGGGTCTCAACGTTGAACTCACAGCAGGCATTTTCCACACCATCTGTGGAAAGCGCATACACCTTAAGCTCACTGTAATGCGTGGTGGCCATAGTGATGGCGCCATACCGGTGCAGCCTGCTTAAAATTGAGATGGCAAGTGCCGCACCCTCTGTAGGGTCGGTTCCCGAGCATAGCTCATCGAACAGGCAAAGGCTTCTGTCATCGGCTTTTTCAAGAATTTTTACGATATTAGTCATGTGAGATGAGAAAGTACTGAGACTTTGCTCAATACTCTGCTCATCGCCTATATCCGCAAAGACATCCTCAAAGATGGCGAGTTTTGACCTGTCAGCCGCAGGAATGTGAAGACCTGCCTGACCCATGAGAGTCAGGAGTCCGACAGTCTTAAGTGAAACCGTCTTACCACCGGTGTTTGGACCGGTGATGATGAGCTGCTTATAGTCCTCGCCGAGCCGAACATCTATAGGGACCACCTTTTTAGCATCCAAAAGCGGATGACGTCCCTTTCTGATATTGATATGCCCCTCGGTGTTGAACTCCGGTGCCACACCGTTATATGATTTAGCCAGATTTGCCTTTGCGAAAATGAAGTCAAGCTCTGAAAGAACCTCATAGTCCTGCTCCAAAGCAGCCGCATTCATGGCAACCTTGTCGCTGAGAGCCGCAAGGATTTTTTCAATTTCCTCATGCTCCTTTATGAAAAGCTCCTTGAGCTCATTGTTCAAATTGACGACAGCCATCGGCTCAATAAAAAGAGTAGAGCCTGTAGAGGACTGGTCATGCATCATGCCGGGTACATTGCCCTTTGCCTCAGCCTTTACAGGCAGACAATATCTGCCGTCGCGCATGGTCACAACCGCATCCTGCAGATATGTCCTCGTTGTGCTGTTGTTCATGAGCTTGGTGAGCTGCGCATGGATTCTGTCGTTCATGCCGCGTATGCTCTTTCTTATCTTAAAAAGCTCAGGACTCGCATCATCGGCAATCTCTTCCTCAGATAAAATGCACCTCTTAATCTCATCGCAGAGCGCAGAAACCGGTTCAATCCCTGCAAACAGACTGGAGAGTGAATCCTGCTTCTCATTGTCCATGCCGCTTCTGCCATAAGCCTTAACACGCTTTGCAACCTCTAACAGACTGCAGATGCGAAGAAGCTCGGTCGTATTCAGCGCCCCACCGATATCAAGCCTCTTTAGAGAAGCATGCACATTGTGTATGCCCACGAAGGACACTCCGCTGTCCTTGTACAGGCGGCTTAGTGCATCGGCAGTGGTGGTCTGCAGATGTCTGATTTCGTATAAATCGGTGACCGGCTCAAGAGAAAGACACCTTTTCTTTGTCTCATCACATGCTGCGTAGCTGCTTAACATGGTGAGGATTTTGTTATATTCCAATGTTTTGTAAACTTTTTTATTCATTTCTATATCCTTATATTTCGGTAGTTGAATATTAAATTCATATTTACTGTATAGCTTATCATATTATAGCTGAAAATCTTCAAAAAAACCATAATAAATATGTATTAAATGATAATTACAAGATGATAACATAAAGTTTAATACATAACAAACCAGTTTGTTAAATGAGCCAAAAAGTAAGGGCTTGCGACATGTACCCGCCGGACTGCTGCAAGCCCTTACTCAAAGCCCATACTCAAAGAAAAAATATGGTTGCAACGCAATATAATTCAGAATATAATGTAAGATAGTAACTAAAGACATCTAATCAGGGTAACAATATGGAGCAATTTATCAGAGAAAAGATAAAGGATAAACCGCTGAATAAAAAAAGACTTGCAAAAAAAGCAGGCACAGCAGCACTCTGCGGAGTGGCATTTGCAGTGGCTGCAAGCATTGTTTTTGCTATATTTCTGCCGGTAATCAGCAGACAATCAAAAAAAGCTTCAGATGGGAAAAATAATAATGATGTGCAGACAGCCACACAGCAGTCAGGCATAGATGACAGCAGTGATGCATATAGTGAAAATGGTACACAAAGTACAGAGCCCGGCACTTCTTCGGAGTCATCCTCGCAGACATACCAGCCTACACTGGCAGATTATCAGGCAGTGCAGAGTCAGCTATACAGAGTGGGAGCTTTGGCAACGAAATTTGTAGTAGGAGTCACGGGTGTGACAGATGCCACTGATATTTTCAACAATTCCTATGAGACCGAGGGTCAGGGTGTGGGAGTGATACTGAAGGACAATGGAAAGCAGCTAATCATTCTGACAGAGAAAGATGTAGTGGATAAGGCGGATAAGCTTAGTGTGACCTTTGTAAACGACATGATGGCTGATGCTGCACTGGTCAAGTACGACAGCAATACAGGCATAGCGATTATTTCTGTGGATAAGTCACTTCTGGACGATGCCACAACAGCGGCTATAGCGGTTGCGGAGCTTGGTAAGTCAAATATTGTTTCAAGAGGAGCATCTGTCATTGCACTTGAAGCAAATTATGCCATTCTCACAGGTCTTATAACATCAACAACCAATGAGCTGTCGGCGCAGGACAACAATTACTCGGTGCTCACTACAGATATCGCAAGCAACAGGTCACAGAGCGGTATACTCATCAATACGGACGGTCAGGTCATAGGGCTTTCGCTACAGGATTTTAATCCGGCGGAGGAAAACAATACGCTCACGGCTGTAAGCATAAGCAATCTGTCACCGGTCATTGAAAAGCTTGAGGGCGGCGCAGATGTGCCGTACATAGGCATCACCTGTACTACAGTTACGGAAAAAATAGCAAACAGATATAACATCCCAAAGGGTGTTTATATAAAACAGGTTACCATGGATTCACCGGCATTTGTCGCAGGGCTTCAAAGCGGTGATGTGATAGTGGCGGTAAGCGATAAGGATGTATCGAATGTGTCTGCGTACAACACACAGCTTATGCAGCAAAAGCCTGAGGATACCTGCAATCTGAAAGTAAAGAGAAAAGGAAGCAACGGCTACACGGAGATTACCTGTCAGGTGAAAATCGGTGTGATGAATTAGCCGAAATTAGGAGGATATATGAAGTATATTTCAACTCTCCGCGAGGGAGAGAGAATCAATGAGATTTTTTTATGCAAGAGCAAGCAGACAGCCATGACCAAAAGCGGAAAGCCTTATGACAATGTCATCCTGCAGGACAAGACAGGCACGCTGGATGCCAAGATATGGGATGTGGGCTCAGTAGGCATTGAGGAATTTGACGCAATGGATTACATAGCCATAACTGGTGATATCACGAGCTTTCAGGGCAATTTACAGTGCTCCATAAAGCGTGCGAGAAAGGTAAACGAGGGAGAATATGACCCTGCGGATTATCTGCCGGTCAGCGATAAGGATGTCGAGGTCATGTATAAGGAGCTAATGGGCTTTATCGGCTCTGTAAAGAATCAGTATCTGTCACAGCTTTTACATAGCTTTTTTGACAATAAGGAGTTTGAGCGCCGTTTCAAGTTCCATTCAGCCGCAAAGAGCGTGCACCACGGCTTTGTAGGAGGACTTTTGGAGCATACACTCGGTGTGACGAAGAACTGTGATTATTTTGCAAAAATGTATCCGGTTTTAAACCGTGACCTGCTTCTTACGGCAGCTATTTTCCATGATATCGGAAAATTAAAGGAGCTCTCTACTTTCCCGGAGAATGACTATACAGACGCAGGCCAGCTCCTCGGACATATCATGATTGGTGCAGAGTGGGTAGGCGATGCGATTAAGGGCATCGACGGCTTCCCGGTAGTGCTCGCAAATGAGCTGAAGCACTGTATACTTGCCCACCACGGCGAGCTTGAGTTTGGCTCTCCTAAAAAACCGGCACTTGTCGAGGCACTGGCACTTAGCTTTGCAGACAACATAGATGCCAAGATGGAGACCTTCAGGGAGCTGCTTGTAAATGTGCCTGAAAACGATACAAAGTGGCAGGGCTACAACAGATTTATGGAGACAAATTTCCGCAGAACAAGTGTGTAAAAAGCGGACGATATTAATATAGCTATGGTGTGATTTTGGTGTGAAAGTTTGCACCGGATACAAACATTATAAAGAGTAATTATATATATAAAATAAAGAAGAGAAAAGCATGAAAAAAAATGACATATTTGAACTTGAAATAACAGATATGGGAACAGATGGCGAGGGTATCGGACATTATGATGGCATGACCTTTTTCGTAAAGGATGCACTGATTGGTGACGTCATAACAGCCCGCGCAACAAAATTAAAGAAAAACTATGGCTACGCAAGAGTGGAAGAGATTAAGACCCCTTCCACTTTTCGCGTTGAGCCGGAATGTGAGCTGCACAAGAGGTGCGGAGGCTGCCAGATACAGGCGCTCTCCTATGAAAAACAGCTTGAATTTAAAAATGATAAGGTGCGTAACAATCTCATGCGCATAGGTGGATTTTCCGAGGCAGAGCTGGACAGTAAAATGCAGCCGCCTGTAGGCGCAGACAATCCATACCGCTACCGCAACAAGGCACAGTTTCCGGTGGGATATGACAGGGATGGCAATATAGTGACAGGCTTTTATGCATCGCGAAGCCACAATATCATCCCGGTCGAGGACTGCAAGCTTGGGGTGCCGCAAAACAAAGAGATACTCGACATCATAAAGGAATGGATGAATGAGTGCGGCATTACGCCGTATGACGAGAACACACACAAAGGGCTCGTGCGCCACGTGCTTATCAGATATGGATTTACATCAAAGCAGATTATGGTGTGTCTTGTGATAAATGGGGACAGTCTTGAAGCAAAACGCCGAGCCGGGAATGCAGCAGATTCACTGTGCGAACGACTCTCAAAAATCGATGGAATGACTTCCATTTCCTACAATATCAACAAGGAAAACACAAATGTCATCCTCGGCAAAAAGACGGTCTGCATATGGGGCAGACCATATATTGAGGACACCATCCATTTGCTTTCTTACCCTGATTTCACACCACAGGGGACTGGCATCACATATCAGATTTCTCCACAGTCGTTCTATCAGGTAAACCCGAAGCAGACAGAAAAGCTCTACAGCACGGCACTTGCATTTGCAGGGCTCACAGGAAATGAAAATGTCTGGGATCTCTACTGTGGTATCGGTACCATATCGCTCTTTTTGTCACAGAAGGCAAAGCAGGTGTACGGAGTGGAAATAGTGCCTCAGGCAATCGAGGATGCAAAAAACAATGCGAAGCTCAATGGCATCACAAATGCACAGTTTTTCGTAGGAAAGGCTGAGGAGGTGCTGCCACAGTTCTATGCAGATGCAAAGAAAAATATAACTAAAGGGATTGAAGCTATCAAGCCAGAAGTACCTGCAGAAAAAGACACAGATGAAGCAGATATGCTTCGCCCGGATGTGATAGTCGTTGATCCACCAAGAAAGGGCTGCGATGAGAAGTGTCTGGACACAATGCTTGCGATGTCACCGGAGAGGATTGTTTATGTAAGCTGCGATTCGGCAACATTGGCAAGGGATTTGAAGATACTTTGCGAGGAGAAGTATGAGCTCATAAAGTGTCAGGCATTTGACCAGTTTAGTCATACTGGGCATGTCGAGTGCGTGGTTGCACTACATCGGGTCGATATGTAAGAATCCTTGATTTTAGGCACTTTGAGAGGCATATGATGTTCTCGCAGAGTGATAGAAAAACCTACAAAAAGGCGATTTCGGACGGGGTAAATGTCTCGGTCGTTTTGGATGTGGGGTGTGGGAACACATAAAAGTACAATTAACATTTTGAAGTTATTTAACAGAATACGAAGCGTGAAAGACCGTTCATTTTCAAGTAATTGGAGATGAGCGGTCTTTTTCTATGCAATGGAGGATGTAATGGAAGAGATTAAGAGTATCAGAATTAGTGAGCTAAAGGACTTTAAAAATCACCCTTTTCATGTACAGCAGGACATGGAAATGTGTGCTCTGATGAAAAGTATCGAGGATGAGGGCGTGATTGTACCTTTGCTTGTAAGACCGAATCCTGACGGAGAAGGTTATGAGGTAATTGCAGGACACAGACGAAAGGCAGCAGCACTGTGGGCTGGTCTTACGGAAGTTCCAGCAGTTATTAGGGAACTGGACGATAATCAGGCGATAGTGGCAATGGTGGATTCCAACTTGCAGAGGGAGAATCTAAAGCCGAGTGAGAAGGCATTTGCTTATAAGATGAAACTAGAAGCCATGAATAGACAGGGCAGAAAAGCGGATATCACTTCGGCTCAAGTTGGACCGAAGCCGGAGAGAAGTAATGAGCTATTGGCAAAGCAGGTGGGTGAAAGTGTGGCACAGATTAAGCGGTATATACGGCTTACCTATTTAATTCCGAAGATACTGCAAATGGTAGATGAGGAAAAGATAGCTTTTACGATTGCAGTGGAACTGTCTTATCTGACGGAGGAAGAACAGTATGAGCTTCATGCGGTCATGGATATGGAGCAATGTACACCGTCTTTATCGCAGGCGAATCGGATGAAGCGAATCAGCCAATCCGGTGGTCTTGATATGGACGCAATGTATGTGATTTTGGAAGAGGAAAAACCAAACCAGAGAGAGCAGATTAAGATACGAGCAGACAAATTATCGCAGTATTTTCCATCAGACTATACGCCAAAGCAGAAGGTGGAATTGATTGAGAAGCTTGTGAAGGAATGGCATGATCACCAGCAACAGCTTGATGTTGCAGAGAAAAGCAGAAAGAGAGGTAATGCAAGATGAGCATGGAAACAAAGGATTTATCACTATTTGAGCAGATGGGAGGAACTTATACCGAGAAAGATGGGTTTCTGTATCCGAATCTTTCGATGGAGCAGGAGTCAGAACAGATTACGGTTGGTAAGTACGGATTGCTTTGGATTTCTTATATGAAAGAAACCTATCCGGACAGATACCGACACCATATCAGAATGGGTCAGCTCTATAGCAAAGCTGCAGAGGTCAATGAGGAAGCCTATCAGATGTTAGACACAATTACGAATCAGTATTTAATGAAGCATAAGCTGGTTAATCCTGCTTCTACGATGGAGATGTGGAAGCTCAGAGAACAGGCGAAGCAGACAGCGGAGGAGGAAGTATATGAGACAGTCATTTACAGATTTTACTAAGAGATATGTGGGTGATAGCAGATGTGCTATTGTCCACGAAAAGATTACAGACAATACAGGTTTTGTTACCGGCACAGATGCCGGAGAAAGAGAGGAATTTATGACAGAGAAGATAAGAGAATACAGTATGAACGGAGCATTAATTATTGGAGTAGACAACGGCTACGGAAATATGAAAACAGCCAGGAGATGCTTTAAGACAGCGATTGCGAAGTATGACAGCGCACCTGTGTTAAGCAGAGATTATATCGAGTACAGTGGTGATTATTATGTCATCGGAGAGGGAAGAAAGGGGTTTGTGGCAGATAAGCAGACCGATGACGATAATTATGTGCTGACACTTGCTGCTATTGTAAAGGAGCTGGAAGCAAGGGGAATCACAGATGCTGTTAACAGAGTTAGGATTCATCTGGCAGTCGGTTTGCCACTCAAATGGGTGCAGGCACAGCGGGAGGATTTTAAGAGATATATGCTCAGGAACAGCAGTGTGGAGGTCGGCTATAAGGACAGACTTTATTGTATTGAGTTTGCCGGATGTACGGTTATGCCACAGTGTTACTCGGCAGTGACAGAGAATCTGAAGGATTTTGCAGGCGTGACGCTTCTTGCAGATATTGGAAACGGTACGATGAATCTGATGTATCTGAATAATGGACGCCCAATGGAAAGTAAGGCATGGACCGAGAAGCTTGGTGTGTTCCAGTGCTTTCAGAAGATTCACAACATGGTGCAGGATAAAACGGGGGACAATCTTATGGATGATGTAATTGATAATATTCTCC
>ERZ772892.2367-NODE-2367-length-16220-cov-5.048191_pt1 | contig 16220 bp, 14 predicted proteins | sample MGYA00512126_ERZ772892 | MGnify/ENA primary metagenome ERZ772892 (study PRJEB29015, sample SAMEA2737697) | human gut metagenome | biome: human gut; feature: human-associated habitat; material: faeces | place: China | collected 2012 ... | reverse complement strand
CCACCGCTTTTTGCAGCAGCCGTTCTCCAATGCCGTTTCTGAATCCGAATCCTCTATCGCAAAAGACTGCGAACTCAGCCGGCTTCAAAACGGGAAGGGACGCAGCTATCACGCAAAGTAAACGAAATGCCACCCTCCTTTTTGAAACTCAATTCGCCTTTTCGAACTCCGTTCCGCACTTTTTTTCGCTTCCGCATAGGATGCTCGTCCTATGCTTTTGGCCATTTTTGCGGTTTTGAGCTCAAAACGCACCAAATCCGACCCGATTTTGTACTTTTGCACCGTTTTCAGGCCTTGAAAGATGACACGAAGCCGAAAACAGCCCATTTTCGACACAAAAAGAAAAATATATTTCAAAGCCCGATTTAAATATATTTTGCCCCTTTTCGCCACCCCCGGAACCCGCTGCACCTTCTCGAACATGTGCCCGAGAAGGTGCTCGACAGGGGTGAAATCTTGAAAGCAGGCTCAATCGTTCTTGACAAGTCGAAGCTATATATGTTATAACATGCGTGCCAGAGTACACAAAGAACAGCTTTAAGGTAGAACCGGACAAGCCGTGCTTTGTATACTTAAAGAGCCGAGTAGCTATGCTTGTCGGAAAGCATCCTGAAATCAGCGTTTGCTTTGAAAAAGGAACTCTGCGACAATGCTTTTTTTAAAGCAACCGAGTTAGCATACACTAACTGCGAGGATGCTGCAGAAAATGCGGGATATGCACGTTGATGAAAGAACTGGGACTGTATGATTTGACGCCCGGGACACTACGCTTGCGAAAAATGCTGCAAAACTCATTGACAGCAGCGGCAGCTGTGCTATAAAATATACTTAAACTCACGGGCAGTAAGAAGAAACGGCCTCGGTCAAGCAATAAACAAGCTGCGGACTGACAAACGCCGGATACGAGTCGTGCGTGTTGATGTGTGCCCGAGCTGTGTGTTTTTGTATTTTTGAGGAGTACTATGGTAATAAACAACGGAAATATCCATGAAGTGAACAATATCAGTCTGCACGATGCCTGCTTCGAAAGTTTTGTGTTTGATCGTGTACATAATCGACTTGAAACAGTGGTCAAACCGGAGTGGCCGTTTGTCGTACCACCCGATTTTGACAGCAGCGAATCATTTGAACACGCTGAACTCAAGAGAATCCGCATTACCTGCGTTGACGTGATCGGAACGGAGATGTCCAACTGCGAGTATTGGGGTGCATCGCCGTATGTTTTTTCGTTGAGCATATTAGACGGAAAGAAATCGCATTTTGTGCAAAGGCTGTTTGAAAATATGAAACCTGAATATAAATTTTGCAAACTAAAATCTAAAGACGACTATATAGAAGTTTTGATTGAGTTTTCGTCCGGCGACAAACTGCGGGTGGCATGCAGCAGCGTTCGGTTCGACGAAGCTGAAAATGATGAATGAAACATTTAAATGGACTGTGAAGGGCGAAAAACTATGTTAAGTGACAACAAAACAGCCGAATGGCGTGAAAGACTGACTTCTATGATTGTCGAGAACTACCCGAATCGATGGGAGACTTTTAAATCGGTAAAGGCGAATGTGGTAACAGTAAAGTATGGATCGGGAAGTACTTGCTTGCCACGAGGATACTTTTGTCCCAGTCGTGTTTTTGATATAGTTTATGGCAACGTGACGCGCGGCCGTCTGCTCAAAACAAAGCCGAGAACAAAGATTCCGACGTACAGATATGGGTTTGATGAAAACGGCAAATTAATTACGGCAGAAGAATTTGATGAATGGGCGAATAACATAGAGGATGTTGCATCGAAATTCGATGTATCCGATTACCAAAAAGCATTTCCGTCGTTTTTGGACGAAGCAAAAAACGGTGTGCTTATTCCTCGGGAATATGAATTTATAAAGCGAGAAAACGGTATTGAGATTGGCTTGCGTTATCAAATGGATTGTGCTAATAGCAATTCGGGTTCGATTGCGATTTGTGAAAATGGTTATTTAAAAAAGTATTTTCATCTTTATAACGTTACAATTAAAACTGTGAATATCTTTTGGGAGCCGAGTTTTACTTCCGAAGAGTACGAATACATTGACAGTCATCATGTTGATGTTGTTATGCGTATGCAGGAGGAGGTAGGCATGTTTGCAGAATACAAAATCAATAATGTGGTAAGATATCGCTTTGAGCTCGATGATAACGGTGCAGCAAAGAAATACACACTGATCGAAAGCAACGGAAAAGTTCTTTCTCAGGAAAAACAAGATTATTACACATATGAAGTCTATAAGCCGATAGATTTCAGATACGAGGTATAGCGATATGACCGCAAGTGCAGATTAAACAGACTTATATCGCTGCGGCTGCGCATTATGATATGCTCCGGGGGTATTCGGCTGCGATATTTGCTAAATGCTGCTTTATATGGTATAATTCAAATGAAACTTTGGATAAGGCTTTTGAGGAAAAAATGCCTGTGGAATTCTTCCGATAAGGGGTATTTTTTCTGCAAAACGGGGTATCCGGAGGTTTTTTGAGCGCAAATGCGCGGCTGCGCATTGATATTGAGTCGGCAGGGAGGATGCTTTCTATGAAACATAAGATAATCGGAGTTGACCCGGGCTCTCCTGCGGCTTGTGCGGGTGTCTGCGCCGGCATGTATCTCACCTGTATAAACGATTTGCCGGTTGTTGACATTATCGATTATGAACGCCTCACTGCCGAAGAAAGCATTGAATTAACACTTTGTGCGGACGGCGCTCAATGCGGCAAACAGCAGAAAGAATTTAAAATTTCGCTCACTAAGGAAGAATATGAGCCGCTCGGACTGAACTTTGAAACAAGTCTCATGAGTCCGGTACGGCAGTGTGCAAACCATTGCATATTCTGCTTTATCGATCAGATGCCGCGCGGCAACAGAAAAACGCTGTATTTCAAGGACGATGACTGGCGACTGTCGCTGATAATGGGCAATTATGTCACGCTTACAAATGTCAGCGACAGAGAGTTTGAACGTATGATTGCCCGCCGCGTTTCACCGCTCTATGTTTCCGTTCATGCAACGGACGGCGCAGTGCGTAAACGCATGATGCGGAGCCCAAATTCCGAAAACATTCTTTCACGGCTTACGCGTCTGCACGAAGAAGGACTTGCATTCAACTGTCAGATTGTGCTTTGTCCCGGCTACAATGACGGGGATGTGCTGAAACATACACTGAATGATCTTTTCGGTCTTCGCCCGGAATGCCGTTCCGTGGCTGTGGTTCCTGTTGGACTCACTGCACATAGGCAGGGGCTTGCCGAGATTCAGCCGACAACTGCGGAAAGTGCATCCGCTGCCATCAAACTTATCGATGAGTTTAAAAAGAATCATGGGCTTTCGGACTTTGTATATGCATCGGACGAGATGTACCTTGCGGCCGGTCAGGAGCTTCCGACGTTTGAGGAATGCGGTGATTTTGAACAGATAGAGAACGGCGTCGGACTGTTCAGACGGTTCGAACACGACTTTATGAATGCACTGGAAGATTTACCGACTGCGCCCCGAATGCGTGAATTTGATTCCGTGAGCGGGGTCTCCATCGCGCCGCACATGAGCAGGCTTTTCAAAAAACTTCTGCCGTACAATATAAAAATCAATGTGCACCCCGTTGTTAACGATTTTTTCGGCAACACCGTCACTGTCACGGGATTGGTTACGGCGGGAGATATAATTAAGCAATGCAAAGACTGTTTGAACGGAGAAGCTTTGCTTATACCACACACGATGCTGCGAGAGAACGATGTTGTTTTTCTTGACGGAATGTGCACTGACGAACTTGCGGCTGCCTTGCAAAAACCGATTTGGCGCGTCAGCGCGGACGACGGTTATGATTTTATTGACGATATAATTAACCTGATTGAAAGGAACGCATAAATAATGAAACCCTTGGTGGCAATAGTGGGAAGGCCGAATGTCGGCAAATCCACACTTTTTAACAAAATAGCGGGGAAACGCATAGCGATAGTTGAGGATACTCCGGGCGTGACACGTGACCGCATTTACGCGGATGCGGAGTGGCTGAATTACAGGTTCACGCTTATTGATACCGGCGGCATTGAGCCGGAAAGCGAGGACATAATTGCAAAACAAATGCGTCGGCAGGCAGAGCTTGCAATTGAAACGGCGCAGGTTATAGTTTTCCTTCTTGACGGCAAATCGGGGCTTACAGCAGCGGATGAGGATGTTGCGGATATGCTCCGCCGCAGCAAAAAACCGATCGTGACGGTCGTAAACAAAATTGATCATCCGAAATACGAAGATGCCGTTTATGACTTCTATACCCTCGGTATAGGCAGTCCGATAACAATTTCCGCCGAACAGGGATTGGGTCTCGGCGATATGCTTGACGAAATTGTTTCTTACTTTCTGCAGATTGAAGAGGAAAGTGAAAACGATAACACGAGCATTGCGATTGTGGGCAGGCCGAACGTTGGTAAATCCAGCCTTGTAAATGCACTTCTCGGACACGAAAGGACGATCGTCAGCAACGTTCCGGGCACAACGCGGGATGCAATCGATTCACCGTTTACATGGAACGATAAGGAGTACACTTTGATAGACACTGCGGGCATACGCCGCAAGCGTTCTGTTGAAGATGAAACCGTTGAGCGTTACAGTGTTATCCGCTCGCTTGCAGCCATTCGCCGCTGTGATATTGCGCTCATTGTTGTTGACGCGGAACGCGGACTGAGCGAACAGGACGTGCGCATTGCCGGCTATGTACACGAGGAAGGAAAGGCTTCCGTACTCATTGTCAACAAGTGGGATCTTATCGAAAAAGATACCTATACAGCCGAGAAATTCAAGAAGAAAATGCTTGTTGATCTTGCGTTCATGAGCTATGTTCCGATGTTGTTCATATCTGCAAAAACGGGACAGCGCGTCAACAAAGTTATGGAACTTGCGGAGTTTGCATATGAGCAGAACTGCACTCGCATATCAACGGGCAAGCTGAACGACATAATCAGCGAGGCAGTCACAATGAATGAACCGCCCGTGAATGCAGGAAGACGTCTGCGTGTGTATTATTCCACCCAAGCCGGCATCAAGCCGCCGACATTTATTATTTTTGTGAATGAACCGGAGCTCATGCATTTTTCATACAGGCGCTATCTTGAAAACTACATTCGCAAATCATTTGAAATCAAGGCAACCCCGATTCGCATTATCATCAGAAAACGGGAACGGAGCGACACCGATTAAGGATGCCGCACTGTGAGTTTTAAGGCTGAATCGGTCATACTAAGGATAATTCGGGTTTGAGTTAGTTTTGCGAAAAGGGGATACGGAATTGAACTTTTTCGCAAAACACTGTGGGCATGATTTGCAGTATCTGAAGAAAGGTTTCTGTGCGGAAGGGCTGCGCGGCATAATTTCTTGATGAAATGTATAAATGCTTACACCCGTATAAGCAATTCACGGAGGACAAAGTATTCGGAATGACCGTTATTGAATTTTTTGACAGAACCCCGGTAGAAAATATAATAAGCTGTCTGTCGATGCGCCCGAATAAGGTTATTCTTGCGGGCGGCAGCAGTGATATGAGCGAACACGGACGCATCTTGAAACGGGTTGCAGCGGCACATGGCCTTGATATCGAGATAAGCTGCGTGCCCGTTGACAGAAATAACCTGACAAATGCCGTTTCGGGTTTATGCGGCATCATTGAGTCGGAACCCGGAGATTTTTCCATTGACCTCACCGGAGGAGAGGATCTTCTGCTTGTTGCTGCCGGAATCGTTGCAGAAAGATATGCAAAGAACGGAGGACGCCATATTGAGCTGCATCACTATAATGTTCGGACAGGAGCGGTTCAGGACTGCGATAACAATAATAAGGTATTCAACAACACAAACCCAAAGCTTTCAATAGTGGATGATATTGTCCTGCACGGAGGAAAACTGCGCTACAGCAACAGTGTGCTGGGTGACGGAACATACCGAATGTCTCTTTCCGATGATTTTGCCGAAGATGTTAATTCAATGTGGGATTTATGCAGAACAGATCCTGCACAGTGGAACATGAATCTGAATGCACTCGAACTGCTGTCGCATTATAAAATGCAGGATGATGATCCGCTGGACTTTTTTCTGACGTTCCGCTATGCTGAGGAGCACATCCCTAATTGTAAGGAAAAGCTCAACCGCGTATGCCGATTGGCGGAAGAACTCGGAAGGCGCGGTATCATTGAAAAACTCCGCGTTGACTCGGGACTGCTTGCGTTTCGCTATAAAAACGCGCAGATTAAACGCTGCCTTGCAAAAGCGGGAAGTGTGCTTGAAATCAAGATGCTGTTGCTTGCGAATTCCGCACTTGACGATGACGGGAACCAATACTATAACGATGCGGCAAGCGGTGTAACAATCGTTTGGAGCAATCACGGTTCTTCTGTCCGCCGATGGAATTTTTATGATGAATCAACGGATTATTGTGACATAAACACCGAAAATGAGATTGATGTTATGCTTATGCGCGGCGTGATCCCGGTGTTTGTTTCATGTAAAAACGGCGCAGTGGATTCAAATGAATTATACAAACTTAACACGGTTGCAGACAGGTTTGGAAGCATATATGCAAAAAAAATCATTGCAGCAACCTATCTTGGCAAGATGGGTTCAGGAAGGGAAATGGATCCGTTCCGCAGACGTGCGGAAGAGATGGGCATTGAGCTCATAGAAAATGCTCATTTGATGAACGATGACGAGTTGCTTGCACGTTTAAAAAAGGCAACAGAATAGATTTGAATGCCCGTTCAGACTTAACGCGCCTGCAAATGCCCGATCGGCAGCGTAAATTTAAATGCTTAAATAACTAAATGCGGAAACAAAATTTTCAGCCGCCGGCATGGAAGTCGGCGGCTGTTTCCAAATGTTATCGAAATGAAACTATTCCGCTTTCGGCTCGCTGTTCTGTTTCAGCAGCGGCAGCAGTTCCTCAACACTCAGAACTTTTCCGCAGCAAAGCAGTTTGCCGTCAACGATGAGCGCGGGCGTTGTGATAATGCCCATTCGGGTGATTTTCACAAGATCACTTATGGTTTCAAGCTCGGTTTCCGGGATATTCGCCTGCTTCATTGCGGCAACAACGTTGTTGCGAAGCTTTGCGCAATGTGCACAGCTGCCGACAAGCACCTTGATCCTTGCACCGTTAACAGCTGCGGGGATAATGCGAACCTCGTTTTGTCCTCTTTTTTTGAGAATACTGTTAATCTTAATGAATGCCATAATAATTCACCGCCTTTTAACCTTATGTATCACGATTGAATATCGCACATTCGCAGCAAAGGGGCAGAGCGCTTATTGCTCCGCATACTCTCTGTGGACATATTTACTCGTTGTCAGTTTCAGCAATGCACCGTAATCGGGAATGAACCTCAGCGTGTCGCTGACTTTGTATTTTTTGCAATTGGTGAGGTTGACGATTAAGTGGTCGCTGCTTGCACCGATAATCTCAACATCGGGGTCAAGCGGGGTGAGTCCGTCGGGGTTCACATCCTGCCTTCCGATTGCAAGAATGCCTCGAATCATTTCACCGCGATCTTCAAAAGTGACACGTTCACCGAATGCATTAAGACCGCTTGTTCCGATAGGTTTGCTGGGTTTGCGCTGAACTTCGACAAGCTCTGCTTCAAGGGTAAAGCAATCTGTATTCAGCCATTCGACGGGCTTACCGCTTTCGGTATTGTTGCCGAGGACGAAACTTTCGCCGAGACGAAGTTGGGTAATGCCTTCGGGGATACGATTTTCCTCCAGCATTGTGAGCATTGAGGAATTACCGCCCGAGACGATGGGAAGGGGGACAGAATACCTTTTGCGCAGCTTGTCTGCAATTGCAAGCAGTCCGCCGAGATTTGTTTCATCGGGAATGATGCCGCCGTAGCAGGTAAGGTTAACACCGATTCCGTGGAATTCAAGTGCAGGTTCGGCAAGAATTGCTTCCGCTGCGGAGAAAATCTGCGCTTCATCCGTGTTGAAAATGCCCTCCCGCAAGTCGCCCATATCGACCATAAGAATAATCTTATGCACTTTGCCGAGCTTTTTTGCAGCACCGCCGATAAGGCGAATGGTTTCTTTTTCGCTCTGCATTGAAATGTCGGCATAGCGGACGACATCTTCGACCTCGCTCTGCATTGAAATGCGAAGCAGCTGAGTCGGTTTATCGGAATGAAGCTCCGCAATTGCGGCAAGGTTCTGCACGCGCGAATCAGCAAAAGCATCCGCTTCGCTTTCTGAAATCATTCTGCAGATACGGTCATCGGCGCAGAAGACTTTCGTGACAATCGCGGTTTTAATGCCGACAGCGTGACAGCGGTCAACCAGTCTGTCAAGGTTCGTACGCAGTTTGAACAGGTTTATTATCAGTTTCGGATTCATATTATTACCTCAGGTTTTGCAGCCGTTTTTGATGTTTGAGTTTTAACCCGCAGCAAAAAAGGTTAAAGGTTGCTTTCATCGATGCTCTGCTTGAGCAAATTCAGCGCAGCGTCGGGATACTCCTTCGAAAGCACCCCGAGGGAAGCCATTATATAATGATTATCGTACAGCAGCTTCAGCCTGCCGGGTTTTGGATAGAGCATCATCCCGCCGGAATTGCAGTCCGCAAGCTTGCGCATTATTTGTTCACGATTCGGAAGCCTTGTCAATGCACCGCCTGTGCCGACAAGATATTTGAGCGTTGAAAGATCCTTGCCTTCCGCAATTGTTTGCCTTCCGCGCGGAGTGTAAATATATCGGAGTGCGCCGGCATGACGTTCAATCGCCGTAAGGCCCGCTGCCAGACAAAGCCTTTCGGTAAGCTTGAATTGCTCCGGAGTGTTTGGAATCGGGCGATATCTGCTCATCACTTCGGCAGTATTAATGCCGAGTTCGGCGGAAAGCTTATCACTGCCCAACATATCAACAAGGTTTTTTGCATTCACGAAAAGGCCGAGATCACCCTCAACGGTACGCTTTGCAAAAGGCTCGGGTGTTGTCTGCATGACTGCAATTTCATCGGAACCTTTTGTGACGGAATGAACATCCGTGGTTGCACCGCCGATATCAATAACGGCAAGGTCGCCGATATCGTTGTATAGAAGCTGTGCCGCCTCCATAACAGCGCCGGGAGTGGGGATTATGTTGCCCGTAACCATATCGCGGATATGCTCCATGCCGGAAGCCTTAATGATGTGTTCCTCAAACACGGCGTGAATAATTTTGCGTGCGGGCTCGATGTTCAAAAGGTCGAGTTTCGGATAGACGTTTTCTGTTATATAAACCGGGATGCCTGCTCTTGAAAAAACATCCTCAATAATGCGGCGATTCTGAATATTTCCGCCGTAAATAACGGGGGCCTTCAAACCGGAAGCGGCAATGAGTTTTGCGTTATAAACAGCCGTTTCGCGTTCGCCGTAATCCGTTCCGCCGGCAAGCAGGATAAGGTTTGGGTCGATTGCTTTAATATCGTCAATGTCGAATTCACTCAGTTTGCCCGCTGTTGCAAGTTTGATGATTGCACCTGCACCGAGAGCCGCCGCCTGAGCGGCCTTCACGGTCATATCATAAACAAGTCCGTGTACGCACATGCGCAATCCGCCCGCGGCGCTGGACGTTGCGAACATTTTTCCGTATTCAATATTTTGTGCTCCGAGATTCTTTGCAAGGTCATTTACTGCTTCGGTCAGACCGATGCGAACATCACCTGCAAGCACGCTTGTCGGAGCCTGTCCCTGCCCGATAAAACGCGGCGTATCGGTTTCAATGCCGTTAAAGGCGTTTACAAGCGTTGTTGTTGAGCCGATTTCGGCAACAAGAATATCAATAAACATAGAGTATCTGAAATTTGCACGTTTCTGCGGAGAAACCGCAAAAACAAAACTTCGGGGGATGGCAACTTGATTGACCGTCCCCCTTTGTGTCAGCATATACCGAGAACGTCAGGAGAGTTCCCGCGTAATATTATTTGTTTTCGCTGTCGGCCTTTTCGGCTGCCGCTTTTTCCATTTCCCACCTGCGTTTAACAAGGAAGGTTGCATTATGGACACCGCGGCTGCCCCTGCCGAAGCCTTCATCCGCTCCCGCCTTGCGTGCAAGTTCGGGAGTGACCTGAGTGCCGCCTGCGATGAAGATAATCTTATCGCGGATACCCATTTCACGCGCAATAGCATCGATTTTGGCGATATTCTTGTAGTGAATGTCGTCATGGCTGATGATGGTGGATGCCATGATTGCATCTGCATTCAGCTCGACTGCTGCGTTAACGAGTTTTTCGGGCGGGCAGGATGTGCCGAGGTAATGCACTTCGATGCCGTATTTTTCAATACCGCCGTGCTTAATGTCGATGATCTCACGAAGACCGACAGAGTGCTCGTCTTCACCGACGGTTGCGGCAACGACCTTCATCGGACGACGTTCGATATCGGCACGGATAACGTCATCGCTCAGAACATCGGGTTCCTTGGGAATGACAAGGGAATCAACATCGATTGCGAACGGAACTTTGCCCTTGACCTCGATGCGGGTGCCTTCCTGCGAATGCATGATTTCACGGCTGATAACTTCGCATTCGACAAGATTCATGCGCTTTGCACATTCAAGCGCAGCCGCTTCCGCAATGGGCTTGGGTGCGGGGAAGAACATGGTGAGCATGACAGTGCCGTCTGCAAGCCATTCCATTTCAGGACGAATCTGCTTGCCGCCTGCAACGAAATCTTTGACTTCTTCCATACGGACATGGCAGTTGTCGGTTTCGTCCAATTCATCAATATAGATGATCTTTTCGGGGCATTCAAGCGTGCAGCCGCCGATGAGTGCGGAGGGATTGTCGACAAAATCGGGATTGTACTGCTCAACGTTGTTGTAGCCGTAGTGTGCGGTGACGGGAGCCATGTAGTCAGCTTCGCGCTTGAAAATTGTTCCGGCACCGATGCCGCCGTCGATTTTTCTTGCAATGCCGTCGCCGTTGCGCTCGGGGTAAATGCCGCTGTCAACGAAGAAGCCTTCTTCAACGGCGTTGAAATAGCCGCCGAGTTCAAGCATTTCTTCCATGAAGAGAATCGCTCTTTCCTTCAGCTCGCGTGCTTTTTCGCGCAGATAGCCGCTGTCTTTCAGCTCGACCATTTCCATAAGGCCGTCAAGACCGACGAGAGTCTGCTTCGCGGTGTCACATGCTTCGATATTGTAAATATGCCACGGCACGTTGCGGCCCTCATCGGGCGTGATCGTGCTCTGGATATCCGCACTGGTGAGCTTGGAGATGAACATGTTCAGAACGTGGGTGACGGTTGCTTCACGGGTACTGGACTCAATATATTTTGTGTTCATCTGAGCGCGCATACGGTATTCATGGAACAGATCGCGGAGAGCAACCGCATAAGGAAGATCCATGTATACGCAGGGCGCGGGGGTTGCCGTCGGAGGAACGGTGGACAGGCAGATGTTCTTTTTGTTAATGCCGACGCGCGCAGAGAAAAATGCATTGATACCGTGCTGAACCATAAGCTCGGGCATGACTTTCCATGCTTCACGTGCGGTTGCGTTTGCATTGTGTGCGCCGTCAATCTGCGCCATGCCGGCCCATGCGATAAGCTTCTTGCTTTCGCACGCATCAACAAACGAACGAATCATATTGATGTTGCGGTAGATGACGTTGTACTGCGGGTCCTGGTGAACGCCGTTTACGCCTTCTTCTGCAAACATAACAGCAATATCGGGGCCTGCAACGCCGGAAACATAGCTGTGGTAGTTGATGGGTCTTCCGACTTCATCCTCGATCATGTCGAGTGCCTTGCGCTGTGCACGAACCTGCTTGCGCGTAATGGGAACGCCGCCCATGCCTTGAGGTGTGCCTTCGATAAGTCCGTCGAAGTGGCTCTGTCCGGCCGTGCGGATAACCATTATGTGATCTGCGCCGTGGTGCGCTGCCATACGCATTCTGCGAATATCATCCTCAAAGCGGCCGGATGCGATTTCTGTCGTGATAACAGGCGCGGGCTGCGGGTCGATGTTCTCGAAATAGTGTGCGGGGGGCAGGGGAACGCTCGACTTGAGCGGTTCGGTGCAGTCGTGGTAAACAAAGGGTCCCATATGCAGGTTTTCAACGGGTTTGCGCCACGTCCAGCCCCTGCGGCGGGGACGGTAGTTTTCAAGATCTTTGAGGATCTCGGCAACGTCAATGGGTTTATCGGGGGAAAGTTTATAGTCGCTCATCAGTTGTTGCCTCCGTCAAAAAGTTTTTCAGCTTCATCCCAAAGCTTGCCGTCGGCAAGTGCGAGCCCTGCCGGGCGGATTTCGGAGTTCTGCGCTTTTGCAAGGCGGTAAATCACGTTGCCTGCGCCGTGCGCAATGAGGTTATGTTCAATGCAGCCGTCAACAATGGCTTTTGCTTCGATGGAAGAAAACCCCATGCGCAGCAGAACGGAACGTTCAACGGCGGGTGAGGTGTACTCGTAACCCATTTTAAGAAGGGGGTCAACGAGCTTGTTTGCAAGCTCCCAAAATCTTGCTTCAAGCTGATCATCGGTCAGATTTGCAAGATGAGCTCTGCGTTCCTGGAAATCATCGGTTCTTTTCATATATTCTCCCTTTTGCAGATAATGTTTCAACCATGGGGGATATGCGGTGCGGGAATGAGCCGAAAAGCGGAAATCCGACGCACCGCACGGGGGGTTCGGTCTATGCGGCATTAAAAATGTTAATGCCGCTGTGACGCGAATTACAGTCCGGCTATAACGCTGCGGACAAATTCTTCGCTGCTGTTGGTTTCTTCAACAAGGTAGCGAATGTCGTCATCGGTAAGCTCATCCTTGTGCGTTCCGACGGCATTCTTTATATTGGACCTGCGAACGCGGTCAAGGTCAACGTCATCAACCCTGATAAGGCTCGGATGTGCGGGCAGAATGATGTTTTTGCCGGGTACCTCATCCTTGGGGTCGCCGAAGTGGATGTCGATGCCGTTCTGCCTTGCAAACGAAAGCTGGGGATTGATATGCTTGCCTGCGCCGGTGTATTCGGTCTCCTGCACAACGATGCACTGATCTTCATCCATTTCCTGTGCAAGACGGAATGCTGCTGCAAGAGCGGTGTTGCCTGCGGGTCCCTTTTCAAGACCTTCGAGGGAAGCGAGAGTTTCGGTGATGAAGAATACGCTGCCCTGAGAAACGGTAACATACCTGTCCATGTAGCGGAGGGGACGTGCCGCACTGCGCGGAACATCGGAACGGTCAGGGTTTACGCAGAACGGAACGCCGAAGCCTGTGTGCCCGGTTGTGAAACTCTTTTTGTTGAACTGAGCATCGCTTGCCATGTGCAGGCCGGTGAGGTTGACGCTTGCACCGATAACTTTTGCATGACAGTCGGCTTTGCGCAGACCGCGTGCAGTGCCGGTGAGATTGCCGCCGCCCGCATTGGTGCAGACAACAACATCGGGATCACGATCAAACTTTGCACGGAACTGCTGAGCAATTTCATAACCCAGAGTTTCAACACCGGCAATGCCGAACGGGGTGTAGAGGGAAGCGTTGAAATAGCCTGTTTCTTCAAGCAGGCGGAGAACCGTGCTGAAAAGCTCGGGACCGACGGTGAGCTGGACAACTTCTGCACCGAGAGCTTCGCATTTGCGTGCTTTTTCAATGATTTCCGGCTGACCTACTCCGCGGCTGTCGTAGCACTCCTGAACAACGATGCATTTAAGTCCCGCCATTGCGGCATGGCATGCAACCGCTGCGCCGTAATTGCCGCTGGTTGCGGTGACAACGCCCTTGTAACCAAGCTTTTTTGCCTGATAAACGCTTGTGCAGGAACGCCTTGCTTTAAAGCTGCCGCTGGGGTTGGTTGCTTCGTCCTTGATGAAAATCCTTGCGCCCTTGCCGGCGGGAGCGCACTTCCTTGCGAGTGCGGTGAGATTGCGCAGCTCGATGAGCGGCGTATTGCCGACGCTGAACAGAGCCTGAACGCGCTGCAGCTCGGGCAGGGTATAACCGGTTGCGGCCATCATTGCTTCGTAGTCAAAGCCGATGCCGGGTTTTTCAAAACTTTCGTAATCCATGCCGACGGAGTTGCGAATGATTTCGTTCTTTCGCGCCATAATTGCCGCATAGCTGTTGTCTTTCATCATTCGTTACCTCCGAAAGTGATTTCGCGAACCATATCGCCGATTTTGAGAACTTCGGGAATCAGAAAGCCGAAATTATGCTCAAAATAAGGTGCTTCGTTCACGAGTTTGCCCGTCGCATGACGGCCGGTGCGGGTAATGACTTCGACTTCATCGCCGACTTGCGCTTCGTCCTGCTGCAAATAGCCTTTTACCCACATTTCAAGGGGGTGAGATTTCGTATCCTCGGGCAATGCGCTCGAACGTTCTTCCGGGGTCAGAACGATGTTGTGAATCTGAACCCAATCGCCTTTCTTTGCCATAAAAACCTCCGAATCATTTTAAGCGGTTTTTGAATCTTCCTGCCTTAACGGGAGTGCGGCGGGGGAGACGCATAAAACCGAGTAAAGCCTATAAATTATTATTTTTCGATATAATCCCTGAAATCGCCCATAATCGCGTGGGGAACGGGGAGATCAAGCATGGTCTTGAGGCCGGGGCGTGCATTGATAACGTGAGGAATCATGTTTACGACCATGGCAATGGTGCCGATGCCGCCGTCAACTTCGGGACGGACGCTCATGTTAACCTCGGGAGAGCCTTCAAGCACGATGTAGTCACCGGTATGGGTGCCTTCCATTTCGGGCTCGATTTGCTGCGGATGAACCATATCGATTTTGACTTCACCGTCAACATAACCCTGGCCGGTCATATTAACGCCCGCAACATCGCCTGCTTTTGCATAGCCGTAAGGGGATTTTCTGTCAACGCTGGTTACGATTGCAGACATCTGCTGTTCGAATTTGTCGATCTTCCAACCGAGAGCTCTTGCGATCATGCCGACGGATTCCGCAAAGCCGACGTGACCCGCAAGAGTTCCGTTTTCAACACCTGTGTTGAAGTCGTTAACGCTGAGACCGACACCCTGCTCTTCCATAACGGCGGGACCGAAGGGAGACAGGCTGTTGACCCTGCGGCAGGTGACCTTTTCAACATCTGTCATGCAGCCGCTGAGGCAAATTGCAAGAAGATCCATCATAAGGCCGGGGTTAATGCCGGTGCCGAGGATGGAAACGCCGTGTTCCTTTGCAAGCTTGTCCATTTCGGCGGAAAGCTCGGGTTCCTGTGCCATGGGGAAGCTCATTTCTTCCGCAGTGGAAACAACATTTACGTTCTGCTCAACAACAAACTTAATTTTGTTGAATGCCTTGCGGGTAAAGGAATCGGTTGCAATAACGCAGATATCGCAGTTGCCGTCGTGGACAACTTCTTCGATTTTGGGGTTAACAAGAACATCATCGCGGGAACCGCGGTCGATTTCGAGCAGTTCATAGATGCTCCTGCCGGCACGTGCGGGATGGATGTCGCATACACCGACGATGTCAACACCTTTTTTTCTTAAAAGAACCTTTGCAATGCCGGAACCCATTGCACCGAAGCCCCAAAGAGCCACTTTTACATTTTCCATATAATTTCCTCCTGAATATGTGCTGTTAAGCAAGTGACGGCTGAGACTGTTTTCGAATAAATACGGAAACGATTTTATCCAAAACAGATTATTCAGCCATTTCTCAACTTTTTAAGGCAAATAATACTCTCGATATTATGATGCCGCTTCAATACAGGCATATTATACCACATTGAATCAAATAATGGAACACCTTCACGGTTATTCATTCTGCATTAAGCGGGAAAGTTTTTTATTATCGGCATCCAAACAAGCGGCACATGCAGCCGTAAAGAACAAAAGCACCGATTCCTGAGGCGTTTGCCGGGAATCGGTGCGCTGTCCGAAAATGAATTCGGGAAAAACCATATGTCGAAAGGCGGTATTATTTTGCTGCTTCCTCGACTGCAACCGCAACTGCAACGGTTGCGCCAACCATGGGGTTGTTGCCCATGCCGATAAGCCCCATCATTTCAACATGCGCGGGAACGGAGCTGCTGCCCGCAAACTGAGCATCGGAGTGCATACGTCCCATAGTATCGGTCAGACCGTAGCTGGCAGGACCTGCCGCCATGTTGTCGGGGTGAAGTGTTCTGCCCGTGCCGCCGCCGGAAGCAACGGAAAAGTACTTTTTGCCGTTTTCAACGCAGAGTTTTTTGCCAGCTGGTTTTCCAGCACGGGCAGATTGGA